>Ga0207421_10000413_pt1 | contig 54833 bp, 57 predicted proteins | sample SodLakKL_010_SED_4_FD_187542 | JGI IMG/M metagenome (GOLD analysis project Ga0207421, IMG submission 187542) | Alkaline sediment microbial communities from Lake Tanatar, Kulunda Steppe, Russia - 8KL_010_SED (SPAdes) (version 2) | ecosystem: Environmental > Aquatic > Non-marine Saline and...
CGTTACCGCCTTGAGAGGGCGGCGTCCTAGGCCGCTAGACGACGGGGCCGGACGTGGTCGCTCGCGCGACCGTCGGACAGCCTAGGCGTCGGCGCGCACGCCGGCAACACGGCCTCCGTGCCCGGCGAGGACGCGTCGCGCGCGCCGCGCCGGGAGCGCAGCGAGTGGGCCTCACGCGGGCATGTCACGCCCGCCCGTCGCGCGCGCCCAGGAGCGACCGGCGACCGGCAGGGGAGAGCAGCACGATCAGCGCCACCCCGGTCACCGCGATCGCCGCGGTGCTCAAGGTCCCCCGCCACGGGAAGGCGGCGCTGACCAGGGCGAGGGCGTTGATGACCAGCGCGAGCGGCCAGGCCCAGGGCCGCTGGGCCCAGGCGGCCACTGCGACGGCGGCGAAGGCGAGCGTGCCCGCCGCGAACCCGGCGGCCACCGGGGCGATCACCTGTCCCTGCGGGCCGAGCGCTGCCAGCCCGGGCACGACGATGCCGGCGTGGCTGAGCGCCATGAGCAGCGAGCCCAGCAGGCCCAGCGCGGCCAGCACCGCCACCAGCCGTGCGGGACCGCGCGGCCGCGCGGTCGTCTGCCCGGTTGCCGGCTCGGTGGTCATGGTCGACACGCTAGCCCACTGCGGTGCGCTCGCCTGCGTCGTCAGATGCTGACGAGGCGGATCCAGGTGGCGCGGGGGCCGTCGTCGCCCTCGACGTACTCCAGGCGCACGCGTTGGCCGAGGCGCAGCTCCTCGAGCTCGGAGGCCGCGAAGGCCTCGGCTGGGACCAGCACCTCCCGCTGGTCGTCGAGCAGCACAGAGCCGGTGCCGGTGGCCGGGTCGAAGGTCTTGACGGTCGCTTGGGGCATCGCGCCTCCTGTGCGGGCGGGGCTCGTGGCGCAGGCTAGTGGCTGGCCGGTTGGTCCCGTGGGGGCGCGGTGACCGGATCGCTGGCGGCGTGCGCGTCGTCGGCGTCGAGACCGAGGGCGGCGAGGGCGGTGCGCACCGCGTCGGGTGCACCGAGCGCCGCGGCGTCGCGGGCCAGCGCGGCGAGGTCGGCGGCGTGGTCGATGTCGCGCGCCAGGCCTGGCAGGTCCGGTGTCATGGCTGGCGTGCCTGCGGCGGCGGCGTGCTGGTGGTGCTGGGCGGCCGAGTCCGAGCCGAACGCGGTGGGGATGACGCGGCCCGGGCGGCGCAGCAGCGCGCCGGTGCCGCCGTCGGCGGTGGCGACCACGGCGACCCCGCGTGTGCCGGCGGGCACCGCGGCGGTCAGCGCGTCGATGTCCTGTGGCTGGGCCCAGGGCAGGTCGGCGGGCAGCACCAGCGTCGCCGACGGCTCGGGGCCGAGCCGGTCGGCAGCGTGCAGCGCGTGGGCCAGGCCCCGGGGAGGGACGCGGAGGGCGTGGGCGCCGTGGCGCTCGGCGAGGGCGGCGGCCTGGGCGTCGCCGACGACCGCCACCGTCTGCGACACCATGGCGGATTCCGTGAGCGCGTCCAGCACGCGCTGGGCCATCCAGGCCACCAGCGCGCGTCGTGGGGGGTCGGTCAGCGCTGCGGCGAGGCGCTGCTTGGCGTGCGCCAGGGAGCGCAGCGGCACGATCGCGGTCACCTCGGCGGGCATGGGCGCATCGTAGGTGCCGGTGGCGTGGTGGTGCTCCGGCGGGGCGGCGCGCGATGCCGCGGTGGGGTGGCGGCGTCGGCGACCCGGTGCCGAGCCGCACTCGGCGCGCGGGGTCACAGCGTGCAGAATGGCGGCGCCAGACGGCCTGACGGGTGCGGTGTCGCCCACGCCCCCACGCGGTCGGGGCGGGGCTGTGGCCAGCCGCCGATGCGGAACGGAGATGGACGTGACCAAGGTCCTGCTGGTGTTCGGTGGCCGCTCCAGCGAGCACAGCATCTCCTGCCTCTCGGCAGCCAACGTGGATGCTGCGTTGCGCGCCGCGGGCCACGAGACGCTGCTGGTGGGCATCACGCGCGAGGGTCGGTGGACGCTGCTCGAGCAGGTCCCGCCGGCCTCGCAGAGCGCCCCGCTGCCCGAGGTGCCTCCCGATGGCCCCACGGTGCTGCTCACCCAGAGCGTCCACGGGCCGCGGCTGCTCCAGGTCGACGACCGTGACACGCCGGTGCGGCTGCAGGTGGACCTCGGCCCGATCGATGTGGCGTTCCCGGTGGTGCACGGCGAGCACGGCGAGGACGGCACCGTCCAGGGGCTGTTCGCCAGCCTCGGGGTGCCGTACGTGGGTGCCGACGTCGCCGCCAGCGCGGTGGGTATCGACAAGCGGCAGATGAAGGCGGCGCTGACCAGCTACGGGCTGCCCCAGCTGCCCTACCACACCGTGCGGCGCCTGGACTGGGACGAGTCCCCCGACGACGCGCTCGACCGTGTCGAGATCGCGCTGGGGTTCCCGGTGTTCACCAAGCCCACGCGGCAGGGCTCGTCCATCGGGATCTCGCGCTGCGAGGACCGTGACGAGCTGGCCAAGGGCCTTGCCGAGGCCTTCCAGTACGATCGCGAGGTCATCGTCGAGCAGGGGCTGTCGCAGGTGCGCGAGCTCGAGTGCGGGATCCTCGGCAACGCCGTGCCGGAGGTGACCCGCCCTGGCGAGCTGACCCACACCGGCAGCTACTACGACTTCGACGCCAAGTACCTGTCGCAGGTCGAGCTGACCTGCCCGGCCGATGTGCCCGAGCTGATCGCGCAGCGCTGCCAGCTGTTCGCCCGGGAGGCGTTCCTCGGGATCGGTGCGCGCGGGATGGCTCGCGTGGACTTCTTCTATCTCCCCGAGGAGGACACGGTCCTGGTCAACGAGATCAACACGATCCCGGGGATGACCGACCAGTCGATGTTCTGGTGGGTGTGGGACGCCGAGGGCGTCGGTCGCCCGCAGCTGGTCGATCGGCTGCTGTCCCTCGCGTTGGAGGTCGAGGACGCGGCCCAGCACTGGGCGCCTTGAGGTCGCGGCCTGCGCGCGGCGCACGGCGCGCGCCGCGCGCGGGCCGGTCAGAGGCTCACCACGGGGCAGGTCAGCGTGCGGTCGACGCCCTCGACCTGCTGGATGCGCGCGACCACCAGGCGGCCGAGCTCGTCGACGGTGGCGGCGGTGACCCGCGCGATCACGTCGTAGGGGCCGGTCACGTCCTCGGCCGACTCGACGCCGTCCAGCGTCGCGAGCTCCTCGGCGACGCGTGCTGCCTGGCCGACCTGGGTCAGGATGAGCACGTAGGCGGAGACCACCGCGCGTCCTTTCGTGCGCAGGACTGCTGCCGTGCGGCATCCTAGGGATCACCGACGAGGTCACGGAGCGAGTCCATGGAGGTCTTCGCCAACCGACGCGAGGCCGGCCGGCGGCTGGCCGAGCAGCTGCGCGACGAGTCGAGCGTGATCGCCGCCTCGCGCGTGGTGGTGCTGGGCATCCCCCGCGGTGGGCTGCCGGTCGGCGCCGAGGTCGCCAACCGCCTGGGGGTGCCGCTGGACGTGGCGCTGGTGCGCAGCCTTCGCACGCCGGCGAACCCCGAGCTCGGGTTCGGCAGCGTCGATGCGGCGGGGCACGTCGAGATCGATGAGGCGATGGTCGAGCGCCTGGGCATCAGCCAAGAGCAGATCGACGCCGAGGTGGCCGATCGCCGCGCGAGCCTCCAGCAGCGCCTCGAGCTGTACCGGGCGGCCATCGAGCCCGTCGACCTGTCCGACGCGTGCGTGGTGGTCGTCGACGACGGGATCGCCACCGGCGGGACGGCGCGCAAGTCCTGCCGCTACGCGCGCCGCGCGGGCGCGGCCCACGTGGTGATGGCCGCCCCGGTCGCACCGCCCGACGTCCACGAGCGCCTCGGCGACGTCGTCGACGACGTCGTGGTGCTGGTGACGCCGCCGGAGTTCCTCGCGGTGGCGCAGGTGTACGAGGAGTACCCCACCCTCGACGACGCCTCCGCCGTGGCAGCCGCCAGGCTCGCGGCGCACGGGTGAGCGACGCCGAGTTCGCGCTGCTCGCCGCGCTCGCGCCGAACCTCGCCGCGGACGGGGCGGGGATCGACCGCGGCTGGGGCGACGACGCGGCGGTGGTGCGGGTGGCCGGCGCGCCCGTGGTGGTCGCCGTCGATGCGATCGTGGAGGGCGTGCACTGGCGCGGTGACGTGTCGGCGCCCGGCGATGTCGGCTGGAAGGCGTTGGCGGTCAACGTCTCCGACTGCGCGGCGATGGCAGCCGACCCGGTGGCGGCGGTCGTGGCGCTGCAGCGCGCACCCGGGTGGGACCGCGCGTACGTCACGGCGCTCTACGAGGGCCTGCACGCTGCCGCGCAGCATTGGGGCGTCGCGCTGGTCGGCGGCGACATCGTCAGCGCGCCGACCGGCGCGCTGACGGTCACCGTCCTGGGCGACCTCGACGGTCGCGCTGCGGTGCGTCGCGACGGTGCGAGCCCGGGCGAGGCGCTGGTGTGCGTGGGCGCGCTCGGCGGGCCGGCAGCGGCGCTGGCAGCGCTCGAGGTCGGGGAGCACCCGAGCTCGGCGCTGCTGGCCTCGCACCGCCGGCCGCCGGCGCATCCCGCCGCCGGGCGGGCACTGGCCCGAGCGGGTGCCACCGCGCTGATCGACTGCTCCGACGGGCTCGGCGCGGACCTCGGCCACCTGTGCCGCGGCTCGGGGGTCGGAGCGCAGGTGGACGCCGCGGCGCTGCCGCTGGCCGAGGGGCTCACCGAGGCGGCGGCGATGCTGGACCGCGACCCGTGGGAGCTGGCCGCCGGCGGCGGTGAGGACTTCGCGCTGCTGGCCGCGGTGCCGGCCGAGGCGGCCGAGGCGGCCGCCTCGGCCGCCAGCGCGGCCGAGGGCGGCATCCCCGCCGCGGTCATCGGCCAGACGGTGGACGACGACGCGCGCGCGGTGCGCCTGGTGCTGCCCGATGGCGCGGTCCGCGACATCAGCGCCAGCGGGTTCGAGCACGGGCGCCCGCGGTAGGCTCGCCACGTCAGCAGCGCCCGTCGGCGGCGCGGTGCCCGCGGGCGGGCCGACCCCAGTCGCGGCAGGAGAAGGTCACGTGACCCGCAACCCACCTCGCGCGCTGACCATCGCCGGCTCGGACTCGGGCGGTGGGGCCGGCATCCAGGCGGACCTCAAGACCTTTCACGAGCTCGGCGCCTACGGCATGAGCGTGATCACGGCGCTGACCGCCCAGAACACGCTGGGCGTGCACGACGTGCACGGCGTCCCGGCGACGTTCGTCACCGCACAGCTCGACGCGGTCGCAGGCGACCTCGGGGTGGATGCCGCCAAGACCGGCATGCTGGGCGAGGCCGCGGTGGTCGAGGCCGTCGCCGAGGGCGTGACGCGCCACGGCCTCACCCGCCTGGTCGTGGACCCGGTGGCCGCCTCGAAGCACGGTGACCCGCTGCTCGCCGACGACGCCCTGCGGGCCCTGCGCGAGCAGCTCGTGCCGCTGGCCGAGGTCCTCACGCCCAACCTCGGAGAGGTGGAGCTGCTGACGGGGGTGCGCGTCGAGTCGGTGGCCGGTCTGCGGGAGGCCGCCGAGGCGGTGCACGCGCTCGGGCCGCGCTGGGTGGTCGTCAAGGGCGGGCATCTGCCCGACAACGATGCGGCAGTCGACGTGCTGTTCGACGGCGACCGCGAGGAGCGCATCGCCGCCGAGCGCCTCGACACCGCCGACACCCACGGGACCGGGTGCACCTTCGCGGCAGCGATCGCCGCGCAGCGGGCGCACGGCGCGACCGTTCCCGAGGCGGTGCGGGCGGCCAAGGAGTTCCTCACCGGTGCGATCCGCCACGGCGTGCGCGTCGGCTCGGGCATCGGCCCGGTCGATCACGGCTGGCCGCGACGCGGGGCGCAGCAGGCCTAGCGCCGCCGCCACGCCACGGCGGTGGATGCGCGCCGCGGCAGGCGCGGCGCGCGGGGCGCGGTCAGCTGCCGCTGCCCCCGGTGGCGCGCAGCGGCGGCTTGGTCACCCGTCCGGCCTTCAGGCAGGCGGTGCACACGTCGGCGCGGCGGGTGTGGCCGTTCTCCCACACGCGGACGCGCTGGATGTTGGGCCGCCACTTCCGCTTCGAGCGCTTGTGGCTGAAGCTCACCTGATGGCTGAACTGGGTGCGCTTGTCGCAGTACTCGCAGACGGCGGCCATGACGCGGTCCTCGCTGTTCGGTCGGCGGCGCGCGGCAGCGGGTGCGGCGTCAGGGTGCAGCCCGCGGCGCGGCGGTTGGAGGCGTGGGGCGCGGCCGAGGCGGCGCGCGACCCCGACAAGCCTAGCGGCGTGGCCGCAGGGGCGACAACCGCGTCGCCTCGGCCGTGCAGACCCGGGCAGGTCCTACACTGCAGCCCCCATGGCCGGGCGCCTCGACCTCTCCGACCCCGTCACCGCGCTGCCCGGTGTTGGCGCGCGCCTGGCCGAGCTGCTGGCCGAGCACCTCGGGGTGCGCACCGTCGCCGATCTGCTCGCCCACTACCCCTCCCAGGAGCCGGGCAAGTACCGCGAGCGCGCTGCGGTCAAACCGCTGGGCGAGGCCCGGATCGGTGAGACGCTGACGGTGATCGGACGCATCGAGGGCTGGCACGCGTTCACCCCGCGGCGCCGACGCGGTGGCAAGGGCCCCAAGCACATCGCGCGGGCCACCGTGCGTGACGAGGGCGACGGGCAGGCGATCGCCGCGCCGTTCTTCAACCAGCCCTGGCTGCCGGGACGTCACCCGCAGGGCGCACGCGTCGCGGTGACCGGGCGCCTCGAGCGCTACCGCGGCGAGCTCCAGCTGCGCTCGGCCCGCCTGACCCCGCTCGCACACGACGCACCGGCCGGCGACGCAGCGGGTGCGGGCAACGGGGCCTCGGCCGATGCAGCGGGCGCGGGCGACGCGGCCGCCGACGACGCGGACGGCGGCCTGCTCGCCACCTATCCGGCCACCGCGGCACTGCCCAGCGAGCGCATCGCGCGGCTGGTGCGCACCGCGCTGGAGCTGCTCCCACCGCTGCCGGACCCGCTGCCGGCGGCGCTGCGCCAGCGCCACGGGCTCGTCTGCCGCGACACGGCGCTGCGCCACATCCACGTGCCCCCCGACCGCGAGGCCGTCCGCCGGGCCCGCGACCGGCTGGTCTACGACGAGCTGCTGGCGCTCCAGCTGGCCATCCAGCAGCGGCGCAGCGAACGCGAGCAGGATGCCCGCGGGCTCGCCCAGCCGCCCGCCCCCGACGGCTGGGCGGCGGGCCTGCTCGCGGGTCTGCCGTTCGCTCCCACGGGAGCGCAGCGCCACGCGATCGCCGAGCTGCACGCGGATCTGGGCGCCGCCGGGCCGATGCACCGGCTGCTGCAGGGCGACGTCGGCTCGGGCAAGACGCTGGTGGCGGCCTGGGCGATGCTCGCCGCGGTCGACCACGGACGCCAGGCCGCGCTGATGGCCCCCACCGAGGTGCTCGCCGAGCAGCACCACCGCACCCTGCAGGCCCTGCTGGCCCCGCTCGGGGTGGGCGCCCCTGGCGGGCCGCGCGTGGAGCTGGTGACCGGCTCCCTGCCAGCGCGCCAGCTGCGGGGCCTGCTGGCCGAGGTCGCAGCCGGCGAGGTCGACGTGCTCGTCGGCACCCATGCGCTGCTGGAGCAGCGCGTGGCCCCGCCCGACCTCGGGCTGGTGGTCGTCGACGAGCAGCATCGCTTCGGCGTCGAGCACCGCATCCGGCTGCGCGACAAGCGCGACGACGGCCATCACCCCGACGTGCTGGTGATGACCGCCACGCCGATCCCGCGGTCGCTGGCGCTGACGCTGTACGGCGACCTCGACGTCACCACCCTCGACGAGCTGCCCCCGGGGCGCCAGCCGGTGACCACCACCGTGCTGCGCAGCGACTCGCCGCGACGCGCCAACCTCGAGCGCTTCGTCCGCGAGCGCGCCGCCGAGGGCGAGCGCGCCTTCTGGGTGTGCCCGGCGGTCGATGCCTCCGAGGTGGCCACCGTGCCCGGGCCCGAGGGGGAGCGGTCGATCGCCAGCGCCGTGGAGACCGCCGACCATCTGGCGCAGGGCCCCTTCGCCGACCTCGCCGTGGGGCTGGTGCACGGGCGCCTGTCGGCCGCCGAGCGCGAGGCGGTCATGGACGACTTCCGGCGCGGCGCGCTGGATGTGCTGGTGGCCACCACGGTGGTGGAGGTCGGGGTCGACGTGCCCGAGGCCACGGTGATGGTGGTGGAGGACGCCGACCGCTTCGGCATCAGCCAGCTGCACCAGCTGCGCGGGCGCGTCGGGCGCGGGCGTGCGCGCAGCCACTGCGTGCTGTTCGCCGCCGAGCCGGAGGGCAACCGGCGTCTCGAGGCGCTCTCGGCCACCACCGACGGGTTCGCGCTCGCCGAGACCGATCTGGAGCTGCGCGGCGAGGGGTCGCTGTTCGACACGCGCCAGTCGGGCCTGGCCGACCTGCGGCTGGCCCGCCTGGTCCGCGACGGCGCGTGGGTCGCGCGCGCCCGCGAGGACGCGCGCCGACTGCTGGCCGACGACCCGGTGCTGGCAGACCACCCCGAGCTGCACGCGGTGGTGCGCGGCCACGTCGACCCCGAGCGGCTCGCGGCCCTGGACAGCGGTTGAGGCGGCGCCGATGCGCGTGATCGCCGGCACCGCCAAGGGGCGGCGGCTGCGCGCCCCCAAGGGCGAGCACACCCGCCCGACCTCCGATCGGGTGCGCGAGTCGCTGTTCGCCAGCCTCGGTGACCGCGTGCCCGACGCGGTGGTGCTGGACCTGTGGAGCGGCCCCGGCACGCTCGGGATCGAGGCGCTCTCGCGCGGGGCGGCCCGGGCGGTGCACGTCGAGCGCGATCGCCACGCGCTCACCGCGCTGCGGGCCAACCTCGAGGCCACCGGCTTCGCGGACCGTGCCCGGGTCGTGTCCGGCGATGTCGACGCGTTCGCGGCGCACCCGAGCGGTGGCCCGTTCACCCTGGTCTTCGTCGACCCTCCCTATGCGCTGGACACGCCGCCGGTGTGGCGCGTGCTGAAGCGGCTGCTGCGCGCGGGCGCGCTGGCCGAGGGCGCCACCATCAGCGTCGAGCGCCAGCGCAGCCGCCACGGCCCCGAGCCGGTGACGCTGCCCGCAGGGGTGGCGTGGGACGGCGCGCGCGCCTACGGTGACACCATCCTGTGGCGGCTCGTGGTCGACTCGGATGCGCCCGACGCGGGCGCTGCGGGCCCGGGACGCTGACGGTGCCCGTCATGGGGGAGCAGTCGGAGCGTCGACGCCGGCACGACCACGAGGACCCGATCGTGAGCGCCTTCCCGAGCAGGACCCCCCACGGGGCAGCACCGTGATCGGCGCGGTCTATCCGGGCAGCTTCGACCCGATCACCTACGGGCACCTCGACGTGATCGAGCGGGCCGCGCAGCGCTTGGGCCACCTCGTGGTGCTGTGCACCCGCAACCCCAGCAAGCAGCCGCTGTTCGACGAGGCCGAGCGCCGCGAGCTCATCGAGGCCTCCACCGACCACCTGCCCTCGGTCCAGGTCGATGCGTTCGACGGCCTGCTGGTCGACTGGTGCAACGCCCACGGCATCAACGTGGCGGTCAAGGGCCTGCGGGCGGTCAGCGACTTCGAGCACGAGCTGCAGATGGCGCAGATGAACAGCCACATCGGCGGCGTCGAGACCCTGTTCATGACCACCCGGCCCGTGTACTCGTTCCTGTCCTCCTCGCTGGTCAAGGAGGTCGCGCGCTACGGCGGTGACGTCTCCGACCTGGTGCCACCGCCGGTGGCCAAGCGCCTGGCCGAGCGGTTCGGCTGACCCCGCACGACACGGCTGCCCCCTGAAAGGAGCGCTCGTGGACGCCGAGGACACCCTCGCCGAGCTCGAGGAGCTGGTCGCCAGCGCCAGGCCGGTGCCCCTGTCGATGTCGGTGATGGTGCACCGCAGCACCCTCGAGGAGCTCGTGGGACGGCTCCGCGAGGACCTGCCCGAGGAGGTCCGCGAGGCCCGCTGGATCCTCAAGGAGCGCGACGACCTCCTCGAGCAGGCCCGGATCGACGCCCAGCGCATCACCGCCGACGCGCAGGCCGAGCGCGAGCGGCTCATCGAGGAGTCCGAGGTCGCCAAGGCCGCCCAGCGCCGCGCCGAGGAGATCGTCGAGGACGCCCGCGAGCAGGCGCGGGTGCTGCGCCTGGAGGCCGAGGACTACGTCGACGCCAAGCTCGCCAACTTCGAGATCGCGCTCCAGCGCACGCTGCGCACCGTGGAGCGGGGCCGTGAGCGTCTGCGCGGACGCGACGACCAGGCTCCTCCCCAGGCGGCCGACGCCGAGGACGGCTCCTCCCCGGAGCGCACCGACGACGCGCGTGCCGGCGATGACAGCGCCCAGGCGGAGCCCGTGGTGTTCGACCAGGAGCGCCAGCACCGCTCGGGCTGACGCGCCCGGGGCGGGCGCGGGCCGCATCCGTCGCCGAGCGCACCTCGGCGCGCCACCACGGCCCGCTTGCTAGGCTGGCCTCGGTGCGTCGGGGCATGCTCGTCCTGCGCGCCCGCGGACCCACCCCCGACGCAGCCGGCGCTGCGGTGAGTGCGATGCCCTCCCCCTCCCACGACCTTCGCATCGACGTGGCCGATCTGGTCGATCGGCCCGGCGACTCGCGCGCGATCGAGGCGCAGCTGCCAGTGCCCGAGGGCTTCACCTTCCCGCTGGTCGAGGTCGACGCGCCGCTGCGCCTCGACGCCGTCATCGAGAGCCTCGTGGACGGCATGCTCGTGCGAGGCACAGTGCACGCCGGCCTGACCCTGCGCTGCGCGCGCTGCCTGCGGCCCCTGGCCGAGGGCGCCGAGGCCGAGGTCACCGAGCTGTTCCTCGACCCCGACCGCGCCTCGCAGGATCAGCTGGTCGACCTCGAGGAGGGCTACGAGGTCGTCGAGGAGCACCTCGACCTCGACGCCCTGCTTCGCGACGCGCTGTCCGGGCAGACGCCCTACCGACCGCTGTGCGACGAGGCGTGCGAGGGGCTGTGCCCCACCTGCGGCGTCGACCTCAACATCAGCGCGTGCACCTGCCCGCAGGATGACGGCGACCCCCGCTGGTCGCCACTGGAGCAGCTGCGCGAGCAGCTGCCACCCGAACCGGGCGAGGGCTGACGCCACTCGAGCGCAGGCCCGCCGCCTACCGTCCCCACCTGTCCCGAGGAGAGCTGCCGTGGCCGTTCCCAAGCAGAAGCTGTCCCGCTCGCGCACCCGCCGCCGCAAGGCGCAGTGGCTGCGCGGCCGCACGCCCACCGTCACGCGCTGCCCGCGCTGCCGGGAGCCGCGCCGGCCCCACACCGTGTGCAGCAGCTGCGGCACCTACGGCGGGCGCCAGATCCTCGGCGAGCAGGGCTGACCGCCCTCAGCGGCCGCCTCCGGTGACGACGAGCCCGGACGACGTCGAGCGTCTGGCCCAGGCGCTCGGGCTGACCCCCCGCCGCCCCGAGCTGTACGAGCAGGCGCTCACCCACCGCAGCGACGCCTACGAGCGCGGGGGAGCCCCCCACAACGAGCGCCTGGAGTTCCTCGGCGACGCGGTGCTCGGCCTGATCATCACCGACCGGCTCTACCGCGACCAGCCCGACGCTGCCGAGGGACGACTGGCCAAGCTGCGGGCTGCCACCGTCAGCGAGCCCACGCTGGCCCGCGTGGCGCGCGGTCTCGGCCTAGGGGAGCTGATCCGCCTCGGACGTGGCGAGGACGCCTCGGGCGGTCGGGAGAAGGACTCGATCCTGGCCGACGGGCTCGAGGCGGTGATCGGTGCGATCTATCTCGACCGCGGGCTGCGCGCTGCCCGCCGGGTGGTGCTGGCGCTGTTCGGTCCCGAGCTGGCCGAGCTCACCGCCCGCCCCGAGGCCGTGGACGCCAAGACCGCCCTGCAGGAGCTGCTCGCCCGACAGGGTCGCGAGCTGCCCCACTACGCGATCGCCGAGGAGGGGCCCGACCACGACAAGCGCTTCCTCGCCGAGGCGCAGGTCGATGGCGAGGTCATGGGCGTGGGCCGCGGGAGGACCAAGAAGGAGGCCGAGCAGGGGGCGGCCGGCCAGGCGGTGGCGCGCCTGCGGGCAGCCGACGACGAGATCGCCGACGATCAGGCCGAGGACGCGGGCCAGCACGACCACGCGCAGACGCCCGACGCGGTAGCCTCCCGCCGCCCGACACGCGACTGACCCGGGCCTGGAGGGCGCCTGTGACCCAGCTGCCGGAGGCGGAGGTGACCCGCAAAGGGCTTGCCAGCGAGGTCGTCGGCAAACGGGTCACATCCACCGAGGTGACGACCGCCTCCCTGGTGCGGCACCAACGCAACCGCCCCGAGCTCTACAAGCGGCTGGAGGGGCGCAAGATCAGCGGCGCGAGCCGACGCGGCACCGCGGTGATGCTCGAGCTCGAGGACGACACGACCTTCGTGATCCAGATGGGCTCGCGGGCCTGGATCACCCACCACAAGGCCTCGGCCACGCCCGACAAGACCGTCCGGATGGTGCTGCTGTTCGCCTCCAGCGGGGCGCTGCACTATCACGACCAGAACAAGGACGGCGCGCTGTTCGTCGTCGGGGACGACGAGGTCGACGAGCTGCCCGAGCTGGCTCCGGGCGGCATCGACCCGCTCGCCGACGTGTTCACGTGGCAGGCGTTCAGCAGCAAGCTCGTGGAGCTGGGGCTGCCGCTGCGCGCCGCGCTGGTGGACCGCCGGGTGCTGCTTGGCCTCGGCGACGTCTACGCCGACGAGATCCTGTGGACCGCGGGCATCTCCGGCGCCCGCGACGCGAGCCAGCTCAGCGCCCAGGAGGTCCGACGGCTCTACCGGGGGGTGCTCGAGGTGATCAACGAGGCCGTCAAGCAGGGCGGTGCCTCCGCCAGCGAGACCCAGGAGCGCACCGAGGAGGACGACCCGGACGACGTGCCCTCGTCGTTCCTGCGCGTGCACGGGCGCCAGGGGGAGCCGTGCCCGCGCTGCCGCCACGCGGTGCAGCTCGAGGACGTGGCCGGCCACCTGTCGTTCCACTGCCCGCAGTGCCAGACCTGACGCGCCGGTCGGCGCGTCAGCGCTCCGCGCGCTGCCACCAGCGCCCCGCCCAGCGCCCGGCGCTGCGCACCAGCCGCTCGTAGCGGTGCGCGGCGGCCTGGTCGGCCTCGTCGACGCGCTGCGTGACGGCGCGCGCCAGCGCTGCCGCCCGTCGCGCGTGCCACACCTCGTCGTAGCGCTCGCGGTGGGCCGGGTCGCGCACCAGGCCGTAGGCCACGTTGATCTCCTGCACGCGCCGCGTGGCCGCAGCACGCTGCGCGGGCGGCACCAGATCCGGGTGGTGCCGTCGCACCAGCGCCCGGTGGGCCGCGCGCAGCTCGGCCTGGGTGGCCTCGGGGCCCACCCCGAGCGTGGCGTAGGCGTCCACGAAGCGATCGTGGGTGGTCTCGCCGCGCTCGCCCGCGCTCATCGCGCGGCGACCGCGTCCGTGGCGGTGGTGCGCGCCCGGTGGGCCACGCGGCGCACGGCGTCCACCAGGGCGGGCACGAAGAGCTCGGCCTCGGAGATGCAGCCGTCGTGGTCCACTGGCACGGCGATGCGCTCGGCGCCCCGGACCAGGCCGGCGAGCTCCTCCTGCCGCTGGGGGGCCACGAGCCGGTCCTGTGCGGTGACCACCACCGTGGCGGGCACGTCGACGGCGCCTACCCAGCCGCGGCTGTCGAACGTCCCGAGCTCCCGCCCGGCCTCGGTCAGGTCCTCGGGGTCGCCGCGCGAGAGCTCGCCGACGGCCCACGGCAGCATCGCGATGACGTCCTCGGGGGTGTCCTCGTCGAGCATCCGCGACACCGTCCGGGGCAGCTGGCCGCGCGCCTGGGCGTGCAGCAGCCGCTCCCACAGCCCGCGTGACAGCAGGCGCAGACCCACCTGGGCGGGACCCAGCAGCCCCCAGCGATAGCGCGCCAGCGGGGTCTCGGGGAAGGTCGCCGCAGTGGCGCACAGCACCAGGCCGGCCACCACGTCGGGGTGGCGCTGCCACAGCAGCTGGGCGATCGGGCCGCCCATCGAGTAGCCGACGGCGATGACCGGCCCGGTGTCCAGCGCGCGCAGCAGCGCGGCGTAGTCGTCGGCGACGTCGACCAGCCGGAACGGCTCGCGATGACGCGGGCCGCGGCCGTGGCCGCGGTGGTCGGGAGCGAGCACGCGGGCCTCGCGCCCCAGGGGCCCGTAGCTGCGCGACCAGTTCAGGTCCGCCGGGAACATCCAGCCGTGCAGCAGCAGCACGGTCGGCGCGCCCTCGTCCGGTGCTGGCTGGTCGCGCAGGAACAGCTCGCCGCGCCCGGGCAGCGTGACCGTGCGCGCCGGTGGCAGCGGCGGGGGGTCGGGCGGAGCCGCGCTGGGGTCGGGTCGTCGACGGCGTCCCACCGCCCACGCCAGCGCCAGCGAGCCGGCGCCGACACCAGCCAGGACCGAGGACACGAGCCGTCGCGAGCGCATGCGGCCAGCCTAGGCCACGTGGCCAGGTCGCCACGGGAGTTGCCTGCGGCAGCGTCCCTCCCGTATAGTGCGCTCGTGAAGCGGCTGGATCGGTGCCGCGGCGTCACGGCGTGGCCAGCGCTCCTGGTCGTCTCCTCGGTCACCGGTCCTCACGCCTTGCGGTGCGCTGAGCCGAGCGCAGCACGGGCGCGCAGCAGTGAGGAGGAGCCATGAAGGCCATCATCGGAGGCGTCGAGCGGCGCCCGCACCAGCTGCTTGCCGAGCTCACCGCGCTGCGCACGCGCGTACGCGAGCTCGAGGAGGCGCTGCGGCGCGAGCGCGAGGCCAACGCGCAGCTGCGCGCGATGGTCGACGGCACCGACAGCGACCTCGACCTCGGGGAGCTCGAGGCGACCGAGGCGATCGAGCACGCTCTCGAGGAGGCCGAGGAGCTGCACCTGCACGCCTAGTCGGCCGCCGGTGCGCCGGGCCGGCGCCCCCGCCCGCGATGCGGTCGTCAGGCGCGCCCGCGTGGGCGCGCGATGGCGGGGGCTTGGGTGCGGTCGGCCGGGCGCCTAGACTCCCGCCCGGCCGCTCGGGTGCCGGCGCCGCGTGGTGCTGGCGGGCCCTTGCGGGCACCTGCTCCCGCTCCCGACTGAAGGCGCGACGCCTGTGCTGCTGCGATCCCTGACGCTGCGAGGCTTCAAGTCCTTCCCCGAGCGCACCACGCTGGAGTTCGAGCCAGGCTGCACCGTCATCGTGGGCCCCAACGGCAGCGGCAAGTCGAACCTGGTCGATGCGGTCAGCTGGGTGCTGGGCGCGGCGAGCCCCAAGAGCCTGCGTGGCGGCCAGATGGCCGACGTCATCTTCGCGGGCGCACCCGATCGCAAGGGGCTCGGGCGCGCCGAGGTCGCCCTGACGATCGACAACGGTGACGGCTCGCTGCCCGTGGAGTTCAGCGAGGTGACCATCTCCCGCGCCATCTACGCCACGGGAGACAACGAGTACGCCATCAACGGCGAGGCCTGCCGTGCCCTCGACGTCGCCGAGCTGCTCGGCTCCGCGGGGCTCGGGCGCCAGACCCACACGGTGGTGGGGCAGGGCCAGCTCGATCAGATCCTGCAGGGGCGGCCCGAGGACCGGCGTGCGCTGGTCGACGAGGCCGCCGGGATCCTGACCCATCGCAAGCGCAAGGAGCGCGCGCTGCGCAAGCTCGAGCGCGTGGACGAGCACACCGAGCGCGTCAACGACACCCTCCGCGAGCTGCGCCGGCAGATGCGCCCCCTGGAGCGCCAGGCCGAGGCGGCCCAGCAGCACGCCGAGCTGACCGCGCAGCTCACCGCGGTGCGGCGCGCCAAGGCCGCGCGCGAGCTCGACCGTCTCACCGCCGACCTCGCCGCCTGCGAGTCGGGCAGCGCCGACCGTCAGGAGGCGCTGGCCGGGGCCCGCGAGCGTCACGCCGCGGCGCGCGCCGAGCGCGAGCGCCTCGACGAGGTGCTGGGCGCGCTGGCGCCGCGGCTGCGCGAGGCCGACCAGACCCACTTCGCGCTCGCCAACCTCGCCGAGCGCCTCGACGGCGCGGTCGACCGGGTTGGCGAGCGGCGCCGCGGGCTCGAGGCTGCCGACGAGGAGCCGGTCGTCGGACGCGACCCCGAGGCGCTGCGCGCCGAGGCGGCGCACGAGCGCGGCGAGCGCGAGCAGCGCGCGCAGGAGCACGCCGAGGCCGAGGCGGCGCTGTCGCAGGCCAGCGAGGCACGCGCCGAGGCCGAGCGGGCCCGGCGCGCGCACGAGCAGGCGGCCGCGGCCGAGGCCCGGCGCCGCGCCGCCGAGCGCGAGGCGCGCCTGCGCTGGGAGGGCGAGGTCACCGCGCTGCGCCAGGCGGTCGCCCAGTCGGCCGGGGAGGAGGGGCGCCTGGACAGCCAGCTGTCGGGGTGGCAGGACCGCGCCGAGGAGCTCGACGCTGACATCGCGGCGGTCAACGCCGAGATCCAGCGCCTGGATGCCAGCACCGCCGAGCTGACCGAGCGGCTGCGGGTCGCCGAGCAGTCGGTCGACCGCCGCCAGCGCGAGGCCGACGAGGCCGCCCACGCCGAGCGCGAGCTCGAGCGGCGCCGAGCGGGGCTCGAGGCGCGCGCCGACGCGCTGCGCCAGGCGGTGGCTGCCGGCGATGCCGCGGGGGCGGTGCGTGAGGCCGCCGCGGAGGGAGCGCTCGAGGGGCTCACCGCCACCGTCGCCGAGCACCTGTCGATCGCCGAGGGCATGGGCGCGGCGGTGGCGGCGGCGCTCGGCCCGCTGGGCGATGCGCTGATCGCCGACGGCTCGGAGGCGGCCGCGCGGGCGCTGGCGTTCGTGCGCCGCGAGAGCCTCGGTCGGGTGCGGGTGCTGCCCGCCGAGGCGACCGCGATGTGGCCGCCTGCCGCGCCGGCAGGGTCGCGGGCGCTGATCGACGCGGTGGAGGCCCCCGAGGGGGTGCGCAGCGCCCTGTCGCGCGCGCTCGGCGAGACCTACGCCGTGGAGGACCTGACGGCCGCGCGTCGCCTGCACGAGGCGCATCCCGAGGCGACCTTCGTGACCGTGGCCGGCGAGGTCGTGGGCCCCGCCGGCTGGTCGGGCGGCTCGGGCAGCGTCGGCGAGGCCGTCGAGGCGGCTGCCGCAGCCGAGGCCGCCGACCGCGAGCGCGAGGCCGTCGAGGACGAGCTGCGACTGGCGCACCGCCGCGTCGGCGACGCCGACCGGGCGCTCGCCAGTGCCCGCAGCGAGCTCGAGGCGGCCCAGGCGGCGGTCTCGGAGTCCGACAACCAGCTCACCAACGCCGCCGAGCGCCTGGGTCGGCTGCGCAAGGAGCGACAGCGCGCCACCGAGGCGCTCGAGCAGCTGGACCGCCAGCGCGAGGAGCTGCGCGCCGACCTCGCCCAGCGCCGCGCCCGACTGGAGGAGCTGGAGACCGCCGGGGCGCCGGAGCCCGACGAGGAGGACGACAGCGCCGGCGACCCGGAGGCCGAGCGCCTCGACGACGCGCTGGCTGCCGCGCGCGACGCCGAGGTGGAGGCGCGGCTGACCGAGCGCACCGCCGCTGACCGCCTCGCGGAGTGCGACCGCCGCATCGCGGCGCTGGAGGCCGAGGCCGACGACGTGGAGCGCCAGCTGGCCGAGCGCCGCGCGCGCCAGGAGGCCCGGGCCCGCGCGATCGCCCGCTGCGAGGAGCTGGCCGAGGTGGCCGTCGCTGCTCGCGACCGGGCGCGCGCCTCGGCCCGGGAGGCGCAAGCGCAGCGCGACGCGCTCGACGCGGACCGCGCGACCACCGAGCAGGCCCTGGGCGTGGCCCGCCAGCACGAGCAGCAGGCCGCCACGGCCCTGGGAGAGCTCGAGGAGGCCCAGCACGCCGACGACCTGGCGCGCGAGCGCGCCGCGGCCGCGTTGGACGCGGCCCGCCGGCGGGTGGCCCACGACCTCGAGGAGGATCCCGACGCGCTGCTGGCCGCCGCGCGCGAGGCGCAGGGCGACGACGCGCCTCTGGCCAGCGGCGCGGACGGCGACGCCGAGCTCGACGCGCAGGAGGACCAGCTCACCCGGCGTCTGGCTCGGCTGGGGTCGGTCAACCCGCTGGCCGCCGAGGAGCTCGCCGAGCTCACCGAGCGGGACCAGTTCCTCTCCGACCAGCTCGAGGACCTGCGCAGCTCCCGCACCGACCTGCTGTCGCTGATCCAGCGCGTGGACGACACGATCCGCCAGCGGTTCGCCGATGCGTTCGACGATGTGGCCGCTGCGTTCGCGGAGCTGTTCCCGCGGCTCATCGGCGGTGGTGAGGGCCGGCTGGTGCTCACCGATCCCGACGACCTGCTCGAGACCGGCATCGAGGTCGAGGCCAGGCCGCCGGGCAAGCGGGTCAAGCGTCTCACGCTGCTGTCGGGCGGCGAGCGCAGCATCACCGCGCTGGCGGTGCTGTTCGCGATCTTCACCGCGCGCCCCTCGCCGTTCTACGTGCTGGACGAGGTGGAGGCCGCCCTCGACGACGTCAACCTGCAGCGCTTCCTCGAGCTGGTCGGCGAGTTCCGCGACACCAGCCAGCTGCTGCTGGTCACCCACCAGAAGCGGACCATGGAGGTCGCCGACACCCTGTACGGCGTGTCGATGCAGCGCGGCGGCGTCTCGAAGGTCATCAGCCAGCGCATGGGCGACGCGCAGGCCGCGGCGGGCTGAGCGCGCCGCGGCGGCCACCGCCGCCGGCGGCCGCCGCGGCGGTGCCCGCTACCCTGACCGCTGCGCTGCCCGCTCGCCCCATCGTTCGAGGGAGTCCCGCCATGGAGGCCATCGACCCGCTGGTGGCCGGCCTCGTCGCCGTGGTCATCCTGCTGGTGGCCGGTGGCATCGTCGGCTTCGTCGCTCGCGGCCGCGGTGAGGGGCCGCCGCGCAGCGCCTCGCCGCCGCCCTCGGACGCGGCCGCGCCGCCCGAGACCGAGACCATCGAGCCCGAGGCCGAGGCGCCCGCTACCGCCGGGTCCGAGCCCGAGGCCGAGGCGCCCGCTGAGCCGCCCGCACCGCCCGAGCCCGAGCGGCTCACGCCGATGGAGCGGTTCCGCGCGCGGCTCGGGCGCAGCCGCGAGGGCCTGGGCTCGGGGCTGCTGGGGCTGTTTCGCCGCGGGCTCGACGAGGCCGCCTTCGAGGAGCTCGAGGAGCGCCTCATCAGCGCCGACGTCGGCGTCGAGGCGACCATGGAGATCGTGGAGGGCCTGCGCGAGCGCACCCGCGCCGAGGGCGTCACCGACCCGGAGCAGGCGCTGGCGCTGCTCAAGGAGATCCTGCGCCTGGAGCTCGGGGTGGCCGACCGGACCCTCGCCCGCCGCGCCGAGGGGCCCACCACCTGGCTGATCACCGGTGTGAACGGCACCGGCAAGACCACCTCCATCGGCAAGCTCGCGGCGCGCCACGCCCGCGAGGGCGAGACCGTGGTGCTCGCCGCCGCCGACACCTTCCGCGCCGCGGCGATCGAGCAGCTGTCGTCGTGGGGCGAGCGTGCCGGGGCGCGCGTGATCAAGCAGTCCGAGGGCGCCGACCCCGCCGCGGTGGCCTACGACGGCTGGCAGGCCGCCGCGGCCGCCGACGCCGACCTGCTGCTGGTCGACACCGCCGGGCGGCTGCAGAACAAGCGCGCGCTGATGGAGGAGCTGTCCAAGGTCAAGCGCGTGCTCGAGCGGGGCGCGGGCCCCACCGACGAGGTGCTGCTGGTGCTGGACGCCACCACCGGGCAGAACGGCATCAGCCAGGCCCAGGCCTTCCAGGAGGCCGTGGACGTGTCCGGAGTCATCCTCACCAAGCTCGACGGCACCGCCCGCGGCGGCATCGTCGTCGCGATCCAGCGCCAGCTCGGCATCCCCGTCAAGCTCGTGGGGCTCGGCGAGACCGTCGATGACCTGGCCGACTTCGACGTGGACGCCTTCGTGGAGGCCCTGTTCGCTGACGTCGCCCAGGACGTCGAGCTCGGCGACGAGGGCCACGCGGAGCGGTGACGATGAGCCTGCGGATCGCCGACCTCGACGGGCGCACCATCGCCGAGGCCCTGCGGCTGCTCGGCGTCCGCGACGTGCCCGCCCACCGGCACGGTGCGGCGCGTGCGCTGCGCACCGCCCTCGGCGATCACCGCACCATCCGCGACCTGCTGGAGGAGGCACCCGAGGGTGCCCGCGAGGCCTTCACGCGGCTTGCCACCGACGGCCCGGCGCGGGTCGAGCAGCTGCTGTCGCGCGGCTGGGCGGGTCGCGGCACGCTGCCCCCGCCGCTGGACTGGCTCCAGCGCCGCGCGCTCGTCGCCGCCGGCGCCGACGGGCGGGTGCACGCGCTGGCGGAGGCGGCCCGAGCGTTCGCCGCACCGACCCTCGGCCTGGAAGACGGCGCCCCGCCCGACGCCGAGACGCCCGCTCCAGCCGGCGAGCAGGCCGAGGCGCGCGTGCTGGCGGCGCGCAGCGTGATCGTGGCCGACCCCGCGACCATCGACCGCGTCACCGCCGTGGCCGGCCTCGACCTCGAGGCGGTCGCGGACACCGTGGCGCTGGGGCACGCCGAGCCCGAGGAGGTCCGTCGTGCGCTGCGCGCCGCCGGCGTCGCGCAGGTCGGCGAGGAGGCCGTGACCGTCGACGCGGTCGAGGCGGCCCTGCCCAACGCCGCCGAGCGGGCCGTGGGCCCCAAGCAGGTCCGCGCGCTGCTGGATCGCGCGGTGGCCCAGCACCGGCAGGTGTGGGTGCGCTACTTCGCCTCCAGCCGCGCCGGAGCCACCACCGAGCGGACCGTGGACCCCTGGCGGCTGCGCGACGACCTGCTGGTGGGCTGGTGCCACCTGCGCCGCGACGAGCGCACGTTCGCGGTGGGGCGCATCGGCGAGGCGGTTATGCTGCCCGACGCCATCGACCACCACGACCCCGAGCAGAGGTGAGCCGCAGCGCCGCAGCCGCCGTCGCGGCCCGCGGCCGGCGGCCGACGCCTCGCCGGTGACATCGGAGCAGCCGTGCGCGTGCACATCTCGATCGACATGGAGGGCATCGCCGGCGTGGCCACCACCCGGCAGGTCCGCCGCGGAGAGGACGACTACGAGCCGGCCCGCCGGCTCATGACCGACGAGGCCAACGCCGTCATCATCGGGGCCTTCGAGGGCGGCGCCGGCGAGGTCGTGGTCACCGACGCGCATGGCGACATGGCCAACCTGCTGCCCGAGCGGCTCGACGCGCGAGCCGAGCTGGTGCTCGGCTCCCCGAAGGTCGACCTCGCCATGCTCGAGGGGCTGGACGCTGAGACCGACGTGACGCTGTTCGTCGGCTACCACGGCGGCACCGACCAGCAGGGCGTGCTGGCACACACCTACTCGGGTGCGAGCTTCGCCGAGGTCCGCCTCGACGACGTCGCGGTCACCGAGGCGGAGCTGAACGCGCGGGTGGCCGGCTCCCTGGGGGTGCCGGTCGGGCTGGTCAGCGGCGACGATGCGGTCTGCGACCGCGTCGCCGAGCGGCTGCCCGGCGTGCGCCCGGTCATGGTCAAGCGCAGCCGCGCCAGCCAGGTGGCGGTCAGCATCCACCCCTCCGAGGCCCGCGAACGGCTGCGCAACGCCGCGGCGCAGGTCGTGGCCGGCGCGCACCAGCTGGCTCCCCAGGGCGCGGCCGGGCCCACGCGCCTGTCGGTGGACCTGACCACCCAGGGCCGCGCCGAGCTCTGCGCGCTGGTGCCCGGTGCCGAGCGGGTCGGTCCCCGCACCGTCGCCTTCGACGCCCCCGACGTGATGGTGGCGTTCCGCTGCCTGCGGGCCTGGCTCCACCTGGCCGCCGCGGCTGCCCGCTGACGCGCGGGCGCGTCAGCGCCCGCGCGTCAGCGGGCGTGTCCCGGCGATCTCAGTCGAGGGCGCGCACGGCGAGCCCGTGGACGTCGCTGGCGTCGTCGTCGGCGCGAGGCTGGACGATCTCGACGACCTCGCGCTGGTCGACGTCGATCACCGCGAACCCCGGGGTGGAGCCGCTGGCCACGTGCGGGTCGCCGCTTTGGGGCTCGGGGCCGCGGAGGCTGACGAACAGCCGGTCGCCGTCGGGTGAGAAGTCGATGATGTCGGGTGACTCACCGACGAAGTCGAGCTCGTCGACGACCTCGTAGGTGTCAGGGTCGATGATCTGCCCGTCGTCGGTGCCGCGGTTGACCTGCCACAGCGCGTCGCCGTCAGGGTGCAGGCGCACCCCGTGGGCGTCGACGCCGCCGCTGCCGTCGGCGTGCACCAGCTCGTGCGTGTCGACGTCGAAGGCGTACCACTCGCCCTCGTCCTGGTCGGGGCTTCCCCAGTTGGCGAACATCGTCGAGCCGTCGTCCGACAGCGCGGTGCCGCAGTTGGCGCGCACCTCATCAGGGTCGAAGGCCGCGACCAGCTCGCCGGCGTCCAGGTCCACCACCCCCAACCCGCCCTCGGCGGGCCCGAAGGTGACGTACGCGAAGGCGCTGTCGGCGGTGTAGTCGTGGCACACCGCCCCCGGCGGCTCGTCGAGGTCGCCGAACGTCTCCTGGTACAGCGGGTCGTCGTCGAAGTCGATCTCGCGTCCCGCGGAGAACGCGCCGGCGTCGTGGTCGGCCTCGATCTCGGTGAGCGAGTTGGCGCCGATGTTGGCGACCCACACCGAGTCGTCAGGCGCGACGGCAGCCATGTGCGCCGTCTCCCCGGTGTCGACGAGCTCGACGACCTCGCGCGCTTCGGCGTCGATGACCGCCACGTCGTGCGAGCCGGTGTTGGCGACGAAGGCGTACCTGCCCTGCGAGTCGAAGTCGATCATGTGGGGCGTATCGGCTTCCCCGCCCAAGTCGATCTCGGCGACCTCCTCGAGGTCGGCGTCGTGGACGTGAATGGTGTGCACGTCCTCTCCCTGGTCGGCGGACCAGATCTCGTAGGCGGGCGTGCCCGCCTCATCCCCGGTGTCGGCGGACGCGTCGGGGTCCGAGGCCTCGGCGGGATCGTCCCCCTCGGCGTCGCCGTCCTGGGCGCAGGCGGCCAGCATCAGCGCCAGGGCGGCGAGCGCCACCAGCAGGCGAAGGGATCCAAGAGCGGTCATGTGGGCCCTCCCTGGGCACGAGACGAGCTGCGGGTCGTGACGCGATCCGGTGCGCCAGGGAGCTAGCCTGCGCCCGCGCAGCGGCACCGGCAGCGCTTCGAGGGGTGCAAACGCTGCGAACTCCGGTGCGCACCGCTCGTGCTGCACGCGCCGCCCGCGCTGCGCTGCGAGCCCGTCGCGGCCAGAGGTGCGCGGACGGCCGATACACTCGCCCTCCCGCCCGACCCCGTCCCTGGTCTTGCCATGTTCGACGCCCTGTCCGATCGCCTCGACGCCGTCCTCGAGCGCCTCAAGGGCCGCGGCACGCTGTCCGAGTCCGACGTCGAGGAGGCGCTGCGCGAGATCCGTCTCGCGCTGCTCGAGGCCGACGTCAACGTCAAGGTCGTGCGCACCTTCATCAACCGGGTGCGCGAGCGCGCCGTCGGCGCCGAGGTCAGCGAGGCGCTCAACCCCGGCCAGCAGGTCGTCAAGATCGTCAACGAGGAGCTCACCGGGGTCCTCGGCGACCAGTCGGCGCCCCTGGAGCTCGGCAGCGCCTCGCCCGCGGTGATCATGCTGGCCGGCCTGCAGGGCTCGGGCAAGACCACCGCCGCCGGCAAGCTGGCCGCCCACCTGAAGAAGAAGGGCCGCACGCCGCTGCTGGTGGCCGCCGACCTGCAGCGGCCCGCCGCGGTGGACCAGCTCCAGGTGCTGGCCGAGCGCGTGGGTGTGCCCGTGCACGCGCCCGAGCCGGGCGGGGACCCCGACGCCGACCCGGTCGCTGTGGCCCAGGGCGCCCTGCGGGAGGCGACCCGCGTCGGAGCGGGCGTGGTCATCGTCGACACCGCCGGGCGCACCAACGTCGACGACGCGATGATGGCCCAGGCCACCGCCATCAAGGAGGCCGTCGATCCCGTCGAGACGCTGTTCGTCATCGACGCGATGATCGGCCAGGAGGCCGTCACGGTCGCCAAGGCCTTCCAGGAGGCCGTCGACTTCACCGGCGTGGTCCTGTCCAAGCTCGACGGCGACGCCCGCGGCGGCGCCGCGCTGTCGGTCGCCGAGGTCACCGGCCGCCCCATCAAGTTCGCCTCCACCGGCGAGAAGCTCGAGGAGTTCGAGGCCTTCCACCCCGACCGGATGGCCAGCCGGATCCTCGGGATGGGCGACGTGCTGACCCTCATCGAGAAGGCCGAGGAGACCTACACCGCCGAGCAGAGCGAGGAGCTCGGCGAGAAGCTGCTCGGCGAGGGCACCTTCACCCTCGAGGACTTCCTCGAGCAGATGCAGCAGATCAAGAAGATGGGCCCGCTGCAGAACCTGATGGGCATGATGCCCGGCCTCGGCAAGGAGCTGAAGGACGTCGAGGTCGACGAGAGCGACCTCAAGCCGGTCGAGGCGATCATCCAGTCCATGACCCGAGAGGAGCGGCGCAAGCCCGAGATCCTCAACGGCAAGCGCAAGAAGCGCATCGCCCGGGGGTCGGGCCGCAGCGCCCAGGAGATCAACGAGCTGCTCCGCAACTTCGACCAGATGCGCCAGATGATGGAGCAGATGGGCGGCGCCGCGGGCGGCAAGGGCGGCAAGGTCTCCCAGGCCAAGCAGATGCGCCAGATGCAGAAGGCCGGGGGCGGCGCGGGGATGGACATGGATGCGCTGATGAGCCAGCTCGGCGGGTCCGGCGCCGGCGGCGCCGGTGCGGGCGGCTCGGGAGCGCCCACGCTGCCCGGTGCCGGTGGTCGCGCCGGCGGCGGTGCCGGTGGCGGCACCGGCGGCACCGGCGGCGGAGGCCAGCGCAACAAGCGGGTCCCGCCGCGCAAGCGCAAGAAGAAGAAGAAGCGCTGACCGGCCCCGGCGACGGCTGGGCCGCGCGGGCACGGGCGGACCGGTCGCCGCCGACCCGGGCTGGCGCGGCGGGTGCGATCAGACCCGCACGAGCTCGTGCCAGCGCAGGTCGCCCGGCGAGCCCACCGGCGCGCTCGGGCGCTGCGGGTCCTCGCCGTCGTAGGCCGCGAGCTGGGTGAACGGTGAGCGGTGGAGCACCGCCTGCCAGCGCGCCGGTGTCCACGCCGACATCCGCAGCGTGTCGGTGACCACCGCACCCGCGCGCGGCCCGCTGCGCACCGCCAGCTCCGCGCGATGCAGCTCGGTGCCCGCGGCGAGGTCCACCGCCAGCACCCACCAGGTGGCTTCCACGGTCCACGCGCCGCGCGTGGCCTCCCACGTGCCAAAGCCCACCGAGGCGCCCGGATCGGCGGGATCGCGCAGGTCGAGCTGGACCAGGTAGCGCCCGCCCGAGGGCAGATGCGCGGCCACGCGCCCCAGGTGGGCGGCCATCGCGTCGTCGTCGGGCAGGTGCGCCAGGGTGTTGAGCGGGCACAGGGCACCGTCGACGCCATGCTCGAGGTCGAGGGTGCACAGGTCGTCCTCGACCAGGGTCACGGGGGCTGGCGCGTCGGCGAGGCGTCGGCGCGCCACGGCGAGCATCGCCGGTGAGGCGTCCACGCCCACCCCGGCCACGCCCACCTCGGACAGCGCCCGCAGATGACGTCCGGTGCCGCAGCCGGGCTCCAGCACCCGCTGGCACCGCCCGCCGGCGGCGAGGCGCTCCCGCAGCCAGGCGGCCTCATCGCGCAGGTCCCCGCTGTAGGCGACGTCGTAGACCTCGGCCTCGTCGTACAGCGGCTCGACCACGCTCACCAGCCTCGGGCTAGCCCCAGCCGAGCTCGTGGAGCTGCTCCTCGTCCATCCCCATGTGGTGGGCCAGCTCGTGCACCACGGTGATCTCGATCTCGGTGACCAGCTCGTCCTCGTCGGAGGCCAGCGCGCACAGCGGCAGGCGGTAGATGCTGATCCGGTCGGGCAGCACCCCGCCGTAGTCGTCGCGCTCGGTCAGCGGGACGCCCTCGTAGAGCCCCAGCAGCTCCGGATCGTCGGGGTTGGCGTCCTCCACCACGACCGCCACGTTGTCGAAGTGCTCCTGCAGGGCCTGCGGGATCAGGTCGAGCGCCGCGCCCACCAGCTCCTCGAAGCGCTCCTCGTCGATCGGCTCCACGGCGGCTCCCTCGCGGTCCTGCGGTGCCAGCGTCGCTGCCGCGGCCCGACCCCTCGGGCGCGGATCGCGCGGCAGTAGCCTAGGCGCTGTCGCCGCCTGCCGCGCCAGCGCCTGACGCCAGTCCCGCCCAGAGCCCTCCCGCAGCCCTCCCCGAGCCCCTCGCCCAAGGAGTCGTGTGCCCGCGCTGCTGGTCGATGCCCTCATGGTCGTGGCTGGGCTGGCGCTGCTGGCCCTCGGCGGGGACCGCTTCGTGGTCGGGGCGCTGCGCCTGGCGGTGGCGCTGTCGCTGTCGCCGGTGGTGGTGGGCGTGCTGGTGATCGGGCTGGGCACGAGCCTGCCCGAGCTGGTCGTGTCCGCGCTCGCGGCAGCCCAGGGGACCCAGGACCTCGCGATCGGCAACGTCGTCGGGTCCAACACCGCCAACCTGCTGCTGGTGCTCGGGATGGCCGGGCTGGTGCGCGGGTTGGTCGTCGGGCGGCGCACGCGTCGCCGCGAGCTGCCGCTGATGCTCGCGGCCACGGCGCTGCTGGCGATCGTGGCCGCCGACGGCGTGCTGAGCCTGGGCGATGCGCTGGTGCTGCTGCTCGGCGCGGTGGTGGTGGCGGTGCTGCTGGGCCTCGGTGCCCACCGTGACCGCGAGGCGCAGCGGCACCGCCACGGTGCTGGCGACGCAGCCGCGTCCGCGCGTCCGCGGGCGCTGTCGGCGCTGGCCCTGGCGGTGGTCGCGCTGGTGGCCACGCTGGCGGGCGCGCAGCTGCTCATCGAGGGTGCGGTGGGGATCGCCGAGGCCGCCGGGGTCAGCGAGGTGGTCATCGGCGTGACGCTGGTGGCGGTGGGCACCAGCCTGCCCGAGATCGGCACGGCCCTGGCGGCCGCGCGTCGCGGCCAGATCGACCTCATCATCGGCAACGTGCTGGGCAGCAACCTGTTCAACTCCCTGCCGGTGGCTGGTGTGGCCGCCCTCATCGACACCGTGCCGCTGGCGCCGTCGCTGGGGCCGAGCCTGCTGGTGATGCTGGCCGCATCGGGCCTGACGGCCCTGCTGCTGCAGCGCGGGCGCATGCTGCGGCGGTGGGAGGCCGCGGGCCTGCTGGTGGCCTACGCCGGCGCGGTGACCGTGGCCGTCGCCGCTGGCTAGCGCATCCCGTCGGGGCCGTCGAGGCGGGTCGCTGCCTCGCCGTCGGCCGCCGCGCCCTCGGCGCCGGCCCCGCCCGCCCCTGCGCCCGGTCCGGGCGACGCCGCAGCGCTGCGTGCGCTATCCTCCGGCGCTGACCCGATCCGTCGGGTCTTGCGTGCGTGCGAGCAGCAGCTGAAGCAGCAGGCCGGATCGCACACCCGCCCACCGGACCGGAGGTGGGCGCGCCGGGACATCACGACCAACCCGGCGGCACGACACCGGCGCCGCCCGGCAGCGCCAACCCGAAAGGCATGCCATGTCCGTGAGGATGCGCCTTCGTCGCGAGGGCAAGAAGAAGCAGCCGCACTACCGCATCGTGGTCGCGCACAAGACCTCGCCGCGGGACGGGCGGTTCGTGGAGGACCTCGGCTTCTACCAGCCCCTCGCCAACCCCTCGGCCATCAAGCTCGACCACGAGCGGGCCCTCTACTGGCTCCAGCAGGGCGCCCAGCCCAGCGACGCCGTCCGGAACGTGCTGCGCATCGAGGGCGTGTGGCAGCAGTTCAAGCCCGACGAGGCCGACGCCGGTGCCGAGCGCCGCGAGCGCCGCGAGGCCAAGCGCGCCGCCAAGGAGGCCCAGCGCGGCGATGCCGCCAAGGGGGCGCCGTCGGCGGCCGGCGAGAGCGAGGCCGCCGAGGCCGGCGGCGAGACGAGTGCCTGATGTCGCGCGAGGTGCTGGAGTACGTTGCCAAGGCGCTGGTCGACCAGCCCGACGAGGTGCGCATCCGCGAGCTGGAGGAGGAGGGCCAGCCCGTCCTCGAGCTGCGGGTCCACCCCGATGACATGGGCAAGGTGATCGGCAAGCGCGGCCGCACCGCCAAGGCGATCCGCACCATGGTCAAGGCGGCGGCGCCTGACGAGCACGGTGGCGCGCGCGTCGAGATCGTCGACGACTGACCCTCGCCGGCGCACCGTGGCTCGCGAGCCCACCGTCCAGATCGGCGTGGTCGGGCCCGCCCACGGGCTGACCGGCGAGGTGTACGTGCAGCCCGACCCCGACCTCGGCCACCTCCTGGAGCCGGGACGGCGCTGCGACCTCGCGGGGCGCCCCACCGAGATCACCGCGCTGCGCAGCCACCGCGGGCGGCTGCTGGTGCGCTTCGCCGGAGTCGAGGGTCGTGACGAGGCCGAGGCCCTGCGGCGCACCCCGGTGGGCATCCCCCGTGAGGACGTCCCGCTGGCCGACGACGACGTCTGGGTCGCCGACCTCATCGCCCGCGAGGTGGTCGACGAGCGGGGCCGCCTCGTGGGGCACGTGCGCGACGTGATCGACGGGCCCGCCCACGACTGGCTCGTGGTCGCGGTCACCGCCGGGGCCACCGGCGACGAGCCCGCTGCTGACGAGCCCGCCGGCGACGAGAGCGCCCGGGAGGTGCGCGTGCCGTGCGTGCCCGACCTCGTCGTGCTGGACGGCGAGCGCGTGGTCGTGGCCGAGGTGCCCGGGCTGCTCGACGACCGCTGGGTCTGACGCTCACCGCGGGTGCCCCGGAGCCGGCGTCGACCCAGGCGATCGCACCCCCGCGACCACCGCCCGACCGACGCCCCCGCCGACCCTGTGAGGCGCCGTGACCACCGACCCCGCCCCCACGCCCGCCCTGGGCATCGACGTCCTGTCGATCTTCCCCGAGTACTTCACCGGGCCGCTGGACGCCTCACTGCTGGGCAAGGCCCGCGCCCGGGGGCACCTGCGGGTCGACGTCCACGACCTGCGTGGCTGGTCGGTGGACCGCCACCGCACCGTCGACGCCGAGCCCTACGGCGGAGGCGCGGGCATGGTGATGCGCCCCGAGCCCTTCGTGCACGCCGTCGAGGACCTCTACGGGACGCTGGCCGATCGACCTCGCACGGTGCTGCTGACCCCGCGGGGACGCCGCCTGGACCAGGCGCTGGTGGCCGAGCTGGCGCGCGAGCCGGAGCTGCTGGTGCTGTGCGGGCGCTACGAGGGCATCGACGAGCGCGTGCACCAGCTGCTCGCCCACGACGAGGTCTCCCTCGGCGACTACGTGCTCGCCGGTGGCGAGGTCGCCGCGTGCGTGCTGATCGAAGCGGTCAGCCGGTTGGTCCCCGGCGTGGTCGGCAACGTCGACAGCGTCGCCGCGGAGTCCTTCGCCGGCGGGCTGCTGGAGCACCCCCACTACACGCGGCCGCCCACGTTCCGCGGCCTCACCGTGCCAGCGGTGCTGCGCAGCGGCGACCACGGGGCCGTGGCGGCCTGGCGGCGCGCCCAGTCGCAGGCGCGCACGCGCGCGGTGCGCCCCGACCTCGTCGACGAGGACGCCGGCGACGATGGCTCGCAGGAGCTGCCACCCCGGTGACCCGGCGCCCAGGTTGCCGGGCCGCAGGGGCGGGGATAGCCTGTGCCGTCGGCGCGATGCGCCGATGTCCACCTGTGGCGGCGCGGCGTCGCCCGATCTCGACCGTGGCTGTGCCCGGAGGCGTGAGCACGATGAAACCGACTGACCTGGTTGATGTCGAGAGCCTGCGCGACGACGTGCCGGACTTCGCCGTGGGCGACACCGTGAAGGTGCACGTCAAGGTGATCGAGGGCAACCGCAGCCGCGTGCAGGTCTTCGAGGGGATCGTCATCGCCCGCAAGGGCTCGGGCGTGAGCGAGACGTTCACGGTGCGCAAGATCAGCTTCAACGCGGTGGGCGTCGAGCGCGTCTTCCCGGTCCACGCCCCGGTGATCGACAAGATCGAGGTGGCCCGCCGCGGGCACGTGCGCCGCGCGAAGCTCTACTACCTGCGCGACCGCGTGGGCAAGGCAGCCAAGGTGCCCGAGAAGCGCGAGAGCACGCCCGCCTGACCACTCGACCCCACCACCCGGCCCGGGCCAGCAGGTGAGCGACTTCCCGACCGCCCCGCCCGTCGAGCCGCCGCCGCAGGGCCGCGGCCCCCACCGTGACGCCGAGCCGCGGCGTCGCGGGCTTCCCTTCTGGGTGGAGGTGCCGCTGCTGGTGCTGCTGGCCTTCGGGCTGGCGCTGCTGCTGAAGACCTTCGTCGTCCAGGCCTTCTACATCCCCTCGGCCTCGATGGTCCCCACGCTCGAGGTCAACGACCGCGTGCTGGTCAACAAGGTCGGTGATCCCGACCCCGAGCGCGGCGACGTGATCGTGTTCAAGGAGGACGGCGCCGACGAGGCCGATGTCGCGGGCACGCTGCAGGACATCGCCGCGGGGCTCGGCCTCGCGCCGCCGGCGCAGAAGGACTTCATCAAGCGCGTGATCGGCCTGCCAGGCGAGGAGCTCGAGGTGCGCGACGGGGTCGTGCTCATCGACGGTCGTGAGCTGCCCGAGTCCACCGCCGACGAGGGCGGCTACCTCGCCGAGCGCTCCCGCGACAGCTTCGGGCCGATCGACATCCCCGAGGACGAGTACTTCCTCATGGGCGACAACCGCCCGAACTCCGCCGACAGCCGTGGGTCGCTTGGCACGGTCAGCGAGGACGAGATCGTGGGCCGGGCCTTCGCCCTGATCTGGCCGCCCTCGCGGGCCAGCGCCCTGCCCGGTGGGAAGGCCGCACCTCCGATCGCCGACCCCGAGGCGTCCTCGTCGCTGCGGCCCGACGCCGAGCGCCTCGCCCCGCCGCCCGCACCAGCGCCCGCCGCCGCGCTCGCGCTCGGAGTGCGCCCGCGGGTCCCGGCGTGAGCGCAGGGGCGCGCCGATGAGCGCTGAGGACCTGGAGCGCTTCGAGGCCGAGCTCGAGCTCGGCCTCTACGAGGAGTACCGCGACGTCCTCGGGGTGTTCCGCTACGTGGTGGAGACCGAGCGACGCTTCTACCTCGCCAACGAGGTGTCGGTGACCCCCCGCGAGCGCGACGGGCACGTGTGGTTCGAGGTCGAGCTCCGCGACGCGTGGGTGTGGGACATGTACCGCCCGGCCCGGTTCGTCGCGCACGTGCGGGCCTACAGCCTCCAGGACGTCAACGTCGAGGAGCTGCCCGACGACCGCGACACGACCTCTGCGCCCTTCGGCGGGTAGCGCCGCGCCCGTGCGGGCGGCCCCGGCAAGGGTCGGCTGGGCGCCGCGCAGCGCGACCCGAGCAGCGCGTCGATGACGTCGTCCACAGGCCCGCGCGCCGCTTGATCTCGTGCGACCGCGGCGCTGCGTACGGTCGCTGCCATGACCACTCGCCAACGCCTCGGCCGCCTCGGCGAGCGCCTCGCGGCCCGACATCTGGAGCGGTCCGGCCTGGTGGTCCTGGACCGCAACTGGCGGCCGGAGCCCGGGCTCGGGCTGCGCGGGGAGCTCGATCTGGTGTGCCGAGAGGGCGCCACGCTCGTGGTGTGCGAGGTCAAGGCGCGCCGCGGGCGCGGCGCCGGTCACCCCCTCGAGGCGCTGCACGCCCGCAAGGCTGCCCAGCTGCGCCGCCTGGCGCTCGCCTACCTCACCAGCCGCGGCATCCCGGCGGGCGCGGTGCGCGTCGACGCGGTCGCGGTGTGGTGGCCCGATGCCGGGGCGAGCGCCACCGTCGAGCACGCACGCGGGGTGGGCTGACGTGGTCGGGCGCGCACGCACCGTCGCGGTGGTGGGGCTGGAAGCGGTGCCCGTCACGGTCGAGGCTCACGTCGCCGGTGGCCTGCCCGGGCTGCACGTGATCGGCGCCGGCGGCACGGGCACGCGCGACGCCGCCGACCGGGTGCGCACCGCGCTGGCGGCCACCGGCATGAGCCTGCCCCACCGCAAGGCGCTGGTGTCGCTTGCCCCCGCCGACGTGCCCAAGGCCGGCGCCCGGTTCGACCTGGCCATGGCGCTGGCGCTCCTCGCCGAGCTCGGGGTGCTGCCCGCCGACGCGCTGGCTGGCAGCGCCGCGCTCGGCGAGCTCGCCCTCGACGGGCGCGTGCGGCCGGTCGAGGGGGTGCTGCCCTCCGTGGCGCCGCTGCCCGCCCAGGGGATCGAGCGGGTCATCGTCGCGCGAGCCGACGCCGCCGAGGCCGCGCTCGTGGAGGGGCTGGCGGTGCTGGCCGTGCGCGACCTCGGCGAGGCCGTGGCGGTCCTGACCGGCCAGCGCGCACCGCGCCCGGTCGCGTCCCCACCCGAGGAGGAGACAGCGCCGGGGCCTGACCTCGGCGAGGTCCGCGGGCAGCTCGAGGCCCGACGAGGGCTCGAGCTGGCCGCAGCCGGCGGCCATCACGTGCTGCTCGTCGGCCCGCCGGGCTGTGGCAAGTCGATGCTCGCGCGGCGCCTGCCCGGGCTCCTGCCGCCGCTGGACCGCACCGTCGCGCTCGAGCTCGCCGCGGTGCGCTCGGTGGCCGGGTGGCGCCGCGACGCAGCCCGCCTGGATCGGACCCCACCGCTGCGCGCCCCCCATCACACCGCCTCGGCGGCGGCGCTGCTCGGTGGCGGCAGCGGGGTCGCGCGACCCGGCCAGATCAGCCTCGCCACCGGTGGCGTGCTGTTCCTCGACGAGCTGTTCGAGTGGTCCCGGCCGCTGCTCGAATCGCTGCGTGAGCCGCTGGAGGAGGGCGAGGTCCGCCTCGCGCGCGCCCACGCCACGGTGCGCTATCCCGCGCGGTGCCTGCTGGCCTGCGCCGCCAACCCGTGTCCCTGCGGCGGCGGGGCCGGCTGCGCGTGCAGCGAGGAGCAGGTCGCGGGCTACCGCAGCCGGCTGTCCGGCCCGCTCGCCGACCGCCTCGACCTCGCACCCCAGGTCGAGCCGCTCACCGCCGCCGACCTGTTGCGCCGCGAGCCGGGCGAGCCCAGCGCGGCGATCGCCGCCCGCGTGGCGGCTGCCCGCGAGGCGGCAGCAGCGCGCTGGGCCGGGGCGGTGACCAACGCCGCCGCTCCCGTCGCTGCGGTGCGCGCCACCGCCGAGCGCCCGGCGCTGCGTGCTCTCGCCGACGCGGTCGAGGCCGGCCGCCTGACCGGACGCGGGTTCGAGCGGGCACTGCGGGTGGCCCGCACCGTCGCCGACCTCGCCGGTGCCGTGCCCATCACCCGCGCCCACGCGCTGGAGGCGCTGGCCCACCGCCTGCAGCTGGTCCCACCACCAAGCGCTGGGGTGCCCCGGTGAGCCGCGCTGCCCCGGGTGGCGACGGGCCCTCTGCGGCCGAGCGTGCGCTTGCGCTGCGCGCCCTGGTCGCTGCGCCGGGCGCCGAGGCGCAGCGCGCGGTGATCGCCGGGCTGCTGTCGCGCCCCGAGCCGGTCACGGTCGCCGCGGTGCTGGCGGCGCTGGCGCGCCGCGAGGCCATCGCCGCGGTCGCCCCCGAGCAGGTCGAGGCCTGCGCGGCGGCGCTGGCGGCCAGTGGCACGGCGCTGCACCTACCGGGGCGGGCCGGCTATCCCTCCCGGCTGGCCCAGGCGTGGCCGGAGCTGGGCGCGCCCGCGTGGCTGCTGGTGCAGGCGCCAGGTGGGCGGCTGCCCGAGCAGCCCACCGTCGGGGTGATCGGGACCCGTCGACCCACGCTGCCGGGCCGCAGGCTCGCCGCAGAGCTCGGCCGCCGGCTCGCCGAGGCGGGTGTGTGCGTGGTCTCGGGCCTCGCCCGCGGCATCGACCAGGCCGCCCACCGCGGCGCGCTCGAGGCCGAGGGCGCCACGGTGGGGGTGGCGGGCTGCGGACTCGACGTCGACTACCCGCAGGGCGAGCGCGCGCTGCGCGCGGCGATCGCGCACGCCGGCGGGCTGGTCAGCGAGCTGCCGCCGGGGACCCCACCGCGACCGCACCGGTTCCTGGCGCGCAACCGCATCATCGCCGGCCTGTGCGACGCGGTCGTGGTGGTCGAGGGGCCCGCCCGCAGCGGCGCGCTGCACACCGCCCGGCTCGCCGCGGCGCAGGGGCGCGAGGTGTGGGCCGCACCGGGCAACCTCCACGCCGCCACCGCCCAGGCCCCGCTGGCGCTGATCCGCGACGGCGCCCACGTCCTCACGGCGCTGGACGACCTGATCGCCGCGGTGGTCACACCCGGCGGGGCGGCGGCCAGCGACGGCGCCGCGCCAGGGGGCACGCGGCCAGCAGCCCACCCGGCTGCGACGGCGCGTCGCCGCACGGCCGAGGCCGGCCTCGGCCCCGAGGAGCGTGAGATCCTCGCGCTCCTCGACCCGGCCGAGCCCGCCAGCCTCGGGGCGCTGGCCGAGGCCGCAGGCCTCGCGGTCCCCGCGGTCACCGCCGCGGTCGGGGCGCTGGTGACCGGTGGGCTCGCCCGCCAGACCGCGCAGGGCGTGACCGCGGCGCAGCCGTGAGGTGCTCTGGCCGCAGCCGGCGCAGCGGTGGCGCGCAGCGCTCAGGCGCCGGTGGGCGCGCCCAGCGCTGCACGCCGTTCGGCGAGCCACGCGCCAGCCTGGGTGAGCAGCTGCGGCCCAGGCTGGTGGCCGCCGTCGTGCCAGGCGATCTCGACCGCAGCGCCGCAGCGGGTGAGCCAGGCGGCGAGCGCCTCGGCCTGTGCCGGGGTGGCGATCTGGTCCTGGCGGCCCGCGCCGATCAGCACGGGCCAGCCGGAGAGGTCAGGCGCCTGGTCGGGGGTGAAGGGCAGCATCGGCGCGAGCAGCACCGCACCGCGCAGCAGCGTCGGGTCGTGTGCGGCCAGCGCCCACAGGATGTTGGCGCCGTTGGAGAAGCCCAGGCCCAGCAGCCCGCTCAGCGGGCGCTCGTGGGCCGCACAGGCCTCCCGCACCCAGGCGCCGAGCGCTTCGGCCTGGGCCGCGAGGTCCCCACGGTCGAACACGCCCTCCGCGTGGCGAGCGAAGAAGCGGTTGGCGCCGCCCTCGCGGACCGTCCCGCGTGGGGAGAGCAAGGCCGCACCGGGTGCCAGCCGGGCAGCCAGCGGCACGAGGTCGTGCTCGTCACCGCCGGTGCCGTGGGCCAGCAGCACGGTCGTGGGGTCGCCGGCAGCGGCGGGCTCGACGCGGTGCGGTCGATCGTCGAGGGCCATCAGCGCGGCCCCTCGGCGCTCGGGACGCCCGCGGAGGCCGGCGCGTGATCGCCGGGATCACCGGGCAGGGCCAGTGCGGGCAGGCTCGCCGCGATCCGCTCCCGCTGGGGCTCCAGCCACGGGGGCAGCCGCAGCTCGCGGCCGAGCTCGGCGACGACCTCGTCGGTGGCGAAGCCGGGCGTGTCGGTGGCGATCTCGAACAGCACCCCGCCGGGCTCGCGGAAGTAGATCGAGGTGAAGTACTGGCGGTCCACGATCGGGGTGAGGTCCACCCCGCTCTCGGCCAGCGCGGCGCGCCAGCGCTCCTGGGTCGCGCGCTCGGGCGCGCGCCAGGCGATGTGATGGACGGTGCCGGCCGCGACCAGCCCGCGGGGAGCGTCCGGGCGGGCGAGCACGTCCACGCGCTGGCCGACCGCGCCCTGGCCGGTGACGAACCGGGTCCGGTGACCGTGCTCGGCGTCGACGCGGAAGCCGAGCTGCTCGGTCAGATGCGCGGCCGTGCGGTCGCGGTGATGCTCGGTGAGCGTGACGTGCGACAGCCCGCGGATGGCGACCTCGGCCGGCACGGGCCCCGCTTCCCAGGGGGTGCGCGTGTCACCACGTGCGTCGGCCACGAGCTCCAGGCGCAGGCCATCGGGGTCGGACAGGGCCAGCACGTCCTCGTCGCCGCGCTCCTCGCGCGCCAGGACCTCGACGCCGAGCCGGCGCAGGCGCTCGTCCCACCAGCCCAGCGCCGTGCTGGGCACCGAGAAGCCCGTGGTGGTCGCCTGCCCCGCGCCGTGGCGCCCGGACGGCGCACCCGGCGCGGGGAAGAACGTCATGATGCTGCCGGGCGAGCCGACCTCGTCACCGAAGTACAGGTGGTAGGTGTCGGGCGCGTCGAAGTTGACGGTCTGCTTGACCAGGCGCAGCCCGAGGACCCCGTGGTAGAAGTCGAGGTTGCGCTGCGGGTCGCCTGCGATCGCGGTGACGTGGTGCAACCCCTGCGGGTTCGGCTGGGTCATGGTGGCTCCTGGCCTGCAGGGCGCATCGGCGCGGCGCCGACGCACCGTCGGGATGCGGTGTCGTCGCCAGCGTTCCCCGCCACGATCGTTGCACACGCATGGACCGCGGTCGGCGTGGCGATGGCAAGCGGCGCGGGATGTGGCACGCGAGGCGCCCGGCGCTCGGTGCCCGGTGCTCGGTGCCCGCCCGAGCTCATGCGTGACCTCGCGCGGCGGGTCGGTCACCATGCGGCACCATGCGGCCATGACCGATGAGCGCGCCGAGCGCCGCCCCGCGGCTGGCGAGCACTCCGTCGAGGCGCCCGCCGGCCGGGCCGGCACCGTCCCCCAGCCGCACGAGGATCCCGACGAGGCCGCGGCGCGGTCGGCGTGGGAGGCGGTGCTGGAGGCCTTCGCCGCGCACCTCGCGCACGAGCGGATGCTGGCAGCGCGGACCGTGACGGCCTACCTGGCCGATGCGCGCCAGCTCGCGGACTTCTGCGTCGCGGCCGGGATCGCCGCACCGGACGAGGTGACCCCGCTGGTGCTGCGCCGCCACCTGGCGACGCTGGTGGAGGCCGGCGCGGCCAGCACCACGCTGGCGCGCAAGGCCTCGTCGCTGCGGCGCCTGTTCGCGTGGCTGGCCAGCCGCGAGGACCTCGCCGACCCCACGGCGCGGCTCAGCAGCCCGCGTCGCCCGCGGCCGCTGCCGCGGGCGCTCACCCGCGGTCAGACCGCAGCGCTGCTCGACACCGTCGACGACGGCGCACCGCTGGGCCTGCGCGACCGCGCGCTGCTGGAGCTGCTGTACGCCACCGGCGTGCGGATCGCCGAGCTGGTCGCGGCCGACGTCTCCGACCTCGACTGCGAGCGCGGCGTGCTGCGCGTGCTGGGCAAGGGCAACCGGCCCCGTCAGGCACCCGTCGGCGACCCCGCCTGCGAGGCGGCGCGGCGCTGGCTGGCCGAGGGCCGCCCGGCCCTGGTCCAGCCCGGCCGCTCGCATGCCGCGCTGCTGCTCGGCGCTCGCGGCAGCCGGCTGGACGCCCGCAGCGCTCGTCGGGCGGTGGAGCGCGCCGGGATCCGCGCCGGGCTGGGCGCCGTCACGCCGCACCAGCTGCGCCACAGCTGCGCCACGCACGTGCTGGAGGGCGGCGCGGACCTGCGCAGCGTGCAGGAGCTCTTGGGGCACCGCACGCTCGCCACCACCCAGGTCTACACCAAGGTGTCGCGCCGGCAGCTGCGCAGTGCATACGATCAGGCGCACCCGCGGGCCTAGGCTGCAGGTCACGGGATCGGCAGGCGAGCGGCCAGGAGACCATGACGGGCGACCATCCGGCAGGACCTGAGGATCGCGCCGAGGCGCATGGGTCGGGCTCGGCAGACGCTGCCGAGCCCGACGATCCTGCCGCCACACCGGACGAGTCGCCGCTGCCGGGAGGCATCGCCGACGATCCCGACCTGGCGTTGCTGTGGCAGCGCTTCATCGACGACGGCGACCCCGACGCGCGCGAGCGGCTCATCCTCCAGTACGCGCCGCTGGTGAAGTACGTGGCCGGCCGGGTGTCGGTCGGGTTGCCGCCCCACGTGGAGGTGGCCGACCTCACCTCGTATGGCATGTTCGGGCTCATCGACGCCATCGAGCGCTACGACCCCCACCGGGGCGTGCGCTTCGAGTCCTACGCCATCCAGCGCATCCGCGGGGCCATCCTCGACGAGCTGCGCAGCCTCGACTGGATCCCCCGCAGCGTGCGCACCAAGGCGCGGCAGGTCGAGGAGGCGCTGCAGGCCCTGGAGCACCGCCTCGGGCGCAGCCCGGCCGAGGAGGAGCTGGCCGCCGAGCTCGGCGTGGAGCTCGAGGAGCTGCGCGCCACGCTGGCGCAGGTGTCGCTCACCTCCGTGGTGGCACTCGACGAGCTCGCCGTCGGCGGCGAGGACGAGTCCCGAGGTGCGCTCGTGGAGCGCTTGCCCGACCGCGCGAGCCCCGACCCCGAGGCGCGCCTCGACGATGCGGAGATGCGCCGGCTGCTGGCCACCACCGTGAACGAGCTCGGTGAGCGCGAGCGCAGCGTGGTCGTCCTGTACTACTTCGAGGGCATGACGCTGGCCCAGATCGGCGAGATCCTCGGGGTCACCGAGTCACGGATCAGCCAGATCCACGCCAAGTCGGTGCTCGCGCTGCGCGGCAAGATCACCGAGCGCGTGCGCGGCTGAGGACCCCTGCCGCCGGTCGGTGCCCCCGACCGTGGCAGGCATGCCGCGATCCACAGCGGCTCGGGCGGTGCCCGCGCTCGTGCTGCCCCGCTTGGCTACCGTGCTGGCAGCGATGCCGCGGATGGGAGGTGGCGCGGTGGCAGGGCACCGAGGACGAGGCGGGCGGCCGACGGCGGCGCTCGTCGTCGCTGCGCTCCTGATCGGTGCGCTGCCCGCGGTCGCCCATCCTGCCGGCGCGGCCCACACGTCCCACCCGGTCCACGCGGCCGACACGTCACACCCGGCCCAACCGGCCGGGGCGACCGAGGAGCCGCCGCTCACCGTGCCGCCGGTCCCCGGAGCGGTCGTGGCGCCCTTCGACCCGCCGGAGCACCCCTACGGTCCCGGGCGCCGTGGCGTGCTGCTGGCCTCGGAGTCGGGCGCGGCGGTGCGCGCCGCGCGGGCCGGGACCGTCACGTTCGCCGGCGAGGTGGCCGGCGAGGGCTGGGTCAGCGTCGATCACGGGGGCGGGCTGGTGACCAGCCACGGTCCGGTGGCACCGCGAGCGGTCGCCGCCGGTGACCGCGTCGCGCGCGGCGCGCTGCTGGGGCACCTCGCCGAGGGGCCGTCGCTGCACTGGGGCGCGCGCATCGATGGGGACTACGTCGACCCACTGGATCTGCTGACTGCGTGGCAGCCGACGCTGCGTGCCCGGTGAGCGCACGCACGCGACGTCGCGGCGGATCGCCGGGCCGCGCCCCACTGCCACGCGGGGCTGCCGCACGGGCACGAGCGGCTATCCTCCCAGGTCGGCCCGTGCTGCACGGGCCCGCGGGCGCATGCCCGCACGACCACACAGCGTCACCGCGTGACCCGCGGTGCCCGGCCTCGGGCCGGGTGAGGGTCCACAGCCGTCGTCCGGACCGGTGACGCGAGGCCAACCGCGAACGAGAGGCTCGTCCCATGTCCCCTGTCTCCATGCGCCAGCTGCTCGAGGCCGGCGTGCACTTCGGCCACCAGACCCGCCGCTGGAACCCGAAGATGAAGCGCTACATCTTCGGTGAGCGCAACGGGATCTACATCATCGACCTGCAGCAGTCCGTCGCGCTGCTCGAGCGCGCCTACAGCACCGTGCGCGACACCGTCTCGCGTGGCGGGACCGTCCTGTTCGTCGGGACCAAGCGCCAGGCGTCCGAGGCCATCGAGCAGCAGGCCCAGCGCGTGGGCATGCCCTATGTCAGCAACCGCTGGCTCGGCGGCATGCTCACCAACTTCAGCACCATCAAGACCCGTCTGGAGCGCCTCGACGAGCTCGAGCGCATGGAGGGCGACGGGACGATGGACCTGCTGCCCAAGAAGGAGGCGCTGCGGCTGTCCCGCGAGAAGGACAAGCTGATGTACAACCTCGGTGGCATCCGCGGGATGGAGCGCCCGCCGGACCTCGTGTGGATCGTCGACACGGTCAAGGAGCACATCGGCGTCGACGAGGCCAACCGCCTGGGCATCCCGGTCGTGGCGATCGTGGACACCAACTGCGATCCCGACCAGATCGACTACCCGATCCCCGGCAACGACGACGCGATCCGCTCCAGCGCCCTGCTCACGCGGGTCATCGCCGACGCTGTCGCCGAGGGTCACGGCATCCGCGCCAGCAAGACCGCTGACGACGTCGTGGCCGAGCAGGCCGCCGCCGCAGCCGGCGAGCAGCCCGCTGCGGCCTCCCAGACGGGCCCTGAGGCCGAGCCGCTGGCCGAGTGGGAGATCGCCCTGCAGCGCGAGGAGGCCGCCCGCCAGGCCCAGCTCGCGGGTGCGACGCTGACGCCGGAGGAGGAGGCCGCGCTCGCCGCGCGCGAGGAGCGCCAGCGCGCGGCCTCGGACGAGGCAGAGGCACCCGCGGCAGCCGAGGACACCGGCGCGTCGCAGGAGCCCACCCACACCTCCGAGGCCCCTGCTGACGACGCGCAGCCCGAGCAGGGCTGACCGGGCGGTCGGGGCGGGCGCCGCGCCCCAGCGCGCCGCCCGCCCCGACCGCCGGCACCGTGCCGCACGCCCGCGGGCCGGCACGACCCCACCCACCACCCCCGCACCGCACCGGAGGACCACCCATGGCCGAGATCTCCGCCGCCATCGTCAAGCAGCTCCGCGAAGCCACTGGCGCCGGCATGATGGACTGCAAGAGGGCGCTCACCGACGCCGAGGGCGACTTCGACCGCGCCGCCGAGCTGGTGCGCGAGCGCACCGGCGCGAAGATGGCCGATCGCGCCGCCGAGCGCACCGCCTCGGAGGGGATCGTCCACTCCTACCTGCACACGCCCTCGCCGGGCCTGCCGCCGAAGGTGGGCGTCCTGGTCGAGCTCAACTGCGAGACCGACTTCGTGGCCAAGAACGAGCAGTTCCAGGACCTCGCCCGGGAGCTGGCGATGCACATCGCCGCCATGCGACCGGCGGTGGTCAGCGAGGCCGACGTCGACGAGGCGACCCTGGCGACCGAGCGCCGCTTCGCCGAGAAGGAGGCGCGCGACGAGGGCAAGCCCGAGCACATCGTCGAGAAGATCGTCGAGGGCAAGCTCAAGGCCTTCTACAAGGAGAAGGTGCTGCTCAACCAGCCCTACGTCAAGGACGACTCGCGCACCATCGCCGACCTGGTCGACGAGGTGCAGCGCACCAGCGGCGAGAAGGTCGAGGTCCGCCGGTTCGCGCGGTTCGCCGTCTCCGAGTGACGGCCGCGGGCGCGGGCCGGGCTGAGGGCGTCGCGCCACGGGGCCGGGTCCGGTGACGGGGCCAGGCCTGCCGGTCCGGTAGCATCCCGGGCCAGTCAGCGTCGACCCCGGCGGAAGGCTCCACGGTGGCAGAGCATCGAGGCCAGTACGAGCGGGTGCTGCTCAAGCTGTCGGGCGAGGCCTTCGCTGACCGCGACAACTCGATCAGCCCCGACGTGGTGCGCTCCATCGCCGCCCAGCTCACCGAGGTCTGCGGCGAGGGCGTCCAGGTGGGCGTCTCGGTCGGCGGGGGCAACATCTTCCGCGGCGCGAGCCCGCAGGCGGCGGGCATGGAGCGCTCGGCAGCCGACCAGATGGGGATGCTGGCCACGGTCATCAACGCGCTGGCGCTCCAGGACGCCTGCGAGAAGCAGGGGCTGGAGACGCGGGTGCAGAGCGCGGTGGCCATGCAGGAGCTCGCCGAGCCCTACATCCGTCGCCGCGCCATCCGGCACCTGGAGAAGGGCCGGCTGGTGATCTTCGCCGCCGGGCTCGGCGCCCCCTACTTCACCACCGACACCGCCGCGGCCCAGCGCGCCCTGGAGGTCGGGGCCCAGGCGATCCTCAAGGCCACGCGAGTCGACGGCGTCTACGACGCTGATCCCCGCACCCACCCGAACGCCTCGCGCTTCACCACGCTGACGTTCCTCGACGCCCTCCAGCGCGGCCTCGGCGTGATGGACGAGACCGCCATCTCGCTGTGCATGGTCAACGAGCTGCCGATCATCGTCTTCCAGCTGCTGGAGGAGGGCAACATCCGTCGAGCCGTCCGCGGGGAGCCGATCGGGACGCTGGTCCATCCCCAGAGCAAGGACGACGACGCCGAGACGGAGGCGACCCGGTGAGCGATCCCGACGACATCCTGAACGATGCCCGCAAGAAGATGAAGGGCGCGGTGTCCCGCACGCGCCAGGAGTTCGGCAAGATCCGCACCGGCCGAGCGAACCCGCAGCTGCTGGAGGACCTGCCGGTCGAGTACTACGGCACCAAGGTCCCGCTGCAGCAGCTGGCCGGCATCAGCGTGCCCGAGGCGCGCATGCTGGTCATCAGCCCCTTCGACCAGTCCGCGATGAAGGAGATCGAGCGCGCCATCATCGCCTCGGATCTCGGCCTGAACCCCAACAACGACGGTCAGGTCATCCGCGTGGTGTTCCCCGAGCTGACCGAGGAGCGGCGCAAGGACTTCGTCCGGCACACGCGCGAGAAGGCCGAGGAGGGGCGCGTGTCGGTGCGCAACATCCGGCGTCAGGCCAAGCAGGACCTGCAGCGCCTGGCCGACGACGGCGCGGCGAGCGAGGACGAGGTGCGCCGGGCCGAGAGCAAGCTGCAGGACATCACCGACGATCACGTCGGACAGATCGACGAGCTCCTCACCAACAAGGAGCAGGAGCTGCTGGAGGTGTGACGACCCCCGGCGATGGGCCCTCGGGCCCTGATGACGCCGCCGCGGACGCGGCTGGCGGCGCGGCTGCTGGTGGGCGCAGCGCGCGGCGACACCGCGGCGGGCGGGACCTGCCGGCAGCGATCGCCTCGGGGGTGACGCTGGCTGCGGCGTTCCTGGGCCTGCTGGTGTGGGCGCCCTACGCGCTCCTGGCGCTCATCGCGCTGCTGGTGGTGCTCGCGCTCGTCGAGCTGCGGCGGGCGCTGCGCCCGCTCGGGCTGCATCCGGCCACCGCGGTGATCGCCGTGGCCGCCGTGGTGATGCTGTTCGGCGCCTACGAGCTCGGTCCGGCCGGCGTCGGACTCGGGCTGGTGCTCGCCGTCACCGGGGCGGTGGTGCACGCCGTGACGGCGGATCTGGTGCGCCGCCGGCGGGGCCGCGAGCGCCGACCCCTCGGGCGCGACTTCGCCGCCAGCGCCCTCATGGCCTGCTGGGTGCCGCTGCTGGCGGCCTTCGCCGCACTGCTGCTGGTCCGCGACGACGGGCAGTGGCTGCTGCTGCTGACCGTCGCGCTGGCGGTGGCCAACGACATCGGCGCGTGGGGAGCGGGCGTGCTGCTCGGACGCCACAAGCTCGCGCCGACCGTGAGCCCCGGCAAGACCTGGGAGGGCTTCGCCGGTGGCCTGGTCCTGGCCCTGGCCGTCGCCGGGAGCGTGGCGCTTGCCACCCCGCTGCTCGAGGTCGTCGTGGCGGTGGTGGTGGCGCTGGCGGTGGTCGCGTTCGCCACCGTGGGCGACCTCACCGAGTCGCTGGTCAAGCGCGACCTCGGCCTCAAGGACCTCGGCACCCTCATCCCGGGTCACGGTGGCGTCATGGACCGCGTGGACGCCATCGTCTTCGCCCTGCCCGCAGCGCACCTCACCCTGGCCGCGTTCGGCGTGTGAGCCGCCCCCGCCGAGGGCTCCGCGTCCCGGCCCGGTGCGGCACGGCATGATGGCGGTGATGACGGTCGATCCCTTCGCCTGCGACGACGCCGAGCTGGGCGAGATCCTCGACGGCGAGCCCGCCTACCGGGTGCGCCAGCTGCGCGGCTGGCTGCAGCGCGGCGTGGACGACCCCCAGGAGATGACCGACCTGCCCGCGGCGCTGCGCGCGCGCCTGGCCGGGCGCCTCGACCCGCCCGGGCGCGTGCTGGCGCACCGCACCGCCGACGGCGGCCAGACCCACAAGCTGCTGCTCGAGCTCGGGGCCACCGATGCCGCGGGCAGCGCCACCGGCGCCGACGCCACGCAGGGAGCCGGCAGTCCCGCGGCGGAGGCCATCGAGGCGGTGCTGATGGGCTATCCGCGCACCGCCGAGCGCGCGGGACGCGCCACCGTGTGCGTGTCGACCCAGGCGGGGTGCGCGCTGGGCTGCCCGTTCTGCGCCACGGGCCAGGCGGGGTTTCGCCGCCAGCTGCGCGTCGGCGAGATCGTGCGCCAGGTGACCGCGCTCCAGCGGCGCCTGCGCGAGGGGGCCATCGCCATCCCCGGGGTGCCCGACCACGTGACCAACGTGGTGTTCATGGGCATGGGGGAGCCGCTGGCCAACGTCGAGGCGACCGTGGCAGCGATCCGCTGGCTGCACGACCCCGAGCGCGGCCTGGGGCTGTCGGCGCGCAGCATCACGGTCTCCACCGTCGGGCTGGTGCCCGGCATCGCCCGGCTGACCGAGCTGGGCCTGCCGATCACCCTGGCGGTCAGCCTGCACGCGCCCACCGATGCGCTGCGCGACGACCTCGTGCCGGTCAACCGGCAGTTCGGCCTCGACGCGCTGCTGCGCGCGTGCCGAGCGCACCAGGAGGCCACCGGGCGCCGCATGACGTTCGAGTACATCCTGATCGACGGGGTGAACGCCCAGCGCGCCCACGCCGAGCAGCTCGCCGCGCTGCTCACCCGCCGCGACGCCCCCCGGGTGGCCCACGTCAACCTCATCCCCATGAACCCCACGCCCGCGGTGCCCTGGCACGCCCCGCCGCTGCCCGACCAGCAGGCCTTCGCCGGGGTGCTGCAGGCCGCCGGGCTGCCCGCGACGGTGCGCCACAACCGCGGCGGCGACATCGACGCCGCCTGCGGCCAGCTCTACGCCGAGCAGCGGCTCGGCAGCGGACGGCTGCTGCCCGCCGCCCAGGACGCGTGGCAGCGCTGGCCGATCCAGCTGGAGACCGGACCGTGAGCGTGCGCAGCGTCGCGGTGCTCGGCAGCACCGGCTCGATCGGGGAGCAGACCCTCGCGGTGTGCGCCGCCCACCCCGAGCGCTTCGCCGTCACCGCCCTCGCGGCCGGCTCGCGCGGGCAGGAGGCCGCCGCCCAGGCTCGCGCGGTGGGCGCGCGACAGCTCGCGCTCGCCGACGAGGCGGCCGCTGCGGTCGCCCGCGAGGCCCTGGCCGACACCGACTGCGATGTCGAGGCCGGGGACGAGGCCGTGCGCGCCGTCGCCGGCGGCGGCGCCGACGTGGTGGTCAACGGGATGGTCGGCTCCCGCGGGCTGCGCCCGACGCTGGCGGCGCTGGCTGCGGGCAGCCGCCTGGCGCTGGCCAACAAGGAGTCGCTGATCGTCGGCGGCGAGCTCGTCCTGGACGCCGCCCGCGCAGCCGAGGAGCGCCACGGCCCCCACCGGCTGGTGCCGGTCGACAGCGAGCACTCCGCGCTGGCTCAGCTGCTGGCGGGACACGGTGTGGAGGAGGTCGAGCGGCTGCTGATCACCGCCAGCGGCGGCCCCTTCCGTGGGCGCACGCGCGAGCAGCTCGCCGACGTGGGTGTGGCGGACGCGCTGGCCCACCCGACCTGGTCGATGGGCGCGGTCATCACCGTCAGCTCGGCCACCCTGGCCAACAAGGGGCTCGAGGTCATCGAGGCGCACCTGCTGTTCGGCGTGCCCTACGAGCGCATCACCGTGGTGGTCCACCCCCAGTCGGTGGTGCACGGGATGGTCGAGCTCGTCGACGGGGCCACCCTGGCCGAGGTCAGCCCGCCGGACATGACGATGCCCATCCAGCTGGCGCTGGGCTGGCCCGAGCGGCTCGCGCCGGCCGCGAACCGCCTCGACTGGACCCGCGCCCGAGAGCTCACGTTCGAGCCCGTCGATGCCGACACCTTCCCCATGGTCGAGCTGGCGCGCGCCGCCGGACGCGCCGGCGGCACCGCGCCCGCAGCGTTCAACGCCGCCAACGAGGAGGCGGTGACGGCGTTCCTCCACGAGCGGCTGCCGTTCCTCGGCATCACCGAGGTGGTCGCGCGTACCCTGGACCGTGCCGCACCGGTTGGTGCGACGGACCTGGCCACCGTGCTCGCCGCAGAGGAGGAGGCTCGCCGGATCGCCCGCGAGGAGGCCGTCCGCCTCGGCGCCCCCGCGGAGCCCGCTCCCGGCGACCCGCGATCAGGAGCCCACCAGTGATCGCCATCATCCTGTTCATCGTGGTGCTGCTGCTGTGCATCACCATCCACGAGCTCGGCCACTTCCTCGTCGCGCGCCGCTACGGCATCCACGCGCGCCAGTTCTTCGTGGGCTTCGGCCCGACCGTCTGGTCCACCACGCGCGGGGAGACCGAGTACGGCGTGAAGCTGCTGCCGCTCGGCGGGTTCGTGCGCATCAGCGGCATGACCGCCGACGACCGGCCCGAGGGCGTGCCCGAGGAGCGGCTGTACTTCAGGGCGCCGCGGCACCACCGGTTCGCCACGATCTTCGCCGGTCCGGCCACCAACCTCGTGCTCGCGGTCCTGTTCACGTGGGGCGCGCTGGCCGTCGCCGAGCTCCCCGCGATGACCGAGGACTTCGAGCCGCTGGGCACCAACGAGGTGATGGTCCAGGAGGGCAGCCAGGCCGAGGCCGCCGGGCTGGCCGACGGCGACCGCATCACCGCGGTGGACGGCCAGCCCGTCGAGGTGTTCCAGGACCTCGAGGGCGTGCTGCCCCAGGAGGCTGGTGACGAGGTGGCGGTCAGCTACGTCCGCGACGGCGAGGAGCGCACCGCCGCCGTCGAGGGCTGGGAGGGCCCCCCGCTGGGGGTCGCCCCCGCCGAGGTCCTGACGGTGGACCACTCGGCCGGCGAGGCCCTCGGCGAGACGTTCGTCGGCTCCTACTCGCTGCCCTCGCAGACGGGGCTGTTGTTCAGCGCGCTGGGCAGCCTGTTCGACCCGGGCTACTGGGAGGCCCGGTTCACCGCGCCCGAGTCGCAGGAGGCGGTGGAGGGCCCGGTCAGCATCGTCGGCGCTGGCCAGGTCTTCGCGCTGGGCATCGGCGAGGGCGCCGGCGGTCAGATGCTGCTGCTGCTGGGCCAGCTCAACCTGGCGCTGGCGATCCTGAACCTGCTGCCGCTGACGCCCTTCGACGGCGGCCACCTCGCGGTGACCCTCATCGAGGGGGCCCGCGCCCGCCTGCGGCGCGACGGCCGCGAGACCTACATCGACCCGGCGAAGCTCTGGCCGCTGACCGCCGCGGTGCTGGCGCTGGTGCTGGTGCTGGCCGGCACGCTCATCGTCGCCGACCTCGTCCAGCCGATCGTCGGCTAGGGCGAGGGCGGCCCGGCGAGGGCCCCGGGGAGGGCCCCGGGGAGGCGGGGTCCACCGGCGTCCACTCGCCGTGCCAGGACCGGGGGCGTTGCGGCGCCACCGGCGCTGGGCATCATTGTCAGGGAACCACCATCGACGGCGACCCGCGAGCGGAGCCAGCCTTGGCCACGAACCTGCCGCTGCACGTCACCCCGCCCGACGACGGTCTCCCGCCGCACCACCGGCCGCCGGTGCGACGGCAGACGCGGCGCCTCCACGTGGGACCGGTGCCGGTCGGCGGCGGCGCGCCCGTCAGCGTCCAGTCGATGACCACGACGCCGACCTACGACGTCAACGCCACGCTCCAGCAGATCGCCTCGCTCAACGCCGCGGGCGTCGACCTAGTCCGGGTGGCGTGCCCGCGCCAGCGCGACGCCGACGCCCTGGCCGAGATCGCCCAGAAGTCGACCGTGCCCGTCATCGTCGACATCCACTTCCAGTGGAAGTACGCCATGGCGGCGATCGAGGCGGGCGTGGCCGGGATCCGCATCAACCCCGGCAACATCCACAAGAACGGTGACCACTCCAAGGTCAAGGTGATCGGCGACGCGGCCAAGGAGGCCGGCGTCCCGATCCGCATCGGGGTCAACGGCGGCTCGCTGGAGCAGCGGCTGCTGGACAAGCACGGCGGCGTCACACCCGAGGCGATGGTCGAGTCCGCCCTGGACGAGGCGCGGCTGCTCGAGGACGTCGGCTTCGGCGACATCAAGATCTCGGTCAAGCACTCGGACCCGTGGGTCATGGTGCAGACCTACCGCCTGCTGTCCCAGGCGTGCGACTACCCCCTGCACCTCGGCGTGACCGAGGCCGGCCCGGCGGTCACCGGCAGCATCAAGAGCGCCGTGGGGATCGGGGCCCTGCTCGCCGAGGGCATCGGCGACACGATCCGCGTGTCGCTGTCGGCCGACCCCGTCGAGGAGGTCAAGGCCGGCGTGGGCATCCTCGAGGCCCTGCACCTGCGCGAGCGCGGCCTCGACGTGGTCAGCTGCCCCTCCTGCGCCCGCGCCGAGGTCGACGTCTACACCCTCGCCGAGGAGGTCCAGCAGGGCCTCGAAGGCGTCGACGTCCCGCTGCGGGTCGCGGTGATGGGCTGCATCGTCAACGGTCCGGGCGAGGCCCGCGAAGCCGACCTCGGCGTGGCCGCCGGCAAGGGCAAGGGCCAGATCATCCGGCGCGGCGAGGTGCTCTTCACCGTGCCCGAGGACGAGATCGTCGACGCCCTGGTGCGCTACGCCCGCGAGGTCGCCGACGAGATCCGCGCCGAGCGCGGCGAGGGCGCCCCGACCGTCGTGGCCTGACCGGTGGCCGCGAACGGGGAGCCCCAGCCCACGCCGGGCTCCGAGCGCGCGCTGGCGGTCGCCCTCGCCCGCGAGGCCGGGTCGGTGCTGCTTGAGCACGTCGCGCGCGGTGTGACCGCCGAGTGGAAGGGCGGCACCGACCCGGTCAGCGCCGCCGACCGCGCCGCCGAGGAGCTCATCCGCGAGCGGATCGCCGCGGCGCTGCCCGGCGATGTCGTGGTCGGCGAGGAGGGCGAGGAGGTCCCCGAGGCGTCGGTGCGCGGCCGTCGACGCTGGTACGTCGACCCGCTGGATGGCACGACCAACTTCCTCAAGGGCCGCCCCCGGTGGGCGGTGTCGATCGCGTTCTGCGACGCCGACGACCGCCTCGCCGCCGCAGCGATCCACCTGCCCAGCACCGGCGAGCTCTACGACGCCGGGCGCGACGCGGGTGCGGCCCAGGACGGCGAGCCCCTGCGGTGCGGGACCACAGCCACCCTCGATGAGGCGCTCGTGGCGCTCGGCGCGCTGACCCGCGGCCGACCCGACCAGGCGGTGGCCGCCGGGCTGGCGGGGCAGGTCCTGTCGCTGCGCGTGACCGGCTCGGGGGCCGCCGACCTCGCTGACGTCGCCGCCGGGCGCGCCGACGCCTTCGTCACCACCGGCTCGGGGCGTTGGGACATCGCGGCCGGGGCGCTGCTGGCCGCCGAGGCGGGCGCCGCGGTCACCACCCTGACAGGGGAAGACGCCCTAGGCCCCTCGGAGACCGTCGTCGCGGCCACGCCGGCGCTGCACCCCGCGCTGCTGGAGCTCGTGACGCACGCGAGCCGCTCCGGCGAGGGCTGACGCCGACCCCAGACCGACCCTGGGGCGGCCTGGGCGCAAGCGACGCAGGTCTGCTTGCCTGCCCAGCACCCCTCTGCTATGGTCCGTGTGCCCGGCGCCGCCGGGCCGATCCCGGCGTGTCGCGACAGCAGCCGACGCCGGCAGTGCGTCCCGACCACCGACCACAGGGCCCCGTACAGGCTCCTCGAACACGGTGCAGCGGATGACCTGACCGGCCACCGAGCCGAACCGGCACCAGGCGCGAGTGGGCGGGCACGCCCACTTTTTTGGTATGCCGAGGCGCAGTGGCGAGGAGGTGACCGATGGCCCGCGAAGAAGCAGAGGCGCTTCGGGCTCGGGCTGCTCCGATCGCGGAGCGGGCGGGCCTCGACCTCGTCGACGTCAGCGTCAAGGGCGGTGGCAAGCAGCGGCTCGTGCGGGTCATCGTCGACCGCCGCGGCGGCGTGGACCTGCAGAGCTGCCAGCGGGTCAGCGAGGAGCTGTCCCGCGAGCTCGACCGCGCCGACGACGACCCGTTCGCCAGCAGCTACCACCTGGAGGTCACCTCGCCGGGGACCGATCGGGCGCTTGTCGACCCGGAGGCGTTCGCGCGCGTCATCGGGCGCGAGGTGCTCGTGCAGCGCGCCCGCGAGGGCGAGCCAACGGAGCAGCTGACCGGCGTCGTGCGCGCCGCCCATGACGACGCGGTCGAGCTCGAGGTCGAGGGCTCGACCGTGCACGTGCCCTACGGCGAGCTGGTCAAGGCGACCCAGACGCTGCCCTGGTGACCCGCGCGACTGTCCAAGAGGAGCTGGTGAGCCCATGAAGCCGATCGACATCGAGGCCCTGCGGGGGATCGAGCGCGAGAAGGGCATCGAGTTCGACACGATCGTCGAGGCCCTCGAGGGGGCGCTCGCCAGCGCCTACAAGCGGCAGAACCACGACGTCGAGGGCGCCCGCGTGGTGATCGACCGCGACACCGGCGACGTCACGGTCCTGGCCCAGGAGGTCGACGACGACGGCAACGTCCTCAACGAGTGGGTCGACAACCCCCGGGACTTCGGCCGGATCGTCGCCCAGACCGCCAAGCAGGTGCTGATGCAGCGCCTGCGCGAAGCCGAGCGCGAGCTGACCTATGGCGAGTACTCGGGCCGCGAGGGCGACCTGGTCACCGGCACCCTGCAGGTCCACGACAACCGTGTGACGGTGCTGGACCTCGGCAACGCCGAGGCGGTGCTGCCGGTGGCCGAGCAGGTCCCCAACGAGCGCTACCAGCACAGCACGCGCCTGCGCGCCTACATCACCGAGGTGCGTCGGTCCTACAAGGGCCCCCAGATCATCGCGAGCCGGACCCACCCCAACCTGGTCCAGGAGCTGTTCCGGATGGAGGTGCCCGAGATCGATGACGGCACCGTCCGGATCAAGGGGATCGCCCGCGAGCCCGGTCACCGCACCAAGATCGCGGTGACCTCGACCGATCCGGCGGTGGACCCGGTCGGCTCGTGCGTGGGCAGCCGCGGGATGCGCGTCAGCGCGATCGTCGACGAGCTCAACCAGGAGAAGATCGACATCATCACCTGGTCCGACGAGCCAGCGCAGCTCGTCGCCAACGCCTTGAGCCCCGCCAAGGTCGACGAGGTCTACCTCTACGACGACGAGGGGCTCGCGCTCGTGGTCGTGCCCGACTACCAGCTGTCGCTGGCCATCGGCCGCGACGGCCAGAACGCGCGCCTGGCCGCGCGCCTGACCGGCTGGCGCGTCGACATCCGCAGCCAGACGCAGTTCGCCGAGGAGCAGGCGGCCCTGCAGGCCGCCTACGAGCGCGGGGAGGTCGACGAGCACGGCAACCCCATCGGCGAGATCGAGCTCCCGGTGGAGATCGACCCCGCAGCGACCGCGACCCCGCAGGACAGCGGCCCCGACGAGCGCGAGCCCACCGCGCCGGTCGGGCCGGCCGCGCCCTCCCTGCCCGACGATGCCGCCAGCGACGACCGCCCCGCCGACCCCCTCGACGAGGCCGCCGCCGACCCTGTCGACGAGCGGGCCGCCGACCCCGTCCAGGAGTGATCAGCCACGTCCCGCCACGTCCCCGTCCGCCGCTGCGTGGGCTGCCGCACCCGGCGCCCGCGGGCCGAGCTCGTGCGCCTGGTCGTCGACCAGGGCCGGGTGCGGGTCGACCCTCGGGCTCGGATGCCCGGCAGGGGCGCCTGGTGCTGCCCCGACCCGGCCTGCGCCGACGCCGCCACCGCGCGCGAGGGGCGCGCGCTGCGCCGGGCGCTGCGCCTGCGGCCTTCGAGGGTCACTCTGGACGGTGAGGCGTTGCGCGAGGACATCGCCGCCTCCGGCGGTGCCACGACCGCACACCACGCCAACGCATCCAGGAGTGTGACCAGGTGAGCAAGGTTCGCGTCTACGAGCTCGCCCGCGAGACCGGCCTCCCCAACAAGGAGGTCATCCGTCGCTTGGAGGAGCTGGGCATCGAGGCCAAGTCGCACTCGTCCACGGTGACCGATGCCGATGCGACGGAGTTCCGGGAGAGCCTGGGCCGCAGCCGGGCCGAGCGCCAGCGCCAAGCCGAGGAGCACGCGCGACGGGAGGCCGAGGAGTACGACCTCGAGGCCATCAAGACCCCGCCGACCGAGGCCAAGGCTCGGCGCATCCTGCCGCCGCACCTGCGCAAGCAGCAGGAGGAGCAGGAGCAGCGCGAGCAGCGCGAGCGTGAGCAGCCCGCCCAGCCCGCAGCCGAGCAGGAGGAGCAGCCCCAGCGACCTGCGCGCCTGCGTCCGGCCGCCCAGCCCTTCCGCCCCGATCAGAGCCAGTCGGGCGGGGTGAGCGTGGGCGGCGAGTCCCAGGAGGCGCCCGACGGCGGCGCGGGCTCGGGTCAGCAGGCCGCGCCGCAGCAGCCGGCGCAGCCCCAGCAGCCCGCGGCGCGCACCGAGGAGCCGGCAGAGCCACGCGGTGACCCGGCGGCGCAGCGACCCAGCGCGTCCGAGATGGCCGAGCGCGGGCTCGTGCGGCCTGCGCCCGAGGACCAGCCTGCGGAGCAGCAGCCGGCCCAGCCCGCCCAGCAGCCCCAGCCCACCCAGCAGCCGGCGCAGCAGCCCGCCGAGCGCGAGCCGCAGGCGCCGCGCGAGGGCGGCGAGGAGCAGGGCACCCCGGGCGTGCCTCGTCCGGGCACCCCACCGCGGCCGGGCCAGCCGATCCGCCCGCCGAGCTCGCCCTCGGCCTCGGGCACCCCGGTGCAGCCCAAGCGCCGCGTCGAGCCCGATCTGCCCCGCGAGGGCTCGGGGCGCCGCAAGATCCCACCGCCCGTGCGTCCCGCGCCCGCCCGGGAGGAGGGCGGCCGCACCGGCGGCGAGCAGCCTGCGGCCAAGGGCAAGCCAGCCCAGGACCGTGGCCCTGCTGCGCCCGGCGACAAGCCTGCCGCGCCCGGGGGCCAGCGGCCGGGCTCCGGCGAGCGCCCCGGTGGTGCTGGCGCGCCCGAGCGGCCTGCCGGCCCGGGTCGACGCAAGAAGAAGGGCAAGAAGAAGCGCGAGCCCACCCTCGCCGAGCAGTTCGAGGAGCAGGCCAAGAGCCGGCGCGGCCGCAAGCAGCCGGCCGGCCCGGTCAAGGCGCACGTCGAGGGCCCGGTCGAGGTCACGCCTGGCATCACCGTCAGCGAGCTGGCCGGCAAGCTCGGCGTGAACCCGACCGACATCGTGCGCGTGCTGTTCGGCATGGGCGAGATGGTCACGGTCACCCAGTCGCTGTCGGAGGACCTGGTCGAGCTCGTCGGCGCCGAGATGGACGCCGAGATCACGTTCGTGAGCGAGGAGGAGCTCGAGTTCGGGTCCGACGAGGAGGACCCGCCCGAGGCCCTGCGCCCACGGGCGCCGGTCGTCACGGTCATGGGCCACGTCGACCACGGCAAGACCAAGCTGCTGGACGCGGTCCGCCAGGCCGACGTCGCCTCCGGCGAGCACGGGGGCATCACCCAGCACATCGGTGCCTACCAGGTCACCAAGAGCGACCGCCAGATCACGTTCATCGACACGCCGGGCCACGAGGCGTTCACGCAGATGCGCGCGCGTGGCGCGTCGGTGACCGACGTGGCCATCCTCGTGGTGGCCGCCGACGATGGCGTCATGCCCCAGACGGTCGAGGCGCTCAACCACGCCAAGGCGGCAGGTGTGCCGATCGTGGTCGCGGTCAACAAGATCGACCGCGAGGGCGCCGACCCGAACCGGGTCCGCACCCAGCTGACCGAGCACGACCTCGTGGCCGAGGAGTTCGGTGGCCAGACCACCATGGTCGACGTGTCGGCCATCACCGGTGACGGCCTCGATGATCTGCTCGAGATGATCCTGCTCCAGGCCGACGTGATGGAGCTGTCGGCCAACCCCGACCGCGACGCGCGCGGCGCGGTGATCGAGGCGCACCTGGACCGCGGTCGCGGGCCCACCGCGACGGTGCTGGTGCAGTCGGGCACGCTGCGGGTCGGTGACGCGCTCGTGGCCGGCACCGCGCACGGTCGCATCCGCGCGATGTTCTCGGCCACCGGCGACTCCGAGAAGGAGGCGGGACCCTCCGAGCCGGTGCAGATCCTCGGGCTCGACGAGGTGCCCGACGCCGGCGACGAGTTCCGCGTGGTGGAGAGCGAGCGGCACGCCCGGGACATCGCCGAGAAGCGGCAGGCACGCGAGCGCCGCCGGCAGCTCGCCGAGCAGCGCCCGACGATGTCGCTGGAGGACCTCTCCGGCGCGATCGCCGAGGGGCAGCAGGCGACGCTGAACCTCATCGTCAAGGGCGATGTGGCCGGCTCGGTCGAGGCCGTGGCCGATGCGATGAACAAGCTCGACCTCCCCGATGGGGTGAAGATCCGCATCGTCCACAAGGGCGTCGGTGCGATCACCGAGAACGACGTCAGCCTCGCGGAGGCGTCGGGTGCCATCGTCATCGGCTTCAACGTCCGACCCGAGGCCAACGCGCGCCAGGCCATCAAGGACACCGGCGTGGACCTGCGCCAGTACTCGGTGATCTATCAGGCCGTCGAGGACGTCGAGCGGGCCGTCAAGGGCCTGCTCGCGCCGGTGATCGAGGAGCATGTGCTGGGTCGCGCCGAGGTGCGCGAGACCTTCCGCGTGCCCCGCGTCGGCATGGTCGCCGGTTGCCTGGTCACCGAGGGCAGCGTGCGCCGCAACGCGCTCGCCCGCGTGGTGCGCGACAGCGTGGTGGTGGCCGAGGACAAGATCGACTCGCTGAAGCGCTTCAAGGACGACGCCACCGAGGTCGCCACCAACTACGAGTGCGGCATCGGCCTCGACAAGTTCAACGACGTCAAGGTCGGCGACGAGATCGAGGTCTACGAGCGCCGCGAGGTCCAGCCGGACTAGCCCGTGCGCGGCGCGCTTGATCGGGCGCGCCGCGGTGGGCTGCAGCGGCGTCGACGTCGGTGCGCCCCACCTCGCCCCGGGTGACGCGGCGCGGTCGATGCGCGTGGCGGTCGGGGCTCTCGAGCAGGGAAGGAGGAGCCCGGTGCTTGCGGCGCTCGTCGATCTGGACGTGCACGTGCCGGCGGCGCAGTCGCTCAAGGACAAGCGCGGGGTCGTCAAGCACGCGATCGCCGACCTGCGCCGAGAGCTGAACGTGTCGGTCGCCGAGGTCGATCACCACGACCTGTGGCAGCGTGCTGCGCTGGGGGTCGCGGTGGCGGCCTCCTCGGAGGCGGGCGCGCGCAAGGTCGCCCAGCAGGTGGAGCAGCGCCTGGCCCGGGATCCACGCCTGGAGATCGTCGCGGTGGCGGTCGAGGT
>Ga0207421_10000414_pt1 | contig 54740 bp, 56 predicted proteins | sample SodLakKL_010_SED_4_FD_187542 | JGI IMG/M metagenome (GOLD analysis project Ga0207421, IMG submission 187542) | Alkaline sediment microbial communities from Lake Tanatar, Kulunda Steppe, Russia - 8KL_010_SED (SPAdes) (version 2) | ecosystem: Environmental > Aquatic > Non-marine Saline and...
AATTGAAGCTTACAATAACACAATCGGAGTAGTAAAAAGAAAGGCCAGAGGGTTCCATGATGAGGAGTATTTTAAAATCAAAATTTTTCAGGCAATAAATCTTAAGAATAATTATTGAATGTCAACTGTACTCATTTGGAGGAGAACCTAAAATAGGAATAAAAGGTTCTGTTTTTATATATTATCGGGTTATTATATCTTTTTTATTCAAATCACTTTTGGATAATAAAAAAAACCCTGCCGCAGCAGGGTCTTTTCGTCTTAATTATTATTAATTTTTTCTAACACTGCCTGGGTTAAATCATGTCCCCCATAAATCACGTTCTGAGATTCCAGGACAATCTCAACACCTTTTTCCAGGGCCACTTCCTGAACAATATCCTCTATTTTCTCCACAACTTCAGCTATTAACTCCTGTTCCCGCATGGCCAATCTGTGCTGATATTCTTCCAGCAGTTCTTCCTGTTCCTGTTCGCTCAGGTCAGCAGCCTTTTCCTCAAGTTCTTCCCGCATGGTCTGTGCTTCCATGCTTAATTGCATTTCAGCAGACATGGTATCGGGATGAGCTTCAAAAATTCTCCGGATGTCAACATGTCCTACTGCAGTCTCTGCTTCTCCAGGACCTGCCTGTAAAAGCGGAGTTTCTGTAACAACAGTATAGACGCCCACAACCATAAGCACTGCCATAATGATTAGAGCGCCCTGCAATAATTTTTTCCAAAGCAAACAAATCACTCCTCTAAAACAAAAATATTGAACCCATTCTTCTCTATTATACTTCTTTTAAATTATCCCTGCTATTATTTTTTTCCGACTTCCCATTTAAGTCGGAAAAATGCTTCAAAAAACTTCCTAAGAAAATAGAAACCGGCAAACTAACTAATTTAACCCAAAACCTCCTTATTCCACCCTTTCTAAATCCTACAACTCTAAAATTTTTTCCCAAACGGAGAATAGTTGAAAAAAATCGTTTTCAATAATGTGAACTTTTTTATGCTGCGCGAAACCGTCATTTCAGCTATTAACCACCCAATGACTGCTGATGATAAGGGCGAGAAAGAAATAAAAACCCAGGAAAACTCTCGGGGACAGATGGCAATTAACTTTTTAAGCCAGAATTCCAGCAAACCTGCCCCCATAAATCCGGGTTAACATTATCCTCCGGAAACCTCAGCCTGGGAATTTTTCCCCCGCAGAAAGAAAAAATATAGGACGGAAAGACTTGGGAATACCGAAATTAACATCCAGGAATAGGTGTAGTGGCCAGCTTGATCTGCAATCAAACCAAAAATTGGGGGCAAAGCAACTACCGCAAGACGAACAAAGGAAAGGGCCAGCCCCGTCGCAACGCCCGTTTTTATTGCTCCCGCCAGGCTTCCCAAAAACCCGAAATAAACTCCAGCAAAACCCATGCCGGAAAAACCTACAAAAAAGGCTAATGTTAATAGAACTCCACCGGTAAGAGTTGTCCCTGCAAAAGCAAAAATTAAAAGAATAGTAATAACAATAATACTCTGAATTGTCATTACCAGGTCCTGCCGGAAAACCCTGAACCGATCAGATAAAAAACCCCAGAAGGGGCGCCCAAATACACCCCCGGCCTGGGCCAATCCCAGCCCCAAACCCGCGTGATAAAGGGATAAGCCTCCTGCCTCGTGCAACCAGAGGGGCAAATAGCCGATAAGGGTACCCAAAACCGAGGCAAAAGCAAAACCGGTGAGAAGAAGGAAACGGAAATCAGGAATGACCAATAAATCATGGACTTCTTTTTTGAAGGAACCATTTTTTTTCTCATCAGTTTTATCAGCCTGGTCTTTACGGGCCAGGCTTTTATTTTTTAAAATACTAACGGCTAACCCCAGGCAGATCAGCCCCGCACCCATGACGGCAAACCTCCAGCCCAGTTGGAGGGCTATAGCCGGCAAAACAAAGGCCCCTGTTAATGACCCGACTCCGATCCCGGACCGGAATAAACCCATAATTGTATTGCTGGACTTACCAGAGGTTAAAGCAATTATGGCCTTATTTCCCGCAGGCGTTAAAAGACTCTGTCCCAGGCCCGCTCCGAAGGCAAAAACCAACAGGAAGCTGTAGTTGGGAACCAAACCGTACAGGGCAATAAAACTTCCCATTACCAGGCCGCCGAGAGCTAATCCCTTTCTTATTCCCAATCGGTCAATCAGGTACCCTGCAAAAAGTGCCGAAGCAAAAGAAGCTAAAAACAAAAAAGTTGTATAAAGGCCCACCTGGGTCCGGGAAAGCTGGAAATCCTCCCTGACCATTGGCAAAAGAGCAGCAAATCCGCCCAGAGCAAAGCCCATTACAAGATTAATGGCAAAGGGGGGCGTTATCTCCGCCCAGGGGATCCTTTTTAGTTCCATGATTTTTTCCTCCCTGTTTTAATAGGCTGGGCAAATCGAGTAAAATTCGCAATAATTACAATGGCCACCGGTTTTCGGCGAAAAATCCCTTGCCCCGATTTGCCTCGCAGCATCTTCAATTATTTTTTTTATGGCTTCCGTAGACTTTATTTCCATGGCTTGCCCATTGGAAGTGTATATGATCCAGGCCTGTTCAACTTCAACACCGGGTTGTAGACAGCGCAGGGCTTCAATATAACAGGCCAATTGGAGGTGGTAATTATTTTTATAGGTTACTTCTTCAATATTTTTATCCCCGAGCTGGGTTGTTTTAAAATCGATTAATTTCCATCCATCCTTCTCCCTGATTAAGCGGTCCACAATGCCTTTAAGATAAACCACCAGGCACTCTTCTTTTTTCCATCTAACCCGGAATTTTTTCTCCCTGATATCTTCCTCCGCTTTCTTTATTCTATCCAACCAGCCCGAAGCCTGCAAATTATCCAAATGCTTTCCTAATTCCTCTTGATAAATAGTCTGCATTTCTCCTGGAATCTCCAGGCTTTTAAGTCGATCTTCCCAAATTTGCCCTGCGGGCTTATAGATTTCTTGCTCCATAAGTCCATGCAGAATCTGGCCCACTTTAACCGGTTTGATTCTCGATTTTTCACCTTTTTTTAAAACTTTGCGTAAAGGTAGCATCCTTTCCTCTACCAGCAGTTCCTGGCGGAAATAATACTGCAAAGGACAGGTCCAGAACAAACTAAGATCTGTAGGACTGAGCTCAACCTCCAAATTCCTGGGTAAAGGTTGGGGATTCCAACAGCCAAGTTCTTCTTCGATGATCCCCTCAAGGAAGGAAACCGAGTTCTTTGCTGGCCCGGGTTGTTGCAAAGGAACATTATCTTTTTCTTCAACTTCTTCCAGTTTTAAAACTCCTTCCTTCCGGGCAAGGGGGAAATCAGGTCCCCCATAAGCAACCTCCAACCATTCTAAAAAACTCCTGGCCTGAGAAAAATCCTCAACTTCCCGGCTTTTTTCTTTGGAGCCAACCATCAGGAAGTATCTTTCCGCCCTTGTTGCAGCAACATAAAACAACCTTTTTTCTTCGGCAAGCTGTTCGGCCTTTAACCTCTCGCCTATTTTCTTCCGAACCGCTGGAATTCCCCGCAAACCGGTTTTGGGGTCGATTACTCCAAACCCCAGCTCCTCTTTTTCACCGATTTTCCCCTTGCGGATGGGATCTCCATACCCCCAGTTAAATTGCCCTCCCAGGTCAGCCAGAATTACCGCGGGAAATTGCAGTCCTTTGGACTGGTGAATACTCATAATAACAACGTCGGTATCAACATCCGTAACCGCTTCACCTTCTTCTTTGGGGTTTTGCAACTGCTGCTCCAGAAAATGGTTGAATTCTCCCAGCGATTTTCCACCCCGGGAAAACCTGCGGGCAATTTCCAGGAATTTTTCCACGTTTCTAATTTTCTGCTGGCTTCTCTCTCCCAGATTCAGGTTAAGATAGAGCCTGGAATCCAAAAAAATCGTCTGAAGAAATTCACCCAGAGGCAGGCGATCTTTGAGGAAAAGCCACCGCGAAAGATCTTTTTTAATATTAATCCAGAATTTATCCTTTGCCTTCTGGATTTTTTCCCAAAAGGAATCCTCTTCAACTTGAGTTAAACGATAAATTTCCCCGTCGCTAACTCCGATCAGGGGTGACCGCAAAAGCCCAACTAACTCGATATCTTTCCGGGGATTGGCCAGGAAAAAGAGTAAATTGCATAAATCAAAAATTTCCTGCTGGTTGAAAAAACCCCGCCCGCGAACTGTGGTAAAACTTATCTTGGCCTGCCGAAGAGCCTGTTCGTAGTGGTGGACCTGGGTTAAACTCCGCAAAAGAATTGCCAGGCGGGGGGTTCCCTGATCCCCAACCAGATGGGGCAGGAGTTCGGAAACCTTTTCAGCAACCCTGCTGGCCTCAGTGGAAATTCGGTTTAATCTGTCTCCCTTTTCCTTAATAATTACAGCTCTGGCTTCCCCCGGAAGATCTTTTTTTCCTTCTCCCGCTTCCAATTTTTGAAAAGGCGCTTCATATTCCTCGCTGGCATCCTTTAAAAGTTCTTTAAAAAAGGAATTGAAAAATTTGATTAAACTCCCACAGGAACGAAAGTTCTTGTTAAAAATAACATCAACACCAGAATTCAATATCTCTCTTCTGCCCCTGTGGAAAATAGTAACATCCCCGCCCCGGAAAGAATAAATAGCCTGTTTAATGTCCCCGACCAAAAATAGATTGCTTCGTTCCCCGCTTCGCCATATTCTCTCAATTATTTCCCACTGCCTGGAATTTGTATCCTGAAATTCATCTACCATGATATAGCGGAAGCGGTCCCCGAGTTTTTGCCTAACAGATTTACTGTTTACAATTAAAGCGTGGGTAAAACCCTCCAGATCGTTAAAATCAAGACAATTTTGCTGTTTTTTAGCTTTCTGGAAACGATCAATAGAGCCCCTGACAATGCGTGCTAAATAGGGGAAAAGGCGGGCGGCTTCCCGATCAAAGTGGGTGGGCAAAAGGTTAATATCTCCCGGGGGTAAAATTCTTTCCAGTCCTTCTTTTATTCCCAGGAGCAATTTTTTCACTTCTTCGTGCTCTTTTTCAAACCCTTTCCAGTTTCCTTTTTTACCTACCTGGTGGTGGCTTTTCATTTTCAGGTAATCCCCGGAAGATGAAATAAATCTTTCGGTAAATTCGCGAAAATCAATTGCTTCCTCCCATTTATCATTCGGACAGCCTTTATCCTGCAAGTAGTGGTAAAAATCGATCAGACCTCGAATAAAATTTATTCCCTCATCGTTTTCCGGCACGTCAAGCTGAGAGTAACCAATTAAAGGTTGCAATAATTCTTTTGTTTCCTGCCAGGATAAATAAGGGAGTTCTTTTTGGGCAAACCATCGTGTCAACAATTCATCGGGGTTTGAGTTTTCATATTCCTCCAGGGTATTTTTAATTTCATATCTTTTCTCCACAAGGTCAATCAGGTTTTTTCCCAGCTGACGCCTGCTCCAGAGCAATAGTAACTCTTCCAGTCCCCGGTCCTGATTCCGGGAAAGCTGGTTAATTTCTTTTTCCACAGACTCCATTAAAAGCTGCTGTTGATCAAAACCTTCGATTACCCCGAATTCAGGATCAACCCCGCTTTCAAGGGGAAAGGTTTTTAACAGCCTTGCACATAAGGAATGGAAGGTCGAGATTTGATTATCCAGAAAGTGATCGGAAAAATTAGCCCAGCCTTCTCCGCTCTGGTTTTCTACCCTTTTTTGAATTCTCTCTCTCATTTCACCCGCAGCTTTTTCGGTGAAGGTTACAACCAATATATTTCCCGGTTTTATTGGGCTTCCCATTTCAATTGAATTCTCAACAATTTTGAGATAACGTTCAGTTAAAACCCGGGTTTTCCCGGAACCAGCTCCAGCAAGGACCAGCATATTTTTATCCAGATCGAGGGCATCTTTCTGTTCCCCTGTTAATTCTAATTTTTCAGCCAAGGCCATTCCCCCCCTCCCCGTGGTTGTTGTTTTTTCTACAAACCGTCCGGAAAGAACAATAATCGCAGTTTGCGTCTTCCCGGTCCCAGGTGGTTGGCTGGAAACTTCCCTGGTCGATTCCTTCCTTAATTTTTCCAAGTATTTTTTCGTATTTATCCCGACCCCCCAGGTCTTCCAGGGAAATAATACTCCGCTTATTAAAGTGTTCTCCTAAATTGTCCCCGATTAAGGGCTTTAAACCAACTGGTTCCCGGTGCCGCAGTTGATAATACCCTCCCAGTATTTCCTTGCCTTCCAGGTCAGGGCGATTTTTCAGGGCAAGCACATAAAGAGGTAACTGTAGATTTTTCCCCTCTCGGATCTCTTTCCCCTGCGGAACCCGACCTGTTTTGTAATCATAAATCATAATGTCCTGGTCCGCAAAGCTGTCCAGTCTATCTACTCTACCTGTCAGCCGGAAAGGACCCAGTTTGGGAAATTGATTATTCTTTCCCAGATCGGTTTCAAAATCCCGGGGAGAAAATTTATCCAATCGCTTTTGCTCGTACCTTAAAAACCGGCGAAAAACACCCTCAGGTAATTTACCATCCCCAAGACCTCTCAACCAGTTCCGGTATTGAGCTCCAATAAAAAGGTTCCTATCCAAATCTATATTTTTTTCCTCCAATACTTCCAGGGTAATTTCCCTCAATTTTGCAAAAGCACCATTTAAATCGCGCTTTAGGAGCTCAAACCCCTTATCTTTTCCAAATAATTCTAAGACGCGATGGATCTGCAGACCGAAAAGAGCCAGTTCCTCTTCTTCCTCCACTTCCTCTACTTCTCTTACCTCCAGAACCCAGTGTAAAAAATAATAAAAGGGGCAGCGCCAGTAATCTTCAAGCGCTGTTACTGCTACGGGGTCAGGAGTCAAACTACTGCCAGGACCGAGGAGCCCATTAAATTCACTGGCTTCATTATTTTCTCTTGCCCAGTCCATAATTAAATTCTTTATATCCCTGGGGCTGGCAAGTTTTTGCCAGGTTTCCCGGTCCCATTGTTTGGCCAGGAAAACAAGCATATCATTTATCCCCACAAAATTTCTACCAGGCTGTGTGCCCACTAAATTCTCTATCTCAAAATCTTTAAGCAAGGGCGAAGGACGGGTTTCTTTACCTTTGAAATAAGCTGGAAATGAAATATCAACTTCCCCACAAGCAGAAACTATTTGATAGAAAAATAACCTTGCCTCTCTAAGGACCTGGGCTGAATCCTTTCCAGGTAAAAGAAAATTGTTTTCCGGGGCCTTGGGAAAATTATCTGCTGTAACTCCCATAAAGTAGACCTTGTCAGCAGGCCAACCCCGCATATTTAAAATCCCGGTTACCTGAACCCCTCCCGCCTGGGAGGGAATATAGTATTCTTTTTCCGCAATTAGTCTGCCCAGAACATGTTTGATCCTTTCCTGCAAATTGTCTCCAAAAAGAATTTCTCCCGCGAATAGTTGCTCCGCATCATCTAAAACCTCGTATAATTTGCGGATTGCAATAGTGATTTCCTGGGGGTTAAAATCTTCCTGGATTTCCCCGGGCCCAATAACATTCGCTAAAAAAGAAATCTTCAGAAAAACTTCCTGCAGAAGGGAGAAAAAATTCCGGTGATCACAGGTTTTCTGAAGTGGGATCAAAAATTTTGCAATAAATCCTCCCAGAATAATCAACTGGTCTTCAATTAATTCTGCCCCTTCCCTGGGAAGGATTGCTCCTGGGTCCACCTCCCCTTTAAAAAGGGGCTCCAGGTCATTGTAATTGAAGCGCCGGGCAAAATTATCAATTAATTCTATATTCAAGCCCCTTAGTTCAACCAAAGAGTTGGAAAAAAACCTGTAGAGGAGCTGCCGGCTGTAGGGGTTTTCTACGAGCTCCAGAATTGTTTTTAAGAGAATTGCCGGGGGGCTTCCCTCCAGGGGTAATCCCCGGGATATATCAAAGGGAATACCATATTGGGGAAATGTCTCCATGATTAGGGTTTGGTATTCTTCAACCGCCGCAGGAACAACAAATAACTCCGCTGGGGGAATCCCGCTTTCGATTTTCCTGCGCAGGTCCCGGGCCACGTACTTTGTTTCTTCCTCGGGGTTAAAAAACTCCCCGACAGGACCACAGCTTTCCATTTTATCAAGGGGGAGTTTGAAATTTTCTTGATGGGATGCCTTTAAACAGGCAATAAAGGTTTTTTCCGAGGGCAGTTTTTCGGGTAAATCCGAAAAAAGAAATTTTCTTGCAAAGCCATTTTCCAATGCACTAATTATCTCCCAATCAATTGGCATCATATAGTGCAGTGTATCTAAACCCAGGCTTTCCCAATCGCTACTTAAATCCTTAACTAATTCCCATCCCATTTCCAGAAGACCATCAGAATCTATAAGCTCTTTTTCACGCAAAAAAGAGCGATACTTTTCCCGCAGGATCAGCAGGTCTTCTTTTTGCTCCGAAGACTCTTTAAGCTCAGAAATGGTCTTTTTTTCCTGGGCCAGAGTATTGAATAAACTTTTAATCTTTGCAGCAAGTCCGGGAAATTTTTCTGACTGAGTAAAAAAATGCAAAACATCCCAGTTCTCTTCAATTATCCTCTCCATAATTAAAAGTTCCTGGGCCGGGGCTATCTTTTTCTTGGTCCCTCCCCCCCTCTGGTATTGATCAAATAATAGCTCTGGGAGGGAAAACACCCCTGGGCTTTCCCAATAGCCTAATAGCTCGTTTTTAATATAATGAGCTTTTTTTTGTGTGGGGAGGATCAAAAGCATCCTGGGAGAAAGAGAAATTTTCTCAATTAACTCCGGAAGGTCCTGGTAGGTGACTAGCTCAAGGGACAAAAAAATTCCTCCTTTTTCCTGTAAAATACAGAAAACCCCACCTTGAAGTGGGGCTCAATTTCCCTACCAGCCAAAGTTTTCGTCATAAAAATCATTCTGCAGCATGTCAATTAGAATTCTTGTCAGGTGGGGATCAAACTGAGTTCCCGAACATCTTTCCAGTTCTTCCAAAACTTCCTCTTTATTCATAGCCTTACGATAAATCCGGTCGGTTGTCATACAGTCAAAAGCATCGGCCAGAGAAAGAATTCGGGCTTCAAAAGGAATATCTTCTCCCTTGCGCCCATCAGGGTAGCCTTTTCCATCGTAACGCTCATGGTGATGCCTGATTATGGCCATCAGATCATCAAGCATTTCAATATCTTCTAAAAGCTTTTCTCCTCTTACGGGGTGTGTTTTTATCTGGTCATATTCCTGGGCAGTCAATCTTCCAGGCTTCAGGAGAATGGCTTCTGGAATTCCCAGTTTCCCTACATCGTGAAGTTTAGCAGCCTGAACTATCCGGGGAACCCGGATAGGGGAAAGGCCTGCTCTCCTTCCAATGTCCTCAACATATTGAGCCACCCGTTCAGAATGCCCCCGTGTATAGGGGTCTTTGGTATCAATTACCCGGGCAAAACTCTCGATAACCTGGAAAAAGCTGTTAATATGTTTGAACCTGGCCTGCAAAACATCCCGGAAAAGAAAAACCAGGGCAAACAAAATTAAAATTCCCGGAAGAGCATGGGACTGGTAGACGATTATAAAGATAACTGCAACAAGAGTTGAGATAAATACAGTTCTAGTTCTTTCAAGGGCAAATAGGAAAAAATTGTTCCCGGATGACAACTTACCATCTACCCAAAGTCCGATCCAAAGAAAAATATTGTTAACAATAGAATAAGTAAACCCAATAGCCGCAATAATCCAAATATTGATCCATTCAAATTCAAAATCAGTCAAGAACCTAAGCCAAATTGAACTAATAATAACTGAATTAAAAATTAACGCCCGATTAAGGAAAAAAATATAAACAGGAAAACCTTTTTTTATCTGATTAGGCTGAATTGTGCCTATTGCAGAAACAAACCCACCCCAAAATGGACCTAACAAGTACAGGGCAGGTATAATAATTGGCAGGGTTATTGAACTATGAGTCCCGGCACCACTTCCAACGGTCGTCCCAAATGAAAGAAGAAGCAAAAGGGAGATAAACAAAACAACCAACCCAAATTCATTTAGGGAAAACTTAATTTGATCGACACGAAAAAAATATATAATAAAACCAAGTGAGAGGAAATAAATTGTTGTAACAAATATTGCCCATCCTCTGTCACGCACGGTAAATCCTCCAATCAGGATCTCAATGGCCGGGAGGTTTTTAAAAAGCCTGTCTGTTATCTGGCGCCAAACTGTCCTGAATCTCCACCCAGAGCAACCAGGGTAGAAAGGACCACGTAAACCACAGTGGTGAAAAGAATGAAGAGTTTCTTCTTCATTTTGTTAGCCTCCCTTCTAGTTTCGTTCATGAAGGTAGGCTAAGCTCATATGTTATGCTCCGCTCGTTCCCGGCCATTGAGAAATCTAGATAACAAGTACTGTGTTCAACTTCCTGTTAATAGCATGGAAAAAAGCTTTGGATAGTGCCAGAGGCATATTTTCATCAACCAGACTCGCACCCACCAGGATTTCCTCCCCCTGTTTCCACTTTAGTTGGAGAATAATAACGATAATTTTTTCTCGCATGTTGGTTTCCTGGACATCCCGAATTTTAATCCGAAAGGGTGGTTTTATAAACATCTCAACTGCTTTGGTTAGAGCCTTTAATACAATTTCCTGGGGTTCATCCATTTCATCCCCCTGGTATTTGTAGCTGTACTCTTCTCCCTGAAATTTTAATTCAATTGTGCAAACCGGTTCTCTGGGCCTCAAATAAACTCCTAATATTTGAATCCTGTCCAGGGGGTTTCCATCTTTTCTTTGTTCATTTACCTGGGCAATACTGATTTTTTTATGGTCAAAGGATTCTCCAGTTTCAACTTGAAGAACTGTCTCAATATCTCTTACTAACCTTTTGGGGTTGCGGGATTCATCAGAAAGAACGTGGATCTCTTTGATTGCCCCGTCTTCTTCCTGAGTTATGTTAACGGCTAATACGCCCTCGAGTTGAGCAATTCTTTCCCGAAGTTTCTCCTGCAAAAGGACCACCCTTCCCGCAGTTGCCTTGTTGTCCTATGATTCGCCAAACCTTGAGATAACTCCTTCCTGTTTAAACCAAGAAAAACCTTTTCTTGAAAGGACTCCGCCACCCTAAAAACATTTTTCATTTTCCCTCAAAGCAAAGATCCCCCTAAAACAAAGCTTTTTAAGGGAGTAAACACCCTTCTTCAAGCAATGACAAAGATTTCTGCTTCAGGAAAAATTTTTGGAAAAAGGAAAATTTTTTCTTCTTTTTCCAGTTAAAATTTAGCAGAACGGGGGAAACGGGGAAATGGAATCACGTCACGAATATTGGTCATCCCAGATAGGTACATTACCATCCTCTCAAATCCAAGCCCAAATCCTGAATGTGGTACAGTACCATATTTTCTTATATCCAAAAACCACTGGTATTCTTCAATATCCATGCCCTGCTGGATCATATTATTTTTTAAGTAATCGTGCCGTTCCTCCCGCTGGCTTCCACCGACAATTTCTCCTACAAGCGGAACCAGAACATCAACAGCACGAACTGTTTTTTCATCCTCATTCGCCCGCATATAAAAAGCTTTAATTTCCCGGGGATAATCAGTTACAAAAACTGGCTTTTTAAAATATTCCTCGGAGAGAAAACGCTCATGTTCTGATTGTAAATCAAGGCCCCAACCAACGGGAAATTCAAAATCCCTTTGGGCTTTTTTAAGAATATCAACAGCTTCAGTGTAGGTAATCTTGGCAAAATCGGATTCAACAATGGATTGCAGAACTTTTTGTCTCCCTTTATCAATCCACTGGTTAAAAAAGGCCATTTCTTCCTCGCACTGCTCAAGACTATAGGAGATAAGGTGTTTTAAAAAATCCTCGATTAAAATTATCATCTCATCGAGGTCGCAAAAAGCCATTTCCGGTTCCATCATCCAGAATTCAGAGAGGTGACGGGAGGTATAGGACTTTTCTGCTCTAAAGGTAGGACCAAAGGTATAAATATCACCCAGGGCTGTACACATTAACTCCCCTTCCAGTTGACCACTTACAGTCAGATAGGCTTTCTCCGCAAAAAAATCTTTATCCATATCCAGCTCGGTTTTCTTCTCAGCTAGCTCTTTTAAGGGAAGGGTGGTAACCTGGAAAAGGTCTCCAGCTCCCTCACAGTCGCTGGTAGTAATAATCGGGGTATGGATGTAATAAAAACCCCTCTGCTGGTAGTATTCATGAATACAATGGGATAGTTTGCTCCTAAAACGATTAATAACCCCAAAAGTATTGGTCCGGGGCCTGAGGTGAGCAATTTCCCGCAAAAATTCAAAAGTATGCCTTTTTTTCTGAAGCGGGTAATCCTGGAAGCATTCTCCCACTATTTCCAGTTCTTCGGCATGAACTTCATAGGCCTGCTCTCTGCCTTCAACCTGGACTACCTTGCCCACAACACGCAGACTGGTTCCAGTTATTATCCTTTCGAGCTCGGGAAAATTTCCAGGAGGAGAAAAAACCACCTGGGCATTGTACAGAGAGCTTCCGTCATTTATTTCAATGAAACCTACATTTTTAGATAGCCGTTTTGTCCTAGCCCAGCCCAAAATAATTACTTGTTGATCGATTTTTCGACCGCTAATAATTTCTTTAACCCTGGTCTTTGTAAAGTAATCCATTTGCATCTCCCTCCAGTAAAATTCTGCCGAAATATTTTCACCATTTTAAACTACTATTCCCCAAAGTCCTGATTATTCCTTCAATATTTTAAATACCACTCTTGTAAACAACAGATTTTTTTATTGGTTTTAATAATTTCATTCAAAAAACAAGCCTTATAAAATGGAATGATCCCCAGGAGGGGATCATTCCTTCCAGTCCATTTCTTTAATTAACTCAACCGCTCGCCTCATATGAGGAATTACAATCGATCCCCCTACCACCAGGGCAACTGCCATGGTTTCCTCTACTTCTTTTTTGCTGGCCCCAACCTTTTGAGCCTGCCATAGATGATAGGTAATGCAATCATCGCATCGCAAAACCATTGAAGCTACGAGACCCAGCAGTTCTTTTGTTTTTTCAGGAAGGACTCCTTCTTTATAAACCTGGTTATCCAGGGCAAAAAACCGTTTAATTGTTTGGTTATCTATTTTCTCAATTTCCTGGTTGATTTCTTCCCGAAACTTTTTAAAATCTTCCAGTCTATCCATCCTGGACCAACTCGCCTCGCATATAAACTTTTAAAGCACGACTGTGCACATCAAAAGGATGCTTATCCCAGATCACAAAATCGGCTTCTTTCCCCTTTTCCAGGCTGCCTACCTGGTCAGCAATACCGAGGATCTCGGCAGCACTAAGGGTAATGGCTTTGAGGGCTTCCTCTTCGGGCAGCCCTGCTTTCATTGCCAGGCTGGCACAAAGGCCCAGGTACTCTATGGGAACTACCGGGTGGTCAGTCATAATCGCTACCTTTACTCCCGCCTCATGGAGAACCTTGGGAGTTTCCCAGGTGATATCCTTTGTTTCCAGTTTTGTAGCCGGACCAAGGGAAGGACCAACTATTGCCGGATAGCCACTCTCAGCAATTTCCCCGGCAATTTTATGCCCTTCGGTACAATGCTCTATAGTCAGGTCAATATTAAATTCCCGGGCAACCCGGATTCCCGTCATAATATCATCAGCCCGGTGGGCGTGCAGCCTAAGGGGCATTCCCCGGTTGAGAACCCTGAGCATGGCCTCCATTTTCAAATCTCTTTCCGGCATTTTATCTGGATCTTTTTCCCCTTTTTCCAGTTTGGCCTGATAATTTTCTGCTTTAACCAGGGTTTCCCTGAGCAGTGCGGCTGAAGCCATTCGGGTGATAGGGGATTTTTTGGGGCCCATTACCCCGTAAACTCTTTTTGGGTTTTCCCCGAGCGCGGCTTTCATTCCCGCGGGATTGCGAACTATCATTTCCTCAATAGTTTTTCCCGCAGTTCTAATTACAACCGTTTCCCCTCCAATTATATTTGCGCTTCCAGGTCCGGTCATAATTGTGGTAACCCCCCCCGCCCGGGCACTTTTAAACCCTCCATCTTCGGGAAGGATACCGTCTATCGCCCTGAGGTGAGGAGTAACCGGTTCAGAAATTTCATTATAATCCTGGCCTTCCCAGCCTACTCCCACTTCGCCAATACCCACGTGGGAATGGGCATCAATAAATCCAGGAGTAATTATTTTACCTTCAAGGTCGATGACCTCTGCTCCCTGGGGGATATCTCCTTCTTTTAAAACATCGACAATTTTTCCATCCTTAACCAGCAAAAGGCCCGATTCAATTGTATCCCCTTTTCCAGTCATTATTTTGGCATTCTTAAATACTAACATTTTCATCCTCCTCCACTGTTCTCTTATTTTTTAAAAATCTAAGAAGAAACCCTTGGGCTACTATAATCAGACACCTGCGAACTGGACCTCTTAAAAAAGGAAACTCCGAAAGTACCTTCGCCAGAAAGGGTCCGGTCCTGTAATAGAGCAAAATAACAAGTCTCCCAGTCAAATGGCGGTTAAGGTAATGACTTCGCCAGAATTTTAGGATTGCAATGTATTTTTCTTCTTCTGCTTTTGTTAACACTACTCCCGCCACGAAACAGGGGCCAAATTTGGGACCTATTTCTTCTTCCTCTGGAGGCAAAAATGGAAGTCCCAACTGGCGGTAATACCTGTAGGTAGCAGGATAATTGTTCCGCAATTGAATTGCAACCGCCATTTTTTCCTGTTGACTTATTTCAGGATGTTTAATGCTCCCCGGGTTTTCTTCCATAAATACTAGCTTTTTTAACCTGCCCAGGATAAAATCAATTACTCCCGGTGAAAACCTCTGGTCATTTGCCAATTTTGAGCTTTCTTCCCTGGCAACCTGGCCCAGTTCCTGCCCACTCCACAGGGAAAGTTTTTCAACTGCAGGCAGGAGAAGGTTCAGGCGCTCCCGGCTAACAGTTAAAAGCATTTTATTATAAATTTCGGGAAGGTCTAATTCAAGGTTTCTCCGGTGCTTTGCGGTAATGATTTTCCCATCGGGCGCTTCATTTTCCAGAATATAATCCAATAAATATTTCAGGGCCAAAAATCTTGTTGCTGAAGCTCTATTTAACCTTGCCAGTTCTGCTGTTTTCAAGTATTGGTGCAAACCCCTTAAACCTTTCTGGTCAACCTGATTATTCAGGATTTTTAACTCGGCCCTGTTGTTTATTTCCCTCCGGAGGAGTTGGGAAAACTGCCGGAAAAACTTTTCCCACTCTTTTCCTAAACTCTTTTGCTGCAGGAAAGAATTGATTTTTCCTTCCAGGGAAATTTCCCCTTTATCCCTGGCAATTTGACCGGCCTGGAATAATAATTCTACCGCAAGAAGGCGATTATCCCTTATGTTGATTTCCTGGAGGTTACTCCCTTCCATATGCAGGTTCAAAATTAAAAGCAAAACTTCAATTCTTGTTCTCAGGCGAGGAGAATAATTTGCTAAATTTCGGGCCTGCAATTCTTCCCTTAAATGTTTGGGGGATAATTCAAAAAGCTTTTTTTCCTGCAATCCAAGCTTTTTTAATAGCTCGGGCCAGAAAAATTTAGCCTTTAAATCTCTTTTGTTTCCAAAACTGGACAGGCCATTTACCTTATCCATTGTGCTCTTTTCCTTTTATCGGGTTCAGAATTTTACTTCGAAGGCTGAAAAATTTCCTTCGCTTTCTTTCCATTCAGTTTTTACCTGAGTTACTCGAGCCATAAAAGGCCCTCCATTCAAAAATTTTTCCAGCTTCTTAAGATCTTCTTCTTCACCTTCCGCAAAAACGGCAACATCGCCATCGGCAAGGTTCTGAACATAACCAACCAGGCCCAATCTCTGGGCTTTTTCCAATACAAAGTGGCGAAAACCAACCCCCTGGACCCGGCCCTTTATTCTTGCCTGCAGGGCTATATCTGCCATTATTGCCCCTCCCTTTCTTTAATTTTCCTTTTTTAAGGTTTCAACCAACAAGAAAAAAATCCTTTCTTTTCCCTTGACAGATACAGACCTTTCCTTTATAATGTTAAAAAGATAAAATACTAAAGCCCTCCAGTGCTGTCCCCCAGTTGGATTTCCCTCCTCCCAACCTCCGGAGTTTGGCCTTTTTTGTTTGATGACCCCGGCTTTTTCCGGGGTCATCTTCTTATTATTTAAAATTCTCCAGCAACTCCGGCCAGCAGTAAATCCTTTCCCGGGGATCGTAAATCTCTTCCCGGGAAAGTTCGGGAAATTCCTCGGCAAAGATCCGCCTTTCCTTGCGGTAAAAAATTCCAGTGGGGATTTTTTCTCCCCATTCCCGGGCTTTTTCTAATGCCTTTTCCCAGCTTTCGGAGTTATGGTCTTCTCCCAGCTGATAAACCCTTTCCTTGTACCACTGAAAAGTGTTTATTTTGTTAAAAGTTACGCATGGTTGAAGGATATCCAGAAAAGCAAGGCCCCTGTGCTGGATGGCCTGTTGCATCATTTCCTTTAAATGTTTCCTGTTCCCGGCGAAGGAACGGGCCACGAAAGTCGCTCCCCCTGCAAGGGCTAACAGCAAGGGGTTGAGCGGCAGATTTTTTACTCCCTTAACCTGAACCCCGGTTTTCATCCCCATTTCCGAAGTGGGGGAAGCCTGACCCTTGGTCAATCCATAAACCTGGTTGTTGTGGACAAATAAGGCCAGGTTGGGGTTACGCCGAAAAGCATGTAAAAAGTGGTTGCCTCCTTCTCCATAAATATCCCCGTCTCCGGATTCAACAATTATCTTTAAATCCTTCCTGATTGCAGCTAAAGACGTTCCCACAGGGATGGCTCTCCCATGCAACCCATTAAATCCATTAATTTTTAGATAGTGAGGCAATTTGGCTGCTTGGCCGATCCCGCTGGCTATCAAGACCTGGTGAGGTTCAAGATTTAATTCCGCAAGTGCTTCTTGCAGGGTCGTCCTGATTGAAAAGTTTCCACAACCGGGACACCAGGCAATTTCTTCTTTGTTTTGATAGGCTTTTTTATCAACCACGGCTTGCCACCTCCTTCTTAATACGCCGTTTTAATTCATCGGCATTAAAGGGCCGGCCGTCATACTTTCCAATGAAGATTTCTGGTTTTCCCAGACCTTCCTTTTGCAGCAGTGAACCCAATTGGCTGGAATAATTATTCTCCACTAAAATCCAGCCTTTCCCCCTTAGATTTTCTTTCCACTCCCCTTTAGGAAGGGGCCAGATATCGGAAAAGGAATAATGCCCGAGTTTCATTCCCTCCGCTGTCAGAGCCACCCGCGCTTCTTCTACCGGCCCATAGGTTGAACCCCAGCTAACCAAAATAAAATCGGTTTGGTCGGGGTCAGGCCCATGGTAAAGAGGAGGTTCGGTTTCCTCGCTAATTTTTTCCATGCGCTGCATTCTCTTTTCCACCATTTGGGCCCGGGTTGGCGCATCTTCAATAATATTCCCGGCCTCATTATGTTCATCGCTGTCAGCAAGGACAACCTGGCCTTTTTCTCCGGGAATCAGGCGGGGGGAAATGCCATCTTCAGTAAACCTGTAGCGCAAGTAGGGGGTGTCTTCCTGGTAATCTTTAATAAGCTTACCCCGGTTGATCTGAACTGCTTCTGGATCAAATTCAGCCACAGTTTGTTCAGAGTCTCCTAAAAATTGGTCGCTTAAAATTATTACGGGAACCTGGTATTTATCGGCAAGATTAAAAGCCCTAACCGTCTTGTTAAAAGCGTTTGCCACATCCCGGGGAGCCAGGACAATACGGGGAAATTCTCCCTGAGAAGCATGAATTACAAATTCCAGGTCACCCTGTTCAGTCCTGGTTGGTAAACCCGTAGCAGGTCCAGGCCTTTGAGCATTTAGAATAACCAGGGGAGTTTCAGTAATTCCTGCTAATCCCAGCCCCTCAACCATCAGGGAAAAACCCCCACCGGAAGTTCCGGTCATGGCTCGAACTCCACCGAAAGAAGCACCTAAAGCCATATTTATCGCTGCAATCTCATCTTCGGCCTGCTCCACCAATATGTTAAAGCGCTCACCGTGTTGAGCCAGAAAATTCAAAACACCAGTTGAAGGAGTCATGGGGTAGGCAGAATAAAATTGGACTCCTGCGACCAGAGCTCCCAGGCCAATAGCATTATTGCCGTTGATCAACTTGGTCCCCTTCAACCCTTCCGCTGGCTTTACTGAAAATGTTTCCTCTCCCTGCTCATGCCCCCATTGGAGAGCCTCTATATTTTTTTCTAGAATTTCTCCGGAGAATTTCTCAGAGAGGATATTCTTCAGGGCATCCGGGGAGAGTCCAAGAAGGCTGTGAATAAACCCCAGGGCAATGACCCCTGCTATCCGCTTGTCTCCAATTTCTTCTGCTTTTTTGCTCAGAGGTAGACCTTTTCTTGTTTCTTTTTCTCCCTTAGGAGTAAAATCCTCTTCGTCATACACCAGCATTCCGTTTTCTCCCACGGCGTTTTTGTGCAGTTCCCATGTTTCTTCATTGAGAGCGAGAAGAATATCTACCTTCTCCGTTCCCCCCTGCAGTGGTTCGGGTCCAAAACGGATATCAGAAAAATTGTGGCCACCTCTTATCCTGGACATGTAGTCCTTGCAGGTAAAAACATGGTAGCCCATCCGCAATAGGGCTTTTGCAAGCAGACTTCCAATTGTATTCATTCCCTGCCCTGCCTGTCCACCAATACGAATATTAAACAACCTGTTTCACCCCTTTTCTATTACTTTTCCTTGGGAAGCACCATGGTCAGTCCAATTCTCTTCCGTTCCAGATCAACTCCTTTTACCATAACCTCCACCACATCGCCCACTGAAACTATTTCCATTGGATCACGTACAAAACGCTCACTCATTTCCGAAATATGGACCAGCCCATCCTCTTTAACCCCGATATCGACAAAGGCACCGAAGTCAACCACATTCCGGACGGTTCCTTTCAAAATCATTCCCTCTTCCAGGTCTTCAATAGACAAAACATTGGTCCGGAAAATTGGCTTGGGTAAATCCTCCCGAGGATCCCGCCCGGGACGAGAGAGAGAATCAATTATATCCCGCAAAGTTGGCAGACCAGTGTTTAACTCTTCAACCAGGGTTGCAGGATTAATATTTTTTAATTCTTCCCTTAATTGATTGACCTTGTCTTTAGCTTCCAGGTCTTCCGGACTGAACCCAATTTTATGGAGTATTTTTTCAGCTACAGAGTAGGATTCTGGGTGGATTGGAGTCCTGGCCAGCGGGTCCCGGGAACTATAGATCCGCAGAAATCCCGCCGCTTGCTGAAATGTTTTATCTCCAAAACCTTTAACATCCAGGAGATCTTCTCTGGCATGAAAAATTCCATTCTCTTCTCGAGCCTTTACCACAGCCCCTGCAACCCTGCTGTTCATCCCCGAAACATAACTCAATAGGGCGGGAGAGGCTGTATTGAGATCTACCCCAACGTGGTTTACACAGGATTCTACTACCTGCTCCAGCTTTTCCTTCAACTTGGAACCCGTGACATCATGCTGGTACATCCCCACACCCAGGGATTTGGGATCTATTTTTACCAGTTCAGCCAGGGGATCCTGGAGTCGGCGAGCAATGGACACTGCTCCCCGCATGGAAACATCCATTCCGGGGAGTTCTTTTTTCGCCAGAGGAGAGGCAGAATAAACACTAGCTCCTGCTTCATCAACCACGATATATTTCAGTTCATTTTTGCTTTCCTCGATAACCTCAACTGCCAGCTTTTCCGTTTCCCGGCAGGCCGTTCCATTGCCGATTGCAATTATATCAACTGCATGGGTTTCAACGAGATCAACCAGGACCCGTAAACCTAATTCCCATTTATTCTGGGGAGCATGGGGGTAAATTGTCTCTGTGGCCAGAACCCGGCCTGTTTCATCCACGATCACAAGCTTGGATCCTGTCCGAAACGCCGGATCTATCCCCATTATTTTGGTCCCGCTGACCGGAGGTTGCAATAAGAGTTTTTTCAGGTTGGAGGCAAATATAGTAATTGCATGTTCTTCCGCTTTGTCCCAGATATCATTCCTGATTTCTCGCTCCACCGCGGGCTGGATTAACCGCTTGTAACCGTCTTCTATAGCTTCTTCAATATGCTCCAGACCAAAAAAATCTTTGTTTTCAATAAACTTCCTTCCCAGAAGGCCAATAATTTCTTCCTGGGGAACTTCCAGGTTCACCTTTAGAAAATCTTCCCTCTCACCCCTGCTCAAGGCAAGCACCCGGTGGGGAGGCAATTTTTTTACCGGTTCCCTGTAATCGTAATACATTTCATAGGGGGAATGTTCTTCGGTCTGCCCCCGGGAAACAATAACCCCTTTTTCCCAGCTAATTTTCCGGGCCAGTGCTCTGGCCTCAGGAGCATCTGCTACCCATTCCGCGATAATATCTCGGGCTCCCTGCCAGACCTGGGGGATTTCAACTAATTCTTTTTCTTCATCAAGGTATTTCTCCGCTTCCAGGTCAGGTTCATCAAGATCATCCTTTTGAGAAAAAATCAACTGGGCCAGGGGTTCAAGGCCTTTTTCCTTGGCCTTGGTAGCCCGGGTCCTTCGTTTGGGCCTGAAGGGACGATACAAATCTTCAAGTTCCTGCATTTTGGTTGCCAGTTTTATTTTTTCCTCTAATTCAGGAGTTAATTTTTCCTGTTCTGCAATTAACCTGAGCACCTCTTCCTTGCGCTGCATCAGGTTACGCAGGTAATTAAGTCTTTCTTCAATTTTACGCAAGACTTCTTCATCGAGGTCTCCCGTTGCTTCTTTCCGATAGCGTGAAATAAAGGGGATGGTATTGCCCCCATCGAGCAGTTCAACTGTCCTACGAACCTGTTCCAGTCCCAATCCCAGTTCCTGACTGATTACTTTTACAATCTGTTGTTCATCCATGAAATTTTCAACCTCCTCCAGGCCTACAGAGTTCAATTATTATTTCCAAACAGGTGAAAAAAATTAACTTCCAGATCTAAAGCAGATTCATCAACCTCAAATTTTTGAAAGGAAAGACCCGGCCGGTTTTCATGAAAAAGGAAAAACCGATAAGTCCCCGCTGGAATATCCTCAGCCCGAAAAGAACCATCCTTGCCTATCTTCATTTTAAAGAAGTTATGATGATCTTCCACGCTGCTGATTAACATGGTGCTGCCCTGGGGATCATCATCGGTGAAAAAAGTCTGTATTTTTCCCCCGATGGTAAAAGTTTCCTTTAAAGAAAATTGATAGGCTTCTTCCCTGCCATCCACTGGCTGGTAGGGAGGGAAAAAAGAAATTCCTTCTTTTTGCTGTGGTTCAATTATTTCCCCGAACTCATAATTTCCAGAACTTTGAAAGAAACCCTGTTGATCTGTAATTACCGTTTCCGAGCCTAACTTCACCTCTATACCTTCGGGGGCCTCCCCGTTTTCCCCTTTGATCCTTCCGGAAACGGGGAATTTTCTCCCGAGCACTAAACTCTCCAGGCCAGAAATAATAGAGGAAATAAGCTCCTTGTTTTGAAAAAGGCCCTGATGATAAACACCTTCCACCGGAGGAAAATTATGTGCCCCCTCGAGGCTCGAACTGAAGTTAGAGACAATCCCATCCCCGGGAACCCGCAGGGATGATATTAACTGGTAATAAGCTTCTCCTACATAGGAAAAGAAGTTGCGAGAAACGCTGGGGTCCAGCCTCCCGGAAAAGGTGTAGTAGCGATTAGCATAACGTTCTTCTGCATTCAAAGCCTGTAGATAACTATCCTCTTCTTTTTCAATGAAACCAAACCTTTCCATCAAACAGGGAGTTCCCCGCATATCCTGGATTGCTGGGCCAAGCCCCAGATTATCGGCAGTAAAAAGGACTGGTATACCCTTGTGAGGGGTCCCGAGGGTGAAAAGCGCTCCAACCCTGTCCGCTCCCTGCAAATAATTAATATAATGGCGGACAATAAGTCCGCCCATACTGTGGGCAATAACAATCAATTCTTTTTCTTCAAGACCAAATCTTTCAATTTCCAGGGCCAGGTTTTCGGCAAGTCCTGCAATATCATCAAAATAGGGCTGGTAAAGAAAAACATACAATTCTGTTTTTTCCGCAAGTTCTTCGTTCTGAGTTATCGCCCGGGCCATTTGATTCCAGTTTTCAACGGGAATGGTCCGTAAAAGTCCATCGGTTAAAACCCCCGGTAGAAAACCATGGACCAGCAAAATTTTGGTGTCCCCGCTTCCACCAGCAAGTCCAGTCAAATCTTCCCAGTGGTGGAGTTCGGCACTTCCAATGGCCGTAGAACCAAAAGAAAAAAGGATTATTATTACCAGCACAAACTTAACCATTTCTTTCCTCCCTAGCCCATTAAGTACCCCGCTTGATAGGCTCCGATTATGTAGGTAAAATAAAATAATATTAAAACCAGACCTTCCCGGCGAGTAATTTTAGAATGGGTAAATCCCATGTACAAAAGCATTACAACAAATAAAAGCATTGCCAAAAGGCTGAGGAGGTCCCCCAAACCCCCGAGAGCAAAAGGGTTAATCGTGGCAGCAATTCCGGACACCCATGTAAGCCCAAGTATATTTGCCCCAACAACATTACCCAGAGAAAGGTCAACAACTTTTTTCCGCATTGAAACCACTGCCGTTGTCAATTCAGGGAGGGATGTCCCTATAGCGATTATAGTAAGACCTACAAATAAGGCCGAAAGATTAAAGTACTCAGCAATTTCCAGGCTTGAATTTACCAGAAGGCGGCTGCCCCCAACAACCATTGCCGCTCCAAAAATAAAAAACAAAAAATTGCGTTGAGAAGTTCCGCAATTTTCCAGAGCCTCCGGCTCTGCTTCTGCCTTCTCCCCTTTATTATTTAAACGGTAATTTCGGATTAGATCGCCTGCAAGGTAAACCGCTCCGGTTAGGAGTAAAACCACCCCTCCCCATCGCGGAACAAACCCATCAAGGATTAATAAGCTTAAAAGGATAGCTGAACCCAGCATTACCCAGGCAGAAATAATAAAATCGCGGCGCCTTACTAAAACCACACCCACGATGGCAGTAAAACCAACAATGAGCCCACTGTTAGCAATCACTGAACCAACGGCGTTGCCAATTGCTAACTGGGGATTCCCCTGGAAACTTGCTGTTGCCGTTACCAGCAATTCAGGTAATGTTGTAGCCAGGCTGACCAGGGTTCCTCCAATAATCATCCTTGGGATCCGGAAAATACGGGCAAGATTAACACTCGAACTAACGAAGTAATCTCCGCCTTTTATTAATAGGCCAAGCCCGATTAAAAACCAGAATACCGTCTGTACCATCCCCACTGCTCCTCTTTTGGTTTATTCTTCGGTAATTATTTCCTGTAAGAAACTACCCAGGTTGTCCGCATCCCTGTAATGCCAGTGTCCTCCCCAGAAAGAAAATATCAGTCCATTATCCGACTGCAGGTGAATTTCTCCTTCTGGGATAGTAATTTGAAATTCGGTTTTCTCTGGAGAAGGGGGACGCCCCTCTCTTCCATTCTCCAAATCATTAAGTCTGTCCAGGACAAGGTCAGTCTCATCCCTGGAAAGAACCATCTCCTCTCCAGTTACCGGCTCCAAAACCTTCAGGTACTCTGCATCCACGAGCAAAGATAGTAACGATCTCCTGCTTTGCATTACCTTTTCACAGTAAACAAAAAAGTCCCTCATATCCTGCTTTCTTTCTTCCCCGTCAACAATTAAACGATCCGGGAAAACTACAAAGCGCCCCTTTTGTCTTAATATATTCTGGCCTTCGGAAAAATAAATCTCAAAAAAATATTCTTTATTATCCGATTGAATTTCCTCTTCCCGTCCTCGTTCTGCGTAATAGCTGGCTCGTTCCCAGAGGGGTTCAACAAATTCAACACTTTCTTCAAAAACAACAAGCCTTGCTCCCCTTCTCTCTTCTGAAACCATGTGCATGCTAAAAGCCTGGGGAACATAACCCGAATCCCTGATTACCACAAAAATAATTATTACTATTATGATCGATAGATAAAAAACCCACTTGGTTCTTTTTGATTTAAAAAACATAGCAAACCTTCCCTAACCCCGTATTCGAACAACAAAAAATAAAAGTAAAAACAGGATTACAAGCAAGAACAAACCAAATTTTATCCGGGCCAGAACATCTTTTGGTCTTTTACTCCTCTCTTCTTCAAATAACTGATGGTTATTATTAATTATTGACATAAAATCTCCTCCATCCATTCAAATTAGAACCTTTCCCTGCTGTTCACCAAAATCCCTTCTCTATCAGAAGACGAAATCCTCCCCGGCCCTTTTAACCAATAGTTTTCACTCTCCAAAACCACTTTCTTTATCAAGATATAATATAAAAGGAGGAAGGAAGGGAAAAAAGGGAAAATTAATAATTATATGGATAAACGATGACAGTTTTTTGATTTAATAAGAATAGGAGGCCCGGCATGTTCATTTTAGAACTGATGCTTCTCTATGGACTAGGTATGGTAGGAAGTTTACTGGGAAGAAAAGCGCGCCTTCCCGCAGCACCCGTGCTGGGAAGCCTGATATTTCTAACACTTCTTCGGTTAATCGAGGTCCCCCTTCCTAACCTACCCGAAGCAAGCGTTTTGATTATCCAGGTTGCCCTGGGGTTGATGGTTGGAGCCCGGTTCAATGAAGAAACCAGTCAACCCTTGAGCGGAATTACCAAACCTGCCTTTATCGTCTCTTCCTGGGCTCTTAGCCTGGCCTTCATTTCCGGTTACATTATCACTTGCCTGACCTCTCTTGACCTGAATACAGCAATACTTTCTTCCAGTGTAGGCGGTCTTCCTGAAATGACTGTTTTAGCAGTTGCAACTGATGCTGATCCTGTAGTGGTAATTTTCTTTCACATTACCAGGCTAATTGTCACTCTGATGCTTTTTCCAGTGGTACTAAAATGGTTAAAGATAAGATTCCCCGAACCTCCCCCGGCCCGGAATGAAATGAAAACTGAAAAAAAATCTCCTTACAAGGCCCAAAGGTCGCTAAGCTCAGCCTTATTCACCCTTGCCGGGGCCTCTTTAATAGGTTTTCTGAGCCACGCAGCCCAGATTCCGGCCGGGGGGCTTGTTGGCGCCATTATTTTCATGGTTGTATGCGGCCGGTTACGACTCCCGGTCTTTCACCCTCCCCACTACCTTTTTAATTGGTTTTTGATTGGCGTGGGAGTTATGATCGCTGACAGGGTTGATACAGCCAGCCTTGCCGCAATAGTTAGTATCCAGATTATAATTCCCCTTATTTTATCGATTATCCTGATAATCGGAAGCTCCCTTTTTATAGCCTTTCTCATCCACCGGTTGGCAGGCTGGGATCCGATCTCAGCCTACCTGGCAGCAGCCCCTGCAGGCTTTACCATAATGACTGCTCTTGCCCTGCAGGAAAACCGTAATCCTGTTGCAATTTCCCTGATGCACCTGTCCCGTTTAATGGTACTCAAACTGATCCTTCCTTTTGTTTTTATGCTCCTTTACTAAAAAAAAGCAGGCCTTCTCAGCCCTGCTTTTCAAAAAAACGCCCCAGCAATCCATTAATAAACTTGCCCGATTCCTCGCCTCCAAAAGCTTTACCCACCTCAATAGCCTCGTCCACTGCTACTGCGTCGGGGACATCTTGACAGTACTGCATTTCAAAGAGACCAATTCTAATTATATTTAGGTCCACGCGGGATAACCTTTCCAACCTCCATCTGGAAAGGTATTTTTTTATGTTTTGGTCCAGTTCTTCCATTTTTTCCAGAACACCCTGTGCAAGCTTTTGGGTATACGTAGCTTTTTCCGCCTCGGGGGCCAGCAATAAAAAATACTCCCAGGCCTGGGCAAAATTATAATTGGTCTGTCCCATAAGGTAAAGCACCTGGACAGCCCATTCTCTCTGCTGTCTTCTACTAATTATTGTTGCCAAAACAAACCTCACCTTCTCAACATGGGAGCGGAAAAATTATTACCCCGAGCAAAACCAACAAAATGAAAACTTTTTATGGGTAAAAAGTTTATCTCATTTCCCTAAATATTTTTCCGAGGCCCTGTTTTAAAGATCTTTATCCTGCTTTTTTTCTTCAGTTTCTTCAGTTTCTTCTTCAGTGGTTTCTTCATCAACCCATTTTTCTTCTGTTTCCTCTTCATAAACCTGTTCCTGAGGTTTTTCTATTTCCTTTTCTTTTTCTACCTTTTCTCGTTTGACTTCTTCCCGTTTACGTTCAAAAGTATCTCTTTCTTCACTTTCAATACTGTGAACGACGGTTTCGATTTTTTCCACCTTTACTCCCACCACCTGGCTAACATAATCTTTCAATGATTCCTGAATATCTGTTACCAGGTCGGGGATCTCCTGATGGGGGAAAACTCCAAGTTTCAAGCGAATAAATAGTCCACCTTCCACGGGTTTAATGAAGGTTTTTACTTCTTTTACGCCCTCCTGCCTGGACACGAACCTGTGGATTAAACCTTCAACGGCGTCGAGCGAAACCCTAATGGCCCCTGTTTTCCCGTCTCGAACCATTGTATTTTGGGGTTCAGCCCTTAAGAAATAGGGGAGTAGACTTAAAATCCCCAAAAAGAAAACAACTAACCCAATTATTCCTGCCAGGTAGTTTTGATAAAGGGTCCGCAGGAAATAAATATAAATGTCGGGAGAAATCAAACCAAAAAAGTGAAAGCTTAAAAGCAAGCTACCCAGGGTTATCACAATCAGAATAATAAACTGAATTGCTCTATAAAAAAAACCCATTCCCATCCCCCCTTATTAAATAAAGTTATTTACTTATCTTTTTTTTCTTCGTTTTCCTTTTTACCTTTCTTCCCTTTTTTCGTTTTTTTCTCTTTGTTATTCTCTTCTTTTTTTCCTTCTTCCCCTTCTTCTTCTTCTTCTTCTTCTTCTATTTTTTCTTCAACCTCTTCTTCTTCTTCTTTAGGCATGTGAGTATCAATTCCGGTTATGAATACGTTAACTTCAACCACCTTAAGCCCTGTCATTCCTTCAACGGCCTTTTTAACATTCTCCTGGACTTTTGTAGCAACTGCATGAATCACGGCGCCATATTCAATAACAAGGTAGAGGTCAATCTTGGCTTCTTTTTCTCCGACTTCAACTTTGACCCCTTTGGAGAGGTTTTTCTTGCCAAGAAGCTCAACCAGGCCTCCCCCAAAACCTCCGGTCATACTTTTTACACCTTCGATTTCCGTGGCTGCCAGGCCTGCAATTATTGCTATAACTTCATCCGCGATATGAACACTTCCATAATCATGGGCTGGTTGGTACATTTTTTCACCTCCAAGTGAACACCTGTTTCTTTCCTTAATTAACCAAACCTCTACTTAAATTAAATTCTACAAACAGGGCCGTTTTCCTTTTAAAAAACAAAATCCCTTCTATGCCCAACGGTTCCGGACTTCTTTAACCGAAAAAAACACACCCGGAGCAAAAACTCCGGGTATAAATACCTCTACCCAGTTATTACTTGGAAACCCGCTCCATATATTCTCCCGATCGGGTATCGACCTTTACAATATCACCTTCATTAATAAACAGAGGAACATTTATTTCTGCACCTGTTTCCAGTTGAGCAGGTTTGGTTCCCCCGGAAACTGTATTCCCCTTAACACCCGGATCGGTCTGAGTTACCTCCAGTTCGACAAAGGTGGGGAGTTCAATAGTTACAGCGCGTCCCTGATAGTATTTAACCTTGAGGGCTAGGTTTTCTTTCAAAAATTTAATAATCTCTTCTCCCAGATCAACCGCATTAATCGCTGTTTGTTCAAAGGTTTCTCTATCCATAAAATAAAACTGATCTTCGGATTGATAGAGAAATTCCATTTCTCTCTCGTCGAGGTGAGCCTTTTTAACTTTTTCCCCGGCCCGGAATGTTTTTTCAAAAACCGCGCCCGTTTCAATATTCCTTAACTTGGTCCGGACGAAAGCGCTGCCCTTGCCCGGTTTGACATGCAAAAATTCAATAACAGTACAGATCCCTTCTTCAATATCAATAGTAAGACCGGTGTGGAAGTTGTTAGTGTTTATCATTTTTTCCCTCCTATCCAGGGGCCAAAAACCATTAGCCCTATTCCGGTTTATATAATTTTAAACTCTTTAGGTACTCCGGTCAAGCTCCGGACCCCATTCGCTTCCATTACAACAATATCTTCAATTCTGACTCCACCCCAGCCGGGTAGATATATTCCCGGTTCAACAGTAAAAACCATTCCCGGCTCCAGGTTGTTTTCGCTAACTGAACTCAGGCGGGGACTTTCATGGACATCAATCCCAATTCCATGCCCGAGACCATGCCCAAAATTATCTCCATAGCCTTTAACAGAAATAACATCCCTGGATAATTTATCTGCATCCGGCCCGGACATTCCAGGCTTAATTCCTTCAATAGCTGCCATTTGCGCTTCTAAAACGGTTTCATAAATTTCCCGTTCTTTTTCTCCTGCGCTCCCAATTGCAAAGGTCCGGGTCACATCAGAGGCATAACCGTTCAAGCGGGCTCCCATATCAATTACCACGAGTTCCCCTTTTTTTATCACCTTGTCGCTGGCTATTCCGTGGGGTAAAGAACCCCGGGGGCCAGATGCAACTATGATATCGAAGGAACTCCCCTTGGCTCCCTTTTTACGGAGGAAAAATTCCAGTTCCAGGGCTACTTCGCGTTCTGTCATTCCCGGCTTGATAAAACCACAAATATATTCTAAGGCCTGGTCGGCCAGATCTATTGCCTCCTGCAAAAAAGCAAGTTCTTCGGTGCTTTTATATATCCTGAATTTTTCTACGAAATTCTGGGTAGGGACCCACTCCACGTTATCAATTTTTCCTTTCAGTTCTTTTTCTACAGTTGCGTAGGTCTCAAAGTCCGCTTCAAAACCAATTTTATTTAACTCTTCCCCCGAAATAAGCTGGTTAAGGGTATCCATTTTTTTCAGGTCATGCTCGACTATTTCCAGGTGAGGCGCCTGGTTTTGAGCCTGTTCTGTATACCTGAAATCAGTAATAAGCATCGCCTTTTGTGGAGTTACCATAACGGTACCTGCGGATCCGGTAAAACCACTCAGGTAAAAGCGGTTAGAGGGATGGTTTATAATAATTCCATCCAGGTTATTGTCACCAAGTTCTTTTCTAACTTTTTCTATCCTATTCTCCATTGTTCAGCCTCCCTAATGTTTTTTCCTTAAATCCGTTTTTTCAATAATTTCTTCTTGATCCCGCAGGGTTTTTCCTCCATCTTTTCTAACTATCCGGGGGGTGATAAAAATTATTAATTCTGTGGCAAGTTTATTCTCCTTGCTTGATCCAAGCCAGGAGCCAATCAAGGGTAATTTCCGAAACCAGGGCAAATCTTTTTTTCTGAAGCGATCCTCGATCTGCAAAAGTCCCCCCAAAGCAAAAGTTTCCCCGCACTCCACCCTGACGACAGTTTCTACTTCTCTGGTGCTTACCCGGGGAAAACCCGAAACCAGTTCCTCTCCAATTTTGCTTACTTCCGGCCGGACCTCGAGCGTGATATACTTCCCTTCGGAAAGTCGGGGTGTAAAAGAAATTATGATTCCAGTTTGCAGGTAATCTATATTCTGTCCCCCATCATTATTTATTCTCTCTCCCCGAACTGGAATCCTGTCCCCGATATGGAGTGTTCCCTCAATTCCCTCCAGAGTGGTTAAACTCGGGCGGGCAAGAGTTTCCGAAACTCCTTCTTCTTCCATCAAGTCCAAAAAATTTTCCAGACTTAAACTAATTCCCTCCCCATGCAAAAGAAACCCATCCCCAAGTAAATCTATACTGGCTATCTGTCCCAGATTCAATCCTTTTTCTTTAATAAAATGGCTGGAAACTTCTTCGATCCGAAATTCAACAAGAACCAAATCTCGGGGTTGATCCATTTCCTCGATGACCAGGAGCATTTCTTCTAAAATTCCGGGTTTTCCTTTCAGCAAAAGTCGGTTCAAACGTTTATCAGTTTTTATTTCTGCTTCTGGAAAAAGCCCCTGCAAAAGCGGGGGAAAAATCTCGGGATCCCCATACTCCAGTTCCTCGACTAATATTTCTTTTTGAGGAAGGGGATAGTCAATTTCTTCAATTAGTTTTTTTGCTTTTTCAATTTCCTCCGGAAAACCCCTAACTATTATCTGCTTCCTTCCCTGTTTTATTACCGTAAGACCAGGGAACATTCGGGAAATTATCTCGATCGCTTCCTCGGGTTGGATATTATCAATTTCCAGGATTATCACCTTTTCTTTTTTCCCCGGACCACCGACCTGGGATAAAATTTCCTCAACTTTTTGCAGTTTTTCTTTTTCACCGCTACAAATCAGGCTGGAACTTTTAATATCCAAAGCCATTTTGAGCCCGGGAAAAATCTCACCAACCCATCTTAGAATTTCCTCGCCCGGCCTGCCTTCGAGGCTAAAAACCTCAATTACCTCATCAGAACTTAATTCAGCTATCAAATCCGGGGGGCCAACAATGTAAAGATTGTCTTTTTTGTAATAATCAAGCCCATGGGTGTAGAGAATTCCCGCCCAGGCCTCTGAAAAGGAGATCCCCTCCAGATGAGCTGAAACTCTTCCTTCAATCTCGGCAGAAATTAAAACATTTATGCCCCCTATATCTGCAAGCCCCCTTAAAACATCGCTCAATTCGGCTTCATTAAATTTAACCTCAACCAGGGGCTCGCTTCCTTCAGCCGGGCTAATAATTAAAGCTAAGAACAAAAAAAGAATTAACAGTTTAGCCAAAACTAATCACCACCTATGGGTAAATAATAAAAAGCTCTCTCGGGAATTTTTCTCAGGATAATATGATCAGAAAATATCCGCTCAATTTCCCAACCGGAAAACCCATCTCCTTTTCTTACCAGGAAAATTTCCTCCTTAACTTCAATTATAGCCAGGAATTCCTCCCGGCCCCGGATAATGCCCCGAACTTCTAAATCCACTGGACGTGGTAAATTGCCTTTAATCTTTCCCTGCTCCCTTAAAAAAGGGTTGGGGGGAGTTTCCCTTTCCCCCTGGTAAACAAACACAGCGGTTTGCTCAATATTCTCTTCCGGGGAAGGTTCTGCAGGCAGAATTTCTGGAATTGGTTTTCTTTGGGGGTCTTCTCCGATATTTGTGATTAAAAAACTCCCGAGGAGCAATAACAGCACTCCCGGGATATAAATTCCCAGTTTTTCTCCCGTTTTAAAATTCATTTAACTCGCCTCCCTTTATTAGAGGAATTTCCCCCGTAACTTCAAGAACCAGTTCCTTTTCCGCCTGGAAAAGAACCTGGAGTAACTCAAAAAAATAGGGAGAGGTGTCCAGGTCCTGTAAAAAAACCAGCAACTCGGAGAAATTTCCTTTCCATTTTCCTTTTAACAAGACGTTTTCTCCAGAGCGATCTAATTTCAGTTCTTTTTTAGTTACTTCCCTTTCTTTCGCCCTCTGGGCCAGGTAATTTTTGAATTTTTGCATTCCTTCAGGGTTCTGGAGAAATTTCTCCCCAAGCTCTTTTAATTCCCTTTCCAGTTCCTCCAGCTCCGCCTTTATTTCTTTTTGCCTTTGTTCCCGGGCTTTAAATTCAGTTACTAACCCCTTGGTTAGGCCCAACAATTCTTTATTTTCTTCAATTTGATCCCGAACAGGAAGAAATATTCCGAAGAAAATTAGTCCGGTAGCCAAACCAAGGATGATTATCAGAAAATCCATTTTACCCATCTAAATCTTCCTCTCCCCCGGGTTTTACCTCCAGGACGAACCATTTCCAATTTTCTTTTGTTTGCGAATCCTCTAATATAAAATCCATCTTTTTCTCCGGTAAAACCAGGGACAGATTTTCTTCCAGTTCCTTTTTTTTATTTTCGGTTTCCAGGTACCCTTCCAGAACAAAAAACTCCTTTTTATCAGCCCTGAAAAAAGCAAGGTATACTCCTTCAGGCATGTTAAAAAATAGCTCCCAGGTTAATTCATTTAAGTTATTTTCTGGAATTTTTTCTTTAAAAAAATTTAGCTGCTCCCTTTTTTCCTCCAGCTGCTTTTCCAATAAATCCATGCCGGCAAGTCTTTTTTCCAGTTCAACCTTCTGCTCCTCCCATCTTTTTAACTCTTCTCGAGAGGAGAGCAGGGCCGCCCTTAATTGAAAATAATTCAAGGCAAGCAAAACCAGGACCAGGCCAAGCAAAATCAGTTTGAGGGCAGGCCAGTAACCCTTTTCCCCTCCTTTTAAATATCTTGAAAAATCAATTCTTTCCATGATTTTCTCCTTTTCAAACTGCCCAAACCCAGAGCAACTGAGAGCAAAACCTTCTCTTTTTCTTTTTCAGGCCAAAATTTTTGCGGAAACCGGACTGGAACTTTAAAATTTTCCTCTAGGAATTTAATAAAGCCATTTTTAAGCACATTACCTCCCGTAATTATTATTTTCTCCATTTCCCAGGGACTGCTTTTTTGGGGGAGATGTAAAAGGGCTCTTTCAATTTCTTTTTTAACTTTAATAAAGTCTTCCTCTACATTTATCTTTTTTACCAGGTTTACTTTTTCATTATCTCCCTGGATTGATAGGTTTCTTATTAACAGGGGCACTCCTCTGGACAAAAAGACAAGGGTGGCTCCCCCCCATCCCCAATCCAAAACAACAAGGTTTTCTTTCCAGCTGGAATATAGGGGAAAAAGGGCCGCGGGTGCAAGGGTAATTCTCTCATATTTAAAACTCCCAAACCGGTCCAGGCAGTTAAAAAAAGACCGAAAAAATTTAGCACAGATTGCTGCAGCAACAATTTTTTGCCTCTTTTTACCTTTCTCAAGACAGATAAAATCAAATAAAGCTTCCTCTCCAGGAAAGGGGAGATAACGGGTCATTTCCCATTTGACCGCTTCCCTCAATTCTTTTTTCCCTAATATTGGAAAATCCATTACCATTAACCGCCCTCTTGTCCTGGGTAAGGAAACTCTCAGGGAGGCTGAATTAAAGTCGCAATTTCCCAGAGTAGTATTTAATAACTTATCCATCCCCTCCCTGTCCTTAACCAACCTTTCCCCCAGCAAACCTGCTGGGATTTCTTTCATCCAGTATTCTACCGGTTTAAATTCAAACCTACTTTCGGGAATAAAACGGACTATTTTTAAGTTTTTCTCTCCCCAGTCAAGAGCAAACAAAATCGATCCTCCTCTCTAAAAACTGTGCCAGCACCAAAAACTCAGGGCAGACCCTCCTTCCACCAGAGCAATTCAACATCTTTTAGGGTATCAGGAACCTGGAATTTCGCTGTTAAATAAAATTCTTCTCCCCCTTCATATCCCCGGGAAATGAGGTATTGACCGCATTCTTTTTCCCGGGTTTCCAGGAAAAAACCTTTTTCTGGCCCCAGGGGATAATAATTTTCTTCTGACCTCCACCCGGGCTCTTCTCTTAGTTTGTAAAAACCCTTTACCATTCCCGCCTCGGCCAGGTAAAACAGTTTTTGTTTTCGGTACAGGTTATTGTTAATCATCATTTCCAGCCGGCTTTCCCGGTATTGAGCTCCCAGGGTTGCGGCGAACACAATACAAACTACAAGAACCGGAACCAAAACAGACCCTTCCCTGCCCATTTTCAGTCCTCCCCTTCCCGGGCAAAAACCTGGCTTTCCAAAGAACTGATTTCTGCCTGGATTGTAACAATAATTCCCTGCTCAACAGGTTTGAAAGCAAGTTTTCCTGCATTTAAAGCTATGGACATGCCTGTAAAACGCTCCCGACCGGGGTTTTTTACTCCCTTTAAAATATTCTCTCCTCTCTGGTAAAAAGCAATTTCCCTCTCCGGTTCGTAGTTTAACCTCATTTCTAGGCGAGTGTAAGCCCCGCGGGAATCTGGCCCCTCAAGGAACCTGATTGTATCGGGTTTAGCCTGCCGGATTTTCCTGATTACTTCCTCCATCACTACCCGCTGTTGCTGCCTGATGTCAAATCGGGCACTGCTCCTTTGCCAGTTTTCTCCGACTTCGATATAGGCTGTGCCCAGGCCGATCCAGAGAAATCCCGCGAGAAAAATTGCAAGGAGAACTTCTAATAGAATAAAACCGCGTTTCATCTGTCCTTTTGCCCCCTGAAAATACAGTCAGCTGAATAAAGGGTGATAAATTCAATTTCCCTAAAATTATCCCCCTGTTCCCAGTTTACCTTAACCCTGCCCATATTAAGGCTTTCCCAGGGTTCAAAACGGGACTGGATAATAAAACCCCTTTCTTGCTCTTCAATTGTTTTCTCCTCTCCTGTTTTCAGCAAAACTTCCATCTGCTTTTGCCCCATAAAAACCCCTTTTCCGAGCACCTCGGCCTGGTAATCCATCTTTTTCCAGGTCAACCAGCCTTCGGAAATGAAAGCCAGGACCATAGCCATTAGGACCATAGAAAACAAAACTTCCCAGAGAATAAAACCATCATTTCGCAAAAACTATTCCTCCTTCCGCTCAACGCTGACCCTTACCCGGCCTGTTCCCACCCGAGTAATAACCCGGGCCACTGCTTTTTCATCCCCCAGGGTAATGGTGTTTCCCCGGGAGGGAGATCCCGTTGAAGTAAAATGAAAACCCGGCTGAGCCAGGGAAAAACCCTCCAATGCAACCCCTTCACCCAGTTCCTTTTTGAGTAATACAATTTCTTCTTCTCCTTCTTGTTTCGAAATCCAGTAACTGTTTTGATCCAATTCCAGGTTTATGAATTGGTTCTGCCCGGTTTGAATTGCCCGGAACCGGGCCCAGCGTAAGTCAGTGGCCAGGTGCCGGGCCTTTTTTTGAAGGTTCAAAACCTCGACATTCCAGCCCGCGCCACCAATTATCGAATATAATACCCCGAGCAATAAGAGGACCAGAATAATCTCTATCATTGTAAATCCTTTTTCCCCCGGGAAAGATCTTTTGACCATTTAAAGCTACCTCCAGTAAAAATCGTTTTAAAACCAGGCTCCTACTACCAAACCTGGATCATATCCAGCATGGGAAGAACCATGGCTACCATGATCAAACCAACCAGCCCGGCAATGAGCAAAATCAGTAAGGGTTCCAAAAAAGAAACTATATTTTTTACCCAGTTTTCCATTTCCTCTAAATAATAGCTTCCAGCCCGGGCTGTCATTTCATCCAACTTCCCGGTTTCCTCACCCATTCGAAGCATACAGATAAAAAAAGGATCCGGATTGAGCCATTTTTGCAGAGAATTAGAAAGCAGCTCGCCCCCCTCTACTTCCTGTTTTGTCCTTTCCAGCCCATCGCGTAAGAAAAGGTTACCAGCCTGCTCGGCAATCATTTCCACGCTTCGATCTATGGTTAGCCCGGCCTTTAACAGCAAAGCGAAGTTATTTCCCACGAAGGCCCAAAAAAATTTTCTGGTCGGGGAGAACTTTGCTTTTTGGGTATCCAGCCACAGCCTACACTTTTTCCGGGATTTCAAAATGTGGAATAGCAGGGTAATAAAAAGAAAAAATAATAAAAAATATGGTGAATTCGTCCTGATAAACTGACTGGCTTTAATAAGTCTCCTGGTCAATAGGGGCAATTCCTGGCTGTAATCCATGTACAGGGAGGAAAAATAGGGAAGAACATTGAAAACAAGAAAGCCCATTACACCCAGAGCAACTGCCAGGACAAAAAGAGGATAACGCAAAACTTCTTTTATTTCTCTTTTCAATTGGAGATTCCGCTCAAAATGTTCGGCCATATTAAACAAAATTTTCATAGTCAGCCCGGTTTCTTCGCCCATTTTAATCATCTGCAGAAAAAATTCCGGGAAAAATCTCCTGTGCTCTGACATTGCTGCATAGAGAGAATGACCCTGCATGATCTTTCCCTTTATTTCCTGGAAAACTCCTTTCATTCTTCTATCCCCTGCCTGTTTGGCGAGTAAATCCAGGGCCTGGCCAAGAGGTAACCCTCCCTGTAAAAGAATTGCCAGCTGGCGGGAAAAAAAAATCAATTTTTTTTCATTACCTTTTGTCCCCCGCTGGATTCTCTTTTTCATTGTTTTTTGCTTTTTTAGTTTGAGAATTATATAACCCTTATCTCCGAGCACCTCCAGTGCTTCTCGGGAATTTTCCGCTTCTATCTTTCCCTTTACCCTGTTCCCCTCCTGGTCAATTCCCCTGTAAAAAAAATTCTCTCCAGAAAAAATGGTTTTATCCTCCACCCGGAACAACTCTTAACACCTCCTCCAGGGAAGTTTCCCCCCGCTCAACTTTATTTAATCCGGCTTCTTTTAAACTTTCCTCCATTATTCCTGCAGCAGCCTTTTTCAGGCTAACCCCCGGCTCTTTTTTGACAACCAACTCCCGCAAATTATCATCCGGCATTAGAATTTCAGCAATTGCTGTCCTTCCCCGGTACCCCGAAGCATAACAAGAAGAACAACCTGGCTTTTCTCCTACCCTGTCCATCTGCTCCCAGTACGAACCCAAATTCAAATAGTCCCTGTCTTTTTCTCCTTCATGAAAACAATCCGGACACAATTTTCGGACGAGTCTTTGCCCCATTATGCCAATTACGGTGGAAGAAACAAGATATGGTTCAATTCCCATTTCCAATAACCTGATCAGGGCGGAAGGAGCATCATGGGTATGCAGGGTACTCAGGACCAGGTGTCCTGTCAAAGCGGCATTAATTGCGATCCCTGCGGTTTCCTCATCGCGTATTTCCCCCAGCATGATAACGTCGGGGTCCTGGCGCAAAATGGAGCGTAAAAGGGTGGAAAAAGTCAAACCAATTTTGGGATTAACCTGAATCTGGTTTACTGCGGGAAGAATATATTCGATGGGATCCTCTGCCGTAGTTATATTCAGGTTTTTTTCCTGTAGTTTTCTGAGCATGGAAAAAAGGGTGGTGGTTTTCCCACTCCCGGTTGGTCCAACAACCAGGAAAATTCCATCCCGCAGGTTTAAAATTTCCCGGAGTTTTTTCTCCTGATTGGCCCCCAGGCCCAGTTGTTCCAGCCCTGGTATAGTAAAACGATCCAGGATTCTAATGGCCATTTTTTCCCCCTGGAATGCGGGCAGGGTTGAAATGCGAAGATCCCACTCTCCTCCCCTCTCGATTTTTACCCTTCCATCCTGAGGTCTTCTTTTCTCCCCAATATCCATTTCTGCGAGAATTTTTAAGCGGGAAATTAAAAACGGGTGGACCTTTTTGGGAATTGAAAAAGCTTTTTCTAAAACCCCATCCACCCTGTAGCGGATCATTAATTTTTCAATTCCGGGTTCTAGATGAATATCGCTTGCTTTTCTGCGAATAGCTTCATGAATTATTTGATCGGCTAACTCGATTACCTTCTCCTCATCTTTCCCGGAATAAACAAAATCGATCATTCTTTTTATCTCCGAAGGCACGCCAACAAATATTTCTACACTTCCCCCCAAACAACCGCGCAAATTATCCAATAAAGAAATATCTGTTGGATCGGCCACAGCAACCTTATAAGTCCTCTCCACCTGATCAAAAACCAAAGCCCGGCTTTGCCGGGCTTTGGCTTCGTTTAAACTCCTCGCCACGGCAGGCACGGGCAATTCCTTTTCCAGGTCAACAAAGGGCAATTTAAACTGCACAGCAAGCCCTTGAGCAAGTTGCCTTTCACCAAGGAAACCCATCTCCATCAGGATTGAACCAATCTGCCGGTGCGGCGAGGTATTTTTTTGTCGGGAAAGAGCCTTTTGCAGTTCTTCTTGCCCGATGAAACCGAGTTCACACAAAATTTTTCCCAGTTTTTTTCTCTGCTGCATTAAAATTCCCCATTAAGCTTTTACTCTAGGATTCAATAACTGGAAAAATTTTCCTGCTTATTTTTTTAAATTGACCCCATAATTTCTGCAGCCCTGAAAACTTCGTCCTGAGTTACATCCTGGTGGGTAACCAGCCGAATAGAAGCAGGGCCAAAGGGATTAACCAATAGTCCCTTTTCTTTCAAAAGGGCTACTATCTCCTGGATAGGCTTGTCTCCAAGGTAACGACTGACAATTATATTGGATTCAACCGGGAATTCCAGGCGGAAATTTTCCATTTTTTCAATTGCTCCTCCCAGTACCCGGGCCAACTGATGATCCCGGGCCAGCCTTTCTTCAGCTCCATCAAGAGCAAAAAGTCCTGCGGAAGCAAGGATTCCAGCCTGGCGCATCCCTCCCCCCAGAATCTTGCGGGTGCGGCGGGCCTCCCTGATAAATTCAGCGGACCCACATAAAAGGGACCCAACTGGAGCTCCCAGCCCCTTAGATAGACAAAAAGACAGGGAATCAAAATCCTGGGCAATTATGTCTGGAGTCAACTCCAAAGCAACTGCGGCGTTAAAAATTCTTGCTCCATCAAGATGGGTGGCAATTCCCGCTCTTTTGCAAATTTCCAGGTGGGGTGCCAGTTCTTCGGGAGAAAAAACTCTCCCCCCAGCCCGATTATGGGTATTCTCAAATGCCACAAGGGTAGTCCTCGGAAAATGAATATTTTCCCCCCGAATTGCTCCTTCCAGTTCATCAGGAGAAAACATCCCGCGTTCTCCTTTTAAAACATGCGTCTGAACACCTGCCAGCCGGGCCAACCCCCCTGCTTCGTAGAGGAAAATGTGGCTGGTTACTTCCGTGATTATTTCATCCCCCGGGCTGGTATGAACCATAGCAGCAATCTGGTTGGCCATAGTCCCTGAAGGAACAAACAGAGCTGCTTCTTTGCCCATTATTTCAGCAGCGAGTTTCTCCAGCTGGTTAATGGATGGATCTTCTCCGTAAACATCGTCTCCAACTTCAGCCCTGGCAATGATTTGCCTCATTTCTTCCGTAGGCCGGGTGAGGGTATCGCTTCTTAATTCAACAAATTGCATAAAATCACTCCCACTTTCTCACTCTATTTGGTTAATTTAATATACTATTAGCCCTTTCTTTACTTATTCCTTTTTCTTTTGAACATTGTTAATTTTCCCGGAAATATTCAAACCAGGCAAAAAGCCTATTAAAAAAATCTTCCCGGTGTTTGGGGGTCTTTATTCCGTGGAATTCTCCCGGGTAACGAACCATTGTGACTTCCTTGCCCAGTCTTTTCAGGGCGATAAAAAATTCTTCACTCTGTCCCGGAGGACACCGCATATCATTCTCCCCATGCATTAAAAGCATCGGTGTATTAACCTTCTCCACATGACTCAAGGGAGAATGCTCCATCAGGTGCAAGGGATTTTCCCAGGGACAGCTCCCATATTCCCATTCATCGGAAAGGGTAATATCCGAAGTTCCATACCCGCTGAGCATGTTGCTAACCGACGCCCCGGCACAGATTGCTTTGAAGCGGTCCGTTTGCGTGGGAAGCCAGCAAGCCATATAGCCACCATAGGACCAGCCGTGGGCGAAAATATTTTCTTCATCAATATTTCCTTTTTTCACAACAGCATCAACACCGGCCATAATATCCTCGTAGTCAAGTTTTCCCCAGTCCCGGTCAATACAACTGGCAAATTCCTGGCCATAACTTTCACTTCCCCGGGGATTGGTTAAAAGAACGGCATAACCCCTGTTGGCAAAGAATTGCGCTCGGAACATAAAAGAAGGACCATAGGCCCCGTGGGGTCCCCCATGGATAAGTAATAAAAGGGGAAATTTCTCTTTATCATTTCCCGAAGGGTAATAAACCCAGCCTTGAATTTCTTTCCCATCCTTACTCGGGTAATTAATTTCCCGGGGCTTTATTACTTTTCTTTCTTTTAAAAGAGGCCCGTTGAAATCCGTCAAAACCTGCTCTTCCCCATTTGTTAAGCGGTAAAGTTCGTCCATTTTATCCCCTCTGGCCGCAGAGTAAATAAGGCCCCTGGAATTTATAAAAAACCCGGTAATTATTTGCTCCCGGTCGTAGAGAATTTCTTCAAACTGGCCATCTTCCCCCGCCCGGAACAGTCCGGGAACACCATTTTTCGTCAGGAGAAAGTAGGCTCCATCTTCTCTACAGATCAGGAAATCACCCTTCCCCGCCCGGGGTTCAGACTGGACATAAGCACCCACCGGCCGATCAATTTCCTTTAACAGGTTTTCAGCCTGTTCTTTATCCAGGGAATCGGGGTTATCTCCATTTTGTATGTTTTTCACGAAATTCCCCACTGCAAGTTTCCAGAGGTGAGTGGTTGTGGAAAGTCCTTCTTTCTGATCATGCCCTGCGAAAAACAAATAATTTCCACAGTAAGACCAGCAAGAGCTGAAAATTGGTCCCGACCCCTGGTAAAGCATATATTCCTCTCCAAGTTCCATATCCCAGAGCAGGATATTTTTTTTGGGGTCCATCCCCTCCTTGTCATCATAATTGGCTACAACTGCAAGAAAACGACCCGAAGGGTCAACCGCTGGATCAGAATGGGAAAAGTCTCCGCCGGTAATCATTTCTACATCGGGCTTTTCATCAAATCCCCCGGGGAGTTTTAAATGGTAAACCTGCTGCACCTTGTGCCCGAGATAACCCTTCCCATCAAAGCGATATTTAAAGGTGTTAATAACCTTGACTTTATTGGCTTTTTTATCATCTTTATCTTTTTCTTTTTCTTTTTCTTTAGCAGGGGATTTTTCCATTTCTTTTATTCTGAGCCCATCATTTTCTGGAGCTCCTGGGTAGGGGATCCAACCCTCCTCCTTACAAAAATCATCAGCTGTAAAAATTAGGCTTTCCCCGTTGGGATGCCAGAAAAATGATTTAACCTCCTGTTCTGTTTCCAGATGCCAGGGTTCCCCTCCCTCAAGAGAGAGTAAAAAAACCTGGGGTTGCTCCTTCCGGTCGGACAAAAAAGCTATTTTCTCTCCATCAGGAGAAAAACGGGGGGAATGATCCTTTCCGGAAAAAGTAAGTGGGCGGGATTTTCCCTCCTCCCACAGAAAAAGCCGGGTTTTGGTTTTGTCCTCCTCTCGGTCTACAGTCTGGATCGTGAAAACCACTCTCTTCCCATCCGGTGATAAATCCATGCTTCCCAGAGTTTTAAAGGAAAATAAATCTTCAACTGACCAATTTTTCTTTTCCATTGTTTACCTCCTAAAAATTGAGCTTTCAGAGTCTATAATGTATTTTTCTATTTTTTTGTCGGAGTGCCTTTCTTTAATCGGAAAAACCATTTTAAGTTTTTTAATTTTTTCATTAAAAAAAGCTTTTGACCGAAGTCAAAAGCCCTTAAAATTCTTTTTTAGGATTTCCCAGCTATTTTTTTGGTTTTTCACTTGTTCCTTTTGGTTTTTCAGAAGGCATGGGTTTGCCCTTTTCCGCTTTGCGACCTTTCATGGCTTGACCTTTCTTTTCATTTTTCATCTCATCCCCTCCTCCCAGATTTAATAGAGAGGGGTTTTTACGCTTGGGCGTAAAAAAGCAAGCCCCCAAACTTCTCTATGTTGATTTAATTATAGTTTTCGGGCTTAAAATTATCAAAGTTTATTTTCTTCGAAATTGCTGCAAATCGGGCCTTAATTCGCCTATTTGGAAAGTTTTTTCCTTCTTTCTTTTTTGGGCTTTTTTATTTGTACTCATCTATTATTCTTTGCATTTTTTTCCTGATTAGTAATTTTCATTTCCCAGGCGGGGTAGCCTTAACTGCTTTTTTTAAAATCCATTAATTCTTCCCAGTCTAAAAGCAGGCTGGGATCAATATTCAAGTAATAGCCACCTCTACGGCCCATTCGCACCCCTACAATTCCCGAATCAACAAGGGGACCAATTACTCCCCTTATATACGATGGGGTTATATTCAGAGAATTTCCCAGAGAATCGGAATCAACAGGATCAGCATAGCAGGCTTCTTTTTTCTTAAGGAACCTCAAAATTTCGTAATGAACATGCTGCCAATCGTTTTCCAAAAAACTCTGGATCTGATGGTAATCAGCACCAACGGTTTTATTAAACAATTCTCTTTTAAATTTGTTTATTCTGAATTCTACAATTCCCTCCTTTATTACCCTGGTCAGCCTTTCAATAGCCATAGGCTTGGTCAAAAACCTGAAAACCTGCCCTTCATTGACTGCCTGCAAAGCATTATCCACGTTAGCATAACCAGTTATTATTACTCGAATGCTGTCCGGCGATAATTGTCGGGTTTCTGCCAGGAACTTAACCCCATCCTTCCCCGGCATCTTGTAATCGGAAAGAATAACTGCAATATCGTTGTTAGATGTAATTATTTCCAAACCCTGTTCAGCACTTTTTGCGGTGAGCACGTCAAAATCATCAATTAAATGGCGCTTAAAGGCTTCCAGTATCCGGGGCTCATCGTCAACAATCAGGACCTTCTCCCTATCCATTTTTCATTCCTCCTTTAGCTCTCGCCCGCCACGGGATTGGTCAGTGGCAAATTAATAATAAACTCTGTCCCTTTTCCCGGTTCCGATTCCACAAACAGCTCTCCATTATGTTTATTAACAATAATATCGTGCGCAATTGTCAGGCCCTGGCCGGTTCCCTTACCCACTTCCTTGGTAGTAAAAAATGGGTCAAAAATCTTGTTTTTTAATTCGGGGGAAATTCCCATCCCATTATCTGCAATTCTAATCTGGATAAACTCCGCGAAAGCTCGAGTCTTAATTTTTATTTTCCCTCTCTCGATTAGCCCCTTTTCCCTGGCTTCTGAAATAGCCTGGGCGGAATTGACCACCATGTTCAAAAAAACCTGGTTGATTTTTTCCGTAATACATCCTATCCCGGGTAATGTATGGTCAAGATCCAGTTCAACTTCAGCAACATATTTCCATTCATTTTTAGCAATTTCCAGGGTGCTCTCAATTCCCTTATTTATATCTCCTAACTTCATTTCTGAATCCCCCGGATGGGCAAAATTTTTCATGGAAAGAACCAATTTATTTACTCTCTGCGCACCTTCTTTGGCGTCCTGGAGGGCATTGGGAATTTCCTGTTTTAGCTGTTTGGTTCGCCCATCGGGGATTTCAATATATTGATCAAGGGCGGCAAAAGCTTTTTGCAGGAAACTCAGATTGTCCCCAATGTATTGCATTGGTGTATTTATCTCATGGGCAATTCCGGCTGCGAGTTGCCCAATTGATTCCATTTTTTGTGAAACAATTACCTGATCTTCGATGTGCTTTTTTTCGGTAATATCCCGGAAAATAATAACCTGGCCCAGGGTCTTTCCTGTCCTGTTTTTTATCGAAGACCTGGTTTCACTAATCACCTTCATACCCCCATGCCTGGCGGAAAGAAGTGTATTTTTTCTGCTGGAATTTCCAGTAGCTTTCCTCTCGGTAACCCGGTAAATTTTTTCCAGGGAATCACCTGCGACTTCTTCCTGGGTCCAGCCTGTTATCTCCGCCGCGGCATGATTAACTCGAGTCACGGCCATATTTTCATCAGTTGTTATTACCCCCTCGCCAATACTTTGGAGGGTTATATCCAGTTTCTCGTTTTCTGCAGCCAGCATTTCCTCGGTTTTTTTCCTCTCCATTATTTCCTGCCGGAAGGCTAGATCCAATTCCCGCAACTGTTTTATTTTGTTCTTGATCTTTTTCTGGTTTTCAACCTGACGGGTTATATCCCTGGCCCTGACTCTAATTTCTCCAGGGGGTTCCCCTCCTACCGGGATTGTCTCAATTTCCCATTGCCAGAAAAATTTCTCTCCTTCGTGATTTTCCTGTTCCAGGAAAAACCTGGATAACCCCTCTCCTTTTTTAACCCTGTTTAAACAACGGCTAAACTTAGTCTTTGTCTCGGGAGAAAGGAGGGAAAAAAGGTTTTCACCTTTTAAACTCCCCTTAGCACCCAAAAAATTTCCTCCCCGGGGATTGGCGGTTAAAATTTCACCCTTAGAATTCAAGAAAAAAACCATATCATCTAAATCCCTTAATAGTCTTCCCAATCGCCAGTTTTGAGTTTTATCCTGGGCAATAATAAAAGTGATTTTTGCTCCGAGCAATTTTTTCCCCAACAATGACCAGTACCTGGAATTTCCCCCCTGGGTTTTAAACCAGACTCCCTCATTGTTCCACCAGCCCTCTTCCGGTTTAGAATCAAGAATTTTTCTTATTGAATAATCCCCCGAAAGGAATTTATTCCCGGGTCCTAAAAATCCCATTTTAATTTTTCCAGGAAGCAAACTTTTTAATACATTGCTAAGAATTAGGGGAACAAAACGGGGACCCATTGTTGAAAAAATTCCCAGGACAAGCAACCAGGAAAAATGGGAAAGGCTGATGCTTTCCTGACCGGTCTGGAAAATCAAAAAAGAAAAATAAATAAAGAAAAAGCCCCTGATCCCCGGTCCAAAGGAAAAGCAAAAAACCAGAGAAATTAAACCCAATAAACCTGTAACCACGAGGGGAGGAGTAAAAATAAAAAACAAGACCGGAAAAATTATCAAAGATAGGATGAAAAAAATCAACAAATAAAACACCTCCCCCTATTATTAACGGAATTTTTTAGTTTTTTTTCAAACTTTTCCAGCCAAGTCTTACAAAAAAAAACCGCCCTCCAGGGGCGGAAGTTTTTTGCTTTCTTTTAATTAATTTCAATCCTATCCAAAAAAATTATTGCATCCTGCCTTTGTTCTTTCTGGGTTTCCGCTTCCTGGTTATTTTCAATAACTGTGGCTTCTATCTGCGGTGGCTCACCTTCATCTTGCAAACTTAATTCATACCTTTCCATATAAACAACATTTTGCAAATCTTCTCCCAGAAAAACCCTCAAATCTTCCGCACTTTCCAGGGAATTTTCTCCAAACTCAATTTCATAATAATTCCAGGCCTGGCGGACCGCCTGCAGTTCAGCAATAGTCGCAGTTTCAACTGCTCTTTCCCGAAAGCCCCCAAATCTGGGGATAGTAATCATAGCCAGCAAGCCAAGAATAGAAATAACCACAAGTAATTCCACCAGCGTAAAACCATTTCTTTTCACCAGCCAAGCACCTCCCAATTCTTTTTAAATAATTTCTATTTTTTCCATTTTTTTCCTGCAAGAAAACCTTAACAATCCTTTGAGAATTTCTTCCCAATAATATATAATGAACTGAAAGGGAGGTGGTTTTTATCAAACTAGAAACCGCAGGAAAGAACAAATACAAAATTAACAAGCAAGGTGCTATGAATACCGATTGTTACCTTTACCTTACCCCGGAACTTGCCAGGAATCTGGAAAACGATTGTACCAAACAGCTCACAGACGCTGCTTCCCTCCCTGGACTTGCAGGGCCTGTCCTGGCCATGCCAGATGTTCACACAGGTTTTGGCCTTCCCATCGGGGGGATTATGGCCATGGACGCTGAAAAGGGACTGGTATCTGCCGGAGCTGTTGGAATGGATATTAACTGCGGCGTAAGACTTTTGCAAACCAATATCAATTATCACGATCTCAAACCCGGGCAGTTAAAAAAAATCATGCAAAACATTCTTTCCCGAATTCCGGTGGGGTTGGGAAAAGCCACCCCCTATAAGGCTGAGATGGCCTCCATTAATAAGAAAATTTTTACCAAGGGCGCCCGGGCCCTTGTTGAAGCAGGTTATGGGCGCTGGGCCGACCTGGATACCACTGAAGAAAAGGGAACCTTCCCCCTCGCTGATACCGGGGCTGTAGGTAAAAAAGCCTTTTCCAGGGGTGACCAGCTGGGAACCCTGGGGTCGGGGAATCACTTTATCGAACTGGGGTATGTAGAAGAAGTTTACAATTCCCAGGCCGGGGGGCTGATGAACCTCCAACCAGATCACCTTACAGTTCTCATCCACAGCGGGAGTAGGGGTTTTGGCCATCAGATCTGTACAGATTTTTCTTCCCGGATGCTCCAGGCTGCCGGGAAGTATAATATCAAATTGCCGAATAAAGGTCTCGCTTCTGTTCCCATAGAATCCCCCGAAGGACAACAATACATCAAGGCAATGAGCTGTGCCATCAACTTCGCCTTTGCCAACAGGCAACTCCTCGCCCACCTGGTCAGGGAAGCAATTGGGGACGCTCTGCACGAAGTACCACATCGCCTGGGGCTGAGCCAGGTTTATGATGTTGCCCATAATATTGCAAAATTTGAGGATCACGGCAAAAAAAGAGTTTTGATCCACCGTAAAGGCGCAACCCGTGCCCTGCCCCCTAAACATCACCTTAATCCTGAAATATACCGGAATATTGGTCAGCCAGCAATAATACCCGGAAGCATGGGAACCAGTTCCTATGTTACAGTTGCCAGAGAAAAAGCCTTTGAAACCTACTTCTCAGTTAATCATGGTGCGGGGAGAGTTCTTTCTCGTTCCCAGGCCAAAAAACAAATCAGCAAAAATGATTTTGAAAAACAGATGGGCGACGTTCGCTACAATATTCGTGATTACAAAAAAATAGTTGATGAAGCTCCTGGAGCATATAAAGACATTGACGATGTAATAAATACTCTGACTGAAATTGATATTACAGAAAAGGTCTGCCGTTTGAAACCGCTTGCTACCATCAAAGGTTAAAAAAAGTCCCCTTTAGCGGGGACTTTTTTTATTCTCCTTACCTGTTTGTCTCTAAAGCTTAATACAAACTGTAATTTCGGTTCCCTTCCCGGGAGCAGTTATAACTTCTGCCTTGTCCGTCATCATACCCACAAGGGAAAGTCCTTTTCCCTGGAAGCTCTGACCGGCCAGGGACCCGTAATAATCCTCAAGCTCTTCCCTGCGAGGCCGGTAAAGCTTTTTTTCAACCTCTTTTAATTTTTCCTCGTCCATTCCGGAGCCATTGTCCTTGACCTTGATCACAACCTGATCACCATCAAAATTAACTGAAGCTTCGATACTTGTGGCGCCAGCTTTTATGGCATTATTAAAAAGTTCATCAATTATCCCCCTGATATTTCTCCTGTATGAATGCATTATTTCTCCTCCTTCTTTTTATGCGGCCGCTGATTAAGCCAGCGGCTTACCCCAACAAAAACAGTCCCCACCAGGCCCCCCGCAAAACCATTGTTGTAAAGGTTCATCCCCGCGTGAAACGGACCGGAAATCATAACCACGCTCAGATGAACTAATCCCGCTAGGATTCCAATAACAGGGCCAAAATTTCCTGCTATAGGCGCCAGGGTTGTCCCAAATAAGGCCGCCAGGATGGGGCCTGGGGCCGAAGGACTATAAGAACTTAAAACAGCACCCAGATAAACCCCCGCCATCAGAGGCCAGATGTTTTTCACATGTTTACCAAAAGCCCCGAATCCTACCATGGTAAAAACTCCACCCAGGGTTGGTCCATTAAATTCGCCTCCAACAAGGAGAATATAAGACATTCCAATTAAGCCAACCAGGCCCATGTTAAATAGAGTTGGGGGCATGCCCTCTTCAGTCACGAAATCAGTTACCAGTGTTCCGGGAAGCTTCCAGAGTTTTTTGGTATCCTTCCAGCCAGAAAACCCCAGAACTGCCATCAAACCAAAATAAAGGAAAAAAACCAGTCCCAATTCCCACTGTTCCTGGCTGTACCAGACACTTGACAGAAGCAGATCTTCCCCTGCGAGAGTAAGCATGGCCGTTAGATAGATCCCTACGATTCCACAAGTAAATCCAACATTATACAGGTTGAAGCCCTGATGGTTATGCAAAACGTGGGAAGCCATTGCCGGAAGAATTAGACCGGTTCCGATTCCCAAAAACACTGCGGGAATATAACCCCATTCCAGTCCAAAAGCAACCTGGGAAACCAGGGGACCAAGAGCAGTTCCAAAAAGGGCAACAACAATAACAGATCGGAAGTTATCTTTCTTCAAGACTGCAGCCAGACCAACTCCTAAAATTATCGGCCAGATATTGATGGGAGTTTTCCCAAAAAGGCCAAAACCCGCCATGGTAAAAATCGCTGCAATAGTCGGTCCCGAAAAATGGGTCTTACTAAAGTAAATTAACCCCAGGCCAATAAGACCGACCAGGCCCGAGTTAATCAGAGTAGCTCCCACACCTCCAATGGAGAAAAAATCAGTAATTAAAACCCCTGGTGTTTTCATTATTTCCTGAAACCCGCCCCAGATTGAAGCCAGGTCCTCCCCGGGCCAGAGCAAGCCGATTATCAAAAGGGCCAGCATATAAAGAGAAAAAATAATGTAGCGGGTCTTTTCCGTCATATTTTAATTACTCCTTTTCGGGTTTAGGATTTTTCCAACTGCTTTTTTATTTACAAGCCTTTACACACCTACAACCTTTTTTTCTTCCCGGCCAGCCAAAAACATCCCATAAACAATTAAGAGACCGCCAAAATAACTGGCCCCGGGAAGAACTTCCCCCAGGTAAAAGAAAGCAAAGATTGTTGCAAAAACTGGTTCCAGAGCAAAAGCCAGGGCCGCAAAAGTAGCGGAAATGACCTGCTGGGCCTTATGTTGCCATAGATAAGCCAGGGCCGTAGCCCCAATACCCATATAGGCTATCTGCACCCACTGGATACCGGTAAGATAACTTATCTCCCATGGTTTGTAGGGAGCAAAAAAAATGGCGAGAATCCCCATTAAAAACGCCATAAAAAGAATTTGCAGGGCTACAAAAGGTGGCCCATCTGCTTCGGGAGCAAAGCGGGAAACAAAAACAATATAAAGGGCAAAGAAAATTGCACATAAAAAAACCAAAAATTCTCCTAACCCAAAGTAAAGGCGGTCAACATAATTAAGTAAATAAAGACCTATTACGGCCAAGACAGCTCCCAGAAGACTTTTTTTCCTTAGAGATTCCTGTCCAAGAATTAAAGCAATTAAAGGAACCAGAATTACAGAAAGCCCGGTAATAAACCCCGCCTGGGAGGCTGTAGTCCAGTTCAAACCAAGCACCTGGGTCAAATACCCGGAAAAAAGGAGAAAACCCAAAAAAACCCCTCGCCTCAGGCGAGAAGGGTCCAGACTTTTCCAGCGGGGACCTGACCAGATTGCCAAAAATACCCCCCCCAGCAAAAACCGCCAGAACAAAAAATTATACAAAGAAACCTGTTCAAGTAGATCCTTCATCACTGCGAAGGTGGTGCCCCAGATAAAAGCAACGATAATTAATAAAAATGCCCATTTATTGACCGATTTCCCCATTAATTAACCCTCCTCGGCAAAAGGACACGACTGAATAAAAGGGTTACTCCAATAGCCAGGACCAAACGGAAACCTACCAGGACGAAAAGGTTGGCTCCAACCGCCACAAACAGTAGGGTGTCTTCAAAAAGGGAGTGGCAAAGAGATAGAAAAAGGCAGATAAGCCACATCTCCTGGGGAGAAACCTTGCCTTCCCTAGAAGACTGGATCAAAACACCAGCTCCATAAGAGAGTCCCAAAAACTGCCCAACAAGGAACGGAACACCTGCCGCGGGGGACAAATTGAACCTTCGTAAAAAAGGGACCAGGGGACGGGTAAGCTTCTCCAGAATCCCGAAACCTTTTAATATTTCCAGCCCAATCATTAAAGGGACAATAATTAGAAAAATCTTAATAGCCATTTCACCTAGTCCCCATATTATTTCTCCAAAAATTGTTCCGACATGTTCCATTCCTCACCCTCCCCCGAAAAAACAAAAGCCAGTTTACTAAAGAAGCAAATTTAAAGTTATCCCACTTACCAGAGAAAGCCCAACCCGGAGAAACAATAGCCCTTTAACGGGAACCCTGGCCTGATGAATTACCATGGTTTCCATGGGCAGGCTGTGGGAAATGGTAAGCATGCCCCCGAGGATTGTAATTTCCCTTATCCCCAGTTCCAACCCTGATATAGCTCCAACTGCAGCATAAATATTTATCCCCTGCCCCAGAATTAAAACCATAACCGCCTCTCCGGGCAACCCAAAAAAAGCCATTGCGGGTTGAAAAAATTCACTCAACCAACCCAGGAGAGGAGTATAGCGGACAATGGTTATCAGGATGTATACGGGGATCATAACTCGCATTAAAATAAGAAATGTATTAATTCCATTATTCCAGCCCCGTGCCACAAACGTTTTAATTTTCCTCTCCCCCTCCTGCCTTAAGCTTTAGTCCCTGTATATCATTAATAATAATCTTTTTCCGTTTTTTATTGATTAAACCTTCTTCAGTAAAATTCCCAAGGACTCTGGTAACAGTAACCCTTGAAACCCCAAGCATATCTGCAATTTCCTGATGAGAAAAAAATAAATGTTTATTTCCAAATTCTTCGACCAGATAGACAAGGAGACCCGCAAGCCTTGCCGGAAAATTATTAAAGGTAATTGCTTTGATCTCTTTTACCAGAAAATTCATCTGTCGAAATAAGCTTTTGAGAAACTGGGGATTGGTTTTTCCGTTCCCAAAATTTTTTTCAATTTCATTCTCGGTAAAAAAAACCAAATGCGAATCTTGTTTGGCCTGTAAATAAACCCTGCAATCTTCATCCTCCTGCTCCAAACCGCTTATGTATTTGCCTTCAGAACCAAGAAAAAGAATCCGTTCCCTTCCAGCGGAATTCAGGATATAAAACTTAACCAAACCCTTATCAATATAAGTCAGAGGAGGGGGAGATTCCTGGAGAAAAAAAACTTCATCCTTGGCAAGTTTTTTGCTGCGAGAAAATTCCACTATTTTTACACCTCCGTGATTTATTTCAAAAATATTTTTTTCCCGAAAAACAAAGACCAGGATTAATATCCCGGCCCAGAGAGTTAATTTGCAATATTAGCTTTCCGAAAACCGAAAAACTTGGACGGAAATCATAAAATTAACCATTACAAGAAAATGATCTGGGACAAGGCATTTTTTCAGGGCCGGTAGTTACTGTTTTAATCGTGGCAATCGGAACAATACCCAAGATATTTAATTTTGTGTTCAGTGACTTCAAATCCATATTTCTTTTCAATACTTTCCATAAAATCCTCAAGCAGTTCATCGCTAAATTCGATAATCTTATTGCAAGAAAGACAGATTAAATGGTGGTGATGCTGGTCCTGCTCTTCCAGTTCATAATAACTGCTGGCGTTCTCAAAGTTAAGCCTGGACAAAATGTCCAATTCACAAAAAAGCTCTAAAGTTCGGTAAACAGTGGCTAAACCAACCTGATATCCCTTTTCCCGCAACCTGTTGTGAATATCTTCTGCGGTTAGGTGGTCTCCTTCATTTTCCAGGAGAATTTCCATGATTAACCGGCGGGGGGTAGTTAGTTTATATTTGGCGTGAACCAGTTTATTTTCAATTTCTTTAATCCGGGACAACCCACCCCCCCCTTTCAAGTGATAATGGAATTCATTTCCCATGCTAGTTTTTTCGCCACCCGGCCAAAAATACCTGCTTGTAAAATTCCAGTTACCCCGTAAAAAAATTAAGATTTAAAACCCTAATAAAGCTACCAATTATTACAAAAGAACCCCAGGAAACTCCCGGGGTTTTTTTTAGCGGGTAAAAACATGATTTCCAATTCGTAGCAACACAGGTCGCTGAGAAATCCAAGCTGAATTTGTAGCTATGGTAGGATTATAGAAAAATAACGCTCCCCGGGAAGGATCATATCCAAGTAAAGCTGCACGGGCAGCCTCCAGAGATTTCTCCCCCGGGTACAGGTTTATTTGCCCATCAAACAATATACAAAACTGGCCATCCTGCATTACGACATCCCTGATTGAATTGGGAAAGCGAGGGTCGGCAACCCGGTTTAAAACAACTGCCCCAACTGCAACCTGGCCTCTGAAACTTTCTCCTCGAGCTTCTCCATGGATTACACGGGCCAGCAATAAAATTTCGTCACGGTTAAATTCTGAACGAGAAGCCGAAACTCCGGAATCCTTGGGCAAGGCTGAAAAAGTCTTTGGCCCAGCAATACCATCTACCGTGAGATTATTGCTCCTTTGAAAATCCCGGACTGCATTTTCAGTAATTTTACCAAAAATTCCATCAATTGAGTCAGCTTTATACAAACCTTTCTGAGCCAAAAGTTGTTGTAGTAAAGCCACGTCGGCCCCTTCCATTTCCGACCGTAATACTCTCTCTCCAAGGTCTATGAAAGACGAGGCCTGGAGAGAAAAGCTATAACTTATTAGGATGATTGCGATAAATAAAGTTATTGTTCTTGTTCGCAATTTTCCCATTGTATTTCACCTCCGTTGCAAACTAGCTAATTATACCTAGCTTCCTTTTAATTTTTATTTCTAAACAGCGCAGAAGCCTGGTGCTGAAAAATTCTTTTTCCGCAAGAGGGGCAACCAGGATTGTATACATCCCCATCCTGTTTCCGCCCCAAATGTCTGTAAAAAGCTGGTCTCCCACTACCGCTACTTCCCGGGCTTCAAGGTTCATTTCCTTCAGGGCCCTTTTAAACCCACGCCTGCGGGGTTTAACCGCCTGGGCCCGAGCAGGAATTTCCAGTTGTTCTGATAATGAACGTGCCCTTCGAGGTAAAGCGTTGGAAAGTAAAACCACCTGAATTCCAAGCTTTTTAGCTTTTTCAATCCATTTTTTCACCCTCTGGTCCGGGACATCGTGATCCCAGGGTAGGAGGGTATTATCTATATCACAGATTATACCCCGCAGTCCTTTTTTTTGCAACTTTTCCAAAGCTATATCATCTAAATGCGGGGCAACCTCATCTGGACGGAATCTTTCCAGCATATAATCTTCCCCTTTTTTAGGGATTGAAATTTTTTCCTTCTTTACACCTTAATTATTATAGCACAAATTGCAAAAAATAAAAAGAAGACCTCCCTGGTAGAAGATCTACTTATATTTCCACTCATCCAGAAATTTATTACTATAAATTGAAGGAAACTATGCTACCTTATTCTAAAAAGGCGGTGCTCTTCGAAAGTTCTGCTAAAACTATGGGAACCATCAGGATTGGCAATGTAGAACAGGTACTCTGTTTCTTCAGGGTAAAAAGCTGCCCGGATGGATGCCCTCCCTGAATTGCAAATTGGTCCGGGAGGCAACCCGGGGTAAAGGTAAGTGTTATAGGGAGAATCGTATTCAAGATCAACAAATAGTAACCGGGCTTTCCATTCGGGAAGAGCATACTGGACCGTAGCGTCAATCTGAAGGCGCATATCTATATCAAGGCGGTTATGAATTACCGAAGATATCAGGGATCTTTCTTCATCAATTTTTGCCTCCCGCTCAATTAAAGAGGCTATGGTTATTAGTTGGTGGATTTCATAACCCAATTCCTCTGCTCTCTCCAACAATTCAGGGGTAATTTCCTGGTCAAACCTTACCAGCATCTGCCTGATAATAACCCGGGGCTGGCTCCCAACAGGGAACTCGTAAGTTGCAGGAAACAAATAACCCTGCAGGCGGTAATCCACGTCATCATGCTCCGGCAAATATTCATACATAAATTCATTTTGTTCTGCAACTTCTAGAAATTCTTCCGCGGAAAAATCCCCACTCTTTTCCGCCAGAATTTGAGCAGTTTGTTCCATGGTCAAACCTTCTGGAACTGTCACCCGGTATTTTAAAACATCTCCCCGGTTAATTTTTTCAATTACAGAAAATATATCTTCTTCCGGGGAAAAGGAATAAAAACCAGTTCGGAGAGAATTTTCCAGCCCCTGTAGGCGAACAATAACCCTGAAAACGAGTGAACTGGCGACAACATTATTCTCCTCCAGTTCTTCAGCAATTCTTCTGGTTGAAGCCCCAGGATGAATCATTACCCTTTTTTCTTTTTCCAGAGGGGTACAAATATAATCTGCTGTAAAAAACACAACAAACATACCCATTGCCAGGAACAATACCAGGACAGCAGATAATTTTGCTCCAATTGGAGTTTTGGTTTTGGTCAATGCTGTCCCTCCTCCCCAAATGTTACTCCTCTTCTTCCTCTTCTTCCTCTTCCTCCAATTCACCCATGGCTCTTTCTATCTTAGCCAGTCTTTGGTCATCCTCGACTGCCATCCAGACCTGTTCCCCTTCTTCATCCTTACCAATTTCAAATACTACTCCAGTAACTTCTTCTTCGTCCCCAATATATTCTTCTGCGGGAACCAAAACAATATAGCTCTTTTCATCCACTTCAATTTCGCATTCAATATAAAAGCGGTTTTCGGTTCCGTCCTCTTGCCGGAGGATTATTTGCCCGGTTTCCTGATCAAAATCAATAATCCCTTCATTCATTATTTTTTCACTCCTTTCTCGCACCTAAATAAGATTGTAAAATTATAACAGCTGCCGTTTTATCAATCAAACCTTTTCTTTTTTTGCGAGTTAAGTCAGCCTCAAGGAGGACTTTCTCAGCCTGCATGGTCGACAGCCTCTCATCCCAGGTTTGGACAGCTATTTCCCACCGTTCCCTTAAGATACTGGCAAACTCCAGGGCTTTTTCCCCCATGGGGCCAATTGTCCCATTCATCATTCTGGGAAGCCCAACTACAACTTCCTTTACTGAATAATCTTCTACTATTTGATCCAGTTCTTTTAAATCCTGTTCAAGGGTCTGGCGGCGAATAACTTTGAGTCCCTGAGCAGTTATTCTAAGTGGATCACTCAGGGCAACTCCTATTGTTTTCTCACCAAGATCCAAACCCATTAACCGCAAGATTTTCACCCCTTAAAATATTTTACTTCAAGGAAAGAATTAAGTTCATTCTTCAGCTATCCAAATTTTCGTCTGCCAGAATCTTTCTTCTGCCTCAAAAAGAAAAATCCTGCGGGAATTTGAATTCTGGGAAAAACATAAATGCCCTGGATCCGGCGCGAAACCTATAAATTGCCCCCCGCCGGTTCCAGAGCAGCAGCATCCCTCAAACCCTTGCAAAGGATAGATTGGTTTTTTAGGTTTTCCGGAGAACAAATAATCTCCTACTTATCTTCAAGGTAGGATCTTACCAGTTCCTCGATTAACTCGTCCCTTTCCAGAGTCCGAATGAGAGTCCGAGCATTTTTATAACTGGTTATATACGCAGGATCACCGGAAAGAATGTAACCCACAATTTGATTGATCGGGTTATATCCTTTTTCC
>Ga0207421_10000416_pt1 | contig 54672 bp, 47 predicted proteins | sample SodLakKL_010_SED_4_FD_187542 | JGI IMG/M metagenome (GOLD analysis project Ga0207421, IMG submission 187542) | Alkaline sediment microbial communities from Lake Tanatar, Kulunda Steppe, Russia - 8KL_010_SED (SPAdes) (version 2) | ecosystem: Environmental > Aquatic > Non-marine Saline and...
CCTGGCCCGCTGGGCCTCCAGCCCCCAGGTCGTGGCCTACCAACGGCGCTTCATGACCGCCGCCGCCGACGCCAACGCCGCCGCAGGCCTCACCCCCGGCGGCTGAGCCGCGGCACCAGTGCACCCGTGCTCCTCGACGAGCACCACCGATCACCGTTCCGGTGAGGAACCCGACGCAGGGAGGACCAGTGGGCGACGCAACCCTCAAGGACGCCGAGCGCATCGTTCGGACGATCGCACAGACCGCAGTCGACAACGAGGCGTACTTCAGCGACCTCGACGCCGCCGCCGGCGACGCCGATTTCGGCCATTCGCTCTCAACCGGCTTCGGCCGGCTCCTCGAGCAGTGGGACGACCTGAGCTACGAGGACGTCGGCGGCCTGCTCAAGGCGGCCGCGATCGTGCTCTCGAAGGCCGTCGGCGGCGTCTCCGGGCCGATCTGGGGCACGGGGTTCCTGCGCGCCGGGGTCGCGCTCAGCGGCAACGAGGACCCTTCCGGTGAGGACGTCGTCGCGGCGCTGCGCGCCGCAGCCGAGGGGATCATGCAGCGGGGGCAGGCCGAGCTCGGCGACAAGACCCTGCTCGACGCGCTCGTCCCCGCCACCGACACCCTCGAGTCCTCCCTCCAGGCGGGTGGCAGCCCGCAGGAGGCCGTCGCCGCGGCCGCGGCGACGGCGCGCACCTCCGCCGAGGGCACCCTCGGGATGCTCGCCCGTCGGGGTCGCGCCTCCTACACGGGGGAGCGCAGCCGGGAGTCCGTCGACGCCGGCGCGATCGCGATCGCCGTGATGTTCGAGAACGTCAGCGCCGAGATCGGCGAGGCGTAGGCAGCGTCGCCTGCGGCGCAGGCGAGGCGAAAGGAGCCGTAGTGAAGAAGTTCGTCAACGACCCGACGCAGTTCGTCCCCGAGATGCTCCAGGGCATCATGGCGGCCAACCCCGGCAAGCTCACGTACGTACCCGACTACAACCTCATCATGCGGGCCGACATGCCGCGCGACGACAAGGTGTCGATCCTGCAGGGCTCCGGCTCGGGCCACGAGCCTGCGCACGTGATGATCGTCGGCAAGGGCATGCTCGACGGCGCGTGCCCTGGCGACGTCTTCGCGGGTCCGCCCTCGGACTTCGTCATCGAGTCGACGAAGCTGCTCAACAGCGAGAAGGGCGTCCTGCACATCATCAACAACTACACCGGTGACCGCATGGCCTTCGACATGGGCCGTGAGCTCGCCGAGGCCGAGGGGATCCGCGTCGGCACGATCGTCGTCAACGACGACGTCGCCGTGCAGGACTCGACGCACACGACCGGTCGCCGTGGGGTCGCGGGCAACTTCTTCGTGATCAAGGCCGTTGGCGCGGCCTCCGAGCGCGGGGCGGACCTCGACGAGCTCGTGGCGCTCGGCAACCGCGTCAACGACGTGACCCGCACGATGGGCATCGCGCTGACGTCGTGCACGCCGCCGGCGCGCGGGACGCCGATCTTCGAGATCGGCGACGACGAGATGGAGGTCGGCGTCGGCATCCACGGCGAGCCGGGCCGTAGGCGCGACAAGATCAAGACCGCCAACGAGATCGCCGAGGAGCTCGTCGAGGCCGTGGTCGTCGATCTGCCCTACGAGTCCGGCGACGAGGTCGCGCTCATGATCAACGGGCTCGGCGGCACGCCGATCTCCGAGCTCTACCTCGTCTTCGGCATCGCGCACGCGATGCTGACCGACCGCGGCATCAACGTCACCCGCTCCTACGTGGGCGAGTACTGCACCTCGCTGGAGATGGCGGGCTTGTCGCTCACCCTCTGCAAGCTCGACGACGAGCTCAACATGCTCTTCGACGACCCCGCCGACGTTGCGATGAGGATCTTCTGACCCACCGCCGTTTCCCACCGCGGCCCGGCCCTCGCGGCCGGGCCGCCGGCGGTTGCGGCGGCCGATGGCCGCAGCGTGCGCGAGAGGGGAGTCGAACCCCTACCCCCGGAGGGACCAGGACCTAAACCTGGCGCGTCTACCGTTCCGCCACTCGCGCGCCCTCGGCACGATACCCGCCGTACTGACGCTGCACGGCGGGATGTGGGCCTCGTCGGCCGCCGGGCGCGCGGCCCGGGAACCTCACGCCGCCGGGTCGTCGAGCGCGAGGCCCACGAGATCGCCGTAGCGGACGGGATCGTCGGCGACGACGACGGGGACCCCGGCGGGCAGCGTCGGGCCGAGCCAGCGGGTGCGCACGCCCGGGTTGCAGAGCCCCGAGCCGTCCGGTGCGACCACGTAGCCGCTGCAGGTGGCCGCCCCGGCCCTGGCGGCCTGGGACTGGCGGCTGACCGCCGGGCGTGCGGCTCCGGTGTCGAGGTCGCCCGCGAGACGCTCGACGTCGACGAGCGGACACCGCGCCGCGGCACGCAGCACCTCGTGGCGCAGGGTGATGCAGCGCGACTCCACGAACAGGGCTCGGCGCAGCGCGAAGTCGAGCTCCTCGGCGGCGGCCTCGGACTGTCGCCGAGCCGCCTGCACCGCCTCGACTGCGGGGAGGCTCGAAACCGGGTACTCGTCGAGCCGGCCTTGCCACAGCGACCACCCGAAGTGCGGCGTTGCGGCGGCGCAGCCGGGGATCTCGGCGTCGATGACCCGGCGCGCCAAGGGCTTGCGGTGCAGGAGCTCGAGTGGATGCGCGAGGTGGAGGATCGGCGGTGCGGCGGTGCCCCCTCGCGCAGCACGCGCCTCACGCAGGCGCAGCACGACGACGGTCGACCAGGGGCAGGCGATGTCGCTGAAGACGACGAGCGTCCCCGGTGCGCCGCCGAACGGCTCGGGCGGGTGGCCGTCCGCACCCCTGCCTCCGGCCGCGGCGTCCACGACCTCAGAACACGACCCGCGTGGCGAGCAGCCCCTCGCCGGGTGCCCGACCCGACAGCGTCCGGCAGAACTCCACGGCGTCGTGCTCGAGGCGGGGTCCGCCGTGGCCCTGGCGGAACTGCCCGCCAGCCGGGCCGGTGAGCGTGAGGTGGAACGGCTGGCCGTGGCGCGCGGCCCACTCGGCGACGACGTCGGCGACGATGCGCGCGTCGGTGGGGCCGAGGTCGAGCGGGCGGCCGGTCGCCCGGGCGATGTCGACGCGGTGCAGCCAGACGTCGCGGGTGTAGACGACGTCGACGAGGGCGCCGAGCCCGAGGCGGTCGGGCATGCCCGGTGCGGTCGAGCCGCCCTGATCGAGCGGCACCGAGACGCGGCGCAGCAGGGCCGGCAGGCGCATCCGTCCGCGCACCGCGGGCGCGGCGACCGCGCGCAGGGCGGCGAGCCGCTCCTCCCGCGACAGCCCGGCGTGGTCGGCGACCTGCAGGGCGTTGGTGGCGTCGAGGGTGTTGCCGTCGAAGGCCGCGGCGTTGCGACGGCCCCAGCGCTGCTGACGCAGCGACTCACGGATCGAGGCGCCGGCCTTGCCCGCCCCGATGAGGTGGCCGACCATCGCGCCCACGTCCCAGGCGGGGCACTCCGTGGGCGCGGCCCACTCGTCGGGCTCGAGGCGCTCGAGGAGCGCGAGCAGGTGGTCGTAGGCGGCGAGCGCCACCTCCGGCGCATCGCTGCCGCGTGTGATGCGCGGGATCTTCTCCACGGTCCTCACGGTGTCGATGCTCATCCTCTGCTCCTCCCCAGGGCTTTGCCCCCATGCCCGCCCGGTTTGCCTAACACCGTTAGGTGTACTCGGGGTCGCGGCTAACGTCAAGTGGATTTCCAAACAATGTTAGGATCACCTCGAGCCGGGGCCGACGGGCCGCAATGCGGGCAAGGCGAGGAGGGCAAGCGATGACCGACCGACGCGCACGCCGGCACGAGGCCACACGCCAGGAGATCCTCGACGCCGCCTGGCGGCTCGCCCGCGAGCGCGGCCTCACCGGCTGGTCGCTCCGCGAGGTCGCGACCGAGGTCGGCATGCGCGCCCCGTCGCTCTACGGGTACTTCGGCAGCAAGGAGGCGATCTACGACGCGATGTTCGCCGAGGGCTCCGCGCAGCTGCTCGCCCGGACCGACGCGATGCCGCGGCCAGCGGACCCGGTCGACCTGCTGCGCGCGGTCGCGCGGGAGTTCGTCGACTTCTGCGTCGCCGACCCGCCGCGCTACCAGCTCCTCTTCCTGCGCGTGGTGCCCGGCTTCGTGCCGTCGCCGGCCTCCTACGCGCTGGCCGAGGAGGTCCTCGAGCGCCTGCGTGGGGTCCTCGCCGCCGCCGGGGTGACGAGCGAGCGGGCCGTCGACCTGTGGACCGCGCTCGTCACCGGCCTTGCCACCCAGCAGGTGAGCAACGACCCCGACGGCACCCGCTGGACCGACCTCGTCGACCACGCCGTCGACATGTTCCTCGCCAGCGAGCTCGCCACCCCACGCTGAGCATGGGCACCCCGTCGAGCAGGTGCCCGTGAGACGCGGCCGCGCGGGGCGAGGGGCGGCCCGGGCTGCGGTGGCGCGCGCTCAGGCGTCGACCGGCTCGAGCAGGCCGGGGTGGTTGTGCCGTGGGCTGTTGACCTCGGTCGAGACGGCATGGCCGGTGAGCAGGCGATCGTCGGCCGGGCCGAGGAGGCCTTGCAGCCGTTCGACGTCGGCGAGGTCGCGGTCGAGCCAGGGATCCCAGGCGTCGGGCTCGAGGATTACCGGCATGCGGTCGTGCATCCCCGCCATGAAGGCGTTGGCCCCGGTCGTGAGGATCGTGCACGTGCGCAGCGGCTCGGCGTCGGGCGCCTCGGGATCGCGCCACACCGACCACAGGCCCGCGAAGGCCATCGGCGCCTCGTCGGCGCGGTGGATGAGGTGGGGCACCTTGCTGCCGTCCTCGCGCTGCTGCCACTCGTAGAAGCCGTCGGCGGGGATGAGGCACCGACGCTTGCGGAAGGCGTCGCGGAACGACGGCTTCTCCGCGGCGGTCTCGCTGCGGGCGTTGATGAGCCGGTTGCCGATCTTGGGATCCTTGGCCCACCCCGGCACGAGGCCCCAGCGCAGGGCGACGAGGTGACGCCGGCCGTCGTGCTCAGCCGCGGCGTAGACCTGCTGGCTCGGGGCGACGTTGTAGCTCGGCCCGAGGTCGTCGGTCTGACGCTCGTCGACGACGAGCAGCCGCGCGAAGCCCTCGGCGTCGGTCGCCGCGACGAACCGCCCGCACATCGCCCACCTCCGGCCCCGAGGGTCATCGCTGGCCACGACCGTACCCTTGAGCGGGTGCGCCGGCCGGCCCGCCGTATCCTGAGCCGGTGCCGCAGGCCTGTGGACGACCGGGCGCGCCGCGCAGGGCGGTGTCGCACCCTTGGGCGACGATGCCTCCCATGGACGCTGCCGCCGATGCCGACCGGACCTGCAGCCGCTGCGGGCAGCGCAAGCCCGCCGCGGCATTCCCGCTGCGCCGTCGCGACGGTGCCCGCCGACAGAGCCACTGTCGCGACTGCAAGGCCGCGTACCAGGCTGCGTGGTACGCCGAGAACCGCGCTCGCCACCTCTTGGCTGTGGAAGCGACCCGTCGCGCTCGACTCGAGGCCAATCGGCGGCTCGTGCGTGAGGCGAAGGACCGACCCTGCGCCGATTGCGGCCGCCGGTATCCGCCCTACGTGCTCGACTTCGACCACGTGCGCGGCGTCAAGTCCTGGGCGATCGCCTCGCAGGTTCGTGACGCCACGGCGCAGCGCCTCCGCCAGGAGATTGCCAAGTGCGACGTCGTGTGTGCCAACTGCCATCGCGAGCGGACGTACGGCCCACGAGGCCGCGGCCGAGCGCCGACGGAGGAGGGGGGATCGTGAGCAGCGGAGGCCACGCCTTGGCCGGTGGTGCCCCCGGAAGGATTCGAACCTTCAACGCGCCGGTTAAGAGCCGGGTGCTCTGCCAGGTTGAGCTACGAGGGCATCGTGCGGTCCGAGAGTGTAGCACTCTGAAGCGGAAAGCCGCCCCCATGGGGCGAGCTTCGACGGTCTACGAGGGCCGGGCCACCCCACGGCCGGTGCGAGGGCGGAAGGAGGGTGACCGACGGGAATCGAACCCGCGACCTCCGCGACCACAACGCGGCGCTCTAACCGACTGAGCTACGGCCACCATGCACCGCGACAGCGCGCGGCGGTCGCCAATCGTACACGCGCGCCCGGGAGGATTCGAACCCCCGACCCGCGGAATAGAAGTCCGCTGCTCTGTCCCCTGAGCTACGGGCGCTTGGGCGTGGTCCAGGGCCGGGCGCGGCGCCGCAGCACCCGGCCGGGACGGTCTACGAGCAGCGTAGCAGGGCCTCCTCGGCGCTCCGCGCGGCCACGGGTCGATGAGCGAGCAGCGTCCTCGAGGCGGCAGGGAAACCTTACCTGTGGTGACAGGGTGCCCTGCGCTGGACTACCGTTGAGGCGATGAGCGAGCGAACGACGAGCGATGGTGCTGCCGACGTGGTCGAGCAGCGCAACGGCCTCGAGCGGTCGAACACGATCCGCGCCGGGGTGTTCGGTGTCCAGGACGGCATCGTGAGCAACTTCGGCCTCATCATGGGCGTGGCTGGCGCGCAGTTCACTCCCGAGGCGGTCCTCGTCGCGGGGGTCGCTGGCATCGTCTCGGGGGCGATGTCGATGGGGGCGGGCGAGTACGTGAGCGTGCGCACCCAGCGCGAGCTGCTCGAGGTCGGCCAGGTCGTCGAGGACGGCGAGAACGTCAGCCCATACCGCGCGGCGGCCGCCAACGGGTTGCTCTTCGCCTCCGGCGGGGTGATCCCCCTGCTGCCCTTCCTCTTCTCCGGCGGGCGCACGGCGGTGCTGTCGAGCGTCCTGCTCAGCGTCCTCGCGCTCTTCGCCGCCGGGGCGATCCTCACCCGGTTGACGCGCCGCAGCCCCTGGCGCTCGGGGCTGCGGGTGCTGCTCATCGGTGGCGGCGCCGGACTCCTCGGCTACCTCGTCGGCTCCGCGCTCGGTGTCGCCGTCGGCTGACCCGCCCCGGCCGGGGTCTCGGTGGCTGCGGGCGCCCCACCGCCGGACTCGAGCCCGGCGGCCTCGAGGGGATCGGCGGCGAAGGGCTCCTCGCCCATGCGGCGGTGGAAGCGGTCCCACAGCACGAGCAGGCTCGGCAGCACGAGGATCGCCGCGAGCAGGGCGAAGCCGATGGCGTAGACGGTGACGAACCCGAGCTGGCTGAAGGGCACGAGCGTCGAGGTCGTGAGCACCCCGAAGCCGACGACCGTCGTCAGCGCCGAGCCGGCCAGCGCCCCGCCGGTGCGCCGGGCGGTGGCCCGCAGCGCGCTGTTGACGTCTGGCAGCGTCAGGCGCATCTCCTGGAAGCGGTGGGTCACGTGGATGGTGAACGGCACGCCGATGCCGATCGCGAGCGCGGCGAGTGTCGCGGTGACCGGGGTCAGCGGGATGCCGGTCGCCGCCATCATCCCGAAGGTGTAGGCGAGGACGAGGCCGACGGGGGCGATGGTGAGCACCCCGAGGGCCGGTCGTCGGGCGGTGATCCAGAAGTTGACGACGAGCAGGAGCATGGCCGCGCCGAGGGCGATCGCGAGGGAGACGAGCTGGGAGTCCTCGATGTCGCTCGTCACCCCGGCCTGGACGATCTCCTGGCTCGTCGGGGTGACCTCGAGGCCCGCCTCGGTCGCCGGCGCGAACGCCGCGGCGAGGTCGGCGCCGAGCTCGCCGGCGGCGGACTCCCCGGCGCTCGTGCGGGCGACGACCCGGCCGACGTAGCCGTCGCCCCGCTCGGCGAGGACCTCGCCCGTGGCCTCCGGCGCGGCGGCGAGCAGGCGGTCGTAGATCGCGGCGACGTCGGCGTCGGCGTCGGCGCGGCCGTCCTGTGAGAGGCCGAGCTGGGCGAGCTCGGGGCCGAGCTCCTCACCGTCCTGGCTGAGGGCGAAGCCGAGCGCGCTGACGATGGAGTCGGCGTCGGCGGCCTCGCCGAGCTGGCCGACGTCGTCGAGGTCGCGGAGGCCCTCGACGCTGTCGACGACGGCGTTGTGGGCCTCAGGGTTCGCGAGGTCGCCGGTGAGCAGCACCTCGGTCGTCTCGGCGAACCCGCCACCGAAGTCCTCCTGGAGCTGGTCGAAGACCTCGAGGATCGGCGCGTCCTGCGGAACGAAGTCGGTGACGCTGAACTCGGTGTCGAGCTGGGTGTAGCCGTAGCCGCCGAGCCCGGCGAGGGCGACGGCCACGACGATCGTCGCCACCGGCGCGCGCTCGGCGAGGATCGAGGTGCGCTCGGCGAGCCTGGGCAGCAGGCGCTCCTTCGACGAGCCGAGCGAGGCGACCGGCAGGGAGCCCTTCGCCGCGGCGCGCCGGTCGAGGACGAGCCGCGCGGCAGGCAGGAGGGTCACGCTCACGATGAACGCCGCGAGGATCCCCGCCGCGGCGAGCACGCCGAAGGTGCGCAGGAACTCGACGGGGCTCGCGAGGTTGGTGAGGAAGCCCACGACGGTCGTGCCGGTGGCGAGCACGAGGGCGACGCCGACGGTGCGCAGCGAGGTGCCGACGACGGCGTCGGGGGAGCGGCCGGCGCCGAGCTCCTCGCGGTAGCGCGCGGAGACGTGGATGGCGTAGTCGACCCCGAGACCGATGATGAGGATCGGCACGATCTGCGTCTGGGGACTGAAGTAGCCCGACAGGCCGAGGAAGTCGGGGCCGAGGATCACGCCGCTGCCCTGCATCCACACGATGGCGATGAGGATCGCGGCGAAGGTCAGCCCGACGTCGGCGGCGGTGCGCCGGACGATCGCCGCGCGGGTGCCCGCTGCCGGGGTGACCCAGTAGACGACGAAGAGCACCGCGAGGATGATCGCCGCGGCGGTACCGAAGAGGCGGCCGACCTCCGGGCCGACGTCGGAGTCGTCGAAGAGCAGCGCGAAGCTGAACGGCTCGACGTCGACGCCGGCGGGGACGTCGGCGGCGAGGATCGCGTCGCGCAGGGTGCGCTGGACGTCGGTGGCGGCCTCGTCATCGAGTCCATCGGTGTCGACGAAGGCGAGGACGAGCCCGGACTCCGGCGGCTCACCGTCGCCGAGCAGGCCCGCGGTCTGCTCGGCGACCTCCGGGGGGACCATCTCAGCGGCCTGCGCGTCGAGCTCGGCGACGGCCTCGTCGTCGAGCCCGTCAGGGTCGAGCCCGCCCATGTCCGCGGCCATCTGCGCGCCGGAGAGGAAGCTCAGCACCGCCGGCCGCCCGGCCTGCTCGGAGAGACGGTCAGCGGCAGCGCTGTCCTCGATCGCGTCGACGATGGCACTGCTCGCCGCGAGCGCGTCGGCGTTGCGGACATCGCGCCCGGGGGTCGAGACGATGACCTGCAGGACGTCCTCGGTGTCGCCGAACGCCTCGTCGAGCACCTCGGCGGCGTCGACCTCGGCGCTCTCGATCGTCGCCGCGTCGTCCTCGACGGTCTGCGACTGCGAGGCGAAGCCGGCGAAGACGACGGTCAGGGCGACGATCGCGAGGATCACGGTGCGCGGGCGCCCCGTGACGAGGCGCTCGACGAGGTCGAAGAACGTGCGCATGGGGTGTGGTCTCCTCGCGGTGGGTGCGGGCGATGCGGCGGTCGATACCCTCGGTCGATCGCTTACAAACTGTAAGCGCAAGCCTAGGGTGCGAACGCGTGCAGAGCAGCGCGCCCTGCGGTGCCGCGTGGTCGTGCGCACCACGACGGTCGCCATGGGGCAGGATGGAGGCCATGACGGACGGTAGCGCCACGGTCGACGCGCAGCGCGCCCGGACGCGCCGTTCGATCGTCGACGCGGCCCTCTGTCTCGTCGGTGAGCGTGGGATGCCCGGGGTGACGATGTCGGCGCTGGCCGAGCGCGCCGGGGTGAGCCGGCCGACGCTCTACAAGTACTTCCCCGATGTGCCTCACGTCCTCGCTGCCTGGGTGGGCGAGGAGATCGACCGCTTCGAGGCCCACCTGCGCGAGGAGCTCGCCCACACCGAGGGGGCGGCGGCGCGGGTGGAGCGCTACGTGCGCGCCCAGCTCGACGAGTTCGCGAGCCATCCCCAGCGCTTCGGCCTCAGCCACGTCGACGCCGGGGTCCCCGAGGAGGTCATGGTCGCCATCCACGAGCGCGCCGAGGTGCTGCGGGGCCACCTCGAGGGCGCCATCGCCGACGGTGTGGCCAGCGGGGAGTTCCGCGCCGACGTCGACGCGGTGCTGCACTCCGAGCTCGTCAACGCGCTGCTGGGCACGCTGCGCCCGGTCGTCGCCCAGCGCCGTCACGACGCGGGCGATCTCGCCGACGCGGTGCTCGCCCTGCTCTTCGACGGGCTGCGGGGCCCACCCGACCCCGACGCGGGCGCCGTGCCGCCGGGCTAGGTGGCCCCGCTCGAGGCGAGCGCGGGGGTGCGGGCGAGGATGGCCTCGATGACGTGGTGCGCGCGGTAGCCCTCGACGCCGTGGCGCTCGAGGAGCTCGGCGACGAGGCTGAGGTCGTCACCGCTCGTGATGACCGGCGGCTCGACGTCGCCGTTGGGGCGCGACTGCGCGAGCCCGTTGGTGGCGACGAGCCCGTTGCAGAGGCACTTGCGACCGACGGTCTCGGCGAGGTCGCCGCCCTTGCGCACCCAGTCGTCGACCGGCTCGGAGGGGCAGCGCATCCCGACCGAGCCGTCCTCGCGCTCGTACGGCGTCGTGAGGAAGCCGAGGTCGCAGATGCGGCCGCGCTCCTCGTAGACGTCCTGCTCGGACAGCGTGCCCTCGAGGGTGGCGACCTTGAAGGGGAAGCCGGTGGGGGAGGCCACCGCGTCGGTGACGATCTCGGCCTCTCCGCGACGGATCTGCTCGTGCAGCCGGCGCTTGAGGCTCGTCTCGATGCCGGAGTCCTCGCAGAAGGCGAAGGCGGTGCCGAGCTGGACCCCGCTCGCGCCGGCCTCGAGCGCCTCGGCGAGGCGCGTGGGCTGGGCGTAGCCGCCGGCGACCCAGAACGGCAGTCCCACCTCGGCGACCTTGGTGAGGTCGGCCTCGTCGCGGGGGCCGTAGACCGGCTGCCCACGCTCGTCGAGCGGCCCCTTGCCGCGTGGCGGCGCGTTGTGACCCCCGGCGATGGGCGCCTCGACGACGAAGCCGTCGGGGCGGCTGACCGGCTCCCGCGCGAGCGCCTTGGCGAGGGTGTGCGAGCTCACGATCGCGAAGAACGGCGGGCGCCGCAGCGCTGGCGGGCTCGCCTCGCCCCACAGCTCGGCAGGGTCGAAGCGCAGCGCGCGGCGGGTGCCGTCGGCGGCGGGCGGGAGGTCGAGGGGCACCTCGGCGGGCAGGTGCGCGGCGAGGAGGTCGAGCATGTGCGGGATGTCGCGGGGGATGCCCGCGCCCATGACGACGGCGTCGACGCCGGCGAGCAGCGCCCCGTAGAGGGAGGAGGGGGTGGGCAGGCGGACCTTGTGGAGGAGGTTGAGGCCGACGAGGCCGTCGTGGCCTTCCTTGGCGAGGTGCACCTCCACGAAGTTGCCCGCGACGGTGAGCTCGTTGAGGGGACGCTTGGGCTCGGGGGTGAACGCGGGCACGGCCTTGAAGGGCCGGCCCTCGGCCTTCCCGCCCTCGACGTAGTAGCGCGAGAGGATGCGCTCGGCCACGCCTGGCAGCGGCAGCGCGGCGAGCGCGCGGCGCACGTGCCCGCCCTCGTCGCCGAGCTGGAGCCGCCGGGCCACGACGAGGCCGATGGCCGTGCCCGAGACGATGCCCATCTGCCCTGAGGTCGCCACCGCGCGGGCGAGGCGCCAGTCGGAGACCGCGACCCCCATGCCGCCTTGGAGGATGCGCGGATGCCACGGCAGGGCGGCGCGGTCGCTGACGGAGGCGTGGTACTCGGCGTCGGTCACGGCATGGTCCTCGGCGCTCGTCGCGGTCATCGGTCCGGCGCGCGGCGCGGCCGCGCAGCGGGCGGTCTGCGAGGAGCCCCCGGCCCCCCGGCACCCCGGCGCGCCCGGGGCTCCACCAACCCTACGGTACCGTAGATTACGGTGCCGTAACCGTAGGTTCGGTGACGACGGGCCGGCGGGAGTCGAGGCAACCGGCGGCGGCCCGGGCGAGCGCGGCGGCTCAGGCGCTCGGCGGCGGGTCAGGCGCTCGGCGGTGGGTCGAACGTGCGCGCCACCGGCTCGAACCGGCGCCGCGCGTGCAGGCAGAAGGCCACCCCGGCGGCGCCGAGCAGGATCATCGCCAGCGGGAACCCGACCGATTCCGCGTTGCGCAGCGTGATCTCGGCGCGCATGAGCATCGTCCAGTAGGCGATCCACAGGCTCCACAGGACGACGAGCGTGACCGCCCGACGGCGCCAGCGCCGCGCGAGCTCGACGACGACGCGGCGGTCGAAGGGCTCGTCGGGGATCTCCCGGCGCCAGAGGGTGAGCGCGAAGTGGTAGCGCTGCACGGGGCCGAGCATGCGGTCCCAGACCTGCTCCCAGCTGCGGTCGTCCCAGCGCTGCGCCTCAGCCACCGTTGCTCCCTCGTCGACCCGACGCGCCCTGCGAGGATACGGCGGGCCCCTCGGCGCGGCAGCACCTCCCGTCGTGGTGGTGCCTCCGCGCATCACGGCGCGGGAGTAGTAGGCTGCCCGCGATGCGCATGCGACTGGGCCGCAAGGGCGACTACGCCGTGCGGGCGATGCTCGACCTCGCCCGGCACGAGGACGACGGGCGCCGCAAGACGAGGGAGATCGCCGAGGCGATGGCGATCCCCGAGTCCTACCTGCCGCAGATCCTCGCCCAGCTCGTCTCCGCGGGGCTCGTGCGCTCCCTCGCAGGGCGCGATGGCGGCTATGCCCTCGCCCAGGCGGCGAGCGAGACGCGGATGCTCGACGTCATCGAGGCGATCGAGGGCGAGGCCAAGGTCGAGGAGTGCGTCATGACCGGCGGGCCGTGCCGCTGGGACAACGAGTGCGCGGTCCACCGCTTCTGGGTCAGTGCGCAGGAGGCGCTGCGCGAGCGCCTGCGGGAGACGACCTTCGCCGACGTCGCCGCCGTCGACGTCGAGCTGGCCGAGCGCACCGGGCACACCGACTGACGGGGGCGCCCGGGCCCACCGCCCGCGGACGCCGTCGGCGCGACGCGGCGCCGGGTCAGGGGGCGGCGGGAAGCTCGAGGGCGGCGCCCGGCTCGAGGCGCAGGTCGCTGCCGCGGATCGTGAGCTCGAGCGCCTCGCCCTCGAGGAGCTCGTAGCGCTCGGTCTCGTGGGTGAGCTCGATCGTGAGCTGGCGGTCCTGGAAGCGCACCGGCACGCGCAGGCGCGACCACGTCGAGGGCAGTCGCGGGTCGATGCGCAGCCGGCCACCGGTGTCGCGCACGCCGGCGAAGCCGAAGGCCAGCGTCTGCCAGACGCCCCCTGCCGAGGCGATGTGCGCGCCGTCGGAGACGTTGCCCGCGAGGTCGGCGAGGTCCATCATCAGGGCGTAGTCGAAGTACTCGAGGGCCTTGGCCTCGTTGCCGATCTCCGCGGCGACGATGCTCTGGATGGCCGCCGACAGCGAGGAGTCCCCGGTCGTCAGTGGGTCGTAGTAGTCGAAGTTGCGCCGCTTGACGTCGAGGTCGAACTCGTCGTCGAGGAGGAACATCGCGAGGACGACGTCGGCCTGCTTGATGACCTGGTAGCGGTAGATCACGAGCGGGTGGTAGTGCAGCAGCAGCGGGAAGCGCTCCCGGGGGGTGGCGTCGAGGTCCCATACCTCGCGGTCGAGGAAGTGGGTGTCCTGGAGGTGGATGCCGAGCTCGCGGTCGTAGGGGACGTGCATCGCCTCGGCGGCGGCCTCCCACGCCTCGACCTCCCCGGGCTCGAGGCCGCAGGCGTGGGCGATCGGCGAGAACGCCTCGGGGCTGTCGGCCTCGAGCCTGCGCACGACCTCGACGGCGTAGCGCAGGTTCACCTGCGCCATGAGGTTGGTGAAGCTGTTGTCGTCGACGACGGTGCTGTACTCGTCGGGGCCGGTGACCGCGTGGATGCGGAAGCGGCCCTCGGGGTCGTGGAAGCCGAGGCTGGTCCACAGCCGCGCGGTCTCGATGAGCAGCTCCGCGCCGACCTCGAGGTGGAACCCCCAGTCGCCGCGCACGTTGACGTAGCGCTGCAACGCGTGGGCGATGTCGGCGTCGATGTGGTACTGCGCGGTGCCGGCCTGGTAGTAGGCGCTGGCCTCCTCACCGTTGATCGTCCTCCACGGGAACAGCGCCCCGCCCTCGCTGAGCTCGGCGGCCCGCTCGCGGGCCTTGTCGAGGAGGCTGTGGCGGAAGCGCAGGAGGTTGCGGGCGATCCGCGGCTGGGTGTAGGCGAGGAACGGCAGGATGTAGATCTCGGCGTCCCAGAAGAAGTGGCCCTCGTAGGCCTGCCCGGTCAGGCCCTTGGCGGGGATGCCGGTCCCCTCGGCGCGCCAGGAGGCCTGCGCGAGCTGGAAGAGGTTCCAGCGGATCGCCTGCTGCACCCGCGGCGTGTCCTCGCCGGTCTCCGCCTCGATGTCGGCGCGCGCCCAGAAGCGGTCGAGGTGCTCGCGCTGCTGCTCGAGCAGGCGCGGCAGCCCCTCGCGCATGGTCCGCCGCAGCGTGCGCTCGCTGCGCGCGACGAGGTCGCCGGCGGGCACGCTGCGGGAGGTCTGGTACGTCGCGTACTTCACGACCCGCACCGGTACGCCTGGCGCGGCGTCGACGAGGATCGCGAGCCGCTCGACGTCCTCCTCGTGGGAGAAGGCGAGCTCGTAGGGGTTCGCCGTCTCGATGAGGTGGTCGACGCCGAGCCCCAGCGTCATCCCGCTGTTGGCCGTCTCGTAGCCGAGCAGCAGGCGGGTGCCCTCGCGACGGTGCACCCGCGTCTGGAGCACCCGGTGGTCGAAGGTGCTCGCGAGCCGCGGGTCGCGGGTCGCGCTCTCCTCGCCGGCCTGCGAGGAGACCGAGGCCTCGCGGTCCTGGCGGTTGACGACCTTCGAGGAGAGCACGAGCGGCGCCGCGTGGTCGAGGAGGGTGACCTCGAACTCGAAGGCCATGACGTGGCGGTGCTCGAAGGAGGCCATCCGCAGCGTCCGGATGTGCACGTGCTTGCCCGCCGGCGTCGACCACTCGAGCTCGCGGGTCAGGGTGCCGTCGCGCATGTCGAGCACGCGCTCGTAGTGGCGCATCCGCGCGGTGGGCAGGAAGAGCGGCTCGTCGTCGACGTGCAGCTCGAGCAGCGTGGCGTCGGGCACGTTGACGATCGTCTGGCCGGTGCGCGCGAGGCCGTAGGCGTCCTCGGCGTGCTCGATGGACCAGGTCTCGTGGAAGCCGTTGACGAACGTGCCCGGGGCGAGGCCGGGGCGGCCCTCCTCGAAGGTCCCGCGGCAGCCGAGGTAGCCGTTGCCGACCGCGAAGACGGTCTCGGCCCGGTCGAGGTGGCTCGTGTCGAAGCGGGCCTCGACGAGCCGCCACGGCTCGGCAGGGTAGACGTGCTCGGGTAGGGGGACGACCTCGCGCGGCAGCATCGGTCCGGACCTCCTCCTCGTGCTCCTCGTGCTCCTCGTGCGGCAGCGTCCGCCACGAGCGAACACGACCGCCGCAGGGCGGGAAAGGTCCTTGGGCCCGGCGCGTCGCCGACGACCGTCGTGCCCGGTCGGCTCGGGGTTTGCGGATCGCGCTGCGGCGCGGCGCAGGGCCGTGGAGCGACGAGCGCCGGGCTGAGGGGGGTCCGGAGCGGGCGACGGGAATCGAACCCGCATCACCAGCTTGGAAGGCTGGGGCTCTGCCATTGAGCTACGCCCGCGGGCGGCGCCCGAGCCTAGCGGTCCTGCCGCCACGCCCGGGCCGGCGTCGGGACGGCGGGATTCGAACCCGCGACCTCCTGCTCCCAAAGCAGGCGCGCTGCCAAGCTGCGCCACGTCCCGTGATGCTGTGGCCTGCGAAGGTGCTGATCTCCGCAGACGGCCACGGTATGCCTGCGCCACAGTACGCCACAAGAATGGCGGGCTGTACGGCCACCGCACGCGCCGACTGTCGCCTGTTCGGTCGCGCGGACGGTCGCCTCGCATGGACAGTCTACTGAGAGGTTGCGCCAAGAGGTCGTTCGATAAGAGCGGTGAGCGACACGAGGCTCGGCTCCCGGCTCGGGACGAGCACAGGTTCGCCTCCCTCAAGGCTTGTCGCGCGGCCTCGTCGGTCGACGGGTGCCTTCGTGTCGTCAACCGCGGCGTGGTGGGTGGGTCGTCCTGATCCGTCGCTGGCTCGATGATCGGCGGTGGCGATGCGATCTGCGGGCCGACCCGGGGTTGTCGCCGTGATGTCGTACCTTCGCGGGTGACCCAGAGACCACCTGACCGTGACGCTGATCCCGACGCTGCAGCACCAGCTGGGACGAGGAGCCTTCCAGCTGCTCGTGCTCGGTGCGCTCGTGGGGATCCTGCTGCCGGCGCGCCGCGAGGGCGCGGCGCGGTGCCGGCATGACGGCGCCGGCCACGAAGGTCTACACTCGCTGAGGAGGCCGGGCAGCCCGGTCTCGAGCACGCGCGCCGACCGCGCCCGCCGAGCAGGCGAGCGCTCCGCGAGGCGCCGAGCGTGGCGGCGGGCAACCTCCATCGCAGCCTCGAGCGTGCCCACCCGCGTGCGCAGAGCCCTGCGCTGCGACCCGACCGCCCGGCGCGCGTGCGCCAGGCAGGAGCCCTCTCCCTTGACGACCTCGTTCGACCAGCTCGGCGTGCCCCGCAAGCTCGTGGGTGCCCTCGCCCAGCGTGGCATCACCGAGCCCTTCCCCATCCAGGCGGCGACGATCGCCGAGGCGATGGCCGGGCGCGACCTCTGCGGCCGCGCGCCCACCGGCTCGGGCAAGACCCTCGCCTTCTCCCTGCCCTTGGCCGCCCGTGTGGGCCGCGCCGAGCCGCGCCGCCCCCGTGGTCTCGTGCTGCTGCCGACCCGCGAGCTCGCCGCGCAGGTCGCCGCCGAGCTCACCCCGCTGGCGCAGGCCGCCGGCCGCCGCGTCGCGACGTTCTACGGCGGCACGAGCCTCGGACGCGATCAGCAGCGTCTGCGCCGTGGCGTCGACCTCGCGATCGCCTGCCCGGGGCGCCTGGCCGACCTCGTCGGCCGTGGCGACGCCGACCTCTCCGACGTCGAGGTCGTCGTCCTCGACGAGGCCGACCGCATGGCCGACATGGGCTTCCTGCCCGAGGTACGCCGCCTGCTCGACACGACGCCGAAGCAGCGTCAGACGCTGCTGTTCTCGGCCACCCTCGACGGCGACGTCGACGTGCTCATCCGTCGCTACCAGCGCGATCCCGTCCGCCACGAGCTCGCCGAGGACCCCGCCGAGCAGGGGGAGGTGCGCCACTACTTCTGGCACGCCGAGCCCAGCGAGCGCGTGGCGCTGACCCGCGACGTCGTCGCGCACGCGAGCTCGGCGATCGTGTTCACGCGGACCAAGCACGCGGCCGACCGCGTCGCCAAGCAGCTCAACCGCCGCGGCGTGGCCTCGGCGGCGATCCACGGCAACCGCTCGCAGAACCAGCGGCAGCGCGCGCTCGCGGCCTTCAGCAGCGGTGAGGTCGCCGCGCTCGTCGCGACCGACGTCGCCGCGCGCGGCATCCACGTCGACGACGTCGGCGTCGTCGTGCACTTCGACCCGGCGGCCACTGAGAAGGACTACGTCCACCGCTCGGGCCGCACCGGCAGGGCCGGCGCCGACGGTCTCGTCGTCACCCTCGTCGCCCCCGACAAGGTCGCCGACGTCAAGGGCCTGCAGCGCGCGCTGCGCCTGCGTGAGCGCATCGGCACCGCGGCGCCGGGCGAGCTCGCGGCCTCGGCGGTGCGCTGAGGCCGTCGACGGGCCGCGGCGCCGGGCCGGCTACGACCGGCTGATGCCGAGCTCGTGGAAGGTGACGTCGGGCAGGTCCTGCTGCGCCCACTGCAGCGCGAAGGCGTTGCGGAAGAGCACGAGGGTGGTGCCGTGGCGGTCCTGGAAGACGCTCGTGCCGCGCTGCCCGCGCACCTTGGGCTCGTCGGCGGCGTCGATGCGCCGGGCGAGCTCGAAGGGGGCGGGCTCGAGGCTGATCTCGCAGCCGAACTCCTCGGCCATGCGGTGCTGGGTGACCTCGAACTGCAGCTGGCCGACCCCGGCGAGGATGAGCTCCTGATCGCCGAGCTCGGGGTGGCGCAGCACGTGGACGACGCCCTCCTCGTCGAGCTGGGCCAGGCCGGTGCGGAACTGCTTGAAGCGGCCTGAGTCGCGGTTGCGCACCCGCGCGAAGCGCTCGGGGGAGAACGTCGGGATCGCCGGGAAGACGACGCGGTCCTCGGCGTAGAGCGAGTCGCCGACCTGCAGGCCGGTCGCGCCGACGACGCCGACGATGTCGCCGGCGACGGCCTGCTCGACGGTCTCGCGCTCGGAGGCGAAGAGTTGATGGGCGTACTTCAGCGCGAAGGGCCGCCCGGTGCGGGCCAGCGTTGCGCTCATCCCACGGTCGAAGGTCCCTGACTGGACCCGGAGGAACGCCACCCGGTCGCGGTGGCGCGGGTTCATGTTCGCCTGGACCTTGAAGACGAGCGCGCTGAAGGGCGCCTCGATCGGCCGGTCGCCGTCCTCGGGCTCGACGATGGTCTGCGGGCCTGGCGCCGGCGCGAGCTCGGCGAAGCCCTCGAGGAGGCGACGCACGCCGAAGTTGCCGAGCGCCGAGCCGAAGAACACCGGGGTCTGCCGGCCGTCGAGCACCGCCTCGCCGTCGACGTCGGGCCGGTCGAGGTCGAGGAGCTCGAGCTCCTCGAGGGCCTGGGCGAAGCGGTCGGCGGGGCAGCCGATCGCCTCGGCACCCGCCTCGGCGGCCTTCTCGAGGGGGATGCGCTCCTCGTCGCCGATCGTCGAGCCGTGGGCGGTGCGGTCGTAGCGGATGAGCTCGCCGGCCTGCCGGTCGACGATGCCGGCGAAGTCGCCGCCGTCGCCGACCGGCCAGGTCACCGGCACGGGGTCGAGGCCGATCTGCCCGGCGATCTGGTCGAGGAGCTCGAGCGGGGCCAGCGCGGGACGGTCGACCTTGTTGACGAACGTGACGATGGGGATGCCGCGGTCGCGGCAGACCTTGAAGAGCTTGAGCGTCTGCGGCTCGAGGCCCTTGGCGGCGTCGAGCACCATGACCGCGGCGTCGGCGGCCCAGAGGGTCCGGTAGGTGTCCTCGGAGAAGTCGGCGTGGCCGGGGGTGTCGAGGAGGTTGAAGCGCCAGGGCCCGTAGGCGAAGTGCAGGACCGTCGAGGAGATCGAGATCCCGCGCTCCTTCTCGAGGGCCATCCAGTCGCTCGTCGCGGTGCGCGCCTGCTTGCGGGACTTCACCGCCCCCGCTTCGTGCAGCGCCCCGGCGAAGAGCAGGAACTTCTCGGTCAGCGTCGTCTTGCCGGCGTCGGGGTGGCTGATGATCGCGAAGGTCCGGCGACGGCCGACCTCGTCGAGCAGGTCGGGCGTGGCGGTGGGCATGCTGGCTCCTCGAGGGCGGGTCGCTGGTGCACGAACGGTCGACCGCACCGGCGCTGAGGCGCGGACCGACCTGGCTACGATAGTGCGCTCGCGACGGCCGTGGCCGCGGCCGCCGTCACCTGCGTCCTCACAGGAGGCCCCGCCCGTGCGCGCTCGCGTCGCCGCCCAGCTGCGCTTCTACGGCTGGCGCGTCGTGCTCTTCGCCGCCCTCGGCCTCGCGCTCACCGCGCCGGGGCAGACCGTCGGCGTGTCGGTCTTCGTCGACGAGATCATCGTCGCCCTCGACCTCACCCGCTCGCAGGTCTCGACGGCCTACCTCGTCGGCACGCTGACCGGGGCGCTGACGATGCCGGTGTTCGGCCGGGCGATCGACCGCTACGGCGTGCGCATCGTCATGGCCGGCATCGGCGTGGCCTTCGGGGCCGCCCTCGTCGGCATGAGCGCGGTCACGGGCCTCGCGAGCCTCGTCGTGGGCTTCACCGGCATCCGCATGCTCGGCCAGGGCGCGCTCGGGCTCACCTCGACGACGTCGGTCGCGCTGTGGTTCGAGCGCCGTCGCGGGCTCGCGCTCGGGCTCACCGTCGCGGTTGGCGGGGCGCTCATCTCCGTCACCCCCATCGTGCTCACCCGGGTCATCGGGGCGCTGGGCTGGCGCGCGAGCTGGGTCGTGACCGGGATCGCCGTCGGCAGCGCCGTCGTCGCGATCGCGCTGCTCGGCATGCGCAACCGCCCCGAGGACGTCGGTCAGCGCGTCGACGGCGACGCCCCCGATCCCGACGGTGCGCCCCCGCCCGAGCGCTGGGGCTGGACGCGCGCCGAGGCGAGCCGGACGCTGATGTTCTGGGCGATCACCGCCGGGGTGAGCACCGTCGGGCTCATCGGCACGGGGATGCAGTTCCACCAGATCTCCCTGCTCACCGGCCAGGGCCTGTCGACGACCGCGGCGGCGGCGAACTTCGTGCCCCAGACCGTCGCGACGATCGTCGCGACGATCGGCGTCGGCGCGCTCGTCGACCGGCTCGACCCGCGCTGGCTCGTCATCGGCTCGATGGCCGCGCTCGCCACGGCGATGCTCCTCGTGCCGGTCGTCGCACCCGGGGCGCTCGCGATCGTCTACGCCCTGTGCCTCGGCGCGGCCGGAGGCTCGATCCGCTCCCTCGAGGCCTCGGCGTTCCCGCGCTTCTTCGGCACCGCCCACATCGGCTCGATCCGCGGCACGGTCATGGCGGTCAACGTCGGCGGCACGGCCTTCGGGCCCCTCGCCCTCGCCAGCGGCGCGGAGCTCACCGGCTCCTACGCCGAGGTCCTCTCCTGGCTCATCGTCCTGCCCCTGGCCGTCGCCGTGCTCGCGCTCGTCGCGCGACCCCCGACGCGTGGGCGCCTCGCCGTGCTGCGCGGCGAGGTGGCCGCCCCGGTCTCCGGCTGAGGCCGGCGCGCGGCGGGCGCGCGCGATGACTCGGGGCCGTGGCTAGGAGCCCTCGCAGGTCGTGACGACGCCGAACTGCCCCTCGGTGGGCTCGGCGCAGCAGAACCACGGCTCGGACAGGCCCGGGCCGTCCTCGAGTGTGGCCGGGATGCCCTCCTCGGCGGCCACGGCCGGGTCGGCCACGCCATCGGCGGCGAGCACCTCGGCGCGCATCCGCACGAAGGTCGCGCGCCGGGGCAGGCCGGCGTCGGCGGCCTCCTCGGCGATCTTGGCCAGTGCCTGCTGGAGGTCGTCGACGGCGGGGTCGGCGGGGTGCCAGCGCCACGTCAGCGCCTCGTCGTCGTAGCCGTCGAGCAGCGGCGCGAGATCGTCGAGGTCGAGGAGCAGCGAGCCGGTCGGCACGAGCAGCCGGATCGACAGCTGCACCGGGTCGACGGTGCCGAGGAGGTCCTGGTCGACGACGAAGTCGAAGACCTCGCGGATCGTGCCGACCGAGCTCCACGGGGTGAACGGCAGGAACGACGGCCGTGGCTCGATGCCGGCGCGCCGCAGGACGCCGACGGCCGCGGCGGCCTGCGCGGCGGTGTGGCCCTTGTCGAGGCGCTCGAGCACGGCGTCGTCGAGGAGCTCGATCGCCGAGATCACGAAGCGGCAGCCCGTCGCGGCGAGCTCCTCCCAGATCGCCTCGTCGCGGAGGATGTGCTCGACCTTCACCGTGACGTCGTAGGTGAGGTCGGGGTGGCGCTCGTGCACCGCACGGGCCACCGCGAGGGCGTGCTTCGGGGCGTTGAGGAAGTCGGGGTCGCCGAAGGTGAGGTGGCGCATGCCCGCGGCGACCTGCTGGTCGACGTCGGCGAGGACGACGTCGCGGTCGACGAGCCGGGTCGCCCCGCCGTAGACCGCGGGCACCGGGCAGTGGCGGCACTCGTGGGCGCAGCCGCGGCTCGCCTCGGTGTAGCCGGCGACGTGGTCCCGCCCGTCGATGTGGGCGCTGGCGTAGCGCTCGAGGCCGGGCAGGAGGTCGCGCGCGGGGGTCCGGAAGCGCTGGCGGCCGAGCTGCAGGACGGGGTCGCCGCCGATGTCGCCGGCGACCGCACCGTCGCGCCGGTGGCGCCGGGCGGCGTCGGCCGCGGCCGCCCCGTCGCGACCGGCGAGGGTCTCGACCCAGCCGAGCAGCGCCGGCTCGTACTCCCCGGCGAGGACGACGTCGGCGATGCGCCCGACCGTCGTGTCCCGGCTCACCGGGGCGTAGAGCCCGTAGAGGGCGATCGGCAGGTCGCCGCGCAGCTCGCGGGCGCGCTCGGCGCCGGCCACCGCGAGACGCATCGCGGTGTGCATCGGCACGCTGAAGGCCAGCGCGTCGGCCCACGCCACGAGCCCGTCGTCCCACGGCTCGACGGCGAGGTCGCGGGCGGCGACGTCGTGGCCGGCGGCGCGCAGGTGCGCCGCCGGCGAGGCGACGTGCAGCGGCTGGTGGCCGAGCTCGTAGGTGGAGATCAGGGCGACGCGCATCCGGCGCTCACCTCCTGTGGCGCGTCGGGCGCGCCGTCGGGGTCGATGGTGGTCTCGAGGGCGGCCCACGCCGCGCGCAGCGCAGCCTCGACGTCGGCGGGCCGGGCGCCCGAGGCGAAGGCGAAGCCCAGGTAGCGCCCGCCCTCCGGCAGTGCCTCGACGGCGCCGCCGAGCGGCACGCTGATCTCGACGCCGTCGATGCCCTCGACCGCGCGCGCGGCGGTGAGGCCGTCGACGGCGCGCAGCACCCCGCTGCGCGGGATCGGCAGCATGAGCGCCCCGCTCGCGCCGCCCGCGGGGGCCAGCGCGTGGGTCGGCAGGCGCGCGGCGTTGCGCAGGACGACCTCCTCGAGGGACATGCCGAGGCCGAAGCGCAGTGAGCGTCCGCAGTGCCCGCCGATCGTGCGGGCGGCGACCTCGAGCAGCGCCGGGCTGCCGCGGTCGACGCGGAGCTCGGCGTGCACCGGCCCCTGCCGCAGGCCGAGCCCGGCCGTGGCCGCCGCGGTCGCCTCGGCGATCTCGGCGAGGGTCGGCCCGGGCAGGCGCGAGGGGGTGACGTAGAGGGTCTCCTCGAAGTACGGGCCCTCGAGCGGGTCGGGCTTGTCGAAGACCGCGAGGACCTCGAGGCGGCCGTCGGTCAGCAGGCCCTCGACGGCGACCTCGACGCCGGGCAGGTAGCCCTCGACCAGCAGCGGGCCGTCGGGGTCCTCGCCGGCGGCGGCGAGGATGCGCCGGCAGCGCGCCGCGGCGGCGGCCGCCGCGGCGGGGTCGTCGGCGCGGATGACCCCGCGGCTGGCCGCCAGTGACACGGGCTTGACCACGACCGGCGGCCCGACCTCGGCAGCGAGCGCGGCGACGTCGTCGTCGGGGCCGGCGACCACGAAGGGCGGCTGGCGCACGCCGGCCCGCCCCTCGAGCGCCCGGCGCATCGCCGCCTTGTCGCGCGTGCGCGCCACGGCCTCGGGCGGACTCTGGTCGAGCCCGAGCCGGGCGGCGGCGAGCGCGGCGATCTCGACGCCGTGGTCGTCGACGCCGACGACGGCGTCGACGTCGCCGGCGGCCATGGCGAGCGCGCGGGCGGCCTCGTCGACGTCGGCGAGGTCGAGGCTCACCTGCTCGACGGCGAGGGGGTGGGGCTCGTCGTCGCTGGCGATGACGACGTCGACGCCGGCGCGACGGGCCGCCTCGAGGAAGGCTGCGGCGCGGTAGGTCGTCGTCGGCACGACGAGGGCGATGCGGGGCATGCGCGACAGCGTAGCGGCGGTGACCCCGCCGACAGCGGGGTGTCATCACGGTCGTTCGGGGGCTACCCTTGCGCCCATGAGCGACCAGGCCAGCCCCGTCATCACCGTCACCGAAGGCGCGCGCGAGAAGGTGCGGCTCATCCGCTCCCGTGACGACGAGCCCGAGCGCCTCGCGCTCAAGCTCGAGGTCACCGGCGAGAGCCCGGGCAAGTACGACGTCGCGATGTCGCTCGAGGTGCTCGCCGAGGCCGCCGCCGACGACGTCGTGCAGTGGCACGACGACCTCGCGGTCATCGTGCCCGCCGCGAGCGTGCCGATGCTGCGCGGCGCGACGCTCGACCGCCAGGGCGACCTCGAGACCGGCGGGATCGTCCTCGAGAACCCCAACCGGCCCGCGCCACCGGAGCCGGCCTCCCCGGTCTCCGGCGACTTCGGCGACATCGACCTCTCCGGCGACGTCGCCCAGCAGGTCATCCAGATCCTCGAGCAGCACATCAACCCCCAGATCGCCTCGCACGGCGGCCGGGCCGACCTCGTCGCCGTCGAGGAGGGCACCGCCTACCTCCGCCTCGGCGGCGGCTGCCAGGGCTGCGGCATGGCCCAGGTCACCCTCTCGCAGGGCATCGAGACCGCGATCATCTCGGCGGTCGAGGAGATCGAGCGCGTCGTCGACGTCACCGACCATGCCTCGGGGAGCAATCCCTACTACCAGCCGGCGAAGAAGTAGGGACCCCAGCGCCACGCAGGCGGCCGGTCGCGCCGCGCCCGGGGGCGGTGGCTGCGTCGGGACCGTGGGGCGTGCGAGGATGGTCGCTCGCGCGGCGGTTGCGCCGCGCCGACCACCCGACCGTGACGCACCGGAGGCCTGCCGCGTGAAGACCAGCGTCGAGCGCATCGACGAGACCACCCTCAAGCTCACCGTCACCGTCGAGGCCGAGCGCGTCGGCGCGGCGGTCGACGAGGCCGCGCGGCACGTCGCCAAGGAGGTGCGCGTGCCCGGCTTCCGCCCCGGCAAGGCGCCCCGGCGCGTGCTCGAGTCCCACGTCGGCCGCGCGGCGATCCTCGACCACGCCGCGCGCGATGCGGTGCCGGTCTTCTACCGCGAGGCCGTCGAGGCCGAGGAGCTCGAGGTCCTCGGCCAGCCGGAGTTCGAGGTCGAGACCTTCGACGACGGCGAGGAGGGGGTCTTCAGCGCGACCGTCGAGGTGCGCCCCGAGATCGACGTCCCCGACTTCGAGGGGCTGCAGATCGCCCACCCCGAGTGGGAGGTCGACGAGGCCGAGGTCGACGAGCAGCTCGATCAGCTGCGCCAGCGCTTCGCCGAGCTCGCGACCGTCGACCGCCCGGCCCAGCCCGGCGACCACGTCGTGCTGAGCATGACCGCCGAGCACGAGGGCGAGCCGCTCGAGGAGGTCGCCGAGGAGGACGTCCTCTACGGCCTCGGCGACCCCGAGGAGACCGAGCAGGAGCTCGACCGCCAGCTCGTCGGCACCGAGGCCGGCCAGATCGTCGCCTTCCGCGACACCCTCGGCGAGGACTACGGCGAGCACGCCGGCAAGGAGGTCGACCTCCGCGTCATCGCCAAGGAGGTCAAGGCCACCGAGCTGCCCGACCTCGACGACGACTTCGCGATCACCGCGAGCGAGTTCGACACCATCGAGGAGCTGCGCGCCGACCTCGCCCGCCAACTCGCCAAGGAGAAGCGCGCCGAGGCCCGCGGAGCGTTGCGCGGCCGGGTCATCGAGACGATCGTCGAGGGCCTCGAGGTGCCGCTGCCCAGCGCGATGGTCAGCCAGGAGCTCGAGTACCGGGTCGGGCGCATCGCCAGCCAGGCCGAGCAGTACGGCCTCGAGCTCGAGCAGTTCCTCCAGCTCACCGGGACCTCCCCCGACGACCTCATCGCGCAGCTGCGCGAGCAGGCCGAGGAGACCGTGCGCGCGCAGATCGTCATCGACGCGATCGGGCGCGAGGCCGGACTCGAGGTCACCCAGGAGGACCTCGAGGCCGAGATCCACCGCCAGGCCGGCCGCCTCGGCCACGACGCCGGTGAGCTCGCGGAGTTCATGACCGCGCCCGAGCGCCTGCCCGCCCTCGTGGCCGACACCTTCCGGCGCAAGGCCATCGACCACATCCTCGAGCACGTGCAGGTCCTGTCCGCCCCGCCCGAGGACGACGCCGATCTCGAGCCGCCCGAGGCCGAGGAGCAGGCCGCAGCCGGGGAGGCGGAGGGCGCCGAGGAGGACGACACGGACAGCGCCTCCTAGCCGCGGCTAGGGTGGCACCCGCCCGACCGGCGGCACCGACGCGAACCAGGAGCGAGCCCGATGGCTGAGGTCGATTCCCCCACGAACTACCTCGTCCCGATGGTGGTCGAGCAGACCAACCGCGGCGAGCGGTCCTTCGACATCTACTCGCGGCTGCTCAAGGACCGCATCATCTTCCTCGGGACGCCGGTCAACGACGAGATCGCCAACATCATCATGGCGCAACTCATCCACCTCGAGGGCGAGGACCCCGAGAAGGACATCGCGCTCTACATCAACTCCCCGGGCGGGTCGGTGACGAGCCTCCTCGCGATCTACGACACGATGGAGTACATCAAGCCCGACATCCAGACGATCTGCATGGGGCAGGCGGCCTCGGCCGCGGCGGTGCTGCTCGCCGCGGGCACCCCCGGCAAGCGCTTCGCGCTGCCGCACTCGCGGATCCTGCTGCACCAGCCCGCCGGGGGCGCGGAGGGCCAGTCGGTCGACATCGAGATCCAGGCGCGCGAGATCCAGCGCATCGCCGACATGCTCGACGAGATCCTCGCCGCCAAGACCGGGCAGAGCGTGGAGAAGATCAAGGACGACACCGACCGCGACTTCATCCTCACCGCCGAGGAGGCGCAGGAGTACGGCATCCTCGACGAGGTCATCAAGTCCCGTCGTGCGCAGGAGAAGTCCCTGCGGTCGAGCTGATCCGTCGCCCCGGCGTGCCGACGGGTGCAGGGACCCCCGCTCGAGGGTGGGCCGTCGGTTACGATGAGACGACCTGGCCACGCGCGAGCGAACAAAGGACCGGCAGGCCATGGCGAAGTTCGGGGAGTCGGGCGACCTGCTGAAGTGCTCGTTCTGCGGGAAATCGCAGAAGCAGGTCAAGAAGCTCATCGCCGGCCCGGGCGTCTACATCTGCGACGAGTGCATCGACCTCTGCAACGAGATCATCGAGGAGGAGTTCGCCGAGACCCCCGAGCTCGCTCCCGGTGACCTGCCCAAGCCCCGCGAGATCTACGACTTCCTCCGCAGCTACGTCGTCGGGCAGGACGAGGCGAAGAAGACCCTCGCCGTCGCGGTCTACAACCACTACAAGCGCATCCGGGTCGGCGCTCCCGCGCGCGAGGACGACGTCGAGCTCGCGAAGTCGAACATCCTCCTGCTCGGCCCGACCGGCTCCGGCAAGACCCTCCTCGCGCAGACGCTCGCGCGCATCCTCAACGTGCCGTTCGCCATCGCCGACGCCACGGCGCTGACCGAGGCGGGCTACGTCGGCGAGGACGTCGAGAACATCCTCCTCAAGCTCATCCAGGCCGCGGACTTCGACACGAAGAAGGCCGAGACGGGGATCATCTACATCGACGAGGTCGACAAGATCGCGCGCAAGTCGGAGAACCCCTCGATCACCCGGGACGTCTCCGGCGAGGGGGTGCAGCAGGCGCTCTTGAAGATCCTCGAGGGCACGGTGGCCTCGGTGCCGCCCCAGGGCGGGCGCAAGCACCCCCACCAGGAGTTCATCCAGATCGACACCTCCAACGTCCTCTTCATCGTCGGAGGGGCCTTCGCCGGGCTCGAGCAGATCATCGAGCAGCGCCTCGGCCGTCGTGGCGTCGGCTTCGGCTCGGAGGTCCGCACGAGCCGGGAGCGCGACCAGGCCGAGCTCTTCGACCAGGTCCTGCCCGAGGACCTCATCCGCTACGGGCTCATCCCCGAGTTCATCGGCCGGCTGCCGATCGTCTCCAGCGTCGAGCACCTCGACCGCGACGCGCTCGTGAAGATCCTCACCGAGCCGCGCAACGCGCTCGTCAAGCAGTACCAGAAGTTCTTCGAGTACGACGACGTTGCGCTCGCCTTCACCGACGACGCGCTCGAGGCCATCGCCGACCTCGCGATCCTGCGCGGCACCGGCGCCCGGGGGCTGCGCGCGATCCTCGAGGAGGTCCTGCTCAACACGATGTACGAGCTGCCGAGCCTCACCGACGTCGGCGAGTGCGTCATCAGCGGCGAGGTCGTCCGCGAGAAGGTCAACCCCACGCTCGTGCCCCGCGACGAGGACATCGAGCGCCGCGAGCGCAGCGCCTGACCGACCTCGGGGTCACCCCCTGTCCGTGCCCGCCGCGCGCTCCCGTGCCGCGCGGCGTCCGATCGCGCCCGTAGGATGCCCCGCATGACCGAGACCACCGATCACCGCACCCTGTCCGGCTACGACCCCGCCGAGATCGAGCCCCGCCGCTACGACTGGTGGGAGGACGGCGGCTGGTTCGCCGCCGAGCCCGACGACGAGGGCGAGCCCTTCGCCATCGCGATGCCGCCGCCCAACGTCACCGGGTCGCTGCACATCGGCCACGCCCTCACGAGCGCGATCGAGGACGCCCTCGTCCGCCACGCGCGCATGCAGGGCAAGAACGCCGTGTGGCTGCCGGGCACCGACCACGCGGGCATCGCCACCCAGAACGTCGTCGAGAAGGAGCTCGCTGCGGAGGGGACGAGCCGCCACGACCTCGGCCGCGAGGCCTTCGTCGAGCGGGTGTGGGCCTGGAAGGAGGAGTACGGCGGGCGCATCCTCCGCCAGCAACGCTCCCTCGGCGCGTCCTGCGACTGGCGCCGTGAGGCCTTCACCCTCGATGAGACGCGTGCTGAGGCGGTGCGCGAGACCTTCTGCCTGCTCTACGAGCAGGGCCTCATCTACAAGGGTGAGCGCATCATCAACTGGTGCCCGCGCTGCCAGACCGCGCTGTCGGACATCGAGGTCGACTACCTCGAGGACCCCGGCGAGCTCGCCGAGCTGCGCTACCCCGGCGCCGACGGCTCCGCCGGCGTCGTCGTCGCCACGACCCGGGTCGAGACGATGCTCGGCGACACCGCGGTGGCGGTGCACCCCGACGACGAGCGCTACCGCCACCTCGTCGGCTCGACGGTGGTCCTGCCGCTGCTCGACCGCGAGATCCCGGTCGTCGCCGACGCCTGGGTCGACCCCGAGTTCGGCACCGGCGCGGTCAAGGTCACCCCCGCCCACGACCCCAACGACTTCGAGATCGGCCAGCGCCACGACCTGCCGTCGGTCGACGTCATGGACGACGACGCGCGGATCACCGAGGCCGGCGGCCCCTACGCCGGGCTCGACCGCTACGCCGCCCGCGAGCGCGTCAAGGCCGACCTCGACGCCCTCGGCCTCCTCGTCAGCGTCGTCGACCGCGCCCACCAGGTCGGGCACTGCTCGCGCTGCGACACCGCCGTGGAGCCCCGGCTGTCCGACCAGTGGTTCGTCGAGGTCGGCCCGCTGGCCTCCCGCGCCGCCGAGGCGGTGCGCGCCGGGCGCACGCGCTTCGTGCCCGAGCGCAACGCCAAGGGCTTCCTCGAGTGGCTCGACAACCTCCACGACTGGTGCATCTCCCGCCAGCTGTGGTGGGGCCACCGCATCCCCGCGTGGTACGACCGCGACGGGGGCGTGCACGTGCGCCGCACCGACCCCACCCCCGAGGAGATCGCCGAGCTCGGGCTGACCCAGGACGTCGACGTCCTCGACACCTGGTTCTCCTCGGCGCTGTGGCCGTTCACGACGCTGGGCTGGACCGGCGCGGTCACCGACACCCCCGAGCTCGCGACCTGGTACCCCAACGCCGTCATGGAGACCGGCTACGACATCAACACCTTCTGGGTGAGCCGGATGCTCATGATGGGGCTGCACCTGCGCGACGACGTGCCCTTCCACGTCGTCTTCAACCACGGGATGGTGCGCGACGCCGAGGGCAAGAAGATGTCGAAGTCCTTCGGCAACGTCATCGACCCGCTCGACTTCATCGACAAGTACGGCGCCGATGCCCTGCGCTTCGCCCTGCTGCGCGGCGCGAACCCGGGGCAGGACACGCCGCTGGCCGAGGAGTGGGTCGAGGGCGCGCGGCGCTTCTGCAACAAGCTGTGGAACGCCGCGCGGTTCGTCCTCGCCCGCCTCGACGGCAGCGAGGTCGCCGCGGGGGTGCCCGATCGTGGGCTCGAGGTCGAGGACCGCTGGATCCTGTCCCGCCTCGAGGACACGCGCGCGCAGGTCGGCGCGGCCTACGCCGAGTTCGACCTCGCCAAGGCCGTGCGCCTGCTCTACCACTTCGTCTGGGACGACTACTGCGACTGGTACCTCGAGCTCGCGAAGCTCCGCGGTGACGACGTCGCCGACCGCGTCCTCGCCGGCGTGCTCGACGAGGCCCTGCGCCTGGCCCACCCCGTCATCCCCTTCGTCACCGAGGAGCTCTGGCAGACGCTGCACGGCCATCCCGAGGGGCAGGCGCTCATCGGCGCGGCCTGGCCCGAGACCGGGGTCGGTGCGCGCGACGCCGCGGCGGAAGCCGAGTTCGCCGCGCTGCAGGAGGCCGTCACCGAGCTGCGGCGCTTCCGCGCCGACCACGGCCTCGCGCCGTCGGTCAGCCTCGAGGTCGTCGCGCACGCGAGCCCCGAGCGCCGCGCCGTCCTCGACGGCGGGCTCGCGGGCATCACCCGCCTCGGCGGCGTCGCGAGCTGGCGCTTCGCCACCGAGGGCGAGGCCGGCCTCGCCGGGCCGGCGGGCAAGGTCGCGCTGTCGGGCGCGGAGCTGCACATCCCCCTCGAGGGCGTCATCGACCTCGACGAGGAGCGCGACCGCATCGACCGCGAGCTGCAGCGCGCGAGCGGCGAGCTCGCCCGCGCGGAGGGCAAGCTCGGCAACGAGGCCTTCGTCGCCAAGGCCCCTGCCGCGGTCGTCGAGGCCGAGCGGGAGAAGGTCGCCTCCTGGCGCGCGGCGATCGAGCGGCTCACCGCCCAGCGCGAGGCGCTCGGCTGATGGACCCGCTCGCGCGCGCGCTCGCCGACGGCCCCGACGGTGGCGGTGAGGCGCATCGCACGCAGTTGCTCCTCGAGCTCCTCGGCCGGCCCGACACCGCCTCTCCGGGCATCGCCGTGCTCGGCAGCCACGGCAAGACCTCGGTGGCGACGATGCTCGGCTGCCTGCTCGGCGCGCTCGGCCTGACCGCCGGCACGCTCACCGCGCCGCACCTCCAGGACGCCCGGGAGCGCATCCGCGTGGCCACCGAGCCGATCTCGGCGGAGGACCTCGCGCTGCGCACGACCGAGCTCGACCCCTTCCTCGAGGAGGTCGACGCGCGCCACGACGCGCCGCTGACCGTCGACGAGACCGTCGCCGCCCTCGCGGTCATGCACTTCGCCGACGCACCCGTCGACGTCGCCATCCTCGAGGTGCTCGCCGGACGCGCGACCGCGGCCAGCGTCGCGCGGGCCGAGACCGCGGTGCTCACCCACCTCGAGGGCGGCGGTGGGGTCGCCGAGGAGGCCAAGCGCTGGGGGGCGCTCGTCGGCGAGGACGCGGTGCTCGTCGGCGCCGCGCCGCAGCCCGCCGTGGCCGGGGCGCTCGAGACCGTCGCCGAGCGGCGCGGCGCCCACCTCGTCGTCGTCGGCGCCGACGACGCCCTCGAGGCCAGGGTTGGCGAGCCCGGTGCGCCAGGCAGCGCCCCCGGTCTGCGGCGGCGCGCCCTCGCCGTCGGCGGGCAGCAGATCGACCTCGGAGGCGTGACCGGGGAGGTCGACGAGGTCTACCTCCCGCTGCATGGTGCGCACCAGGCGCGCAACGCTGCGACGGCCCTCGTCGCGCTCGAGGGCTTCCTCGGCTTCGCCGGCGGCCTCGACGCCGACGTCCTGCGTGAGGGCTTCGCCGCCGTCCGCCTGCCCGGGCGCCTCGAGGTCGTGCGTCGCCCCGACGATGCGAGCGTCCTGCTCGACCTCGCCGCCGACGGTGTGGCCGGCCAGGCCCTCGCCGAGGCGCTCACCGAGGAGTTCGCGGTGCGCCACCGCGTGCTCGTGCTCGGCGCCACCGACGAGGGCGACCCCCTCGGGCTGCTCGCCGCGCTCGGCGAGACCGTCGACCACCTCGTCCTCTGCCCGCCCGACAGCCCGCGTGCCGCGGACGTCGACGCGCTCGCCGCGCAGGCGACGACGCCGGGTCGGCCGCGGCCCGAGCTGGCCGAGGATCTGCCGGCCGCGATCGAGCGCGCGAGCGGCCTCGCCGCCAAGGAGGACGTGGTCGTCGTCGCCGGCTCGGCGGCGATCGTCGGCGAGGCGCGCACCGCGCTCGGCCTGCCGGTGGCTTGACCCGGGACCGGCGATCGGCCCCGGCAGCCTGCGCCGCGGCGTCCCAGCGGGCCGGCCAGGCCCGCGGCAGCCGCTCGCGGCACGGGTAGGATCGCCCGCCGTGGGCCGCGCGCCGGCCCGGCTCGATCCCCGCCCCACCGGACTCAGGAGACTCCTGCACATGAGCGAGCGCACCCTCATCCTCGTCAAGCCCGACGGCGTGGCCCGCGGCCTCGTCGGCGAGGTCATCAGCCGCATCGAGCGCAAGGGGCTCTCCCTGCACCGCATGGAGCTGCGGCAGATCTCGCGGGAGACCGCCGAGGCGCACTACGCCGAGCACGTCGACAAGCCGTTCTACGGCGGCCTCGTCGACTTCATCACCTCAGGCCCACTCGTGGCCATGGTCGTCGAGGGCCCCGACGCGATCGCAGGCATGCGGGGGATCATGGGTGCGACCAACCCCAGCGACGCCGTCCCAGGGTCGATCCGCGGGGACTTCGCCACCGAGATCGGCGAGAACATCGTCCACGGCTCCGACTCGCCGACCAGCGCCGCCCGCGAGGTCGCGATCTTCTTCCCCGACGAGGGCTAGCCACCTCCCGCTCCCGAGGAGGGCTCGCCCCGCCACGCCGAGTGGCGGATCCGGGTGCTCACAGCGCTGTGAGCCGCCATCCGCCGCGGCTTCGCCCGCCGGCCGCCTCGCCCCGCCACGCCGAGTGGCGGATCCGGGTGCTCACAGCGCTGTGAGCCGCCATCCGCCGCGGTGGGTGGCGGGGGACGCCGAGGCAGGTGACCGGGAGGACAGCGGCCCGTCGTCCACAGGGCGGACCCACTGAGCGGACCCGGCCGCGCCAACGCGGGGCACGATGCGCGCATCCCCCACCTGAGAGGAGCGCCCGTGACCGCCGTCCCCGACACCGGCTGCCCTTCCTGCGCCGCCCTCGAGCGCACGTTCCGGCCGGGCCCACCCGCGGGCCGGCCGCAGGTCAGCCGGCCCGAGGACGCCGCGGAGCTCGTCGCGCCGCGCCTGGCCGGCGCCGACCGGGAGCACTGCCTCCTGGTCGCGCTCGACACGAAGCACCGCCTCATCATCGTCGCGACGGTGTCGACGGGCACCGCCGATCACACCTTCATGAGTCCACGGGAGATCTACCGCGACGCGCTGCTCGCCGGGGCCTCGGCGATCGTCGTCGCCCACAACCATCCATCGGGGGACCCGACGCCCTCGGCCGACGACCGCCAGGTCACCCGCCGCCTCACCGAGGCGGGCCAGACCACCGGGATCGAGCTCCTCGACCACCTCGTCGTGGGCGACCCCGACTGGGTGAGCCTCGCGCGGCTCGGCGCGCTGTAGTGCGCCGCTCCGGCCGCACGACGAGCGGCATCCGTCGCCCTCCGCAAGCCGTCCCCGCACTCGGTGTCGTCCCGGGGCACCCCGCACAGCCGGCGTCCCGGGGGTCCGGTTGGGCACCGTTGTCGGGGCTTGCCACCGACGTGTACCCTCGAACGGGACCCGTTGTGGGCATCGGGTCGCTACGCTTTGCTGCACGGACGCCCGTCCGGTGCACCGGCGAACCCTCACGAGGAACGATCGTGGCTCAACAGTCCTTCTCGGTGTTCCAGTTCTTCGGTCGCGACATCGCCGTGGACCTCGGGACCGCCAACACCCTCGTCTACGTCCGCGGTCGCGGCATCGTGCTCAACGAGCCGAGCGTCGTGGCGATCAACACGAAGAACGGGGCGATCCTCGCCGTCGGCAGCGAGGCCAAGCGCATGATCGGCCGCACGCCCGGCCACATCGTCGCGATCCGGCCGCTCAAGGACGGCGTCATCGCCGACTTCGACGTGACCGAGAAGATGCTGCGGTACTTCATCCAGAAGGTCCACCGCCGCCGCTACTTCGCGTTCATGAACAAGCCGCGCGTCATCGTCTGCGTGCCCTCGGGCATCACCGGCGTCGAGCAGCGCGCCGTCGAGGAGGCCTCGGTGCAGGCGGGGGCCCGCGCGGCCTACATCATCGAGGAGCCCATGGCCGCGGCGATCGGCGCGGGCCTGCCCGTGCACGAGCCCGCCGGCAACATGGTCGTCGACATCGGCGGCGGCACGACCGAGGTCGCGGTCATCTCCCTCGGCGGCATCGTCACGAGCGCCTCGATCCGCATCGGCGGCGACGAGCTCGACGAGTCGATCATCAACTACGTGAAGAAGGAGTACTCCCTCATGCTCGGCGAGCGGACCGCCGAGGAGATCAAGATGGCGATCGGCTCGGCGTTCCCGCTGCCGGAGGAGAACCACGCCGAGATCCGCGGGCGCGACCTCGTCAGCGGCCTGCCGAAGACCATCGTCATCTCCGCCGAGGAGGTCCGCCGCGCGATCGAGGAGCCGGTGAACTCGATCGTCGACGCGGTGAAGAACACCCTCGACCGCTGCCCGCCCGAGCTCGCCGCCGACATCATGGACAAGGGCATCGTCCTTACCGGCGGTGGCGCGATGCTGCAGGGCCTCGACGAGCGCCTCAAGCACGAGACCGGCATGCCGATCCACTCCGCCGACAACCCGCTCAACTCCGTGGCGATCGGCTCCGGCAAGGCGCTCGAGGAGTTCGAGGCCCTCAAGCGCGTGCTCATCTCGAGCTCCCGAACCTGATCGGCGACCGCGCCGCCGGCCCCTGCCGGTGGCGATCGTCGCCCTCTCGCGCCGATGGCTGACCGACGACGCAGCAGGACCCTCCTCGCCGTCTTCACGCTCGTGGCGCTCGTGCTCATCACGATCGACTACCGCCTCGGCGACGACGGCTTCACCTCGGCGGTGCGCCGCGGTGCGGTCGTCGTGTTCTCGCCGGTCCAGGAGGGCTTCGCCGCGGTCGTGCGACCCGTCGGCTCGTTCGTCGCGGCGATCGGCGAGCTCGGCTCGCTGCGCGAGCAGAACACCGCCCTCGAGGCCGAGCTCAACGAGCTCACCGAGCAGCTGCCGAGCGTGGCGAACCTCGAGCGGGAGAATGCAGAGCTGCGTGAGCTGCTCGAGATGCGCGAACGACTCGAGCTCACCACGAGCGCGGCGCGCGTCATCGGCCAGCCGCCCGGTGAGCAGGGCTCGACGGTCCTCGTCGACACCGGCGCCGACCAGGGCGTCGAGGTCGGCATGGCCGTGCTCTCCGCCCGAGGTCTCGTCGGCAAGGTCACCGAGGCGACCGCCTCGCACGCCCGCGTCGAGCTCCTCACGAGCCCGAGCGCGCGCTACGCGGTGCGTGTGGCCGAGAACGCCGAGACCGGACTGCTGCGAGGCCAGGGCGCCGACCCCTTCCAGCTCGAGCTGCTCGACCCCGAGGCCGATGCCGAGCCGGGTGACGAGGTCGTCACCCGCACCTTCCAGGCCTCGACGATCCCTGACGGGCTGCCGATCGGCGAGATCATCGAGGAGCAGAGCGCCGGCACGAGCGAGCGCTTCCTCCTCGTGCGCCCCTACGTCGACTTCCGGCGCCTCTCCTTCGTGCAGGTCGTCCTCGACGCGCCCGAGGCGCCAGCCGACCTCGACCCCGACGAGGTCGTCGAGCCCGAGGAGGGCGAGCGCCCCGACCCGCCGTCCGATCCCGACGACGAGGACGCCGACGACGAGGACGCCGACGACGAGGACGCCAACGGCGGCGCGGAGGACGAGTGATCCTCCGAGGGGCGGTCCTCGCCCTCGTGCTCGTGACGGCGCTGCTCGTGCAGACCGTCGTCGCGCCGGCGGCGGCCGTGGCCGGGATCGTGCCCGACCTCGTCGTGCTCACCGTCCTCGCGCTCGGGCTGCTCGAGGGCCCCGGCACCGGCCTGCGCTACGGCTTCGCCGCCGGCCTCGTCGTCGACCTCCTCGCCTCGGGCGAGACGATCCTCGGCACCTCCGCGCTCGTCTTCCTCCTCGTCGGCTACGCGGCGGGGGCGGCCCGCCCCTACCTCGCCGCCAACGAGCTCCTCGGCCAGACGTTGGCCTCCGCGGTGGGCAGCGCAGCCGTCGTGCTGCTCTCCCGCCTCCTCGAGGTCGTCCTCGGCGTCGACGGACCCGACCTCGTGAGCCTCCTCCTCGAGGCGGTCGGCGCGGCGGCCTGGGCGGTGCTGCTGGCCGCGCCGTTGCTGCTCCTGCTGCGGGGGGTCCTCACCTCGCTGCCCGACCAGCCGCAAGCCAACTGACCGTCACCGTTGGCCGAGGGCACGCCGGGGCCGGGCAACCCGGGCGTTGCTAGGCTCGGAGCCGTGCAGCCCCTCAACGCCAAGGCCTCCGTCGACGAGGCGGAGAGCACGAGACTCCGGCTCACCTTCCTCGCGCTCATCGTGGTGAGCCTCTTCGTGCTGCTCTTCGCGCGCCTGTGGTACCTCCAGGTCATGGCCGGCGCGGAGTACGCCGACCTCGCCGAGGGCAACGCGGTGCGGACGGTCAGCCTCGAGGCCCCGCGCGGCGTCATCACCGACCGCCACGGCGAGACCCTCGTCGAGAACCGCTACGCCTACGTCGTCGGGGTCCAGCCCTCCGAGCTCGGTGAGGAGGAGGACGAGGTCATCGCCGACCTCGCCGACCTCCTCGGCACGACGCCCGAGGAGATCTGGGAGGACATCGAGACCTCCCGCGCGAGCCCGCTGCGTCCCCGCCCCGTCGCCGTCGACGTGCCCGAGGAGCTCGTCCTCTACATCTGGGAGAACCAGTCGACGCGCTATCCCGGCGTCTACGCCGAGCTGCTGCCGCGCCGTGAGTACCCCCACGGCGACCTCGCCGCCCACGTCCTCGGCTACCTCACCGAGATCTCCGAGGACGAGCTCGAGGAGGAGCGCTACGAGGACTACCGCGCCGGTGACCTCCTCGGTGCCGCCGGTGTCGAGCGCACCTACGAGGACGCCCTGCGGGGGATCGAGGGCCTGCGCCGTCTCGAGGTCAACCCCGCCGGGGACGTGCTGCGCCAGATCGACGAGGTCCTGCCGACCCCGGGCGCGGACCTGCGCCTCACGCTCGACCTCGACGTCCAGCGGGCCGCCGAGGAGGCCCTCGCCGAGGGCATCGACGTCGCCCAGGCCACCGGCGACCCGCGCGGGATCGCGCCGACGCTCGAGGCGCCCGGTGGCGCGGCGGTGGTCCTCGACGCCGACACCGGGGCGGTCCGCGCGCTGAGCTCATACCCGACCTACGAGCCCGCGGAGTTCGTCGGCGGGGTCAGCCAGGACTACTTCTCGAAGATCACCGACCCCGACAACGACTTCCCGCTGCTCAACCGTGCGATCCAGTCGAGCTACCCGCCCGGCTCGGTGTGGAAGATCGTCACCGCGGCGACCGCCCTCGAGGAGGACTACGTCTCGCCGAGCTCGACGCTGCCCTGTCCGGGGCAGTGGGAGTGGAACGAGCAGGTCTTCCGCAACTGGAACCCCGCCAGCGGCGGGAACATCACGATGGCCCAGTCGCTCGTGGAGTCCTGCAACACCGTCTACTACGAGCTCGCCCGGCGCATGTGGAACGACGAGCAGGCCAGCGGCGCCGAGCGTGAGATCCTGCCCGATGGCGCGCAGGACTGGGGCTTCGGCGAGCCCACCGGCGTCGACCTGCCCTCCGAGCGCGGCGGGGTCGTGCCCGGCCGTGCCTGGAAGCAGGAGTTCTGGGAGAGCGCCCGCGACGGCTACTGCGCGCAGGCCGCCGCCGCCGAGGAGGGCAGCTACGCCGAGGAGCTCTACACCGAGCTCTGCAGCGAGCGCGGCGCGACCTGGCGCGGCGGTGACGCGGTGAACATGTCGACCGGGCAGGGCGACGTCCAGACCACGCCCCTGCAGATCGCCCACGCCTACGCCACCGTCGCCAACGGCGGCAGCCGCCTGAGACCGCACGTCGTCGGCGCCCTCGAGCACCGCGACGGCGAGGTGGAGGAGCTCGAGAGCGAGACGCTCGACGGACCCGAGCTCGCCGACTCCACCGTCGACGTGCTCCAGCGTGGACTCGAGGGTGTGACCGGCCCCGGTGGGACCGCCAGCAGCGTCTTCACCGACTTCGGCCCGGCGATCGCCGGCAAGACCGGCACCGCGGAGTTCGGCAAGACGCGACAGCCCTACTCCTGGTTCGCCGCCTACAACGTCGACTCGCACGACGGTGAGCGCTACGTCGTCGTCGCCGTGGTCGAGGAGGGCGGTGGCGGCAGCCAGACCGCGACGCCGATCGTGCGGCGCATCTTCGAGGAGCTCCTCGATGCCGGGGTCACCGACATCGAGCCGGGGGAGGCGACCGAGTGATGGCCACGGCCTTCGAGGACGTCAGCGAGGGGCGCCGCCAGCGCGAGGCGGTGCAGCGCACCTGGACCGGGGTGCACGCCCCCGCCCGCCACGTCGACCCGCTGCTCGCCCTCACCGCCGTCGCGCTGTCGCTGCTCGGGCTCGTCTTCATCTACTCGGCGACGAGCCCGGTGCTCGAGTCGGGCGGCCTCGACCCGCTGCTCTTCGTCAACCGCCAGCTCATCGCCCTCGGGGTCGGCGTCGCGGCGATGGCCGTCGCGATGTCGGTGGACTACCGCGTCCTGCAGGTCTGGGCGCCGGTGCTCTACGGCGTCGCGATCGTCATGCTCATCGTCCTCGCCATCGTCGGCGAGGCGGTCAGCGGCTCGGCGCGCTGGCTCGTCATCGGGGGGCTGCAGTTCCAGCCCTCCGAGCTCGCCAAGCCCGCGCTCATCGTCGTGCTCGCCGCGCTTTTCCACGAGCGCCGCGAGAGCGCCCTCGGCCTGCGTGCGCTCGTCGAGGCGCTCGCGCTCGCGGCGGTGCCGATGGTCCTCGTCATCCTCCAGCCCGACCTCGGCACGGCGATGGTCTTCGTCGCGATCACCTTCGCGGTGCTGCTGCTGGCCCGGGTCCGGGTGCGCTACATGGCCGCGCTCGCGGTCATCGGCGTCGTGTCGATCCTCGGGGCGCTCCAGCTCGACCTCATCCAGGAGTACCAGCTCGAGCGGCTGACCTCGTTCCTCAACCCCGAGGCCGCCGACGTCCAGGACGACCTCTACAACCTCAACCAGGCGCAGATCGCCATCGGCTCCGGCCAGCTCGCCGGCCAGGGGCTCTTCGAGGGCACCCAGACCCAGCTGTCCTACGTGCCGGAGAACCACACCGACTTCATCTTCACCGTCCCCGCCGAGGAGCTCGGCTTCCTCGGCTCGACCCTCGTGCTCGGGCTCTTCGGGATGCTGCTCTACCGGGGGCTGCGCATCGCCGCGCTCTCGCGCGACACCTTCGGCACGCTCATCGCCGGCGGGGTCGTCGCCGTCATCGCCTTCCAGGCCTTCATCAACATCGGCATGTCGCTCGGGCTCATGCCGATCACCGGGCTGCCCCTGCCGTTCCTGTCCTACGGCGGCACGAGCCTCATCTCGACGTTCATCCTCATCGGCATCCTCCAGAACGTCCACATGCGCCGGTTCTCCTGACCCCCGCGCCGGGCTCGTGCTCCGCTACACTGCGGGGCGTCTTCGCAGAGGCGCCGCTTGCCAGCGCGCCCCCACCGCCGTCCTGCCGCGCAGGGAGGGCCACGATCAACCGCAGCACCGCTTCCGTCTGGCCGCGGCTCGAGCCGCTGCTCACCTCGGTCCGCAAGCCCGCCCGCTACGTCGGCGGGGAGGGCAACGCCGTGGTCAAGGAGCCCGCGGGCGTCGAGCGGCGCTGGCTGCTCGTCTACCCCGACGCCTACGAGGTCGGGCAGCCCAACCAGGGCGTGCAGATCCTCTACGAGGTCCTCAACGAGCGCCCCGCGGTCGCCGCCGAGCGCGGCTACGCCCCATGGCCGGACATGGAGGCGCTCCAGCGGGAGCACGCGATCCCGTTCTTCTCCCTCGAGTCGCACCTGCCGATGGCGGCCTTCGACGTCGTCGGCTTCTCGCTGTCGGCCGAGGTCGGCGCGACCAACGTCCTGACCTGCCTCGACCTCGGTGGGGTCCCGCTGCGCGCGGTTGACCGCAGCGAGGGCGACCCGCTCGTGCTCGCCGGCGGGCACGCGGCGTTCAACCCCGAGCCGCTCGCGCCGTTCTTCGACGTCGTCGTCGCCGGCGACGGCGAGGAGTTCGTGCTCGAGCTCGACGATCTCCTCGCCCGGGCGCAGCAGCACGGGTGGTCGCGGCAGGCCCTGCTCGAACGCGTCGCGCGACTCGAGGGCGCCTACGTGCCCGCGCTCTACGAGCCGGTCTACGAGGAGGCCGTCGTCACGGGCGAGTCGCTGCCGCGGCTGCGCGCCACGCGCCCCCGGCGCAGCGACCTGCCCGAGCGCATCCCCAAGCGCACCGTCGCCGACCTCGACGCCTGGCCCTACCCCAAGCGCCAGCTCGTGCCGCTGACCGAGACGGTCCACGAGCGCTACGCGGTGGAGATCTTCCGCGGCTGCACGCGCGGCTGCCGCTTCTGCCAGGCCGGCATGATCACCCGCCCGGTGCGGGAGCGCTCGAAGGCCACGATCGAGGCGATGGTCGCCGACGGCCTCGCGAGCACCGGCCTCGAGGAGGTCGGGCTGCTGAGCCTGTCGAGCGCGGACCACTCCGAGATCCGCGGGCTCTGCGGCGACCTCGCCGATGCGTACGACGGGACGAAGACGAGCCTGTCGCTGCCGTCGACCCGCGTCGACGCCTTCAACGTCGAGCTCGCCGAGGAGCTCTCCCGAGGGGGGCGCCGCAGCGGGCTCACCTTCGCGCCGGAGGCCGGCACCGAGCGGATGCGCGCGGTCATCAACAAGCATGCGAGCGAAGCCGACATGCTGCGCACCGCCGAGGCGGCCTACGCCAGTGGCTGGCGCCACCTCAAGCTCTACTTCATGATCGGCCTGCCGACCGAGACCGACGACGACGTCCTGGGCATCGCCGAGCTCGGGCTCAAGGTCGCCGCGATCGGTCGGCAGCACGGCAGGAAGCACAAGGTCACCGTCTCGGTGGGCGGGTTCGTCCCCAAGGCGCACACCCCCTTCCAATGGTGCGCCCAGGACCCACCCGAGGAGATCCGGCGCAAGCTCACGCTGCTGCGCCAGCGCGTCTCCGCCGAGCGCAACCTCACCGTGCGCGCCCACGATCCCGAGCCAGGCCTCGTCGAGGGGCTGCTGGCCCGCGGCGACCGGCGCGTCGCCGACGTCGTCGAGCGCGCCTGGTCGCTCGGCGCCCGCCTCGACGGCTGGGCCGAGCACTTCGACCTCGGAGCCTGGCAGCGGGCCTGCGAGGAGCTCGGGATCGACCCTGCCTGGTTCACCCAGCGGCCCCGTGACGTCGACGAGGCGCTGCCGTGGGACCACCTCGACAGCGGCCTCGATCGTGACTGGCTGCGCGACGACTACGAGGATGCCCTCGCCGGCCGTGAGCTCGACGACTGTCGCTGGGGCTCCTGCTACGACTGCGGCGTGTGCCTCGGCCTCGACCTCGACCACGAGCTCGCGGCGGGGCACGGAGCGAGCCTGCGTGCGAGCCCGGGTTAGGTACGCCAAGCTCGGCAAGCTCCGGTTCGTCTCGGCGATCGACCTGGGGCGGGTGTGGGAGCGGTCCCTGCGGCGCGCGCGCGTGCCGATCGCGTACTCCGAGGGCTTCCACGCGCACCCGAAGGTGAGCTTCCCCGACGCCCTGCCGCTCGGCTACGCCTCGGTGGCCGAGTACGCCGAGCTGCGCTTCACCGAGCCCATCGACCTGCCCGAGGCGATGGCCCGGCTCAACGCCTGCCTGCCCGAGGGCATGGACGTACGCAGTGCCGTCGAGGTCGCCGACGGCGCGCCGCGGCTCGCGAAGTGGCTGCGCGCCTCGGTGTGGGACCTCGGCTACCCCGACGCCGCCGCCGCTGCGCTGCCGCCCGCGGTGCGCGCGGTCGTCGAGGCCGACGAGGTCCTCGTGGAGCGACTCCGCAAGGAGGAGCGCACGACGCTCGACCTGCGCCCGGCCATCCACCATCTCTCCACCACCGACGACGCCGACGACGGCGTCAGCATCCCGACCGTGCGTGCGACGCTGCACCACGTCGAGCCGCCGATGCGCCCCTCCGAGGTGCACCAGGCGCTCGACGACGCGGCGCGCCGCGTGGCCGGGGTGGCGCTCCCCGCGCCCACCGTGACGACGCGCATCGCGCAGGGGGAGCCGACCGAGGAGGGCCTGCGCGAGGCCCTCGACGGCACGCTCGTGCCATCACACCCCGAGAACCCCGAAGAGGCGACTTACCGTGACCGACAGCCAGCAGCCCGACGAGACCCAGGACACGACGACATCGGAGTCGCGCACCCGCGTGCGCACCCGCACCCGCACGCGCAGCGCTGAGGTCGACCCGCCGCGCTCCGACGACGAGGCGGGCGTGCCCGAGACCGACGGCGAGCCTGAGGCCGACGGCGAGCCCGAGGCCGACGGCCCCGACGAGCCCGAGGCCGACGGCCCCGACGAGCCCGACGCCCAGCCCGAGGCCTCCGACGCCGGAGAAGCCGACGACGAGGATGCGCAGGGCGGCTCCGAGACGACGACGAGCCCTGACGTCGCCGAGGCGGAGGCCGCCGCGTCCCCGGCCGAGGCCGCCGAGGGGCAGGCCGCCGAGCCGGAGGAGGCGGGTGCCGACGCCGCTGCCGACGATGACGCCAGCGCCGACTCCGGCGAGGACGGCGACGGCGCCGACGGTGATCACAGCGACTCGAAGGTCCGCCGGCGCGGCCGGCGCGGCCGTCGGGGCGGGCGGGGCCGTCGGGGCGGTCGCGGCCGCGGCGGGTCCGGGGGCTCCGGCGCCCAGGGTGGCGGCGAGGGCGCTCCGGCCGACGCGGGCTCCGCGGCCTCCGTCCAGCAGCGTGCTGCGGATGCGTCGTCGCAGGACGAGGCGGCCGCGGGCACGACCGAGGAGGAGGGGAGCGGGGCCGAGGGTGGCGAGCGGCCCGCCGCGACCCGCACCGCGACCGGGCGGCGGGGGCAGCGCTCGTCGCGTCGGCGCAGCGGTCAGGGCCGCGGTCGTGGGGGCCGCCCGCACGGCGGGGTGTCCGAGGAGACGCGCCGGGCGATCACCGAGGGGCCACCGCGGCGGATGCTCGTGAGCGTGGGCGAGCAGCGCACCCAGCTCGCGGTGCTCGAGGAGCGCGACCTCGTCGAGCACTACGTCACGCGCAAGCAGGACGCGTCGATCGTCGGCAACATCTACAAGGGCCGGGTGCAGAACGTCCTGCCCGGGATGGAGGCGGCGTTCGTCGACATCGGCCAGGGGCGCAACGGGGTGCTCTACGCCGGTGAGGTCGACTACGACGAGGCCGACCTCGACGGCGACGTGCCGCGCATCGAGCAGACCCTCAAGCCGGGCCAGGCGGTGCTCGTCCAGGTCACGAAGGACGCGATGGGCACGAAGGGCGCGCGGCTGACCCAGAGCCTCTCGCTGGCGGGGCGCTTCTGCGTCCTCGCCCCCGGTGAGGGGATGCTCGGCATCAGCCGCAAGCTCACCGACGAGGAGCGCGACCGGCTCCGTGGCATCCTCGGCGAGATCCGCCCGGAGGGCTTCGGCCTCATCGTCCGCACCGCGGCGGAGGGCGCGAGCCGGGAGGCGCTCGAGGCCGACGTCGCCCGCCTCGTCGCTCGCTGGGAGAAGGTCCAGAAGCGCGCGGAGAAGGCCAAGGCGCTCGAGCCGGTCTACACCGAGCCCGACCTCGTCATCCGCGTCATCCGCGACATCTTCGGGCCGGAGTACACCGAGCTCGTCGTCGACTCCTCCGACCTCGGCGAGGAGGTCCGCTCCTACCTCGCCGACGTCAGCCCCGAGCACGTCGACAAGGTCAGCGTGCACGAGGGCGAGGAGGCCCTCTTCGACGCCTACGACGTCACGACGCAGATCCGCAGGGGTCTCGAGAAGAAGGTGTGGCTGAAGTCCGGCGGCTACCTCATCATCGAGAAGACCGAGGCGATGTGGGTCATCGACGTCAACACCGGTCGCTTCGTGGGCAAGGACAACCTCGAGGAGACCGTGCTGCGCAACAACCTCGAGGCCGCCGACGAGATCGCCCGGCAGCTGCGCCTGCGCGACATGGGCGGGATCATCGTCATCGACTTCGTCGACATGATCGTGCCCGCCAACCGCGAGGAGGTCCTCAAGCGCTTCCGCCGGGAGCTCGCCCGCGACAAGACCAAGTCGCGGGTCATGGAGATCTCCAAGCTCGGGCTCGTGCAGATGACGCGCAAGAACGTCAGCCAGGGGTTGACGGAGTCCTTCACCGAGACCTGCGACTGCTGCGAGGGCCGGGGCGCGAAGATCGTCGATCTCGGTTGAGCCCGTGCCCGCCCGCGTTGACGGGGTGGGCCCCCGACCCTAGACTCAAGGGTCGGCGCGTGCGCCGCGAGCAGTCCTGCCCGCGGCCGTGACCCGCCCCACCGGCGAACCCGCCGACCGACCGATGCATCAGCCCCCGTCGCGCCGCTGCGCGACCGCACGCAGGAGAGCCGCGATGTACGCCGTCATCGCCACAGGTGGCAAGCAGTACCGCGTCGAGGAGGGTGACACCCTCGACGTCGAGCGCCTCGAGGCCGACGACGACGGTGCGGTGTCGCTGCGTCCGGTCATGCTCGTCGCCGACGACGGCTCGGTGACCGTCGACGCCGACGCGCTCGCCAAGGCGCGCGTGGCCGCGAGCGTCGTCGGGGAGCGCCGCGGCGAGAAGCTCACGGTCTTCACCTACCGCAACAAGACCGGCTACCGCCGCAAGAAGGGGCACCGCCAGCACCTGACGCGGATCCGCGTCGACGCGATCACCGGCTAGGAGGAGCGCCATGTCAACGAAGAAGGGCGGTGGCTCGACCGACAACGGTCGTGACTCCAACCCCAAGATGCTCGGTGTGAAGCGCTACGGCGGCCAGACGGTGACCGCCGGGACGATCCTCGTCCGCCAGCGCGGCACGAAGATCCACCCCGGCGCCAACGTCGGTCGCGGTGGCGATGACACGCTCTTCGCGCTCACCGACGGCACCGTGTCGTTCCGGACGAGCGGCAAGCGCAAGTTCGCCGAGATCCACGACGCCTAGGGCCCGCCGCCTCGGCGGCACCGCCGCGCGGCCCGACCGCCGCCGGCGGTCAGGTCCGTGAGGCGGCCCGACGGGCGAGGCCGGCCGAGACGAGCGCGAGCGCGACGCTCGGCACGGCCGCGGCGGCAGGCAGGCGTCCGCGCAGGCCCGCCGCTCCGAGGACGACCGCGTCGGCGACGTTCATCGCCGACGCCCAGTGCAGCAGCCCGGGGCGGGCCTCGGCGCCGGCGGTGGCGATCGCCCCGCCGATGACGAGCTCGCGGGTGGCGTAGAGCCGTCCCGTCCATCCCACCGCGGTCTCGCGCTGCGGATCGAGGCCGACGAGGCGCGCGGCCCCGGTCGGGCTGAGCCAGCCGGCGAGGCCGAGCACGACACGGATCGCGAGGTGCCCGACGAGGGCGCGTTCGCTCATGGCCGTCTCCTCCCAGGACGCGCCGCAGCGCTCGGCCGCGGCCGGTGCGTGACGCGGGTCAGGGTGCCCACACCCGCCGCGGCCATGCCCTCCGGCATCTGCGGAGTCCCCAGAGGTCCGACCGGAGTAGGCTGGCAGACGGTGTTCATCGACGAGGTCAAGGTCCATGCGAAGGCGGGTCGCGGCGGCGACGGCGTGACGTCCTTCTTCCGCCAGCCCTACGAGCCCAAGGGCCCGCCCGACGGCGGTGACGGCGGCACGGGCGGCTCGGTGGTCGTGCGCGCGAGCGAGGACCTCGCGAGCCTCGTGGACTACCACCATCGACCGCACCGCGCCGCCACCCGGGGCCGTCACGGGTCGGGCGACCGGCGCAAGGGCGCTGACGGGCAGGACGAGGTCCTCCTCGTGCCCGTCGGCACCGTCGTCAGCGACGCCGAGGGCGTGCCGTTCGCCGACCTCGCCGATCCCGGTGAGGAGGTCGTCGTCGCGCGGGGCGGGCGCGGCGGCCGCGGCAACGCGGCGTTCCGCACCCCGCGGCGGCGCAGCCCGCGGTTCCACGAGCTCGGGGAGCCCGGGGAGGAGCGCTGGCTCGTCCTCGAGCTCAAGCTGGCGGCCGACGTCGCCCTCGTGGGCTTCCCCAACGTCGGCAAGTCCTCGCTGATCTCCCGCATCTCCGCGGCCCGCCCGAAGATCGCCGACTACCCGTTCACGACGCTCTCACCGGCGCTCGGCGTCGTCCGCCACGACGACGTCGACCTCGTCGTCGCCGACGTGCCCGGCCTCATCGAGGGCGCCGCCGAGGGCCGTGGACTCGGGCACGCGTTCCTGCGGCACGTCGAGCGGGCCAAGGTCCTCGTCCACGTGCTCGACTGCGCGAGCCATGACCAGCGCGACCCCCGCGAGGACCTCGAGGTCGTCGTCGGCGAGCTCTCCCGCTACGCCGCCGACCTCCTCGAGCGCCCGGCGATCGTCCTGCTCAACAAGGTCGACGCCGACCGCGACGTCGCCGAGATCGTCCGGCCCGACCTCGAGGAGGCGGGATGGGAGGTCATCGTCGGCAGCGCGGTGAGCGGTGAGGGCATCGCCGCGCTCGTCGGCCGTCTCGCCGAGCTCGTCGCCCGCCTGCGGGCCGAGGAGCCGCGCGCCGTCGCCGAGCCGGCCACGACCCGCCCGGTGCTGCGCCCGCGCGCCGAGGAGGGCTTCGTCGTCGATCGCGCCGAGGACGGCTTCCGCGTCCGTGGCCCGCAAGTGCGCCGCTGGGTCGCGATGACCGACTTCGCCAACGACGAGGCCGTGGCCTACCTCGCGGGACGGCTCGCGCGGGCCGGTGTCGAGCGCGCCCTCGTCGCCGCGGGGGCCAGGGAGGGCGACACCGTCGACCTCGAGGGGGTGGCCTTCGACTTCGCCCCCGAGCTCGCCGACCTGCCGCCCGAGGAGCGCGCCGCCATCGACGAGGCCCTCGGCGACGAGGCGCCCGGTGACGCGACCTCCGGCGCGGAGGGCGGTCGTGGAGCGCAGACCGGCAGCGGGGCGGAGACCGGCAGTGGTCCGGAGACCGGCAAGGGTGCGGAGGGCGGCAGCGGCTCGGAGCGCGGCTCGTGAGCCGGCCGCGCTTCCCCTCGCCGGCGCGGGTCGTCGTCAAGGTGGGCTCGTCGAGCCTGCGCACGCCCGAGGGCGACCTCGACCGGCGCCTGGCTGCCGCGCTCGTCGACCAGCTCGCCGCGGTCCGCGCGGGTGGCAGCGAGGTCGTCCTCGTCTCGAGCGGCGCGGTCGCCGCGGGACTGGGCCCGCTCGGCCTCGCCCGGCGCCCGACCGACCTCCCGCAGCTGCAGGCCGCCGCGAGCGTCGGGCAGGGTCTGCTCCTGCACACCTACGAGGACCGCTTCGCCGGCCACGGCCTCGCCTGCGGGCAGCTCCTGCTCACCCCCGACGACGTCGTCGACCGCACCCGGTACCTCAACGCCCGCAGCACCTTCGACACCCTCCTCGCCCTCGGGGCGGTGCCGATCGTCAACGAGAACGACACCGTCGCCACCGAGGAGCTGCGCTTCGGCGACAACGACCGGCTCGCCGCGCTCGTCGCGAGCATGCTCGGCGCCCGCCTGCTCGTCCTGCTCACCGACGTCGACGGGCTGCTCGACGTCGCCGGCAGCGGCGAGGTCATCGACCGGGTCGACGATCTCAACGCCGTCGAGGTGCCCCGGGACCGCCGTGCCGGCTCGGAGGTCGGCAGCGGCGGGATCGCCTCGAAGCTCGAGGCCGCACGCATCGCGACCTTCAGCGGCGCGAGCGCGGTCATCGCGAACGCCCGTCGCCCCGGGGTCGTCGGCGATGCCGTCGGTGGGGCGGCGGTCGGCACGTGGTTCCCGCCCTCCTCGCGCCGCCCCGAGAGCCGCAAGCTCTGGATCGCCTTCGCGCGCACCCCGCGCGGGGCGCTGAGCGTCGACGCCGGCGCCGAGCACGCCCTGCGCGCCCGCGGCTCCTCGCTGCTGCCGGTGGGCATCACCGGTGCGGCAGGCGACTTCCGCCCCGGCGACGCCGTCGACGTGCGCGGGCCCGACGGTGCGCTCATCGCCCGCGGGCTCGTCGGCTACGACCGCGAGGGCGTCGAGGCGCTGCGGGCGGATGAGCGCGACGCCTCGACCCCGCGATCCTCGGCGGTCGTCATCCACCGCAACCAGCTCGTGCTGCTCTGAGCCGTCGCCTCAGGCCTGGGGGAAGGCCGGCGGCCGGGAGGAATCGCGCCAGAGGTCCTGGTCGGCGACCTGCAGGACGAGCTCGTCGAGCAGCTCGGGTGACACCTCGAGGAGCCGCCAGAGCTCGAGGGCCTTGCCGCGCTCGGAGTGCCAGCGCACGAGGACCTCGTCGTCCTCGCGGTCGAGCTCGATGAAGAGCGAGCGCGCCGGCGTGAGCCGGCGCGAGGAGATCTTCGCGATGAACTCCTCGCCGGATGCCGTCCAGCCCATCCGCACGACGAAGCTCTCCGGGCTGTGCGCCTTGAGCGCGCCGGCGGCCTCGGTGAGGCGGTCGACGAGCTCGCCGTGGCGCGCCCGGGCGGCGGCGCGACGCTCGGCCTCTTCGCGCTCGGCGCGCTCGGCGGCCTCCCGCTCGAGCCGGTCCATCTCATTCTCGGCCTGCGCGCGCTCCTGGGCGAGCTCGGCGTTGCGCGCGAGCTTCGCCTGCAGTGCCGACTCGAAGTCGCCCATCGCCTCGGTCCTCGACTCCTGTGATCGCCTTCGGCGCCGCCGTGCGACGCACCAGCGGCTACCATGCCACGAGCCGCGCCCCGCTGCTCGCGACCCGGCCAGTCAGCCGGCCGCGCGAGGAGCGCGGGTCATCGACGAAGGAGCCTCTCCGTGTCCGACGTCCGCGATGCCTGCGCCGCCGCCAAGGCCGCCGCGCCCGCGCTCGCCCAGGCCACCGCCGCCGAGCGTGACGCCGCCCTCGAGGCCATGGCCGCGGCCCTCGACGCCAGTCACTCACGCGTGCTCGAGGCCAACGCCGCGGACCTCGCAAGCGCCCGCGAGGAGGGCGTCTCGACGGCGCTGCAGGACCGGCTCACCCTCACCCCCGAGCGCCTCGACGGCATCGCCGCCGCCCTGCGCGAGCTCGTCGACCTGCCCGACCCCGTCGGCGTCGTCGAGCGCGGCTTCACCCGCCCCAACGGCCTCGAGATCCGCCAGGTGCGGGTGCCGCTCGGCGTCGTCGCGATGGTCTACGAGGGCCGTCCCAACGTCACCGTCGACGCCGCCGGTCTCGCGGTCAAGAGCGGCAACGCGTGTGTCCTGCGAGGCTCCCGCACGGCGATCCACTCCAACACCGCGCTCGCCGAGATCCTGCGCGAGGCCCTCGCCGGGCAGGGGCTGCCCGCCGACGTCGTCCGTCTCATCGGCGACACGAGCCGGGAGAGCGTCGCCGAGCTCGGGCGCGCCCGCGGGCTCGTCGACCTCCTCATCCCGCGAGGCGGGGCGGGGCTCATCAACGCCGTCGTCGAGCAGTCCTCGGTGCCGGTCATCGAGACCGGCGTGGGCAACTGCCACGTCTACGTCGACCGCGCCGCCGACCCCGACCGGGCCCGGGCGATCGTCCTCAACGCCAAGACCCACCGGCCGAGCGTCTGCAACGCCGCCGAGACCCTCCTCGTCCACGCCGACGTCGCCGCTGAGCTCCTGCCGGGGCTCGCCGCCGAGCTCGTTGCCGCGGGGGTCGAGCTGCGGGGCGACGAGCGCGCCCGGGCCCACGCGTCGATGGACCCGGCGGTCGGGGAGGACTGGGACGCCGAGTACCTCGACCTCGTCCTCGCCGTCGGCGTCGTCGACGGCCTCGACGGGGCGATCGCCCACATCGCCGCCCACGGCACGGGGCACACCGAGGCGATCGTCACCGAGGACCGCGGCGCCGCGCGGCGCTTCACCGCCGAGGTCGACGCCGCCGCGGTCATGGTCAACGCCTCGACGCGCTTCACCGACGGCGGCGAGTTCGGGTTCGGCGCCGAGATCGGCATCTCCACGCAGAAGCTCCATGCGCGTGGGCCCATGGGCCTCGCCGAGCTCACGACGACGAAGTACGTCGTCGAGGGCGACGGCCAGGTGCGCCACTGAGCCCCACGCGGGAGCCGGGCATGGCAGGGACACGTCGCTAGACTGCGCGCCATGAGCGGCCAGCGCCTCGGGATCATGGGTGGGACCTTCGACCCCATCCATCTCGGTCACCTCGTCACCGCCGAGCAGGCGCGCGCCGACCTCGGGCTCGACGAGGTCGTGTTCCTGCCCGCCGGGCAGCCCTGGCAGAAGGACGACGACACGACCTCCGCCGAGCACCGCTACCTCATGACCGTGCTCGCCACGGCGGCCAACCCCGCCTTCAGCGTCTCCCGCGTCGAGGTCGACCGCGACGGGCCGACCTACACCGTGCAGACGCTCCGTGAGCTGCGCGCGCAGCTGCCCGACGGCGAGCTCTACTTCATCACCGGCGCCGACGCGATCCTCAACATCCTCACCTGGAAGGACGCCGACGAGTGCCTCGAGCTCGCGACGTTCGTCGCGGCGACCCGACCCGGCTACGACCTCGCCCGGCTCGAGGCCGAGGGCATCCGGGCCGAGGTCTGCGTCCTCGACGTCCCCGCGCTCGCGATCTCCTCCACCGACGTCCGGGAGCGCTTCGCGGCGGGGCGGGCGGTGCGCTACCTCATCCCCCGTGAGGTCGAGGAGTTCGCGCGCAAGCACGGGCTCTACGGCACCGACGGCAACGGCCTCGCGCTCGGCGGTGTGGTGTGAGCGGGCGCGGCCGACGCTCCGGTGCCGCCGCCGGCAGCGGTCGCGTACGGACCTCCGCGGAGCGGCGGCGGGCGCTGCGGGCCGAGAAGGCCCGCCGGATGCTCATCGGCGCGGCGATCGGCGCGGTCGTCGGGGCGCTGCTGGCCGCGGTGGCCTTCGGGCTGTTCGGCCTCGGCTGAGCGGGGCGCGGGCCGCTGCGTACGCCCGGCGGCGTCGGTACGATCCAGGCAGCAGGCCGCGTCGCCGGTGGGTGCACGCGCGCACCGGCGAACCTGGGCCTGCGGCAGGCCATCACACCGATCGGGAGCACGAGCCCTGAGCGCCATCGACCGCAGCGAGGCCCAGACCGCCGCCCGCACCGCCATCGCCGCCGCCGTCGAGAAGAAGGGCCGCGATCTGCGCGCCCTCGACGTCGGCGACCTCCTCGGCATCACCGACTACTTCGTCCTCGTCTCCGCCGCCAGCGAGCGCCAGCTCGGCGCGCTCGCCGAGGAGGTCGAGCGCCAGCTCAAGGACGCCGCCCGCCGCCCCGTGCGGCGCGAGGGCAGCAAGGAGTCCGGCTGGGTCCTCATCGACTACGGCGACGTCGTCGTCCACGTCTTCAGCGAGGACCAGCGCAGCCACTACGGGCTCGACCGGCTCTGGGCCGACGCGCCCGAGCTCGCCCTCGACGACGCGCTGCACGCCTCATGAGCCGTCGCGTCGTGCTCATCCGGCACGGCGAGACGGTCTGGAACGCCGAGGGCCGCTGGCAGGGCCACGACGGCGGGGGGCTCTCCGCGCTCGGGCGGGCCCAGGCCGCAGCCGCCGCAGACCACCTCGCGCGGGAGGCCGACGACGTCGTCGCCATCGTGCGCAGCGACCTCGAGCGGGTCGAGGCGACCGCCGCGCCGATCCTCGCGCGGCTCGACGTCCCCGAGCGCGTCGACGCCCGGTGGCGCGAGATCGACGTCGGCTCCTGGTCGGGGCGCACCCACGCCGAGGTCGCCGAGGTCGACCCCGAGGGCTATGCGGACTGGGTGGCCGGTGGGGACCCGCGGCGCGGGGGAGGGGAGACCGACGACGAGCTCCACGCTCGGGTCGCCGCCGCCCTCGACGAGCTCACCGAGGGGTCGGGCACCGTCCTCGTCGTCACCCACGGCGGTCCGGTGCGTCACGCGGTCGCCTCCGCACTCGGCCTCGGGGCTGCCGGCCGGCACCGGCTCGGCAGGGCGAGCAACACGGGCCGCTCGACGCTGCAGCGCGGCCGGGGTGGCTGGCGCCTGCTCGGCTACGACGCCACCGACCACCTCGACGGCCTCGCGAGGGCGTGAGCCGCTGCACCCGCACCGCCCCTCACACGCGAAGGACCCGGCCGCAGCCGGGTCCGTCGTCGACGTGGATGAGGATCGACCCTAGAGGTCCTGCTCCTCCTCGAGACCGGGGTCGTCGAGGTCATTCATGTCGTCGAGGGCCTCCTCGTCGACCTCGCAGGCCGCGAGACCGAGGGCGAGCAGTCCGGCGGTGAGGCCGGCCACGAGCTTGCGCTGGGTTCGCATCGTCCGTCTCCTTGTTGGGGTGGGGACACCCCACTCTTACCCGCGAGGTCGGCCCCCCAGTAGCGGCCGATCGTACAGGGGAGTGTCAGATGGCCGTCAGTGCAGGCGTGAGGCCCGGGAGGTCACGGGGTCTGCGCTTCGTCACGGACAAGGATGGCTGCCTGCTCGGATGCGAGCTCGGCGCCGCCCTCGAGTCGTGCGCCCTCGGCCAGCCCGCCGGTGGCGAAGGCCACCCGCCAGGCTGAGCCCTCGAGGGGCAGCGCGACGGGCGAGCTCCCCACGTTGGCGACGACGCGGGCCTGCCCGCGGTCGTAGGCCAGCAGCGGCGGGGCCTCGCCGACCCAGCGCACCTCGCCGTGCCGCAGGTCGGCGAGGCTCGCACGCGTGGCGAGCAGCCGTCGGTGCGCCGCCAGCGGCGAGGCAGGGTCGGTCTCCTGCGCCTCGACGGTGTCGCCCCTGCGGCGCCCGCCCTCGGGCAACCACGGCTGCCCGGAGGTGAAGCCGAGCCCGGGCTCGTCGCGCCAGGGCATCGGCGTGCGCGCGGGGTCGCGCGAGAGCGCGCCCCCGCTGCGCAGCGCCAGGGGGTCCTGCATCGCCTCGACGGGCACCTCGCCGTCGTCGAGCCCGAGCTCCTCGCCCTGGTAGAGCACCGGCAGCGCGGGCAGCGCCGCGGTGAGCGTCGCGACGAGCAGGGCACGGCGGCGCCCCGTCGCGCCGCCGCCGTAGCGGGTCACCGCGCGGGAGCGGTCGTGGCTCGACTGCACCCACGCGAGGTGGGGGCCGGTGACCTCCCCGGCGCGCAGCATCGTCGCGAGCGCCTCGGGCTGCCAGCGCGCCTCGACGAGACCGAAGAAGAACGCGAGGTGCAGACCCCGCTGGTCGGCGAGGTAGCGCGCGAGCGTCGCCGGTTCGAGCAGGTAGATCTCGCCGAGCAGGAGCGCGTCGTAGTCGTCGGCGATGCGCCGCCAGCGGCCGTGGAGCTCCTTGAGGCCCGGCTGGTCCTCGTCGTGGATGTGCTCGATCGCGTGGTGGTCGGCTGAGCGTCCGCTGTGGTCGGTGGGCCTGAGCTCCGGCGGCACGACCGGCTGGTCGGGCAGGCCCGGGGCCTTGATGATGCGGTGGGCGACGTCGATGCGGAAGCCGGCGAGGCCGCGCTCGAGCCAGAAGCGCAGGATCGCGTCGAACTCCTCGGCGACCGCGGGGTTGTCCCAGTTGAGGTCGGGCTGCTCGGGCGCGAAGAGGTGGAGGTAGTACTGCCCCGTGGTCTCGTCGAACGTCCAGGCCGGCCCACCGAAGACCGACGTCCAGTTGTTCGGCGGCCCGCCGTCGGGCGCGGGGTCGCGCCAGTGGTAGTAGTCGCGGTAGGGGTCCTCGCGGTCGCGGCGCGCGCGCGCGAACCACGGGTGGGCGATGCTCGTGTGGTTGGGCACGAGGTCGAGGAGCACCTTGATGTCGCGGGCCTCGGCGGCGGCGACGAGGCGGTCGACGTCGGCGAGGGTCCCCAGGCGCGGGTGCACGTCGAGGTAGTCGGCGACGTCGTAGCCGTGGTCGGCCATCGGCGAGGGATGGATGGGGGAGAGCCACAGCAGCCCCACCCCGAGCCCGGCGAGGTGGTCGAGCCGGGCGGTGAGCCCGGCGAGATCGCCCCAGCCGTCGCCGTCGGCGTCAGCGAAGGAGGGCAGGTAGACCTGGTAGCCGACGCGGTCGTTCCACCACGGCAGGTGCGGGCTCGTCGCGGCCATGGGGCCCTCCTCGGGACGGCGCACGCCGCGAGTCCAGCGGCGCACGCACGAAGGCCACCCTCACCGGGAGGGTGGCCTGGGGTGGAGCTGAGGGGAATCGAACCCCTGACCCCTTCGATGCCATCGAAGTGCTCTGCCAACTGAGCTACAGCCCCGAGCTGCGCGCATGGAGTCTAGCGGCGCGCCCGCGGTCCCGCCACGCCTGACCCGGGTCAGGGCACCCCGACCCGGGTCGTGCGGCGCTCGGGAGCCTACGAGCGCTCGCGGTGCCAGGCGACCATGCGGCTCGTGAGCCGCGCGGAGATGTCGGTGAAGGCCGTGCCGAGCTCGAGCTCGCGCTGGGCCGCGGTGCGCTCGCCGCGCAGCGCGAGGTCGAGCACGCTGCTGGCCTCGCGGTGGAAGGTCGCGTGCATCTCGCTGACCTCCTCGACGACCGGGGTGCGCGGCTCGCTCGCGAGCCACTTGCCGAACTCGCAGGCGTCGTTGCGACTCGCGGTCGCCACGTCGACGTCGCTCTGGCCGGTGCGCGCGGCCTCGGCCAGGCGCCCCTTCCAGCGGCCGTGCGCGGCGATCGCCGCCTCGACGGGGTCGCGGTCCCCGCTGCCCGCACCGATGACGCCGTGGAGGTGCAGCGCGGTGTCGCCAAGGATCTCCGCGGCGTGGAAGGCGTCCTGCGACTGGGTCTTCGACTCCCCGCTCGTGTCGGCCACGCGCGCGGTCGCCCCGGAGATGCTGTCGGCGCCCTGGCTGACCTCGCTGACGCTGCGGCTCATCTCCTCGGTGGTGGCGCGCTGCTCCTCCACGGCGGAGGCGATGGTGCTCT
>Ga0207421_10000417_pt1 | contig 54608 bp, 52 predicted proteins | sample SodLakKL_010_SED_4_FD_187542 | JGI IMG/M metagenome (GOLD analysis project Ga0207421, IMG submission 187542) | Alkaline sediment microbial communities from Lake Tanatar, Kulunda Steppe, Russia - 8KL_010_SED (SPAdes) (version 2) | ecosystem: Environmental > Aquatic > Non-marine Saline and...
CTCTCGGAACTCGACCTTTAGGCTCGAAACTTTCGACCGTAACAAGTTTTGCCCCCGTCGGATAAAAACACGAAAACAAGCCGTTCCATCACCCACCGGATTACAGTTTAGGAAGAATACTTCTCGGCAAAAAAGTTAACTCGTAAAGTCGGCAAAGTGATAGATACATGTTTGTAAAAAGTTTGAATTGCCAAAAATGTGGAAGATCCTTCCAAACAAACAAAAAACTATACGTTTGTGAAAAGTGTGACGGTAAACTCACAGTTTCCTACGACTATGAAGAGATTGTAAACTCGTTATCAAAAAAAGATCTGGAGGATAGGAAAGGCGGGATTTGGAAATACAGAGAATTGCTTCCTGTCGTAGAGAAGAAGCACATGATCTCGATAGGTGAGGGCGACACACCCCTCCTAAAGGCGGATAAACTCGGTAAAGTTCTTAAAATGGACGATCTCTGGCTCAAAGACGAAACTCAAAACCCTACCTCCTCCTTTAAGGACCGTCCTATGAGCGTGGGGGTTTCCAAAGCCCTCGAATTTGGGGCGGACACCGTCGTGACCGCCTCGAGTGGAAATGCAGCAACGGCCTTATCTGCGTACTCCGCAAAAGGTCAAATAGAGTGTTATGCCTTCGTTCCTGAAGATGCCCCAAGAGCCAAAATAGCGCAGATAGCACTTCACGGTGCCAACGTGGTGAGATCCATCTCAAAAAATTCGGGGGATCCCAGCTATGAGCTGATGAAAATGGGGTTTAAAAACTTCGAATGGCACCCGATTCCCAGCGGAGGAGCTTTCAACCCCTACCAGCCGGAAGGTAACAAGACCATGTCTTATGAGATTTGTGAGCAACTAGATTGGAACTCACCCGATTGGCATATAGTCCCGGTCGGAGCCGGAACTCTACTTTCCGGCATCGCTAAAGGCTTTTTCGAGCTAGAGGAGCTCGGTATGATTGAAGATTTTCCCAAAATTGGTGGGATACAAGCCGAAGGTTGCGCCCCCCTCGTAAAAGGCTTCAAAGAGGGGATTGACCCTTACGAAATAACGACCTGGAATAATCCAGAAACCGTGGCGGGAGGTCTAATGGATCCCTACCCGTGGGACGCCGATACCGCTATTCCAGCTATAGAGAAATCGGGAGGAACAGCAGAGGCAGTTTCGGACGAAGACATACTCTCCACCATCAAGCTATTGGCGGAGACGGAGGGAATCTTCGCAGAACCCTCCGGAGTTGCAGGCCTAACCGGCCTGGTAGACTTGCTCGAAGAGGGTAAAATCGACAGATCCGAAAAAGTCGTGGTAAGTATTACGGGTGGAGGACTTAAGGATCAAGAAACTGCCGTCAAACTGGCCGGTGAAATCCCCTCGATAGAACCGGACCTGGAACAACTTAAAAATTTGATCGGATAAACACTTATCTGAAATAATCAAAGTTATCTCAATCTCCGGAATGGAAACCTTTGAGTGAAGATAACCCAGTAAAGCGATTCAGGTTGTAAAATTTACGAAATCGGAATTTAAGAACTCTAAAATGGATATCGGACTTTAACGAAGCATCCAATGAGAAAGACATCGAATTTTCGATTAATCCTCGTCCCTAAGAGGATCAGGTTCCATATGGATGTAGATGGAATCTACCTCATCTAAATTTTTTATCTCATCTTTCAAGCTCTCCTCGACTCGATGAACTTGGTCAAAATCGAGATCAGGGGGAAGGTGGAGGGATAAGGAAATATGGACTTTCGGACCCACATAGTGTGCCTCTAAATCATGATAGGAAATCACGAGATCATTGCTTTTCAAAATATCTTCTACCTCTTTAACTACTTCGTCGGAAGGGGCAGCCCCTATGAGATAACCGAAACTCTCCTTTCCGATTTCGTAAGCTGTCTTAAAAATCCAAATCGACACAACTAAGCCGAAGACTGAATCCAGTAAAACAACCCCAAACCTCGCAAAAAAAACTCCCGTCAGAGCAGTGAGAGAAGCCAATACGTCGGTCCTAGCATCCCTTCCTGAAGATATCAACGCGGTGGAATCCATCTCCTCCCCCTTTCTTCTCAGAAAAAATGAGAGCCATACTTTCGCCGAAGCGGAAATAACTAGAGATACTATGAAGAAAGGACTGAAAGAGAAGACCGGATCGTAAATACCCACTATAGCATGCCTAACCACGTAAACTCCAGTGGCAAATATCGCTACAGCCACGGATAAGGAAAGAAACGGTTCTATCCGTTCATGACCGTGAGGATGGGACTTATCCTTCGGCTTTAAAGCCCACTCCAAACCCAAAAGAAACAGTATAGAGTACACAAAATCGCCAAAGGAATTAAACGCATCCGCCTCCAGAGATACGGAACGGAAAAACACACTCGGGATCCACTTCACCAGAAATAGACCTAGATTTATCAAAATAAGAGTGATGACGATATATCTTATCTTACCCCTCGTTTCTACATTCACCATAAACATCCCATACCTGACATAATCGACCAGCTCGTTAGGATAAATTTTTCTATCAGACTATCGGTATAACTCATTTAACATAGATTGTTTTTCGGCTTTCTCCACGATGAGTTGTAAGAACCTTCATTTTATTTAAATCCGATTTTTTCCCAATTTTCGTTTATATTCTCGAATAAAATCAATCTCTTAATCCTATAATATGCCCCAGCTATATATTTCGTTTTGTTTTAGAATCGAAACTGTAAAATTTCCCCTTCAAAATTTATCCGATCTTTTTTCCAATCTGCTACATTCCATCCGTCGATCAAGCTCCTCAATCGACATTCTGTACTCGGAAAATTCAGATAATCCCTTCACTCAATCAAAAGAAAAGAACTAAATCGGATTGCCGACTTCTTGAAGTTCGCTAGTTACCTACTGTCCGGCCAAGGTCATCGCCATTACCGCTTTCTGGACGTGAAGACGGTTTTCGGCTTGATCAAAGTATAACGATTTTTCGTAATCATCTAGCACCTCATCGGTCACTTCCTGTCCTCGGTCGGCGGGACCGCAGTGCATATAGTAAGCGTCGTCCGTAACCTCGAGAATATCCTTATCGACCTTCCAGTCCTCGTATTGATCCTGATACTCACGCGCGCCCTCTTTGTCCACCTCGTCGTTGTGGGGTGGGAAGAACTGCTTCGGTGACCAGGCCTTCGGATATACGAAGTCAGCTCCATCGAATGCCTCCTCCATGTCGTATGTCGTCTCGAATTCTCCTCCCTGTTTCTTCGCACTCTTTTTCGCTGATTTCACGACTTCATCTCCCAGCTCAAAACCTTCTGGATGTGCGAGGGTAACGTCCATCCCCATATGCGCAGCTATCAGAGTAACGCTCTGAGGGACCGCTAAAGGTTTCAAACCGCCTGAATAGGCGTATGAAACGACAAAATTTTTACCCTCCAGCTCATCCTCCACCTCCCTAGCAGTCTGCATATCCGCTAAAGCCTGGAACGGATGGTACATATCGTCCTCCATGTTCAAAACGGGTATATCCGCCCATTTGGCAAACTCCTCGACAACTCTGTTTCCTCGACCAATTGTCCACTTGGATGCGCCACCGTAGATACGTATGGCCAATCCATCGCCGTAACGACTTAAAACCCTGCCGACGTCGGATATTGATTCAGTCTTGTAAGGAACCATGTCCTCCGGCAACGAAGGTTCGTAGACATCGTCGGGACTCAAGAAATTCGAATCCCCACCTAGTTGATATATCCCTGTCTCGAAAGAATTTCTCGTCCTCAACGAGCGATTGTAGAACATCAAAAAAAGAGTCCTTCTAGAACAGTAATCGGTTTTCTCTCTTCTTTTATGCTTCCCCTTCAAATCGTCGGCAGCATCCAATATTCTCTCCAGTTCATCACGGGAAAAATCTTCCGTAGTTAAAAAGTTTCTTCCGCTGAATGCTCCAACATAAGACGGTTCGTTCACATTTTTACCTCCGTAGATAATAAGATAGGCAAATTAATTATAACTTTTACGAAATAACCCTATCTCGAAAAATTGCAGAACAAAGCTAATCTTTGCATTTAATCGCCGGAAAGATTAATCTGTCCAATGAGATAGCCAAAAAAATAGCTCTTATTTTTTATATTAAAAATTTAAACGGCTTGATCCTTCGAAAAATATCATTTTTTAACCATATTAATTTCCAATGTTTAGTCTTCTTCGAAATTTAAAAAATAAGTAAAATTAAGAATAAACATATTTAGGATTCCTAAAATCTCTACTAAAAAACAATTTATATCTCAATTAAGGTAGCTATTTACCTCATCGTCGGACAACTGTTCGTAACCTTCATCATCGATCCTAACTAACACTACGCCATCCCCGGTAGCAGCATCCCTCTCGATTGCCTGTTGAACGGACTGGGCGGCCAACCTTGATGCACTTTCGCTGTCCATACCATCCTCAAAGTTCTGCTCTAACACTCCGTAGGCGACAGAAGATCCCGTACCTGCACTTGCAAACTTGTCTTCCTTTAAAGAACCTCCCGCCGGGTCAAGGAAGTAAAGTTTAGGTCCGTCACTATCGACGCCAGAAAGTATCATGGAAACTATATAAGGGAACATACGACTGCCGTGGAATATATTTGAGGTTAATCTTGCCAAACTCTGAGTCGATATCGATTTCTCCCTCCTCATCTGATAAAGGTTCGACTCGGACTTCATAGCATCTATAAGTCGGCGCGCATCTCCCCCCAGCCCTGAGACGGCAGCTCCTATTTTCTTTTGTATTCGGAATATTTTAGGGACCTTTTTACTTCTAACTAGATATCTTCTCGTGGATCTTGAATCGGAAGCGAGAACCACTCCGCCGTTAAATATCAATCCGACTACCGTTCCTTGAAAAGCTTCTTCCATCTTACCAACTTCTTCTTTTTGTACGCTACCTATAAAACCTCACCGTTACCACTGTTTAGCGATTACTTCTGATACTCATTATCGCCCCCGAAGGGACTCCCCCTAGAAGCTCATTGCGGGTAAGCATTTTGAGTTACAGAACTCCGCCTTCCGATAGATAAGCGGTCAATCATTAAAAACGACAAGATCCCTCTTCAAAAGCTGGAGATCCGAAGCTCCGAAACGGGTAATTTTTTATCTATTTAAAAATCCTCTCAGGACAAGGATCTCACGGGTCCCTTGAAGAACAGCGAAATGATCAAGTTGAGCCTACTATCCTCACTGGCCGGGATGATCCTGATATACACGGGAGCCGTGCGGATGAGACCCGCTTTGACACCTATCTCACAAATCGACAGAGATTTCGTCGGACTCAGAACGAGAGTCTCAGGGAGAATTATAGAAACTCGAGGCCACGCAGACGGTCACTTGTTTCTGAGAGTAAAGGATGAATCGGGTGGTGTCATATTCATCCCCCTATTTTCAAACGTTAAATCTGGACTAGATGAAAAGATAGAACTGGTCGACCGAATACAGGTAAGTGGAAAAATCGAAATTTACGAGGGCGACCTGGAACTGATTCCGGAAGACGCGACGGATGTAAAGATAGTAAAAACAGCCCCCACGAAAATATCGGAGATAGACCGAAACAGGCTCGGAGAAAAAGTCAAAGTAAGAGGATTCGTCGAGAAAAAGAAGCCAGTAGGGACCGGAAATCTTATAATAAATCTACGAGACGAAGAAAAATCCCTCCCGATATTTATCTCTCGAAAGGTAGTAGAATCCAAAAACTTTCCGGAAATACGGGAGGGTCAAACGGTTCAGACCGCCGGACAAGTAATGCTCTTCGATAACGAACTGCAGATAGAAATTCCCAACCCTCACAATATCGACGTTATCGGAGAAGTCAGATGATTCTATATCTGTGTTTCGCCATCTTGGGAATCGGGATGGGAACTCTTACCGGATTAATCCCGGGATTGCACGTAAACAACATAGCTCCAATACTCGTAGGGCTCGTAGCCGGAACGTCCCTGGGACAACTTCAAGGAATCTCTCTGATAGTGGCGATGATGATAACTCACACATTTCTGGACTTTATCCCCTCCACGTTTCTCGGCGTGCCGAACGAGGATACGGCGCTATCCGTCTTACCCGCACACAAATTCGTTTTGAAAGGTAAAGGGTACGAAGTGATAAAATTGACGGCTCTGGGTTCTCTCGGCGCCTTAATGTTCAGTGCCGTACTGGCGGGCGGCGTGACGCCTTTGATCGGGCCGATGTACGAGATGATTAACCCCAAAATGCACTGGCTACTCATGGTCATAGTAGGGTTCATGGTCTATCTGGAGCCGAGCTGGAAAAAGAGAATTGGCGCTTTTGGAGTTTTTATGATCTCTGGACTTTTGGGGCTCCTCCTCCTTAACACAAACTTCGGAGGGGACGGTGTCTTGATGCCTCTATTAGGCGGATTATTTGGAATGAGCGTGTTGTTAATTAGCATGAATTCGGGAAAATCTATTCCTGATCAAGAAATTTCAAATGATAGCATCGAGATTTTCTCCAACGTTAGATCGATACTGACCGGTGCTTCCGCCGGATTTATAACCGGGATAATCCCCGGAGTTGGACCTGCTCAAGGAACGGTGTTATCCCAAGCGGCTACGAGCTCCGAAAACACCAAAGACTTTCTAGTCGGAGTTAGCGGAGTGAACACTGCTAAGGCTCTGCTTTCCTTCGTCGCCCTCTATGCAATCGGAAGACCTCGAAGTGGAGCCGCAGTCGCAGTTGACGAAATTATATCCGTCGGAATGAGCGAACTTATATTTCTAATCGGGATCGCTCTCTTCGTAGGGGGTATCGCTGCGGTAATCCATCTCAAAGTCGGTAAAATAGCGGCTAAAAAGGTTAAAAAGCTTCCCTACAAATGGATGTGTCTGGCCGTTATGATAAGCATTTTAGCTTTCAGCATTTTTTACTCCGGATTAAGGGGAATTCTAATACTCGGAACATCATCCGCCGTGGGGCTACTCCCGCCATCCCTGAAGGTCAAGAGGACCCACTGCATGGGGGTACTGATCCTCCCCGTCATGCTTTACTTCGCGGGATTGGACGACGTAGTGATGGGGTTAATGGGACTGTGATCTAAGATCCTTCCAAAATTTTTTGACCGTATTTGCGCTTCGGCTCACCTCTCCGAGCGGATCGGAGAGACCAAATAGCTCCAAAACAATGGGACCGTCGTAATATCCCTTCAACTTATTCACGATAGGGACGAAATCTATCTCCCCCTCCTGGAGGGGCAAGTGATCGTCCGAAAAACCCGAGTTATCATGTATATGTACGTTTACTATTTTATCCTTCAACAACTCAATCTGATCCAAAATCCACTCCTCCCCCTCACCTCGCCGCCGAGCGGAGAGATAAAGGTGGCCCAAATCCAACGTGATTCCCAAATTTTTCCCATCGACGGCCCTTAGCAATTCAATCGTATCTCCCGGGTAATCTGCTGGATGGGATCCTGTCTCCAGAGCCAAGGGGACCCCTTTACTCCTCGCATGACTGGACACTTCCTTCAAATAGTCCTCAAACCATCTTTCGGAACGCTCGAAAAGCTCTTTATTACCTCTAAACCAACACCGACCTGGATGGAGGGTTAAAATCCCGCCATTCAAAGAGTCGGAAACCTCTATACTCTTAATAGTCTGTTCTATCGAGAGATCTCTTACCTCGGCATGCGGACTAACTGGATTCAGATCGAGAAACCTGCCATGTGTTTGTACCTCTAAACCGGCGGAATCCGCACATTTCCGGATTTGCTTCAACCGTCCCTGTTTGGGTTCCAAAGTGAGGTGAGGTACGTCCAAAACGATCTCCACACAGGAAAGATTCAATTCGGAAGCCAATCTAATTCCACTCTCAGGCATACCGTCCGGAAATAGCAGAGTCGATAGTCCTAGTTTCATAATCATCACCGATTGAGCAAAGTATATTTAGATTTACCCTTGCAGGGGAAAATAGTTTTACCTCAAACCGACGGAACGACAACAGTTTTCAGATTCGATATCCATCTATTAAACATGAAGTTAGCGGTTCTTTGCTCCGGAGGTAAAGATAGCTCCTACGCACTTTGGCTCGCTTTAAAGGAAGGCCATGATATCGTAAAAATCGTATCGATGTTCCCCGAAAGGGAAAACTCCTGGATGTTCCACAGCCCCAACCCTGAATTTCTAAAAATATACTCCGAAACTTCAAAAATACCTCTATTAAAAAGAGAAACTTCCGGAGAGAAGGAAAGGGAACTGGAAGATCTCAAATTGACCCTACAGGCCCTTTCAGTAGACGGTGTCGTAAGCGGAGCCGTCGCCTCCAACTACCAAAAGGGTAGAATAGATAGGATTTGCGAGGATTTAGGCTTCGAGTCAGTAACGCCCTTGTGGAAAAAAGATCCCGATGGACTTTTAAACGAAATTTTGGAGGAAGGCTTCAAGACGATAATTACATCCGTTTCGGCAGAAGGTTTGACGAGGGAATGGCTGGGGAGGGAGATAGATCAAAACTGTATAAAGGATTTGAAGAGACTAAACGAGGAGAAAGGTGTCCACGTCACAGGTGAAGGGGGAGAATACGAAACTCTGGTTCTCGACGCACCATTTTTCGAAAAAAGGATAGAAATAGAGAAAAGCGAGGGAATATGGAAAGGTGATCGGGGAAGCTTGAATATAAAAAAAGCCGGACTTGTCGATAGGTGAAAATACTCGTGAAAAAAGTCCGTCCCTAGAAATATGTGGAGATCATATCGTGCGATGGAAATTCTAAAGAAACTAATTCTTTAATCATAAGATCGAATTCTTTAAAAAGGGAATAGGAATGGAAAAAATCCTGAACGACGTGCTCAAAAAAATAAAGCCCGATAGAAATGAGCGGAACAGATTATCGGATACGTCAGAAAAACTGATGGAAAAAGCTAAAAAAGCAGGGGAAAATCTTTCAATAGATATAGAGCCGAAACTTGTCGGTTCAACCGCTCGGGGGACTTGGATTTCGGAAGAGCGAGATATAGATCTATTTCTGTTATTCTCAAAAGATACTCCTAGAAACGAATTAGAGGAAAAAGGACTGGAAATAGGACATAAAATATCGGGTGGGGAAGGAAAAGAACAGTACGCAGAACACCCTTACATAAAAACAACTTTAAATGGATTCGATGTCGATATAGTTCCTTGTTACGATATTGACGATCCAACCAATATTAGAAGCGCCGTCGACAGATCCCCCCATCATCAAAAATACGTAGAAGAACACCTCAATCCCGAACGGCGAAAAGAAGTTCTTTTATTAAAAAAATTTTTGATGGGAATTGGAGCCTACGGATCAGAGCTCAAAGTTCATGGATTCTCCGGATACCTCTGTGAACTGCTCGTCATCCACTTTGATTCGTTCGAGAAATTAATCAAATCCGCTAAAGACTGGGGGGATGGGAAAATAATAGACCCTGATCACAATCGTGATCCCGAAGATCTAAGAACATTATTTCCCGACGACCCGCTAATTTTCATCGATCCAGTGGATCCGGGAAGGAATGTAGCCGCGGCCGTCTCGAAGAGAAACTACGCAACGTTCGTAAGAGCTTCACAGGACTTCACAGAAGATCCCGGAAAAACCTTCTTCTTCCCAAACCCTCCCATCAGATCGGAAAAAAAGTTATCCGAAAACATCAAGAGAAGGGAAACGAAGCTTTTTATGATCTCCATAGACATACCCTTCGATCTAGTCCCCGACATCATATATCCACAACTCAGAAAAACGAAGAAGAAACTTGTAGAAAGAGTCGAGAGGGAAGATTTCCAAGTTTTGAGGAGTGCGGTTTGGTCCGATAACGAAACAGCTGTAATTTTGATCGAATTGAAATTCCGTAGCCTCCCAAAGGCTAAAAAACATTTAGGACCTCCGCTTGGAATAGATTCAAAGCCTTTCGTACAAAAACATCTGGATTCCAGAGATAAGTTGGCGGGACCATTTATCGACGAGGACGGCAGGCTTGTATTCGAGTTAGAAAGGGCGCATACTGACGCCAGGGAAGTAATTTCAAACTCGTTGCAATCCACAGAGGGTTTGGGGAAACATATCGGAAAGTCAATAAAAAAGGAAGGATACAAAATCGCGGAAGACTATGATGTAGTCGAACTCGCTGAGAACTTGGAGGCCTCGGAATTTTTAGGTGAGTACCTCACCCGTTGCCTACCTTGGTATCGCTAGCCTAACTTGGCCTTTTCTAGAGTGGTATAGATCGGTCCTTCAGGAGTCAGCTCGCTCTTCTTCAGTTCAATTTCAGTCACGTCTATGGATCCCCAAACTTTTTCGGATCGTTCCTCAACTACAGAGTAAATTTTATCCTTAGCCCTTCCGGATTTAACCCTTGCGATAGTAAAGTGCGGGGTAAAATCTTTATCGTCGGATGGATAATCCACTTCTGACAGTTTTCGATCCAATCCCTCTCGTAAGGAAACTACCTTCTCCGATCCCGCAGACACTCCTGCCCAAACGACTCTGATATAACTCGGTTCAGGGAAGACACCCAAACCCTTAACTTCCATTTGGAAAGGATCCGGCTTAGGAACTTCGTTAATTACGTCTTTTATTATATCCACCCTACTCTCGGAAACATCGCCGAGAAATCTTAGAGTCAGATGAACGTTCCCGGGGCTAACCAGATTCAAATCGCCCCCGGTCTGCTCCAGTTCACCCTGAACGCTTTTTAAAGAATTTTGAACTTCCTCGTTTGCTTCTATGGCTATAAAAGTCCTAGGCATTTTGACTCCTCCGTCTTTTGTATGCATTACTCCCTTTTGAATTTTCAAAAGGATGATATAAAACCCCAGTCGAATATATCATATATTAGTCAAAGTATTTTCTCTATTCCGAAGCTTCGATCAAAGTATGGAGATACGCAGCCGAAGAAACATCCCCGGCGCCCACAGTCGAAACGAAACTTTCGGCCTGAAAACATGGCGAAACTACCAAATTCCTTCCTTTCCACTCCTTTCCACATTTCTCCAAAATTTCTCTTCGCTTTTCCTTTCCTCCCGTAGAGAGATCGTGCGTTTTCAAAACGGAGATTATGTCTTTCCTAAAGGGGAACTTGCCCGTCTCGACTTTGTATAGTCCCGCGGCTGCCGACATCTTTTGAGCCTTTTCCAGTTCGGAACTAGAAAATTCTCCACTCAGCGTGGCTTGGTAATTGGGTGTATGAAGCCACACCGTCGACAAATTCTCGCTCTCCTCCAAAAGTTTATCCATCTTTTCGACCTCCATCGACCCGTCTTCCCCCACCTCTTTCGAAGCTTGAAAAAGTTCATCCTCATTGAGGGAAAGAACGTCGAAAACGGAATAGATCTTCCAGAGCCTTTTCGTTCCCTCCTCCCCTAGACCGGCTATCCCCCCGGCATCCGTAAAGAGAGTAGCGTCGGTCGCTTTACGAATTTCCTCAATCATACGGATAAGAAGCCGACAATCTCCCCGAGTCAGTTGATTCCCGAAGAGTACATGTAAACCAACTATACTTATCGCATCCAAACCTCCGTAAAGTTCCGCAATTTCTCGGATTATATCGGGCAAATCCTTCAGGTAAGGTCTGAGTTGCTCTATACGGCGACCCTCCCCCTCCGAAAGGATGTACCTATTCGTATCGCTCGCCTGTAGTATGTAGGAAGTGGGATTGTACTCCTCGAAATTCTTGGCAAACTTCATATCTATCCTTTCTAAACTTTTACGTATTTCATCAGAATATTTCGAAAAAGATCCGGGAAAGATACTCCCGGTGAAAATCGTTTGAGCATTCAATCTTTCAAACGTTACAGCCTCCTGTGAGGCGTTTCCACCCAATCGATAATCGATATCCGCCCCCGCCTCCTCCGCCAACTCTCGAAGTCTGTTAGCTTCTTCCCTGTTCCCATCGATCGGCATCTCGCCTCCGGAATTGGACTTAACCGTTTCCAATCCCTCTCGAATTTCTGAAGCGAGATCTCCTTCGTAATCCCCCGCAAAATTCTCAAAATCGCCCAGCTCGGGAAAAGTTATCAAAGTGTCGAGCGTCGATTCCAGGCCGACCGCAATTCTAGGTTTCATATTGATCCCTAAACGTAATCTTATCAAAGTTAATTAGGGTAATTTAAAAGTATTGTTTATAACTTCACTTCACCTTCCTCTCTAATTGCTTTCCAGACTCCTTTAGCAATTTTCAAGGATCTATCGGAAATTCCGAACTCCTTAAAGCCTCTGGGGTCGACATCCCCCAGCTTTTGCCCCTCAGATACTTCAAGGCCATGTTTTATCAAGCCACGAACGGTTCCAGAAATTTTTGAACGGACCTCTACTCCATCCACCTCACCCACGACCCCGCCCACACTTACTGGCTCCGATATATCCTTCCGGGACCTGAAAGTTCCACCGGTCGGAGCTCTGATCACCCTCTCCTCGTCGTATCCTTCGATGCTACATGGAATTCCGGTATCGGGAATTGATCCCCCCTTCCGGATAACCTTACCGGTCTCGGTACCTTCCGCCGTTTCGATCACCACATCCACATCTTTACCCGCTTTAAACCCCGGTCCCAGACCTATAACCAATTCGGCGTCATCCCTATCAGTTCCAAGGTTTTTCTTGGCCATCCTTCCGTCCACAAGAATTTTCGGGCGTAAATTTCGGAGAACTCTACCTTCCGGGTCGACTAATACGGGTATACTGTCCGATTCCAGTATAACGGGAACATCATCGATACTTTCAGCTCTTACCGCTTCTATTCCCTCGAAGCTCATCTCACCCGAAAAAACTACCTCTGCGAACGCGACTGTCCTTCTCTGAGCCGTAGGCTGCGCCAATTCGGTCATTATTATTGACAGACCGTTGGAAAACAAGAAATGTGCGACTCCGGAGGCGACCTCTCCCGCACCCTTGATAACTACGTCTACATCCATTTTCCTAACCCTCAAAAAATTTTTTGATCCTCTTTTTATCCTGTTCCGTATCGACGTCCAAAACTACGCTCGGGGTACTCACTTCGACCTCCCCGACTTCATCCTCCCTCTCATTCAAAATACCCCTAGCACCCATATCACCCTGAATTTGCATAATCTCATCCCGCAATGACATATCCAAGAGTACCGGATTACCCCGCTCACCCTTGTAAAAAGGCGCTACAATTGAGAATTCAGAGCCCTTATACTTCTCTATTATCGCATCGACCGTCTCCGGCTCAAGTAAGGGTTGGTCGGCCAAAACCACCAATACGGCCTCCGTTTCCTCATTCAGTACGTTCATCCCCGCCTTAAGAGACGTGCTCATCCCACTCTCATACTCGGAATTTATAACAACGTCAAAGCCAGACTCGGAGAGATCCCTTTCAACCTCCTTGTGGCGATATCCCAAAACCACTACGATCTCATCCACACTGGACTCTTGAAGGTTTGAGATCACTCGTTCCAACATCTTCATACCTCCAACTTTCAGGAGTTGTTTACAGGATTCCATCCTTTCCGATTTCCCAGCAGCAAGTACAATTGCTGATATCAATTTCAGACCTCAAACTGAAATAGACGGTCCACCCCCAAAAAATATTACAGTATAAATTCCCCCTTTCGAAACTTAAAAAGAAGGAGATATTCTCTCAAACTTAAGTTAGAGGAGGAATCCTCGACGAGAAAATTAATAAGAATCCCATCATAGATATCTAAAAGAAGATAACCAAACTGAAGAGGTTGCTAAACTATGGAAAAAGTCGATAAAGATGATAAAATTAAGATTAGCTTTACTATAAACGGTGAAAAAAAGGAAATGGAAGTTAAATCAAACCAAACACTTCTTACATTCATAAGAGATGACCTAGGCTTAATAGGTACAAAGTATGGATGTGGGGAAGGCAGTTGCGGGGTCTGTACAATTTTGATGAACGGAAACCCGGCGAAGTCCTGTCAGTACAACGTATCAGCAATCGACGGTAAGAACATAATCACCATTGAAGGCCTTTCCGGAGAGGACGATGATTTACACCCGATCCAAAAGGCCTTCGCAGAAACTGGAGCCGTACAGTGTGGATATTGCATCCCCGGATTGATTCTAAGGACAAAATGGCTGCTAGAAAAAAATCCAAGTCCCACCAGAGAGAAAGCTAAGCGAGCGATATCGCCTATTCTATGCAGGTGTACGGGATATCGGAAGATAATCGACGCCGTAATGCTCGCAAGCGAAAAAATGGAGGTCGATTAATTTGAGCGGAAGAGAAAACAATTCGGAAATTGAAGAGAGACAAATTGTAGGGAAAAACGTGATAAGAACGGACGCGGAGAGGAAGGTGAAAGGGAAGACTGTATTCGGATTTGATTACGGAACGATCGCCAAGAGAAGGTTCGATGATCTTCTCCACATCAAATTTGTAAGGAGCACTCATGGACATTCAAAAATAAAGGAGATAGACACTTCCAAAGCCGAAGATATGGAGGGTGTAGTCGGAATATTTACCCACGAGGATGTACCGGACGTAAAATTCACCACGGCCGGCCAATCATATCCCGAACCTTCCCCGTACGACACCAAAGTTCTCAACGAAAAGATAAGATTTTATGGGGAGCCGGTCGCGTTAGTAGCGGCCGAAAGTGAGGGGATCGCTGAAAAAGCAGCCGAGAAGATCGAAGTAGAGTACGAAAAGTTACCCGTGATACTAGATCCGGAAGAAGCTATCGAAAGTGAGGCGAATATTCATGAGGGTGGAAACGTTCAGGACGAAATAGACGTAGAAGTAGGCGAGATGGATAAATCCATCGAGAACTCGGATGTAGTTATCGAACGAGAATTTGAAACTCAGATACAGAAACATTGTCATCTTGAGCCTCACGCCTGCGTAACCAGGATAGACGAAAACGGTAATCTATTGGTCGAATCCACCAATCAAGTCGTCTACCATGTCCGGAGAATCCTCAGCAACATTTTCGACATTCCGTACGGCGACATAAGGGTGAAGTCCTGGGAGATCGGTGGAGGCTTCGGAGATAAACAGGAGATGGGTATAGAACATTACGCAACCCTAGTTACGGTCAAGACCGGTCGGCCCGCCTTTGCATATTTCGATAGGAAGGAACAATTTTTCCTCTCCAGAAGGAGGCACGCCGCAAAACTTAAAGTCAGAATTGGAGCCGACGAGGACGGTACCATCAACGGGATCCATATAGACGCCACCTCGGACACGGGCGGATACGGAACGCACGGAACCACCGTAACCTCAAACATGGGGACCATGACACTTCCACTGTACGCCAAGGACTGCGAAAATTTGAAATTCACAGCAAAGGTGGTTTACACGAACAAACCCCCGGCAGGTGCTTTCAGAGGATACGGTACGGTCCAAGGAGGCTTTGCATTGGAATGCACGATCGACGAACTTGCGGAGAAATTAGGTCTGGATCCGATAGATATTCGGGTAAAAAACGCAATCGAAGCGGGAATAATCGATCCACTATCCAAGGTGATAAGCGAAGGTGGAAAGATTATACCTCGGGAGATAAAGTCATGTGGGCTCAAAGAAACTCTCGTCAAAGGAAAAGAACTGTTCGATTGGGAAGAAAAAGGAAAAGAAGGTAGAGATGTTGAGGGTTCGAAAAGGAGAGGTATCGGCGTAGCTTCAGCTATGAAGGGGAGCGGCGTGGTCGGTTTCGAATTGGCTTCCTCCCATATCAAACTCAACGAGGACGGAACCGTTCAAGTCACCACCGGGGCCTCGGATATGGGGCAGGGTCTAAATTCCGTCCTCTCCCAGATAGCCGCGGAAACTATCGGTATCAATCTGGAAGACGTGAAGATGGTCTCCGCTGACACCGAAAAGACCACTTTCAGCATGGGTACGTACGCATCTAGCGGGACCTACATGGAGGGTAGAGCTGTAAAAAAAGCCGCCGAGGAGTTGAGAGGGAAAATCTTAGAAAGAGCCGGCGAGATCATGGACGAGAAACCGGAAGAATTGAAGGCCGAAAACGGGAAAGTATTCGTAAAGGAGGATCCGGAGAGGACTATAGAAGTCGAAAAAGTCGCCATGGACACCATCTACGGTGAGAAAAAGACACAACTCGAAGGCTTTGGAGATGTGGAGGACATTCTAAGTCCACCTCCATTTTCGACTCATCTTGTGGAGGTAGAGGTGGATGTAGAAACAGGCGAGGTGGATATCACAAGATATCTTACATTATCTGACATTGGAACTCCCATCAATCCGATCGCAGCGGAAGGACAAATCGAAGGAGCAGTAACACAGGGGATAGGATACGCACTTTACGAAGAATTAAGGTTCGACGAGGAAGGACGTATCGAAAACCCATCCTTCAGAAATTACCACATCCCCACGTCGGACGAAGTGCCGGAGATTGAAGCCGAGTTCGTCAAAACTCACGAACCTAGCGGGCCTTACGGAGCTAAGAGCGTAGGGGAGATAGGAATGGTCCCTCCGGCTCCCGCCATAGCTAACGCTATTTACGACGCCATAGGGGTAAGATTCAGAGAACTGCCCATTACCCCCGACAAGGTATTGAAAGAACTCAAATCTTCCTGATTATCCCCCGGAAGCTAGAGGCATGAGTTTTATTTCATCCCCGTCCTCGAGATCCTCGTTTACCGAACGGACGGATTTTTTATTTTTAAAGATCATTAAGAAGCTGGAAAGGGAACCGTCTCCTTCCTTTAATCTCTCCAAACCAAGTTCATTTAATAGGTCGCCCATATCTGACCCCTCGGGCAATTCCACCTCGAAATTTTTCTCGAGTTTCAGCTCTTCCAGATTCGTGGAATTCCTAACTACGACTTTTATAGACATCTGTAAAACCATCCAAAATTTTGAGGTTTCAATCCCATCATTAAATTTATTTTTCAAAATGGTTCTTAGATGCTTGGAATATTGATGAAAAAGGTAAAGATCGAAAACGCCGTAGGGGAGAAGCTCTCTCACGATATCGTAGAATACGGCCCCAAAAAGAAGAGGGTATTGTTCGAAAAAGGACATAGATTAAGGAAAGAAGATATCGAAAAGATGAAGGACTCGGGTAATTACATGGTTTTCGTCTCCGGGGAAGGCGAGAGGGAAGGAGTTCACGAAAACGATGCCGCACTGCGCATGGCTGAAGCCGCCGCAGGAGAAAATCTCACAATTGCGAAGCCGAAAAAGGGGAGGGTAAGAATTATCTCCAAATCGCCCGGCTTATTGGAAGCGAAATCGAATGTAATAAAAGAAGTCAATTTAAAAGACCAATTCATATTTGCCTTTAAAAGAAGCGGAAAGGGGGTAAAGAAAAGGGAGGAAGTTGCCTCGGTAAAGTTACTACCTCTTTTTACACAAAAAAGAAGGATGAGGGAGGTGGAGAAGATTTTGAGGAGGGAATCCCCCGTAATCGATGTCGTTCCGCCGAAAGTGAGTCAGATAGGGCTCATCGTTACCGGTACCGAAGTTTACGAAGGTCGAATAAAAGACGCCTTTAAACCCATTATGAAAAGCAAAATGAAACGTTACGGCTTGGACATTGCCGAATCCGCGACCCTCCCTGACGACAAAACTATGATAAAGGATAAAATTTCGGAATTCGAAGAAAAAGGTTTCGACCTCATCCTGGTCACCGGCGGAATGGCGGTGGATTCAATTGATGTGACCCCCTCCGCGATAATGGAAACGGGAGCGGAAATAATCTCTAGGGGCATTCCAATCTTTCCCGGAAATATGCTAATGGTCGCCAAGCTTAACAACTCGAAAATTTTGGGTATCCCTGCATGCGTCCTCCCGGACAGGAAAACGAGTTTTGACCTCATACTTCCAAAAATACTCGCAGGAAAGGAATTTACTCAGAAGTATATCGCCGAATTAGGAGAAGGAGGCCTACTATGAAACGTATAAATATGTCTTTCCCCGTCCGGTTTTAACATCCTTATTAACTTTCCAGCACTCAGTCGCCTTTAGATAAATCAATTTTAACCATACAAGAATACAACAGACCACAACGCGAAAAAGTCAATCGAAAAACCGATTCCTACCCCACGCATCGACTCCATCGATCACGTAAAATCACAGACGAAAAACTCAAAACGGGACCCCGAACATATGCAACGCATTCATAACCGGAAATCAATAATCAATTTTCAAACTCGTTCCCGAGGCCTCCGGATCTCTCTTCTTCCGTATTATCTCACCTAAGATGCTCACGGCAATTTCCTCGGGAGTTTCGGACCCGATATCCAGACCTATAGGGGCATTAACCCGAGAAAGATCGTCCCTGTCCACATCCTTTTCGGATTCCAAATGCTGGAAGAGAGATATGACCCTATTTTCACTCCCCATCAGTCCAATGTAGGAAGCTTCGGTTTCCAAAGCCTCCAAAATTGCTACCTCGTCATATTTGTGTCTCGTTATAATCACGATATAACTTTGAGGATCGATATCGACCTGCTTTATCCCTTCTTCGACGGGCTCCGATATCACCTGGATGGAAGCCGAGAATTCTCCCCTCTCAGCAAATGGATCTATCACTATCGGGACAAAGCCCACAAACTCCGCCAATTCCGCAACTGCCTTGACTACCTTCCCTGAGCCGATTAAGACAAGTTTTGACGAAGGTTTTAAAATGTCTACAAAAACTTTTATTCTCCCACCACACTTCATCCCGACTCCTCCCTTTTCCCCTTCTTCCAATTTTATTTCTACAGTCCGAGGCTCATCCTCCTCGAGTGCGTCTAAACTTTCTTCGACCACCTCCCCCTCCGCCAGATCTCCGCCGATGGTTCCGATCGTATCGCCGTTCCCCCGGACTATCATTTTAGCACCCTCTTCCCGGGGCGTCGACCCCTCAGCCTCTACAATCGTCGCCACCGCAAATCTCTCCCCTTTTTGAAGCAAATTATCGATCGTGTGAAACATTTCTGCCGACATTCGCTCACACACCATCCTTCTTCGGACAAAGAAAGAGGTTCAGCATATTAAGCCTCCACCTGCTTCTTTATTTTTTTCGCAGTACTTTTACCTATATGGCTTATCTTGTTCAGCCTTTCCAAATCCGCCTCTCTTAAATCATTCTTATCCTCATATCCTGCCTGGTAGAGACTTCTCGCACGAACTCTACCAACACCTTTAAGACTTGCCAAATCCAGCAATTCTTCCTTGATTCCATATCGAACACGTTGTCTAAGCTTTCGTAAACTGCCTATCGCCCCCTTGACCTTAAACAACTTAGCTAGCTCATAACCGGAGTATATCAACCACTCCGCGGTACTCACCTTTCTCCTTATGTCTCCAGCACCAACACCATAACTTTCGTGTATCTTATCCTCAGACTGCTCGTCGATCCAGCTCTGCAACATTTTAGCTGTCTTTATCTCGGCCAGATAATATTCGTATCTTTCCGGATTCCTCCTGGCGTCGGGCGGATCGTTCAATAACCTCTCAGCCCCCGCGTAGTCCGAAACTAGCAGATCGTACTCCGAATCCTCACCCTTTCGCAAATACAGGGTATCCATATCGGGAGTTGAACATATCATATGCAGGTAACCTAGCTCGGACGGATTTCTCGATTCTGCGTTCTTCAAACCATCTCTAATTTTAACCCCCGAAAGAGGATCTATGTACAGTTGCGAAATCCTTTTCCCAAACTTGGTCGCGCTCAGCCACCTCCCCTCATCCGAGACCATTTCCTCCTCGGTCAAAAAGTCCAAAACCTTCTCGACGACGCTCGAAACCCTATCGGCCGAAAACTGATACGCAAAAAATGTCCGATCGATAAACTCCAGCATGGATTCGAAACTGTTGACGAAACCAGCAGCTATGGAGCCGAGGACGTGAGTCCTTATCGCCGGCTCCGACTGAAGTTTAGATTCGATCCTTTCCGGCTCCGCCATAACGTACTTATCCAACAACTCGTCCCTCTCCCTCTCCCTGTCCGCAATCAGAACGGCTTCGCCGTAGTCGTCATACTCCGGGCGGCCTGCTCTACCCGCCATCTGCTTGTACTCCAATATCGGAATAGGTTCCATCCCGTACGGAGGAGAATAACGTTTGTAGTCTCGAATTATGGATCTCTTGGACGGCAGGCTCACTCCCGCAGCAAGCGTGGGGGTCGCACAGATGACTTTGATCAAATTCTTTCTGAATGCATCCTCCACGGCGGACCTCTGATCGTGGTGGAGGCCTGCGTGATGGAACGCTACCCCCCTCCGGACATACCTACCCAACTTCCTGCAAGTTTCAGTCGTCTCTCCAAGCGCACTTTCCACTTCCTGAGCTACCTCTTCCAATCGGTTCTCCTCCTCTTTCGATAATAGATCTCCAATTTCCTTGGACGCTTTTCTCGCAGCTGCCTGTGTGGATCTACGAGTGCTGACGAAGACTAGGGCCTGTCCATCCTCATTTTCAATGGTATCGGATGATATCTTGGTAACGTCGTCATTAGCGGAATATTTAATCTCCTTTTCCGACAAATCTCCAAATATTATATTTCCATTACAATAGACGCCCTCCTTCAAGGGTACCGGGCGCCAATCACTCTTCAAATGCCTCGCATCCATCCAGTCCGCGATTTCTTCCGAATTTCTAATCGTTGCGCTGAGCCCCAGAACTTGCATATCGGGATTTAACTGCCGGAGCCTCGCCGCCAAAACCTCCAAAGTCGGACCTCTTCCGGCATCGTCAATGAGGTGTATCTCATCGAAGACCGTAACTGTCGTCATATCGGCCAACCACTTCGCCTCATGTCGCAAGAGGGAGTCTACCTTTTCGGAAGTAGCGATCAAAATATCGCGCTTCGATAGATCGGACGCTCCGACATCGTAGTCACCCGTAGCTATCCCTACGTCGATACCCATCGATTCGTACTTCTCCTTGAAATCCTCATACTTTTCGCTAGCGAGGGCCCTCAAGGGAACCACATATAGACACATTCCTCCCTCCTCAAAGATGGATTTCAACATTGCAAGTTCGGCTACCAAAGTCTTACCTGCCGCCGTAGGGATCGCAAGAATCAAGCTCTCACCCTCCAATACGCCTTTCCTTATCGCCTCCGCCTGGGGAGGATGAAGCTTTTCAATACCCCTTTCCGCGAGGATTTTAATGACATCCTCGGAAATTCCATGCTTATCTCGAAGCTCTCTCAATTCCATTGGCCGACCTCTCTATCCGTAGATACCAATTCAAAAATAATAAATGAATAACTTTTCCCAAAAAACAAGGGTTTTAAAGTTCCTCCAATCCAATGACTTCGACATCGGAGGGCCCTTTTACGCCCCCCTCTAGATCCACCATGGCCACGCTCCTCCCTCTAGCTCGACCCATCCGGACGTAAGCCTGAGACGTGAAAATAGTCAAAACATTACCGGAAAAAGTCCAACCCTGCATCCCCGGTTGATGGGCTCTGATCAATACGTTCCAATCATGCTTCTGCATATATTCCAGAATGACCTCCTTTCCAAACTGAGGTCGACCCGTCAACGGATCCATTTCAGCTCCCGAAATCCTGTTATTTAGATCTCCCCAAGTCACAGAGACCCATACAGGAATTCCCAATTCGTTTTCTTTCTCAAAAATATCTTCCGAAGGATCCTCTAGCTCACGAAGATCCGATAGAAATGGTAAAGCCCCATGAGACGATATCAATCCCTCCGATTCAGCGAGCCATGGTAACTCTTTAAGATTTTTATAGCGGTTATCTTCCTCTTCAGTCAAACTTTCCCAAAAATCGGCTGGCCTCAGTCTCCTCAAGTGATAAGCATCATGATTTCCCATCAACAAGATTAGACCTTCCGGATTCTCTTCCTTTTTGGATAAAAGAAAATCTATATTTTCCTTCGATCGATCTCCCCTATCAACGTAATCTCCCAAAAAAACCAAGTAAGTATCCCCATCTTTTAACTCATCTTCAAAACGATTCCAAATAATTTGAGAAGCTTCGAGATCACCGTGAGTATCCCCGACAAACACGGCTCGTGGTCTATCTCCTAAACTTACAATCTTTTCTTTTTCAGCCAGGGCTCGAATATCCTTGATCATTTAAATCTAACCGATGATTCCGCTAAAAAGCTCTACAATCGGACAGAAGGCTGTCCCAAAGATCCAGCCAATCTTCCATATGGCGGGTTATAAGGAATTTTTTCCTCACCCTCTCCCTTCCCCTCCTCCCCATCTCATCCCGGAGGGTTTCGCTGGAGAGAATATCCATCACCTTTTTAGCAACCTCCTGATAATCGGTTGGATCTACCAAATATCCATTTTTGCCGTCTACAATTTGGGTGGGGATACCTCCAATGTTTGAACCCACTACGGGCGTTTCCTTCCAAAGCGCCTCAGACACGGTCAACGCAAATCCTTCCTTCAAAGATTTCTGAAGGATTACATCCGCAGACCTCTGGATCGAATTCACCATGATATCGTGCGCATCCACAATTATAGTCACGTCGTCCATGCCGTCGGCCTCCCTCCTCAATCTGTCGTACACTCTTTGACCCTCAGGATCATCCGTCGCCATCGAACCGACCAAAACAAGTTGACAATCCATTTCCTCTTTTACAAGTTCGAAAACCTCTAAAACTCCGAAGGGATCTTTCCACTTGTCGAAACGAGAAACTTGAGCGATAATAGGGCGAGAAGGATCAACCCCAGCATTGTCTAAATATTTCTCAACTGTAGACCCCTCGATATCTCTATTTTTAGTCGTCAACGGATCGATAGAAGGTTTGATTATATTATAATCATCGGAGAACCCGCTGGCAGCAAACTCGTCCATTTGAAAGACGTACTGATCGTACGCCACCGCAAAAGATTTGAGATAGTCCCAGACTTCCTCGTAGGGATTCGAAAGGTCGATGTGGCATCTCCAAACCCACGGCTGCCTCTTTCTATAACAATTTATAAGCGGAATTGGTTGCGGATCGTGAACGATCACCATATCGTGATCGACGTGTGTGAAAGAAGAGAACTCCTCGGAAGTTTCTTCAAACACTTTTTTCTTCATATCGGTTAAATCGATCTCATCACCTTGAAGTGCATTGTGAAATTTTTTGGTTACTCGGAAAAAATCAGGGCTTCCAATCATGGCACGCCAACCTACGTCGATCCCTATATCGTTCAACAAAAGCGTCATATTTCTCAAAATTTCGGCAACGCCGCCGCCGTAATAAGTCGAATTAATGTGGAGTATGTGAAATTTCGAGAGGCGGGTCCCCTTCTTATAAATTTCCGAAATCTTTGACTCGCCGACGAACTCCCTATAGTCCACAAGCTTCTTACTCATGGTTCGACCTCTTTGAAATCAAGTGATTCTAACTTTTTAAATAATACGATTACTGATACAGGAATTCCAACATCAATATTAGCTACACTTCAAACCATCCGTTACACGGATCCTTAAATTCTCCTTCCGAAAAGTTGACCAATATCATGCCGCCCAATTTGAAGGGGACGAATCATAACGATATCCGCCGATGAATTCTGGGATGTCAAAAACATCTACTTCTAATAAATTACGTTCCTCACTCTTTATTCAGATCGAATTTCGAAGCAATCACCGAGTATGGCCCATTAGACCGGTCAAATCGCGAAAATCTACATAACCTACCCTCGGGGCAAAATCAAAGATTTGTCAAATAAATAAAAAGAGATGAATGGAAAACAATTACTATGATCGAGCAAGAAAAAATAGTAGATTTTAGAAAACAGCTCGTTTCTGCTGAAAAAGAAAAGAAACCTATTCCTCCTATTTCGGAAAGAATTGATCTAAACATAAAAGATGCTTACAAAATTCAGCATGAAGTTGTAAACTATAAGGCGGACCAGGGAGGAACAATCGTCGGTAAAAAGATAGGTTTGACGAACAAGAAAATGCAAAACGCCTTCGGAATAGATCAGCCCGATTATGGACGGATATTGGATGATATGGTAATTAGAGAAGGATCACCTATATCGATTTCCGAGCTGATTCAGCCTAGGATAGAAGTTGAAATTGCTTTCTTATTAAAAGAGGAAGTTGAAGGACCGGGGGTAACCTCCCCGAAAGTTTTGAAATGCACCGAAGGTATAATTCCTTCCTTCGAAGTTATCGATAGTCGGATAGAGGATTGGAACATAGAGATCCAAGACACTATCGCCGATAATGCCTCCGGAGCTCGTTTAATAATGGGTAGTACGCTATCGAAGACGGATGGAGTCGATTTAAAAAGGATAGGGGTAGTCGTCAGAAAGAATGGGGAGATAATAGAGACAGCTGCGGGTGCAGGAGTTTTAGGGAACCCTACGTACTCTGTCGCCTGGTTGGCAAATAAGTTAGGTGAATACGACGAAACCCTAAAATCTGGAGAGATCATACTTTCGGGTTCCATGATTTCGCCGATAGGTATCGAGAACGGAGATGTCTTTCAGGCTGAATTTGGACAAGATTTAGGTACTGTTTCAGCTTACGTAAAAGATTAGTCGTGTAATAAACCTAATTATCATCCTAAATCCTGAAGAACGGATTTAAATACGTTTATAATCGAAAATATATTCGTATTTAGAGTCTCGATGTGAAAAGGAGTAAATTAGGAGTTTTAATATGTAAAAAATTAACCCGATTTAGAATTTTAAAATAATCCCGATGCGACCCTTCAAATTGATCGAAATATTACAAAAAGAACAGCACGAAGAAAGTTCATCGAAAAAATAGCTTGCTCCCCGGTCTTAAAGGAAAAATTAAAAGTTTATCAGATATTCGTTAATAACCAATGAGTAGTGGAGAATTAAAGACACCAATTATAGTCCTTGCGTCAGTAGTAGTAATTGGGGCCTTAGGTTTCAGCTTAATAGAGGGGGAAAGCCTCTTAAATTCTCTTTATTGGACCTTCGCGACTATAACAACCGTCGGGTACGGAGATATCCCAATAGATACCGCAGCTGGAAGGGTATTCGCAATTTCAGTGATGATTACTGGAGTTGTAGCCATACTTTACTCTTTTACCCTTATAGGGAGAAATATCATAGAGGGGAGAATTTGGGAGTTCCTTACGATGAAGGAAAAGGAAAGATTAATTGAAGATATGGAAAATCATCTGATCGTTTGTGGTTACGGGGACGTAGGGCGGGCAGTAACGGAACAATTACTTCTGGCCGGCGAGGACGTAGTCGTGGTGGATAAGGATGGGGAGGTTCTCAGAGTAAAAGCTAAAGATACCCCCTATATCGTAGGAGACGCAACCTCGGAAGAAAAACTCGAGCAGGCGGGAATTGAAAGAGCAAAGGGAATATTCGCAACCCTCCCTGAAGATTCCGATAATATCTTGCTCTCTTTAGGTGCCAAGGAATGCAATCCGGATATAAGAATTGTCGCAAGATCGAACAATAGAGAGGTGGACAAACATCTTCGTAGGGCGGGAGCCGAAGCTGTAATTCATCCTGGGAGTGAAGGAGGTATCCGCATGGCACGAGCGTTTATACATCCGGAGATAACGAACCTTTACGACCATCTGTTGAGCGGCGGAGTCGGAAAAGCGGATGTATTCGAAATATCGGAAGGTGGAATGTTGGACGGAACTACAATAAAAGAATCTGGATTGAGAAAGGAAGTGGGCGTATCGGTAGTTGCCCTTAAGAGAAACGGAGAGATTATAGTTAATCCTGAAATTGACAAGGAGATAAGAGCGAGAGACACTCTTATAGTAATGGGCACTTCCGGACAGATAAGAAAGATGAGAGAGAAATTCGGATAGATAAGGAAAACTAAAAAATTTAAGAGGTCCTGCTGTTTTCCATGGATCGGAACTCCAAAAGGATCCAATTTTTTTCATAAGCCATATTTTGAGGTGAAAGAAATGGATAAAGAACGTGTAAAAGGTAATGGATTTGAAGTTGAAATCCTCGGACACAGCGCTTCCGGAATAAGAGATATAGATCCCGACAATCCGGAGCTTAAAATGGCCGATTTGGCCTCAGCTGACGCCCTGTCGAGGTACACCGAAAGAGCGGATGCGGTCGATACTCTGCTTAGTTGGGTACGAGGAGGGCGAGAGGATGAAAAAGTTAGAGCGGCCTTATTAAAAATGGGTGAAAATCTAGGACGAATTATAGAAAGACTTATGGACTGGTCATATTGGAGAAACACGGAGAAGGTTTTCATTGGAGGAGGATTGTCCGAAGGAGCAAGCGGAGATGTTCTGATAAGACAAGCAGAAAAGCACCTCTCTAAAGTTCTCGATATTTCCGTAGATCTACGTAAAATCCACTATCATCCGGCGGTCGCTGGGCTGGTGGGTTCGACCTATTTCCTACCTCGAGAGGTCAAAGGAGAGCCGTCACTAACGGTGGATTTGGGGGGAGGAAATTTGAGGACAGGTCTTATCACCTCAGTCCCCGGGCCGGAACAAGACCCGGTTCACTACAGTAAGCTGTTAAATTGGAGAAAGCTCAATCTGGACAGAAAATCCTTAGTGAACCTGATAGCGCGAGAAATTTTGGACTGTCTAAAAATTGGAAAAGAGATCGGGTTAAAAATCTCAAAATTTGGCGGTTTGGCAATACCCGCCCTAATAGATGAAGAGGGATACGTAATCGGAAAGGACAGGAACCTTCCCGGTGACTGGACCAGTCCAGGCTTTCACCTGCCTTCGATCTTGGAAGCCGAAATTGAGGAGAAGGGATTTGAATCGATAAAATTTATCGCCCGTAACGACGTCGTCTGTCAGGGATTGTCGGAAATTCCTTTCATCGAAGGAGTTAAGGAATGGGGAGTGTTAACGGTAGGGACGGGACTTGGAAACGCCAGATTTCGAAATCGCAAACTTTGATCCGACATTTTCTTCCCCAAATATTAAGCATTTGGACTTTATGTCAAACTATGTGAATGCTCATCCGTAGGAACAAATTCGGAGGTAAAAGTATCCTATTCTCCAACTCCATGAGTTCTTCATAAAGACTGTATCCAGTTCTTTCCACTCCATCGGTAACTGGATCCCTAAGACGACTTAACTTCTGGACACTTACACTATTTCACTAAAAAAATGATTGAACGAGATATAAACGAAAAGTTTCGAATTTTATGTTGAAAAAAATTAACTATATTTTTATTTTTGTTTCATATATGTTACAAAGTTTAAACCCCTTTTTCAGAAATTCTAAGTAAACAGGAGGTGCAAACATGGAAAATAAAAAAATCAAATTCCTAGTCATTCCAGCAATAATGGCAGTAATTATAGCTTCTGGATTAACCGCCATCCCAGAAAGTGGCAACGGGAACGAAAACGGTGGATTCGAAAATTTTGAAAACATAACGACGCACACTTACGAACCTTTCAATCCCGCGACGGTCGAGAACGAAGAGGAGATACTAAATCAGATTATTGGAACGGAGGAAATGGAGTTCTTAAACTCATTAGGAGACGTAGAAGCACTAATTTACGGACATGCTTACAGTGTTGGTATTTTCGATCCCACAACCACTGAATGGATTGTCATTTTATCCTCTGACAATGAAAACGAGTCCAGGGTTGGAGTTTTTAGGTTAGATTTCGAAACTTTAGAGATCAAAGACACTTATACTAGGAGTTTTACGGAAAGCGCGGAACTTTCAGTTGATGAAGCAATTGTTCTAATGGAAAATAAACTCGGGGATCGACCCCACGCCATCGATGAGGTTATTGAAAATGATGTAGAACGTATAGGGACTAATTACGTCTTAACTTACCCAGCCCACGACTTCGGAGGAACGATAATCGTAAACGAAAACGCCGGAGAGGTCGTCTTCTACGGTACCACGGTCTGGAACGGAACTGGAGGAGTAATCGCTCCCGAACGCGCCGAGTTGGAACCCATTCCAATACCACCCGAAAACCTCCCCGATCCCTCAAACTACGGAGTAACCGGGCTGGAAGTGAATCCGACAGAAGCCGAAGTATGGGAGCAAATAGAGGTGACCGTTGATGTAGTAAACGAGGACAATTACGAAGGGCCGATGGAAGTGGAATTGAAAATCGACGAAGAGATCAGAAAAACGAATAGAATATCTTTGAAACCTGGAGAAGAAGGAACAGTCACTTTTCAGATTTCCAAGAGCGAAGCAGATAACTACCTGGTTCAGGCCGGTGATTTCGAGAAAGAATTAGAGGTGAAGCGGACAGGTCCGGAGCCCATAACTCAGCAAGGATCCGACAATTTCATTTCAGAACCATTTGAACTCGTGGAAGGTTTGGCAATCTTGAACTTAGAATACGAGGGAGAAGTGAACTTTACTGCGTACCTGGTAGGAGAAGAAGCCGAAGAAAAATTAGCAGTTCTAGATATATCAGCAGGATCGTACAATGGAAGCAGAGTTTTGATCGTGTCGGAGGGAGAGAAGATTTCCCCTGGAGAATACCGGCTTGAAGTAGAGACAAGCGGAAACTGGAACGTTGAAATCGAAATACCTCATATCAAAGATGCACCGGAAGCTCCAAAACAGATCGTCGGTGATGGTGATTTTGTATCGGATCCCTTTGTGTTCGACGGGGATAACTTAGATTTGACGTTGCGGCACGATTCGGATACAGAGACTATGGTAAGTCTGTACAGTTTAGATGGAAAGTTAATAGACAGCATCTATCTTGAAGGAAACACACCTGGTAGCGAAGAAGTGTTCGAAATAAATGATGATTTCGACATAGAGTCAAATATATACTATCTAGAAGTAAATTCCACCGGGCTCTGGGGTATAAGACTATAACAGTAATCTTTCAAGTTTGGAGAATCCAAAAATCGGAAATTAAGGAACTTCTACTGAAAACCGAAGGGTAGATAAAGTTTTTCGGATATCAGTGAGCTTACTTACAGAAGAAACTAAAAATCCTCGTTTCTTTTTTTCTATTTTTTTGTCTAGTCTGGTTTTATGACTCCTAGAATTCAACCATTTAGAGATCAGCAATACAAATGGTTAATTATGGATATTGACTTATTTGAAATTTTTATTCAAAGCTATTTTCGGGCGCAGATAGAAAGCTTTACGGCTTCATAACGAAACTTTCGTGGTCCCGACGCTATCGTTTAACCCAAGCAGATATGGAAACGGAACGTAGAGAACAGGATTCGAAATAATTGTAAACATAATATATGAATAGTATAACAAATCAAAAAAGTATAAATATTCATAAAAGTATCTTTTTTTTGAGGTGGGCCTATGCGCGATGAAGAAGATCGGGATCCACAATTCTACGGATCCGCTTCCGTCGGATCGAAAGGACAAATAGTGATACCGTCCGACTTGAGAGAGGATATCGAGATAGAACCAGGCGACAAGCTCTTGTTTCTTCGCAAATCGAAAGGTGAAAAAGGTTTTGCAGTAATAAAGCCGGAAGCTTTGTTCGAAATGGAGAAGAAAATCAAAAAATTACGAGAGAAAATCAACGATACTTGACGGGAATCATCAAAGCGACTTCCGAGGGGCATAGAAAGATGAACGAAAATTTAAATAATAACTTTTATTTCAAAAATTGTAAAATTACCGATTTTCAGTTAAAAAATAATCGGAGTGGATTTTTTTGACTCATCAATCCAAAAGAAACGGGGAAAAACTCATTCTTTCGGAAGAGGGTAATGATTCCAAACCAAAACCCTCGATCGAAGCGAAGAGAGTAAGCCTAGTGTACGGCGACGGAACCAAAGCAGTAAATGACGTATCTCTAACTGTGCCCCGAGGCGAGTTTTTCGGTTTTTTGGGGCCAAACGGAGCGGGAAAGACCACCTTCATCAAGATTCTAACGACATTGCTGAAGCCGACCCGCGGAGAAGCTAGGGTTAACGGTTTCAGTGTAGGAGAGGACCCCCAAGCTATCCGTGAGTCTATCGGTTACATGGCACAGGAGACCAACGTGGATAAGGATTTGACGGCCGAAGAAAACGTCAGATTTGCTTGCGAGGCCTACGGCGTGCCTAGAGGCGTTCGAGAAGAACGAATACGGAATTTATTAGAGCTCGTGGGATTATACGAAGTAGCGGACAAGAGGGTAAAGGAGTTTTCAGGTGGGATGAAGAAGCGACTAGACGCCGCAACGGCGCTAGTTCACGAGCCACCGTTGATTTTTTTGGACGAGCCTACGACGGGTTTGGACCCTAAATCGCGAAAAAAACTGTGGAAATACTTTGAAAAGATAAACGATCGCGGTAGAACGATCTTCCTGACCACACAATATTTGGAAGAGGCAGATTATCTATGTGACAGAGTCGGCGTCATTCAAGGCGGAAAAATTGTTGAATTGGGTTCTCCCGAAGAACTAAAAAAGAAAGTCGGCAGTCATGTCCTCGAAATCAATCTAAAAGGAGATAAAAAGTCTGGAAAGAATGCGGCGGAAATCGTCCGAAAGTCCGGAATTCTCGACGACAGAGCCACGGTCGAAACGACGGAGGAAGGACTGAATATCGGATCGGATCGAACCCGCGAACTCGGAACCGACATATTGGTAAAATTGAGAGACGAAGGTTTCCAAATCACCGGATTCAACCTCCACGATCCGACCCTGGACGATGTCTTTCTAGCCATTACGGGTGAAAGAATTGATGAGGGTGGAAGAGAGGAGCCAAGCTTAAATTTCGAGAGGTGAAATAATCTTGCCAAAAGGAAGTGAAGAGATCGGGAATTCATTGGAGATTCGAAGGTCGAGAAACTCATTCCTCGGCGATACGTGGGCGAACTTCAAACGGTGGATCCTGAAGTTATCGAACACTCCAACGCTATTAATCATGAACTTACTTCAGCCCGTCCTCTTTTTGTTGTTATTCACCGAAGTCTTCGGGGATGTTGCGTCCGCCCAAATCGAAGTTATTATCGGCGAATCGATCGATTACGTGAGTTTCCTACTACCAGCTATTGTCATACAGGTAGGTATCTCTACAGCCTCAGCGGCCGGAGGGGGACTTGTCACGGATATAGAGGAAGGTATATTCGAAAAACTGATGGTCTTCCCGATGAGCAGAACCGCCATATTTCTAGGAAAGACTTTCTCAGAGATAGTAAGGATAATAATACAAATCGGAATTATCCTCGGACTCGGAGTGCTTCTCGGTGCCAGCATAGAAACCGGTTTTATTGGAGCTCTAGGCGTTATCGGAGTGGGGATAATGTTTTCTCTGATATTCATCTCGCTTACCACTATCATAGCAATGATTACGAAGAATCAGGAGACCATGTTTTCAATTCTGATGCCTTTAATATTTCCGCTTCTGTTTCTTTCGAGCGCTTTCCTCCCCTTGGATATCATGCCTGGATGGATCCGAACCGTCGCCAGGTTCAATCCCGTCACATACGGGATTGACGCAGCAAGGGCCATCGTACTCCGCATGGACGTGATGACCGTCATCGATATTGAGCTTTTTTCCGGAATGTGGAACAGCATAATCCCTGGAGTTTTAGTGCTGTCCCTCCTAGTCTTAGTGACGGGTGGAATTGCAGTTTTAACCATAAAAAGGGAGACTAGTGCCGAAGCAAAGTGAAGAACAGACGTCTTATTATTGACTCATTTTCAATCGAGCGTTTTTGATAGAGCTCTACTTGACCCAAAAGAAATTTATCTCTTTGTGAGGAAAATGAACTTGTTAATGGGGGATCGTAATTGCTAATCACGACGAAAACCTTGGAGGGGGAAGAAGAAGAGATAAAGGAACTCTTTAGGTCCGGAGAAATTGATAAAGCTCTAGAAAGATCGCGGGAACTGTCCAGTTTTCGTGTGGCCGAGATAGTAAGGGACTCCGAGACTGAATTAATCTCAACTTTCATTTCTTCGATGGATCAGAGACGGGCGGCTAGGGTAGGATCGAATTTGCCCGAAGAGATATTTTCAAAAGTTTTAGAAGAGATGAAGGAAGAAAAGGTCGTCGGAATAGCGAAAAACCTTAGCACCGACAAGATAATCGATTTGCTCCCTTTCATTTCAAAGGATGTCGAAGAAATTATCCTTTCCAGTCTAGCCGAGAGCGAAATGGAACTGGTAAGTAAATTGGAGAGTTATCCGGAAGATACCGTTGGCGCCGTAATGAAAACGAGTTATTTAGCAGTCAAGGCGCGAGAAAGAATAGGAGATTTGATCAGTTTTCTGAAGATAGGAATTGAAAGAGAAGATAATACTGACTATATTTATGTCGTAGACGAGAAAAGAAAGTTATTAGGTGTTATATCGGCGAAGAGAATATTTTACGCAGATAAAAATAAAAAAATCGAAGAGATAATGGATAAAGACATCATAGCCGCAAAAGTTAATGACGATGTAGAAAAGGCCGCTAGAACTATGAAAGCTAGAAGATACACTATGTTGCCAGTGGTAGACGAAAAAAACAGATTGTTAGGTGTATTGACCACCGAAACCGCACTAAACGTGATTTCAGAAGAATTGGCGGACGATTTCGTCTCAATCGGAGGATCCTCAAAAGAGGAATCATTTTTCACCTTGCCGAAAGATTCGATAAAGATGAGATTGCCTTGGATGGCCGTAAATGTCTTTCTAAACCTGGGAGCGGTCACAGTCATCACGGGATTCGAGGAGACTATAGCACAGGTCGCGATCCTCGCAGCATTTCTGCCGATGATTACTGATATGGGGGGAAATGTAGGTATACAAGCTCTTTCAGTCTCGATCAGAAGCATCGCACTTGGAGAAGTACAGCTCAGCGATATTTGGAGGGCCGTCAGAAAAGAACTCGCGATCGGGATCGTAAACGGTCTGGCCTTAGGTTTATTGTTCGGAGGAATAGCATACTTGCTGAGGGGGAATCCATACATAGGAATCTTGGCAGGAATTGCACTAGCTGTAAACGTCTTGGTCGCGGGAGTGGTCGGCGGAGCCTTCCCATATATAATAAAGTCACTCGGAAAGGATCCCGCAATGATGACCGGTCCCGTTTTAACTACAATTACGGACATAACCGGAGTGTCAATTTACTTGGGGTTAAGCACAATATTCCTCTACACAATCATATAAGACCAACCTGTTTCAATTAAACCCGTTTCGAAGAAAACCAGTCGAAAAGAAGAAAGTAAACCCCTTTTCAGGACCTCGGGGAACAATCGATATTCTGGAAAGGGCCGGACTAGCGATTTCCGACATGATCATCACCTCTAAAGCTCTAAAGATTAGAACTGGATGGGCTAAGAACTCTAATTAGAGTTAGAAAAACTGCGAAACCGTTAAGTGTTTTGACCGAATAACCAGCTAAGGGAGGAGTCGCATTGAAAGTTCTGATCGTCGACGACGAGCCGGATCTTTTAGAGCAGGCCGAAATTTTTTTGCCGAGGGGAAACGATGAATTGAGCGTCGAAACCACTACCTCCGGGGAAGAGGCGCTGCAAATGGTTAAAGAGGGGAATTTCGACGCAGTTATTTCCGACTACCTTTTGCCCGACTTGGATGGAATCGAAATTCTACGGAAGCTTAGAGAGGAAGGCAGTGATATTCCTTTCATCATTATAACTGGACGGGACGATCCTGAAGCTAGAGAAACCTCTCGAGAGGCCGGAGTAGACAAGTTCTTCGAAAAGAAAGGCAGTCCTAAGCAGCTTTACAGCAACCTTGCGGAAGCAGTAACACATGAAGTGAAGGGATAATGAATAAAGAGATCTAATCTTCCCTTTCCAATTGAGCCTTCTTCCACTCCTCCAAAAGCTCCTTACTCTCCTTAGTCGCCTTCATAGACTTTTGAATCAGCGGGTCCGCACTTTCCGGGAGATCCTCGTCCATTAAAAGTTGTAGATACCCTTGGATTATCTGGATCTTGTTCCTGAAATCATGTCTAATCCGGGACTGATAATCCTCGTCCTCTTGATCTTCCTTTCCCATTTCCCGAACCCATCCTTATATTCAATAGGAAGGTTTTATCTTTTTGTGTCAAGGGAACGTCCTCAAACTTCTAACCGGATTTGTACTTCTTCTCCCTTAACTAGACCGTATCCAACAGACGGTAACCTAAAAGCTTGCCCCGTAATTCCCTGAGATCTTGGATATGGTTTAGAGGGTTCCGTTCCATCCTCTCGCCGATATTTTACAGTTTTAATTATAGCAGTTTTTCGATACCTCCACTACATTATTAGCCCAAAATTGGCGAAGGAGAGGGTGCTGAACTCGGTTCCAGCGGTCAAGAATAGGGTAATTTACGTTATAGCGGCGTTATTTATAGCCGGAGCAGACGTCAAACTATTCCCTACCGACCCAATCTTAGGTCTTCTCTGGGAACAAGCTGGGATTTCCGCTGTATTCGCAGATACAGCAGTAAGAAGCATTCTACCTCCCTGTCCTTTCATCTCATACCCCGTGATAAGGAGTTTCAATGACGGGGGAGTCGCAATACCGGCGACAATGATGATGCTAATCACGGCGACAATAGTTGAAGTCGGAAAGCTTTTCTGTGGCCTTATTTTCTTAGCCCTACAATCGTTGGGGTGCGGATATTATTTGCATTTCCTGCAGCGATGATTGTGGGATCTATATTTTATCTCACTCATACTCGTGCAGGGGGTTGAGATTCACCTGGTCAGACTTTCGAAGTTCTCTATTCTCCTGACTTTACGCTTAACTTTAGCCCCTAGTCGATAGTCATCATTTCCCCTTCCTGGCAACGCGTTGAAGGGGCAAGCCCCCTATAAGCCAAGAAGAAGAGATACGAACCCGGTTAAAATGGTGCGGCCGGCGGGATTTGAACCCGCGTATCGGGCTTGGAGGGCCCGAGTCTTAGGCCAACTAGACCACGGCCGCTCATTTCATGAATAATGGGATTCCCCTCGTATTTTACTTTTTCCAAATTCCAGACTTCCGAAGGTGTATTTTTCAAAACTTTTTGATGTATTTTCTTAGTAATTTTAGCGGCCTTTTAGAATGTTTAAAACAATTCTGTAGAAAACCCCTATCTTCGAACGATCGATTTTTTTTTCTACCAAAGACCCTTTAAACCTCGTCCGAAAAACACGGTTTTTTCTCTCAAAGGAAGCTCTTCCATACCCATCGCCATAATCTTTCGAACCTAATCGAAGGTTTCTTATAAGTAATTTGGAACGGAGTCAAATAACGAGCAAAGTGATTTAAAATAGTTACAAGAAAGTTTTTACTGACCCGAGATACTTCATTATTACGCTCTCACAATAAACCCGATTAGACGTAATTCGAGATAATGGAGATTTCAACCCATCAATTCCCTCAATTTCCGCCCATTCCCACAGAAGAGAAAACTAAAATTACTTGTAAAGATACTGAAAAAATGGAGACAATCCTTAGAGGTGTTGGAATTGAGCATCGATAAACTCAGCATATTCAAAGATATTCTGAAAATAGTCGACATGTCGAAGAATCCTACTAAAGAAGAAATTTTTAGAGATTCATCACTAAAGAGAAAGATTTTCGACGAACAATTTGACAAACTGGTGGGGAAAGGGTTCGTCAAACGCATCTTAACTCCAGAAATGGAACAGAGAAAAGTTTACAAACTCTCGGAGAGCGGAGAGCACATTCTCAAGATTTTAGATGAAGAAGAACCCCTACTGAGTTTGGGAGAGGACGCGGCAAAATTGAGAAGAATCGAATTTCTCTTCTCCCTTCTCCGGCACGATCTCGCCAATAAGCTCGGCTCTATAGGATTTTACCAAGAATTCCTCCGAGAAATGGGTCCACCCGAAGACTTTCTCGAACCTCTGGAGAAAATGGAAAAAATCACCCAAACCAGCATCGATCTGATAGAAAAAATCAACACTTTCCGAGAGGTAGGAAAAGAAGAGACTGAGGAGGTTAGGATAGACGAAGTAATCGAAAGGGCCCTATATCAAACCGAACCTCTTATCTCCCTCAAAGATATGAAGATAGAGAAGAACTATTCCAAACACGTAGTATATGGAGGATATCTGCTCGAGGACCTGTTTTCAAACCTCATCGAAAACGCAATAGAGCACTCAAATGCCGAAATAATCAGAATTTCCTCCATTGAGAGGAACGACATCGTAACGATATCTGTCGAGGACGACGGGAAGGGAATTTCGGAGGATGAAAAGGATAAAGTTTTTGAAAAGGGGTACAAGGAGAGGAAAAGCTCGGGAAGCGGTCTGGGTCTTTATCTCGTGAAAGCAATAGCCGAAAGCTACAAAGGCAGCGTGCAAGCAGGAGACTCGAACATGGGAGGAGCAAGATTCGACATACATCTGAAAAAGGCCGGTTTAAATAGAAAGTGCTGATGAAATAGACGTTCCATCGTCTGACGAAACACTTATTAAATCAATTTATTAATTTTCTCGTCACGAAAATCGCTCAAAAAAATTATATGTGTTATAAAAGCGTGAACGAAAAAATTAAAAGGTGAGCTTTGAATACCATTGTGAGTCACTTGAAGAAAAAGTGACCGAGACTGTAGGGTGAAGACTTGGAAGTTCTTCTGGCCGGAAACCACCGGAATTTTTCAAAAAACGCTCGTAGGATTTTGGACAGTTTGAGCGAGAAATTAAATATAGAGGTAGCTACAGACTGGAACGAATTTTTCCTGTCCCTCGAAAAAAAAGAATACGATGCCGTCATAACAGACTACCAAGCGCAAGAAGAGAAGAAGCTGACCCTACTTAGAAAACTGGAGAAAAAAGGATACTGCGTTCCCTTTATAGTGCGAGGGACTTCCGGTACTAAAGTCAGTAACGATCTCCGGAACGGAAACTCTGACCCGCTCCCAAAAAAATCCAACGATCCTAAGGCAGAATTTAGAGAAATAATCTCTAGCTGTCAGGAAACCGACATCCTAAATTTCTCCAAATACACAACTAAACGCTTACTAGACTCGAACATCATGCCCCCAGGAGTTTTATTTCCCATATTTTTCAGAGACCCAAGATATGGTTAGTGGAAAGGAGTTCCACAAACTTTTGGTGTTGCCATATTTTGTGGGGTAGTGTAAGGTGAGAAATCCAATATTGTTCATTTTTGACATCGGACGAACATTCATAAACCAAACTTTTATCGTACACTTTCGTACAATAAAGCTTTAAATAGGACAAAAACAAAGGGGAATTAACCTAACTGTAAGGGGACATTTAGGATAAAGGAGAGGATTAGTATTTCCGAAAAATCTAAAATATTGTTGGAAGAAGACGAGATGCCTAAAAAATGGTATAATATACTACCGGACCTGCCGACACCCCTTGATCCGCCAGTAAATCCCAAAACAAAGGAACCTATTAAACCCGACGATCTCGCCCCCATATTTCCTAAAGAACTAATAAAGCAGGAGATGAGCACGGATAGAAGAATACCGATCCCGAACGAAGTTCTGGACGTATACCGCTCGTGGAGGCCAACTCCGATATATCGAGCTAGAAGGCTGGAAGAAAAATTAGGAACACCCGCCAAGATGTACTACAAATGGGAGGGGGTCAGTCCCCCTGGAAGTCACAAACCCAATACGGCAGTAGCTCAAGCTTACTACAACTCGAAGGAAGGTACGGAAAAGATAGCGACGGAAACTGGAGCCGGACAATGGGGGAGTGCGCTCGCATTCGGAACTATGTTCTTCGACGTCGAAGCTGAGGTTTACATGGTCAGAGTAAGTTACGAACAGAAACCGTACCGGAGAATTTTGATGAAGACATGGGGGGCGGACGTTTATCCGAGCCCGTCCGAGCGTACGAAAGCCGGAAAGGATGCCCTCGAGGAGGACCCGGACTCTTCTGGCAGCATAGGTCTAGCAATTAGCGAAGCAATCGAAGTGGCAATGCAAGACGAAGACACGAAATACTCCCTTGGAAGCGTCTTGAACTACGTACTACTACATCAGACGATACAAGGACTAGAAGCCAAGAAGCAGTTTGAAAAGATCGGCGATTACCCCGATCACCTATTCGGATGCACCGGTGGAGGAAGCAACTTCGGCGGTCTGCTCATACCCTTTGCCAGGGACAAGATAAAGGGAAAGTCAAATATCGATACGGCGGGAAAGGACGTCGAAAAGTTAAAGATAACCCATTGCGAACCCACAGCTTGCCCGAGTTTCACAAAGGGACTGTATATCTACGATCACGGTGATGTCGCCGGGTACACTCCCTGCTTGAAAATGTACAGTTTAGGTCACAAATTTATACCACCTCCTATACATGCGGGAGGTCTCCGTTATCATGGAATGGCACCCATCTTGAGCAAGCTCCATAAGGAAGGCTACACGGAGGCAAAAGCCTTTCATCAGAACGAAACTTTCAAAGCGGCCGAAAGGTTCGCCAGATCGGAAGGATGTGTAGTCGCGCCTGAGACCTCGCATGCGGTGAGGGGATGGATCGACGAAGCCTTGAGGTGTAAAGAAACCGGAGAAGAAAAGACACTGTTAATGGCGAACAGCGGGCATGGATATTTCGATCTATCAGCTTACGAATCATACCGGAAGGGTGAATTGATAGACTACGAATATCCGAAGGAATTGGCGGAAAAGGCGATGGAAGGAGCGCCCGATATATAATGATAAGTGATCAGGAGGATTGAAAATGGAACCCAATTGTGAAAAGTGCGATTGCACTGAAATGAACGTGATAAATAAAAACAGAAGACAACTCATAGATGAAGTGATTGAAAAGCACTACCGTTGCCCATCGTGTGGATACGAGCTGATTGTACCCGAACTGATAAGAGACTAATTAGACTTGGAAGTGCCCGGACGGAAATTTCATCGATCTGCACCGGACCTTTCTTAAAATTTTAATTTTCCTTCAAAAGGAAGTTAAACAGCGGTGGCTATACAATAAACACCCCTAAATAAATTATTATTTGAATAAATCTAAAATTATAGCTTCGATACAAATTCAAATATATTTTTACAATTAAATACAATTAAAGTATATAGAAACGGCTTAAGCTCGTCGAATTTCTCCTGATAGTCCTCGAACAAAATGTAGTTTTATATATCTAACTATTCAACCTTCATAATGGAAGATATAGGGGAGGTGAAAATATGACTGAGCAATCTTGTGAAGATGATATCTTTTGCGGCGTCAACGTTCCTACAACGGAAAATCCTGAAGAAATGAACGCATTGGAGAGAAAACATGCCGTCATTATCGAAGCACCCGACGTCGTCGAAAAAGGGGAGCAGTTTGAGGTGAAGGTCAGGGTCGGCGAATATCAGGAACATCCTAACGAGCCGGGTCACTTTATCGAATGGATAGAACTTTACTCTGGGGATACTTTCTTAGCTAGATTATCTTTGACTCCCGAGAAAAGTCACTATGAAATGAGGGTCACCGTAAAGCTGGATCACGAACACCCATTGAAAGGATGGGTCAAATGTAACCTGCACGGACTTTGGGAAGGGCAAAAGGACATTAAAGTGAAGTAAAGACCATTCGAGGATTACCACGTGCGTCTACCTGTCATTTTAATTTTGAAAAACATTTGCTGATGATCATCTAATCTCCAGGCACTTAGTCCGGACAGTCCACGCTTCAGTCCGATCCATTTCAGTTTAACGAGAATTTCAATCCTCCAAAATAAAAGCCTAAAGCTATCGTTGGCGGCGGATAAACACCAAAAAATTTCTAATTTACCGTAAAAAGGACTTAACAAGACCCCGAATCAAACCTACACCTATAAACAAGGACGATTTCAATCCTAACATACCTTTATAAATAATACTGGACTGTTACCAAAATGACGGAAAAGGTAGTTAAACGTCGCGCTCAAAGAGAGGCGGCCGAGGCGATGGCGAAAAAGAAGGCTGAATAGCCTTTTTCTATCCATGATGAATCACCTCCATCCGAGCCGAAGAGGCCGCCTTCTTTGATATTTACTTATTTGAGCGCGCGCTGATGTAATCTTAAAAGACTCAGTAATTCCATAATCATTTCTCCGCATTTCCCTTTCTAAGATCAAGATCTTTTGAAGTGAATATTTTAACGGTTTTCGGCTCTTTTTTTAGCCTCTTCTGTACCCCCACCAAATATTCGATACCCAATTGTCGAGCGAGGTCCGCCACAGCTTGAGTTACGACTCCATCAAAAACTACTGCTTTAACACCCTCCAAGCTTTTCATTTCGTCTCTGACATTACCTACATCGGTTTCTCCGATCTTCCTCAGTTCCCTATTAAGAAACACAGCTTTCATCGACCCCTTCAGATCATCCATAACGTTGGATAACTTTCGAACTTCAAATCTTCTCGAAATAGTCTCATTTTTAACCGCTTTAATCTCCTTCTCTTCCATTTGTTCTACAATCTCCCCAGCCCTCTCCCTTAGGTACTTACGTTTGGCCTCTCTAGCGCTCCTTATCCTGTCTATTTCGACTTTTGCATTGTGTTTGCCCACTTTATCCAAAGTCTCCAAAGTGGCCCCTATCTGAGCGGTTTCCTCTCTTCCTAAACTCGTCGGTATGGATATCCATCCTTCCGTTCTATCATCGACGGTCTTGAGACCTACGTTAATTCTTCCCATTATTCCCTTCTCTTGCAAAATTCGTAAGTTCAAATCGTCCTCAATTACCTCCCCGGTCTGTCCGAATATAGCTCCTACGACATCTGATTCCCTAACTTTGCCTTCAACTTCAATATGGGCCCTAATAAGATATTTAGGAGGCTTTCTGGTTCGTTCCATTGGTAAATTACACCTTCGGTTGTCCGTCTATAATTTAACTCCATCGGAAAATTAGTCTTTTGGAAGGGAATGTCGGCTTTCCGAACACGAAGGAACTTCCGTTTGACATATTAAGCGGCCTCGGCTCTGCAGTGTCGACACCACTTTTTTCTAAAAATTAGTAACATCATTATATCCTTACCTCTAGGGAAGAAGAATCCGACTTTTTCCGAATTCGTTTGAAATGTAAGAAGCAGTTAGAAGGTCGATACTTCCCTATATTGCTCTAATTCCTTTTCTTTTCTATCTTCTTTACCTTCCCTTTCCCCTTCTATTACCTGTATATCCTCCTTGTCGTTATCATGTTTTTCAACTCTCTTCGGTTCTACGCCAAGTTTCTCAAAATATTCCTTTCTTTCTTTTTCATCCATAATTCGGTTTTAGCTATACGGCACTTGATTTTAAAGTATTTTCAAACGATTTTCTCAGATACTCTGGATATAACGCGAAATAATCAAGTCTTATGAAATAGTTTACCTACTTTTTCAGCAACTTTTCGCCGCCAGACGCCATAACTAGACTACCGCTGTAAGCGGACGAAATAAGACTGACCCTTATCAGAAAACCACTAGAACTTTCTCTGGAAATTATATACGTGAATCATCTTTCAATTCGTTTTTCAGCCATTCCAAATATCTATCGCTGCCCTTACTTATTGGGGTACAGACGATTTCGGGCGTTTCGTAGGGATGAATATCCTTTATTTTTTTCTCCAGCCGGTCGTAAAGACTCTCCTCAGTTTTAATTATGCACATCCACTCCTCGGCATTTTCCACATCGTCTTTCCACCAATAGGTACTCTCTATGGGGCCGACTATCTGAACGCAACCAGCCAACCTCTCCTCCACCAGTCTTTTTGAAATTTTTTTGGCCTCCTTTTCGTCATCCACCGTTGTGGTAACCTGTACAAAATCACTCATCAAAAGCCTCCCATCTATCTTTCGATGACTAGTTCCTCGAGAGGGAGGCGGTCTGAGGTCGATTCCTCGGCGGGATGACCTATGCAAAAAACGGCCATTAGCTCCAAGTTTTCAGGAGTTTCTAGGACTTTTCTCACACATCTTTTATGGTTGAGAATCTCCCCATTCCAGACGGCACCCAGTCCCAAAGAATGGGCGGCGAGCCAAATGTTTTGACAACAAGCACCTATACTCTGGATATCCTTGGTTCGATCGTATCCCCTTTCCGAATCCAGATATACTGCTATCAAAACCGAAGCCTGTTTGATAGTATCCGAATAATGCGTACACTCGGCAAGTGCGGATTTTTCGTCCTCGCCGGAGACGACTTTAAACTTCCATGGCTGGTTGTTTTTTCCGGAGGGGGCCCAGCGTGCGGCTTCCAATATCTTTGTAATCTTTTCCTCCGAGACGGATTCCTTCGCAAACCGTCTGACGCTGCGCCTCTCCCGAATTGCTTCAAAGACCTTGTTCATATCACAAATGATTCTATTGGAAAGATATTAAAAATTAGTTGGAATCTAGTGAATTTTTAATAACCTGGTTTTTTAGTTATTTAATTGGGATAGGATGAAGAAACCTGTAGTTGACAAAAACGCCTGCACGGGAGCTGCCGTCTGCATTGGGATTGCTCCCGAGGTATTCGAATTTGACGATGAGGGGAAGTCATCTGTCAAGGACCCGAAAGGAGCCGACGAGTCCACTATCCAGCAAGCGATAGATGGCTGTCCCGAAGATGCGATAAGTTGGGAAGAATAACGGGGAAATAAGTTCTCCAAATAACCACAATTAGCGATCGTCAAACGAAAAAATTTATTTTTCTTTTTCGAGAGGTAATGCTTCAATAAGTAAAATTTTGGACGACCTACTTTTTAACCTATAATCACTAAGTTGTGAGTAAAATATTTAAAAACCATTATACAAATTAATAACCAGAAATGAGATGACAGATGTAAAACCAGCGGAACTTACCCAAATCAGCGAGACTAGAGCGTCCATACTAACCCATCTTCTCAGCGAGGAACTTACTGCAGTGGATCTCGAAGACAGATTGGATATAAACGAAAGCGCAATTCGACGCCACTTGGATACTTTGGAAAGAATAGGATACGCTGAACACTACTTTGAAAAGGCTGAAAGGGGGAGACCGAAAAAACTCTACAAGATAACTCCGGAGGGGAAGGGACTCTTTCCAAAGAGAACACATGAACTTTTCGTTCTGTTGGCCGAGAAAATTAAAGAGCGACATGGGGAGGAGGAACTCGAGGAAATTTTATCGGGAATCGCAGATAGATTTGCCGAGAAGCTCTCGATCGAAGATTTAAAGGGATCCGAGGAGACCCAATTGAAAAAGTTTGTAAATTCCCTGGAAGAATTCGGCTTCTACCCTCTACTGTCGCAAGTAGAAGGAGCATATTATATTACCTACAGAAACTGCGTCTTTGGGAAGGTTTCGGAAGAATTTTCGGGCGAGCTCTGTAAAATGCACAGAGATATCGTAAGGGGGGCGATGCCCGGATACGATGTGTGTCAGGAAAAAGGGAGGATAGATGGAGATAAGATCTGTGTTCATCGAATCGAACCGGAGGTGAACTAGTGCAAGATCTCTATATGATCTGGGACAACAAATTCGCGAAAAGGGTAATCGATTACCTACAGCAATATCCGGAGAAAATTAGAAACTTCGTGGGGCTTGACCGAGTTCCTCCAGATGTAGATACTTTCAGTGCGGACTTTATAGATGAAATCGAGGAAAATCTCCCCCAAAACTTGCCGGCCTCCTGCGATATCTTAATCGCAATTGGAATCGATATGTACATCCAAGCTCTCCCCCGGATAGCGGAGAGAACGGGAGCGGAAGCCGTTATCGTACCCATTGAAGATTCTGGTTGGTACCCCCTCGGGATCCTGAATCAAGTAAAGCGGGATTTGGAGAGGATAGGTGTGGAAGTTGCCTTCCCCCGACCGTTTTGCTCACTCGAAGGAAAGGGGAGGGAGTCAATAGAGAAGTTCGTCGAGGATTACGGGATCGGAAGGCCATCAATGACGGCAAAAGTTTCGGACGGAGAAATCTTGGACGTAGAAGTAGAGGTCAGTGCTCCCTGTGGCAGTACACACAGCGTCGCTGAGAGGATAATCGGGGCTTCATCCAGTTTTGAAAGTGAAGATATCTTAGATCTCGAAGGGAGGATAAGTGAGGCGCATCACTCTCATCCTTGTACTGCCGATATGATGGAGGATCCCGTATTGAGCGAGACGATCCTTCATCGAGCGGGTTACTTGGTAAGGGACGCCGTCAAACGAGCGATCGGACTTACGAACAACCCCGATACGGAGGAAAGGGACAGTGGTAGGCTGTCGGAAGAATGTCCACGGCTATGCGGGGAGTGTGTAAAGGTATGCAAAAAGTCAGGAAACGATATTCTGGAGATGAACGAGGACGAGGGAACGATAGTAATTCCAAATTACGGAAAATGCATCGGTTGCCGTTCCTGCGTAAAGAAATGCCCTATACACGTCGCAGGAAAGATAGTGACGAAGAGAGACAACTCCCTCTTAGACGAATGGGAACATGAAGAGTTTGCAAACTAAGAAAATACTATTTATATATCGGCAGGAAAACGTTCGAAGATTACTACTTGACTTCCCCATTTATCCCAATCGTAACTTCATCGAATTCGATATTTTTACCCGATTTTTCCAACGCGTCATTTACTATTTTGTTCATGCCGAAACAACAGGGGACTTCCATGTGAACTACTAAGACTCCCCTTATCTCATTTTGTTTGAATATTTCACTCAGTTTGTCCGTATAGAATTCAGCGTCGTCCAGCTTCGGACATCCGATTATCAGGGATCTATCCGCTAAAAAATCGTTGTGGAAATTTCCATAGGCAAAGGGGACACAATCGGCCGCGATCACCAGTTCTTTTCCATCAAAATAGGGAGCATCAGTTGGAACGAGCTTCAATTGGACCGGCCATTGTTCAAGACGGGAAGGTACATTTTCGACTTTTTCGGAAGTATCCCTGTCGATTTCCATGGCCTGAACCGATGGACATCCCAAACCTTCAACGTCGACTTTGACATCACCTTCCTCAGGCGAGTATTTTTCCGGATCTATATCGACCTCTTTCCCCGCCAGATATTCAAGAGCTTCTCTTATCAGATCCCTCTGTCCATGCTCCTGGAGATGCTCAAGGTGTGCTTCTAGAACTTCTTCCCCTTGATCTATCATTCTGTCTATCACTGCCCTTTCGTCGTATGGTTCCGTTTCCTTTTCTTCTATAGTTATAGCGTCTCTTGGACATTCACCGATACATGCGCCGAGACCATCGCAAAATGATTCATTTACGAGCCTTGCTTTTCCATTAATTATCTGTATAGCGCCTTCCGGACAAGCGGGGACACAATCTCCACAGCCGTTGCATTTATCTTCGTCTATTTCGATTATTTCTCTTTTAACCATAATTTACACCCAACAGATATCCCGTACAGTGAGGTCGCAGATAGACTCGCGATCCGATTTCGGTTTTATCATTTCCATCATAACCTCATATATTGCGGATTATTTAAATACTTTACTCACAATATTATGATTAAAATAAACTGAACGGTGAATCCAGACTAATCGCATCTTCTTGTACAATTCTACAATTAAGAGGCGACCAGAAAGTAGTAATCGATAGGTAAAAATAAAAATCGTCGATTCCGATAAAAAACTTTTTCTACTAAGGTTTACGAAACTTAATTGGGGAAAAATATGATTAAAACCCCTCATAAAACCCGAAAAATTGCCCCTGAAATTCATTGGGTCGGGGTAAAAGACTGGAACAGAAGAATGTTTGACCGTTTGATACCTCTACCTAATGGAACGTCCTATAATTCGTATCTCGTCCAAGGAAACGAAAAAATAGCCCTAATAGACGGCGTTAATCCGGGATTCGAAGATAAATTGGAGGAGAAAGTCCAACAGTTGATTGACCCAAAAGAAATAGATTATTTCATCATGAACCATGCAGAACCGGATCATGCCAGCGCCATTTCCCACATGCTATCAATTTCGAACAATGGAAAGATCCTGACGACGGAAAAAGGAAAAGGTCTAGCCCAATCACTATATCACATATCCGAAGACAAAATTCGGGCAGTAGAGGATAGAGAAACTTTAAAACTGGGTGGAAAAACACTAAAATTTATACACGCTCCGTGGCTCCACTGGCCTGAAACAATGCTGACTTACTGCGAGGAGGAAGAAATCCTCTTCCCATGCGATTTCTTCGGATCTCACTTGGCCACCGGAAAATTTTTCGACGAGGAACTCGGTGACGAACTCATCAACCTGGCCAAGAGCTACTACGGGGAGATAATGATGCCCTTCAGCAAAATGGTCGGACGGGCACTGGACAAAATTAAACAGTTAGATATATCAACGATAGCTCCAAGTCACGGACCCATTTACAAAGACCCCGAGAAAATCATGAATTCGTACAGAAAATGGTCGGAAGGACGAGTAGAAAAGAAGGCGCTAATAATCTATATTTCGATGTGGGGAAGCACAGAAAAACTGGTCGAAACAATATCGGAAACGATCGCATCGGAAGGTATAGAAGTTACTCCGCTCAACCTTGCCACCACCGATCTAGGAAAGCTCGCCGAAGAGTTGGTTGACAGCGCAGGGATCATAATAGGAACACCCACGGTACTCGGCGGCGCACATCCGAAAATACATCACGTCGCATATCTGGCCAAAAAGCTCAACCCTCCCGCAAAATTTCTGGGAATAGTCGAATCGCACGGTTGGTCCGGAGGAGCGGTCTCACAACTCTCGGAGATGCTCGGCGGCATGGACGCGGAAGTCGTTGGTGCAATAGACGTACTGGGATCCCCCAGAGAAGAATTGGACGAAGTCGTAAGTCTAGGGAAAAATTTTTCGGAGAAAATTAGAAATATGTGAACCACTTAAATCCCCTATTAAAAATGTCTAAAGAATGCTAAAGGAAGGAGCTTTCCGGCGAATTTTTATAAAAAGGTATATACCCGCGCAAAACGGATTGAAAAATAATAAAAAAAGTTGAAGGATTTTAAATCCCTAATCCTTCCCTTTTAATATCTATATGACTTTCTATTCCTTCCGCAATTTCCTCAGGGTCATCACCGAGGACCATCTTTCCTCCAGTGAGATCCTCGACGTCTTCCGTGAGGAGCTTTACTACGTTCTCGCTGCCCGACACGGGGGGAGTCGGCGAAACGTGCGTATACAATCCATATGCTATCGCGGCTATCGCGGCTATTGTCGCCTTTTGCTCCATATACTCCGGTGCAGTTACGGCAACAGGCAGTTCGGTCGGATCAACCTCCAAGGCTTCCGCTACTGTACTTACGAGGTTTAGCAATCGGCCGGTATCAGTACAGGTTCCAAAGCTCAGGACAGGCGGCACTCCCAAAGCCTCACAGACCTCTCTCAAACCATCACCCGCTTTATCTCGGGCGTCGAGAGAAGTCAAACCTCCGACCTGAAGACCTGCGTTTCCACATCCTGCGCTGAGTACTAATATATCTCTTTTGATAAGTTCCTCGGCCACTGAGATCGTTATTTCGTCCTGCGGTCCGTTCTTCAGCGTCGTACAACTGACCAGAGCGACTATCCCCTTTATATTTCCGTTTTTAATGTTCTCCAAAAGAGGGTCGAGAGAACCGCCCAGGGCATCGATAACGGATTCCGGAGAGAACCCCGTGGTGATCTCCCGTTTATAGTCGGGGACGTGAGCGGGTTTGTCCTTCCGTTCTCTGAAATTCTCTACAGCTATATCTATTATTTGAAGCGCTTGTTCTTCCGCTTTCTCCGGCTTGTAACTTATTTTATGCTCAACCCCGGGAATGTTGACCAATTTAGTGACCGGTACAATTTTCGAGTTATACTTTTCCCCGTACTGACCAGAGGTGGGCACCGTACAGTTCATATCTGCAGCAAACACATCGACTGCTCCAGTCGCGAGGACGTACTCCTGATTTATCCAGTTTCCAGTTAGACCCACAAAGACATCATCAGTTTCGAATCTTTGAAGCAATTCCTGCCCAGTCTCGATCGAACCTACTATTCGAAGTCCTTTGGCCCCCGCCTCCTTTGCCTTCTCCTGCACCTCCTCTCTTCGTGCCAATTTTATTAGAGCCGCTCCAATGAACGGTTCGTGCCCGTTTGGAAGAATATTTACGTAATCCGGATCCAGTACGCCCATATCCACTTCGGCACTATGAGGTTTTGCCGTGCCGAAAAGGATATCCTGTATCTCCTCCAGTAAAGTCAGGGACCCAAAGGTAGTAGCCAGTCCCATTCTAAGCGTCTTCAATCCCATGCTTTTGTAATCCCCATCTACATTTGTCATCGCGCTAGTCTTGACGTCCATCATTTCATGGAGGGGGCCGCCGGGCAATATCCCCAATTCTCTCCAATTTTCCTTTCTCGAATCCGGTGCAAATTCTTGGAGAACTCTTGAAGGTTCCTCGCTATCCCTATTTATCTCCTCGATGAGATATTCGGCGAGTTCCACCGCAAGTTCCTCCGGTTCGAGCGAACTGTCCAGCCCGAGTCTCTCTCCAAGATTCATGAGTTTATCCTCGTCCCGAATTTCGAATATTGTGTTTCCCTTTGCCGTTTCCTTCAAAGTCTGGGCCGCTGTGTTCGCATGATAAGTGTAAGCCGCCGTGCCCATCGAGTTATACCTCAGCAGGTTTCTCATGACCATGCCGTCCTTATCGATACCGCAGACACCCCTCTCGGTCTTGCCTGGAACTATTCTGCAGGGACCATTAGTGCATATACTACATCGGACTCCCTTTTGACAATAAGGACATCGGACTCCTTCCATCGCCTCGAATCGGTCGTGAACGTTAGTAATATCCTCTTCCTTTACCTTTTCGTACATCTCTTCGACGGAATCGTGTGCGCTAACTCTTTCCACTTTTTTTCACCTCCTTCATTCGTCGTAATTTTTTGGACAGATCCTCTAATAAATGTTCGTTTATATACGAACGTTCGAGAAGCAGCGAAATTTTTTAACTCGAGCCGGAACTAGATTAAACGTTGGAATGAATATGGAAGACGACACCGAAATTTTCTCCACCGGAAGGGGAGTCCTAGCGGTGAAAAGCCCCGTGAAAAGGAAGATCCTCCACATGGTGTCTAACGAGGGTAAGACCGGAGGGGAAATAAGGGATAACCTGGGCAAGGCAAAGTCCACAATATCCGTACATCTCTCGGACTTAGAAGAACTAGGGCTGATAGAGGAGAGGGTGTGCCCCTCGGACGGTAGAAAAAAGATATATTCCCTTTCAGGGGATCTGCTAGGTAGATCTGAAAAACCTTCCGACGTGCATTTCGAGAATATCCTGGCGAAATTGAGAAAATCTTCCGGAGATAGCTACAAATTTCTCAAGAACTTATTTCACCTTATAAGGTACGGATTCGGTTCTCTGGGGATGAACGTCGGACCCGCGTTAAAGGAGATGGGAAGGGAGGCGGGGGAAAGCCTCGCCAAGGATTTCCAGTCCGAAGATATTCCTGACCTTCTCGAAGAGATCAAATCTTTCTGGAAGGACAATAAACTTGGAGAGATCGAAATAGAAGAAGGGAACTGTCTGACAGTTCACGATTGCTTCGACTGCGCCGGGGCCCCCGAGGTTGGATCCACGATATGTTCTCTGGACGAAGGGATGTTGGAGGGGATAATAGAAGAAAGGACCGGAAAAGGAGTGTCGATCAGGGAGACCGAGTGCTTTGGGACGGGAAAGGATCATTGCAGGTTCGAGATGATTTTTGAAAGGAAGTAAAGATGGAGCTTGTTGGCGAATCTAGCAGTGTTTAAAAATTTTAGGGATCTTTAAACATACTTTAACGATAATTTTTGAATTATATAGATGGTGATGCAAATGGAAGAAGAAATCCCGGAATATGAGGAATACTGTAGTGAGTGTGGGGAAAAAACCCGAAAAAAATTTGTCAGTAGAGAGGATGAACACATGGTATACGAATGCTCGATGTGCGGCTACAAGGAGAAAATAGGCGAAGAAGAAATCGACGAAGAATTAGAGGAAGCAATTGAAGAATGGGAGGAAGAGTGGGAGGAATGACTCACTCGTCCTTCCTCGATTATTGATATATCCGAAAGATACTCTTAACGATGATACTCGCTTCGTACTCTTTTATAGTGAATATCCATCCGTAATCCGCAATTTCAGTCGGCACGATATCAGAACGCCTCAACTCACTGGGCAATTGTAGAAAAAATGAGTACAATTCGAAAACCAATTCGCCTCAAAGAAGTCACTAAAAAACCCATAAAAAATCTATTTAAAAAATTGAGGAAAATAAGAGTTCAGACCCTTCTATAAAGGATAAATACGACTAGAGGTTTGATATCGGAGGATAAATGCTCGAAAATTCAGGCAAACCACTGCTAATCAAAATTAGAAAATCGGTGAGTTCAGAGTATCATCGATTTGTTCAATATATATAATAAAAAATAAAGAAAAGAGAAAGTAGGCCTTATTCTAAAACTTGATTTAATGTTTTAGAGCCCGAGAGCCGCTAAAACATGTTCAGCTACTGGCGCTAAACCCGCCGCGGCTTCTCCGAAGGCCCTCCCATAAACCCCATGAGCAGCAGGCAAACCTCCAGCCACTAAAATCATGGCTAGCTTTACTTTCATGTCTGCAAATTTCATTTTTTTCACCTCACTTTGTTTGGGTATTTTATACTGCCCCCCCTCGGCAGATTTAATAAAAAATCAAAATTTATGCTGGCTTTAGCTTAGTTCCACAGATAGAACACTTTCCATCAGACGTTATTTTGGGCTGTTGGTCGACTTTCTCCCCACAAACTCCACACTTCGGCATTATATTTCACCCCCGCGGTAATAATCAACTATATCAATGTTTAAAAAGGATCTATATAAATATTTCCTCCCTTTACTTAAATAAATAGTTAATAATTTATAAAATATAAATCAATTTGTATTATAATGATCAATTACGTAAAACCTAAATTAGTTGTTAGTCATTGTTTAGAATTCGAAAAATTAAGATACGATGGCCAATACGTTCCCTGTGAAACTGTCAGAGAGCTAAGGGGTTTTGTAAATTTCGTAAAAGTCTGTCCCGAGTATGAAATTGGACTGGGCGTTCCGAGAGAACCTATAAGGATAGTAAGGAAGGGGGGTGAGGATAGATTGGTTCAGCCGAAGACCGGTCGAGACGTGACGGGGGAAATGGATGAATTTACAGAAAAATTTTTAGATGACTTACCACAGATCGATGGTTTTCTGTTCAAGTCCAAGTCTCCCACGGTAGGTCTTAACCGGATAAAAAAATATTCCGACGAAACCGGGCCGAACGTCGTGGAAAAAGGGGCCGGTTTTTTCGCGAGAAAGATAATCGATAGGTACGAGGGTTACCCGATGGAAGATAACGACAGATTGAGAAACGATAAGATCAGAACTCATTTCTTTACAAAATTGTTCACATTTTCGGATTTTCGTTCATCGGTGCGATCCGGGAAATATGTTGATTTGAAAAGATTTCACGAGAAAAATAGACTACTTTTTAAGTTGCACAATCCCGATGTTTTAGACTCGATGGATTACAAGTTAGAAGAAACAAAGGCTATGGAAGAAATTATAGACGATTACTTCGATTTGATGAAAGAAGCTTTTTCTAGAGGGTTCGTTTCTAAAAACTTTGAAAAGTTGGGAGATTTTCTGCTGGACAGATATGTGGATGACATATCCGAAGAAGAGATTCAACATATTGAAGAAATACTGGATATGTACAAGGAAAACAAAATCGGCTCGATCACGTTATTGATTGTCTTTAAAAACCTTGCTTCAAGATTTAAAGACAAATTTATACTTAGACAGACTGTTTTCGAACCTTTTCCACGTGTTTTAAGCCCCGAGTTTGATGAAGACAGAGACAGAAATTTCTGGAAGAACGATTAGCTAATATCTTTTCGGATTTTCCTAAGAAATTCTTATCGAATACGTTTATGTAAAGATTTCGATCTTCCTCGGGCATGAATATGTTTAGGGGGAAATCTGCTTCCCTTCGAAGACAAATTATTTCTCTGAGGCTCTTCTTTCCATCAGAACCTTTAGCTTTGTAGCCATTTCTGAATGTTCTTTCATAGCATGATCCACAAGCTCCTCCAACGTATCCGCTTTGAAATTACAACCCTCATCAATACACATAGGCAAGTTATTCACCCCCAATAACCGGTATGAAGCTCTTGACAGTTTAGCTTAACGGATTAATTGGTGGATTATCCGTTCAGATTAGCTTAATGAAATTATACTTCACTCCACCCGAAGTAGAGGAAAACTTTACCTTTCCCATGTTATTATCAATTTTTAGGTCATCTTTTTACAATCTCGATTTCTTAATAGGGTAAAAAAATATGATTCGATTAATATGTATCAAATTTTGGAAGAAATTCCGATGGAAAAGGTTATCATTGAAAATTAATTATGTTAATACATGGAGCCCGTAAAAATACCTTTGATGATCAAGGAATATTACGATAATCCAATGAAGCGTCAATATTTGTACCGAATATCATATTTGGACAGGGAATATACGCAAATAAATCGATTTCCGTATTTTTTGATGATGCCTACGTTTATTTCCCGGCCAAGAAATATGAGGGTTAAAAAATCGTGATTTTTATAAAAGGAGGGTATATAGGCTGTTTTTCTCAAATTTTAATCGTTGCGGAATAGCGGGGTTATGCCAGTGAGCCGAGGGATACGAGAAGAGAGGATCGAGAAGTTGAACGATCGGGAAGCTGAAACTGGGGAGTATGTGCTATACTGGATGCAAGCTTCACAGAGAGAAGAATTCAACCACGCTTTAGAGTACGCAATTGGTAAAGCAAATGAGTTAGAAAAACCTCTAGTCGTATTTTTTGGGTTAACTGAAAGTTTTCCTTCCGCAAACGAACGTCACTACTATTTCATGCTTGAAGGGCTTAAAGAGACGAGAAAGTCTCTTGAGGATAGAGGTATAAAAATGCTCGTAAAGCAGGGAGACCCGGCAGATAAAGCAATTGAGATCTCGAAAGAGGCAGCACTTGTTGTAGTGGATCGGGGATACCTTAAATTAGAAAAGATTTGGAGGGAAAAGGTCATCGAAAAAATAGACCCTCCTTTAATTCGGGTTGAAACAGACGTAATTGTTCCGGTAGAAGAGGTTTCAGGTAAAGAAGAATATGCAGCAAGGACTATACGGCCTAAAATCGACAGGATATTGGAAAAGTTTCTTACGGAACTGCATAAGAGGAAGTTAGAGAAAAGCTCCCTTGACTTGGATTTCAAATCTTTAAAAATCGAAGATGTTGAGAGTGTTGTCGATAAGTTAGGTTTAGAGGGTGAAGTCGAGAAGGTCGAAAGCTTCCACGGCGGCTTTAGCGAGGGCGAAAAACATCTTAATGATTTTATTAAAAATAAGTTGAACAAGTACCCGGAAGAGAGTAATGATCCTTCCAAGAGTTATCTTTCAAACTTGAGCCCTTATCTCCACTTTGGACAGATTTCCCCCCTTTACATAGCTTTAAAAGTGAGGGGATATGGAGGGCCCGGAGTTGATGATTATTTGGAGCAGCTGATAATTCGCAGAGAGCTGGCCATAAATTATGTCCATTACGATGAAAATTACGATTCTTTGAAAGGGCTTCCGGACTGGGCGAAAAAAACTTTGAAGAAACACGAGGATGATGAAAGAGAATATATCTATTCCGAAAAAGATTTTGAGAACTCAGAAACCCATGACCCCTACTGGAACGCTGCACAAAACGAGATGGTTAAAACGGGAAAGATGCACGGCTATATGAGGATGTATTGGGGGAAGAAAATACTGGAATGGAGCAAAAATCCCCAGAAAGCCTTCGAAACGGCTCTTTACTTAAATAATAAATACGAGCTGGATGGTAGGGACCCCAACGGATTCACGGGAGTCGCCTGGTGCTTTGGAAAACATGACAGGGCTTGGAAAGAAAGACCTGTTTACGGGAAAGTCAGATACATGAGTGCTTCGGGGTTAGAGAGGAAATTCGACATGGATAAGTATGTCGAAAAGGTTAGAAACTGAATATGTTTAATAGGAAGAACCATTGAGAGATCGGCCGCAGTTACGGAAAAATTTGGACCAGACGCTTTTTTCGCGTCGCATCTGGTGCCTTAGTTGGGGATTAGTCGTCTTTATCCTGTTTTTTTGTTAGTCCTGGATACCGTGGATTTTGGCGTGTTCGGCATAAACTTCTCGTCCGGATAAGTGGACGTAGGCTGTAGTTATACTTGATCCTTCTATGCTTCCGAAACCCTCAAATAACTCCTCAGGATTTGAGAAAATGTTTCGCAGACAAGATTGGGAGATTAGTAGTCCAAGATAAATATATCGACGCTTTCTGCGGTAGAGTTCCTGAGTCATTTTTAGCAATTATTATAAAGATTTCAGACCCTCAAAATTAGAAGAGGTTTATAAAAGAACAAACCTGAAAGTTGTGGAACAAGATAGATGTCGCTATTTATCGTCTGGGACTCAAAAAAGATTACGGAAAAAACCTGATCTAGAATAAGGATGAAGAAAGTAGGATACGATACCGTACGGAAAGCTCGCATCAAAATAGCATCTGTGCGGATCGGAAAAGATAAATGCGAAAAAAAAGATGAAATAGAAGGTTGGGGGGAAACTAATTTTTTATTCTTTGGATGATTTGGATTCTTTGTCTTCCTTTTCGCTGATTTCGTCTATTTTTTCAAATTCTTCTCGAGATAAGAGTTTGGTCAAATCCAGTAGAATTATCAGTCTGTCTTCTCCGACTTTCCCTACTCCTTTTAGGTATTCTTCCGATACTTCTGTGGTTATCAGGTTGGGAGTGGAGTCGGTTTTTTCTTCCGGTATTTCGAGTACGTCCGTGACTGTATCGACGATCATTCCTATGAATTGATCTCCGCGTTCGGCTATTACGATTCTGGAATCGGAGTCCAGTTCTTTCGGTTCGAGGTTTAGCCTTTTTCGAAGGTCTATGATGGGGGCTATGGTACCTCTCAGGTTTATTATCCCTTCGACGAAATCT
>Ga0207421_10000418_pt1 | contig 54559 bp, 42 predicted proteins | sample SodLakKL_010_SED_4_FD_187542 | JGI IMG/M metagenome (GOLD analysis project Ga0207421, IMG submission 187542) | Alkaline sediment microbial communities from Lake Tanatar, Kulunda Steppe, Russia - 8KL_010_SED (SPAdes) (version 2) | ecosystem: Environmental > Aquatic > Non-marine Saline and...
ATTTTCACATGTCACGCACTAGCCGCGTGCTGTCGCCTTCTGGGCGCGCCCTGCGACATATGTTTGCACCACAGCGCGGTCGTCGCCCATCACTTGCAGGGTGAATAATTCATCCATCAGATTGCGCGCGCGCTCCATGCGCAGGGCCATTGCGGGGGTGGCATGTGCATCCAGCACCACCAGATCGGCCTCGGTGCCGGCGTCCAGCGTGCCGATCTGATCTTGCAGGCCAAGGGCCACCGCATTGCCGCGCGTGATCCAGTGAAAGGCGCGGAAGGGGTGCAGGCGCTGGCGGTTCAGTTGCAGCACCTTATAGCCCTCGGCCAGTGTTTGCAGCATGGAATAACTGGTGCCGCCGCCGATATCGGTGGCAATCGCATTGGTCAGACCGGCCGCACGCAATTTCGCGTCATCAAACAGGCCAGAGCCCAGATAGAGGTTCGAGGTGGGGCAAAACACCGGCTTTGCACCCGCTTCCGCCAAAGCCCCGATTTCGCGGTCGGACAGGTGGATCGCATGGCCCAGCAGGCAGTTCTCGCGCAAAAGCCCGTAGCGTGCATAGATATCGGTGTAATCCACGGCCTCGGGGTAAAGCTGGCAGGAGAGCGCGATTTCGGCGTGGTTCTCGCTCAGATGGGTCTGGATGTAGCACTCCGGGTGCTCTGCCGCGAGCGATTTCGCGGCCTCCATCTGCGCAGGCGTCGAGGTGATGGCAAAACGCGGGGTGATCGCATAGGACAGCCGCCCCGTGCCATGCCAGCGTTCAATCAGCGCCTTGCTGTCATCATAGCTAGATTGCGGCGTATCGCGCAAAGCCGCGGGCGCGTTGCGGTCCATCATGACCTTGCCGGTGATCAGGCGCATGTCGCGGGCATGGGCCTCGGAAAACAGCGCCTCGGCGGATGTGGCATGGACCGAGCCATAAGCCACCGCCGTGGTGGTGCCATGTTCGGTCAGCCGGTCGAGAAAACCCTTGGCCATTGTCGCGCACAGCGCGGGGTCGCTGTAACGGGTTTCTTCGGGGAAGGTGTAGTCGTTCAACCAGTCCAGCAACTCGGCCGCCCATGACGCGATGACCTGCATCTGCGGGAAGTGTAGATGCGTGTCGATGAAACCGGGCATGACCAGATGCGGGCGGTGGTCGATGAGCGTCGCCCCTGCCGGGTCGATCCGGTCGAAATCGTCCAACGCAGTGATCTGGCCGCCCTCGATCAGCACGCCACCATCCTCAAAATAGCGGAAGCTGTCGGTATCGTCCGGGGTCTGGGGTTCGCGCAGGAAGGTTAGCAACCGCGCGCGGATGATTTTTCGGTCCATGAAAAAGGCTTTCAGATTTGGGCCGCAGTGGCCGCGACGTCTGGGGACAGTTTGCGCAAGGCGGTAAAGATTTCATGCGTGGTCATCAAGGCAATCACTTCGGGGCGCTTGTCGCCCAGACCTTGGGCCCCGATGGGGCAGATCAGGGCCTCGGATGACACGCCGCCTGTGTCGCGCGCAAAGCGTTCAAACCGCGCACGCTTCGTGGCCGACCCGATCAGCCCGACATAGGCCGCATCATTGCGGCGCAGTGCGGCCAGTGTCAGCAGGAAATCCAGCCCGTGATCGTGGGTTGTGACCACATAAGCGCTGGCGGGGGGCGCACTTGCAATCTCGGCTTCGGGCAGGGGGGTCAGGCGGGTGTCCACACCTTCGGGCACCAATGCCAACTCGCTGGCGCGCGTATCGACAAGGATCACGCGCCAAGGCAGCGTCAGCGCAACCTGCGCCAAGGCCCGGCCCACATGGCCCGCGCCAAGGATCAGCAGATGCGGGCGCTGGGCGTTTTCGATCCGCGCCAGATGAGCGGCGCGCTGGCTTTCGCCAAGGCGGTGAAGCTCCACACTGACCCGCCCGCCGCAGCATTGGCCGATTTCCGGCCCCAGCGCGATATCGAGCTGCGCGCGCATCTCGCCTTGCGCGAGCATGTCGCGGGCCCGTGTGAGCGTTTGCCATTCGGCCTGTCCCCCGCCGATTGTGCCTGCCAGTGCGGTGGCGGTGACAAACATCTCGGCCCCTTCGTCGCGCGGGGATGAGCCTTGCACGCGGGCAATGCGGGCATGGATGACGGACGCAGCCCCCGTCAGAATGTCGCGCGCGCCTTTCATGACCGTTTTAACCGTTCCACCGCCATCAGCACGCGTTCGGGCGTGGCGGGGGCGTCAAGCCTTGGGCATTCGCGGTAATCGGCAACCGAGGCCACGGCCATGCCAATCGCCTCAAACACGGAAATCGGCAGCATAAAGGGCGGCTCACCCACGGCTTTGGAACGTTTAATCGTGGGTTTTGCGTTTTCCGACCAGTCGGCCAGTTTGACATTGAAGATGCGCGGGCGATCGGATGCCAGCGGGATTTTATAGGTCGAGGGTGCGTGCGTGCGCAGGCGACCCTGATCGTCCCACGCCAGTTCTTCAGATGTCAGCCAACCCATGCCCTGCACAAAGGCCCCTTCAACCTGCCCCAGATCCAGCGCGGGGTTCAGGGATTTGCCCACATCATGCAGCACATCCGCGCGGTCCACGCGCGTCTCGCCGGTCAGCGTGTCGATGCTGACCTCGGAACATGCGGCGCCATAGGCGAAGTAATAGAACGGCTGGCCCTTGCCTGCCGCGCGGTCCCAATGGATTTCGGGGGTCTTGTAGAACCCTGCCGCCGAAAGCTGGACGCGGGCCATATAGGCGGCATGGATGAACTCGTTGAAGCCCATGACCTGCGCGCCCACGGCCACGCGACCGGGCAGGAATTGCACAGCGTCTTCGCTCACATTCCAATGGCGGGCGGCAAATTCGACCAGCCGCGCTTTGATCTGGGTGCAGGCGTCAAGGGCGGCCATGCCGTTCAGGTCTGTGCCGGAACTGGCGGCGGTGGCCGAAGTGTTGGGCACTTTCTCGGTCGTGGTCTTGGTGATCTTGATGCGGTCCATATCGACCTGAAACGCCTCGGCCACCACTTGCGCGACCTTGGTATAAAGCCCTTGGCCCATTTCGGTGCCGCCATGGTTCAGATGGATCGAGCCGTCATTATAGACATGCACAAGCGCACCGGCCTGATTGTACCATGTCGCGGTGAAGCTGATGCCGAACTTCACCGGCGTCAGCGCAATACCCTTGCGGATGATGCCGCCTTTGGCGTTGTATTCCAGCACGCTTTTGCGCCGCGCCTGATAGTCGGAAGTGGCTTCCAGCTCATCCACCAGCCTGTTCAGGATATTGTCTTCGACGCGTTGGTGATAGGGGGTGATGTCGCCCCCGTCGCGGTAGAAATTCGCGCGCCGGATTTCCAACGGGTCGCGGCCCAGATTATAGGCGATTTCCTCGATCATGCGTTCAGCGGCGATCACGCCTTGCGGGCCGCCAAAGCCGCGAAAGGCGGTGTTGCTGACGGTATTGGTTTTCAGGGGCCGCGATTGCAAGCGCACGGCGGGGTAGAAATAGGCATTGTCGGCATGAAACAGCGCGCGGTCGGTCACGGGGCCGGACAGGTCCGACGACCAGCCACAGCGCGCCGCAAAGACGCCATCCACCGCCAGAATGCGCCCCTGATCGTCAAAGCCCAGATCATAGTCGATGCGGAAATCATGGCGCTTGCCGGTGATTTCCATATCCTGATCGCGGTCGGGGCGCAGTTTGACCGCGCGGCCCAGTTTCTTTGCGGCAATGGCGGCGAGGACGCAAAAGAGGTTCATCTGCGTTTCTTTGCCGCCAAAGCCCCCTCCCATGCGCCGCACATTGATGACCACGGCATTGGACGGCACGCCAAGCGCATGGGCGACCATATGCTGGGCCTCACTCGGGTGCTGCGTGGATGCGAAGAGTGCGACCTCATCATCCTCGCCGGGAATGGCGAGTGCGATCTGCCCTTCCAGATACATGTGATCCTGCCCGCCCACGCGCATGCGCGCAGTGACCCGGTGGGGGGCTGCGGCCAGCGCGGGGGCCACATCGCCGCGTTCCAGTTTCAGGGGGGCTGTGACATCTGGGTAGCCTGCCGCTTCGGCGCTGTCGATGTCGATGGCATGGGGCAGGGGGGCGTAGTCGATCTTCGCAAGCGTGCAGGCACGGCGCGCAAGGTCACGGGTGGTTGCAACGACCGCGAAAACCGGCTGGCCGTGATATTGCACCAGATCATCGGTGAAGATCGGCTCATCCATCAGCCCTGTGGGCGAGACGTCATTGCGGCCCGGAATATCGGCGGCTGTCAGCACGGCCACCACACCGGGGGCCGCGCGCACGGCGGAAAGATCGACCGAGGTGATCCGGCCATGCGCAATGCCCGCACCGCCGATATAGGCGTGCAGCGTGCTTGCCGGTTCGGTGATGTCATCGGTATATTCGGCGCGGCCCGTTACATGCTTGATAGCCGAGTCGTGGATCAGGCTGTCATGGGCGGCACCGCGTATGCGGGGGTCGTCCTTCATGTTGCATCCTCCAATGTGGCGGGGGTGCCTTGGGATTCATGCCAGAAGCGGGTGAACAGATTTTGCGCGGTTTGCATCCGGTACGCGGCGCTGGCGCGCATGTCCGACAGGGGCGTGAAATCCTGCGGCAAGCTGGCGGCGGCGCGCAGCAATGTGGCTTCGGTAAAGGGCTTGCCGATAAGGGCGGCTTCGGCATGGGTGGCGCGTTTGGGGGTTGCGGCCATGCCGCCGAAAGCAAGGCGCGCGGCGGTGATGGTGCCCCCCTCAACTGTGAGGCTGAAGCCCGCGGCCACAGCGGAAATATCCTCATCCCGGCGCTTGGAGAGTTTATAGGCGGCGTGCAGGGTACCCGGTGCGGGTTTTGGAAGGATGATGCTTTCGATAAATTCGCCGGGCGCGCGGTCTTGCTTGCCGTAATCGAGGAAGAAATCCTCTAGCGGGATGTCGCGCTGCGTCGCGCCGTGGCGCAGCACCACCCGCGCCCCCATGGCGATGAACGGCGGCGGCGTGTCGCCGATGGGCGAGCCATTGGCGATATTGCCGCCAAGCGTGCCCATCGCGCGCACCTGCCAGCCTGCGATACGATCCCAATAGCGGGCCAGATGCGGGAAATGGGCCAGCAGGGGCGCGCGCGCGCCCTCATAGCTGACCATCGCGCCGATATGCAGGGCCGTGTCCGTCTCGGTCACCGTGCGCAGATCGTCCAGATGGCCGATAAACACCGCCAAGGGCAGATCGCGCAGGAACTTTGTGACCCACAGGCCCACATCCGTGGCCCCTGCGATGATGCGGGCGTCGGGGTGTTCCACCAGCACATCGGCCAGATCATCGACCGAGGCGGGCAGGATCGCGCGGCTGCCATCCTTGGTCACATCGACGCGCGCGCCGTCTTGCCATCCAAGCAGGGTCGCACTGACCCGCGCACGCTCACCCATCAGCGGGTCGGAGGTGCCATAATCGCCCATCGCAAGTGCAGCGCGGATGATCGGCGCGTAGCCGGTGCAACGGCACAGATTGCCTTGCAAGGCGCGTTCTACCTGCTGCTCAGAGGGGTGGGGCTGCTCCATCCACAGGGCATAAAGCGCCATAACGATGCCGGGTGTGCAAAAGCCGCATTGGCTGCCGTGATGTTCCACCATGGCGCGCTGGACGGGGTGCAGGCCGCCATCTGTGCCGCGCAAATGCTCGATCGTCACGACGTGACAGCCATCGCAGGACACAAGCGGGCGGATGCAGGCATTCACCGGCTCATAGACCAGCCCTTGCGCGCCGATGCGCCCCACAAGCACCGTGCAAGCGCCGCAATCCCCCTCGGCGCAGCCTTCTTTGGTGCCGCGCAGGCGCTGGTCCAGTCGCAGATGGTCCAGCAACATGTCGGTGGCCCCTGCCGTAGGCAAGGTCACGGCGCGGTCATTGAGCAAGACTCTGATCGTGTGGCGCAGGGGCATTTGGGCGTCCTTGTTTGCGTCTTATTCTAACATAAGAAACCTTGTCACAATGTCACTTTCAACGTGAGTGATAAAACGGTTAGACTGTTTCAACGCAGTGTTGGGAATTGTGCTGGTTTCCTGTGCAGTCGCGGTGAACGGGGGTGAGGTTATGTCCTATCTGGAATCCCTGCGCGTGTTCGTGCGCGTCAGCGAATTAGGCTCGATCACTGCGGGCGGGCGCGATTTGCGGCTGACGCCTGCCGTGGCCAGCAAGCGGATCAAGGAGTTGGAGGGGCGTCTGGGTGTGCGTCTGTTCAACCGCACCACGCGCAAGCTGACGCAAACCGAAATCGGGCGTGAATTCTACGATCATGCCCGCCGTGTCATCACCGCGTTGGAGGATGCAGAGGCGGCGGTGTCGGGGCTGTCAGGCCATTTGCGCGGCACAATCCGGGTGACAGCGCCGCTGGGTATCGGGCGCAGGCTGATTGCCCCTTTCGCGCATAGGTTCGCGCAGGATTACCCGGAAATTCGTATCAATCTGCGGCTGTCGGACAAGCGGGTGGATATTCTGGAAGATCAGATAGATATGGCCTTTGTGCTGGGAGAGCTGCCTGAATCCAGCCTGAAGCAGCGCAAGATCGCGGATGCGCCCCGCGTGATTGCCGCCAGCCCCGAATATCTGGCGCGGCGCGGTACACCACACAGCGCGGAAGAGTTGAAGGCGCATGATTGCCTGCTGCTGCGCTATCCGCGCTCGCTTGAATATTTCTGGACAGTGCAGACCATCGACGGGCTGTTGCGGTTGGATCTGACAGGCCAGTTGGATTGCGATGATGCCAGTGTTCTGGTGGATTGGGCGCTGGCCGGGGCAGGGATTGTCAACCGCCCCGTGATGGAACTCGCGCCACATCTGGACACCGGCGCGTTGGTGGCCATTTTGCCCGACATGCCGCCACTATCCGCAATATTTGCCTGTCTGTATCCGCACAGGCGCCACCAAGACCCGAAGATCAGGCTGTTTGCAGATTACATGGTGCGGGCCTGCAAGGGGGCCGTGCCCAAGTGAGGGGTCTCACTTGGGGTAAGGCTGGGTGCAATTTCAGGCGATGCCGTATTGCCGGTGCGCGTCAGAGCAAGAGATAAGTTTTCCCCCCGCTTCGTCCCACAGATGCAGTTTTACCGTGGCCAGACTCTCGCCAATGGTCAGGCGCTGCGCTTCGCCCAGTTCCGGGAAATCACGGATCACCTCGGGCAACCGGTAGAAGGGGATGCGCGAATACAGGTGATGGACATGGTGAATGCCGATATTTCCAGACAGCCAGCGCAACGGCTGGGGCAGAACGTAATGCGAGCTGCCCTCCAATGCGGCGTCGTGCAATTGCCAGTCTTCGCCCTTGGACCAATGTGTCTGCTCGAACTGGTGCTGGACATAGAACAGCCACACACCAATCGTCGCCGCAATTACCGAGGTGGGCAGGAACACCAGCAGGACCGGCAAAAGCCCGCCAAACCAGATAATCAGCGCCAGCGCGATGCCGATCATGGCATTGGTGCCCATGGCCGATGTCCAGTAGCGCCAGCCCGCATTCATCAGCCCCATCGGCAGACGGTTTTGCAGGATGAACAGATAGCTTGGCCCCAGAACGAACAGCACCACAGGGTGGCGGTACAGCCGATACAGGAACCGCCCGAAGGGCGAGCGTGCGCGGTATTCTTCGACGGTCAAGGTGGTGACATCGCCGATGCCGCGCTGGTCCAGATCGCCGTGATGGGCGTGGTGGATCGCATGTGTGCGCCGCCAGACAGCATAAGGTGTCAGCGTCAGCACCCCGAGAATGCGCCCGACCCAGTCTTGGGCCTTGCGGTTTTTCAGGAAAGAGCCGTGTCCGCAATCATGCTGGATGATGAAAATCCGCACCAGGAAAGTGCCATTCATCACCGCCAGCGCCAAGGCCAGCCAAGCGCTGACAGACAAGGCCATCCAGGCCAGTGCCCAGAGTGCGAAAAACGGCACAAGGGTCACGGCCAGTTCAAACAGGCTGCGGTGTGTCGTCGGATCACGGTAGCGCGCAAGTGTGCTTAGCCAGGTGCGCGCTGTGCGGGGGGGTAGTGTCTTGTCGTGCATCAGAGCCTGTCGGTCGTGGCCGAGTATAGAACCGGCGGGTTTCGCTATGCCTTGGCAGGATACCATTTAGCGGTCGACCTATTTCAGCGCCCCCACGATTATGCTGTATCTTTCAGGTATTCAACAAGTTTGATGCGCTCAAGCGCCCGGCCGCGAACAATTCCGCGTCACTGCAATCTAAAGCGTAGCAACTTAACGTAAATACACGCGAATTTGCCATTTCACCGTGCCACTATGCCGCAACGCACCTGCTGCGTCTTGTTCCCGGCGGCGCGCGCCGGGACTATGGCCTGCGAGGGGCATGGCTTACAGATAGCGGTTGACCAGATTTTCCAGCTTCTCTTGTTTGCCGGAATGCGGTTGCGGGTTCAGGTCATTGGCCAGCACATCCTTGGTGATGCTGGCCAGATCGCCATGCAGCATGGCCTGCGCTGCCGGCTTGTCCCAGCCAGCATAGCGGGTGGCGCGCGCGGCTTCCAGTTTGCCATCTTCCAGCATGGCGGCTGCGGCCTTTAGCCCGCGTGCGCAGACATCCATTGCACCTGCATGGGCAAGGATCAGGTCTTCAGCGTCCAGTGACTGGCGGCGCAGTTTGGCGTCGAAATTCGTGCCGCCTGTGGTAAAGCCGCCCGCGCGCAGGATTTCGTAATAGGCCAGTGCGACCTCGGGCATATTGTTCGGGAATTGGTCGGTGTCCCAGCCGGATTGATAATCGTTGCGGTTCATGTCGATGGAACCGAACACCCCCAGCGACGAGGCCAGTGCGATTTCATGCTCGAAGCTGTGGCCCGCCAGAATGGCATGGCCCTGCTCGATATTGACCTTTACTTCCTTCTCCAGCCCGAAGCGTTGCAAAAAGCCGAACACGGTTGCCACGTCGTAATCATACTGGTGCTTGGTCGGTTCCTGCGGCTTGGGTTCAATCAGGATCGCGCCTTTGAAGCCGATCTTGTGCTTGTAATCCACCACCATCGACAAGAAGCGGCCCATATGGTCCAGTTCCTTGTTCAGATCGGTGTTGAGCAGCGTCTCATAGCCTTCGCGCCCGCCCCACAGCACATAGTTTTCGCCGTTCAGGCGGTGGGTCGCATCCATGCAGGTTTTGACCGTTGCGGCGGAGAAGGCGAACACATCGGGGTCGGGGTTGGTGGACGCACCCGACATATAGCGGCGATGGCTGAACAGATTGGCCGTGCCCCAGAGCAGCTTTGGCCCGCCTGCGTCCATCTTGGCGGCCAAGTAGTCGGTCATCTCTTCCAGATTGCGGGTATTCTCGGCGAAACTGTCGCCTTCGGGGCGCATATCGGCGTCATGAAAGCAAAAGAAGGGGGCATTCAGGATGTGGAACATCTCGAACGCCACATCGGCCTTCAGCTTTGCATGTTCCATTGTGTCGCCGAACCACGGGCGCAGAAAGGTCTGACCGCCGAACGGATCATTGCCGGGCCATGCGAAATTATGCCAGTAGCAGACCGCAAAGCGCAGATGATCTTCCATCCGGCGGCCAAGGACAACTTCATCTGGGTTGTAGTGGCGAAAGGCGAAATCGCTGTCACTGTCTGCGCCCTGATAGGTCAGTTGTGGGATGCCTGCGAAAAAATCGGTCATGTCAGATCCTTGATGGCGGTTTGTGCCGCGCAGTAGCGGGTGTATGTGTCTGCATATGCAGCGGTTAGGGTGGGATCGGGGATGATCTCGTGCGCGATGGGGGGCAGGGGCATCGCCTCAAGGCTGGCCCCGGTGGCGGCCATCAACCCTAGGCGCGCCGCACCAAGGGCTGCGCCATGCTCGCCTGCATCGGGCACGAGGATCGGAAGATCAAACGCTGTGGCCAGCGCCGAAAGCCAATAGTCCGAGCGCGCGCCCCCGCCTGCGGCGACGAGCGTGTCGAGTCTGGTGCCGGTGGCCGCAAGGGCTTGCTGGCAGTCTTTTAGCGCAAAGACCACGCCTTCCATCACCGCGCGGGTGGCGGCAGCGCGGTCTGTTGCATGGTCCAGCCCGATGAATGCAGCGCGAATGGTGGCGTTGTTCAGCGGTGTGCGTTCGCCGCCCAGATAGGGCAGGAACAGCGCGCGACCGGGGGCTTGCAGCGTGCCCAGATTGGCGGTCAGGTCGGCTGCACTGGCCCCTGCAATGTGGGAGAACCAGTTGAGCGCATCTGTCGCAGAAAGGATTACGCCCATCTGGTGCCATGTTCCGGGCAGCGCGTGGCAGAAGGTATGCACGGCGGTTTCGGGTGCGGGCGCGTAGCCGTCGGTGGCGGCAAACAACACGCCCGACGTGCCAAGGCTGACAAAGCCTTGCCCCGCCCGCGCAACCCCCAGACCGATGGCCGTGGCGGCGTTGTCGCCTGCGCCGCCCGCAACGGGGATGCCGGGTTTAAGGCCGAACTCTGCGCCAAGAGCTGCGCGCAAACTGCCTGAAATGGCCGCGCCTTCGACCAGCGCGGGCATCTGGTCGCGCGTCATGCCCGTGGCCGCCAGCAGATCATCGGACCAGTCACGCGCGCCGACATCCAGCCAGCTTGTGCCTGCGGCATCCGACATTTCAGCCACATGCGCACCGGTCAGCCACAGGCGCAGATAATCCTTTGGCAAAAGCACCTTGGCGGCGCGCGCGAATAATTCTGGTTCTTGCTCGGCCATCCAGACGAGTTTGGGCGCGGTGAAGCCCGGAAAGACGATATTGCCGCTGATCGCGCGAAAGCGCGGGTCTGCATCCAGTCGTGCGGCCTGTGCATGTGCGCGGGTGTCGTTCCACAGGATGCAAGGGCGCAAGACTTCGTCGGCGGCGTCCAGCACGGTTGCGCCATGCATCTGACCTGACAGCCCGATGCCCGCAACAGCGGCCATGTCGATCTTGCCCGCCAGTTTGCGCAGCACGTCACCCGCTGCCGCCACCCAAGCGGCGGGGTCTTGTTCCGACCAGCCGCGATGGGGGCGCGCCACCTGCAAGGGGGCGCTGGCCTCGGCCATCACCGCGCCAGAGGCGTCGATGACCAGCCCTTTCAGGCCAGAGGTGCCCAGATCAAGCCCTAGATACATTACGCGGCCTTCTCTGCCTTTTTGCCCATGATAATCATGGACAGGATGTCATCTTCGGTCACATCCTCGACGCGTTCAGTGCCGATAAGCTGGCCGTTCTTCATGACGCTGACACGGTCGCACAGCGCCATCATTTCGCGTGTGTCATGGCTGATCAGGAAAATGCCCAGCCCCTGTGCCTTCAATTCCATAATCAGGTCGGCCACCATCTTGGTTTCATGCACGCCCAAAGCGGCGGTCGGTTCGTCCATGATCAGGATGCGCGCATTGAAATACACCGCGCGCGCAATCGCCACCGATTGCCGCTGACCGCCCGACAGCGCACTGACCGGATCGGCCACTTTCTTGAAGTTGGGGTTCAAGCGCGCCATGATTTTGCGCGTCTCGGATTCCATGCGGCTGTCATCCAGAAACCCGAACATGGTGCGCAATTCGCGCCCCAGAAACAGATTGGCGGGCGCGGGCAGGTTATCGGCCAGCGCCAAGGTCTGGTGGATCGTCTCGATATTATGCGCGCGGGCATCGCGGGGGCTGGCGATGGTAACTTTCTCGCCATCAATCAGAATCTCGCCACTATCCGCACGGTAGGCCCCCGAGAGGATTTTGATCAGGGTGGATTTGCCGGCACCATTATGGCCCAGCAGCCCCACCACTTCACCGGGATACAGGTCGATGGAGACGTCATCCACCGCCTGCACGCCGCCAAAAGCAATCGAGATATTGCGCATTTCTACAAGGGGTTGCATGTCTTATCCTTTCCCGGTGCGGCGGCGGTAGATGATGTCGATCAGCACGGCCAGAACCAGCACACTGCCCACAACAATGTTCTGCAAGGGCGCATCGACCCCCACCATCGCCATGCCTGATTGCAGCGATTGCATGATGAGCGCGCCAAGAATGGCCCCGTAGATCGTGCCGATCCCGCCTGCCAGCGCCGTGCCGCCAATGACCGCAGCGGCGATGACGCGCAATTCGTCCAGTGTGCCGATATCGTTGGAATGGTTGGTCAGACGGGCTGAGGCCACGACCGCCGAGATGGCACAAAGCGCGCCCATGATCGCAAACACCTTGACCGTCAGCAGGCGCGTGTTGATGCCAGACAGTTCTGCCGCTTGCGGGTTGCCGCCGGTCGCAAAGATATAGCGCCCCAGCCGCGTCTTGCGCGCCACAACCGTCATGACAACCGCCACAACAATCAGCAGCAGCACCGAGATGGGCAGGCCATATGCGGCGCTGTAACCTTCGGGCATCACCTCGCCACGCGCCTCGAACTGGCGGTTCAGGCGGGCAACGGGAATTTGATAGGAATTCAGGACCGCAATGAAGCCTAAGATTACACCTGCGATGATCGCGCCCAGCGTGATCTCGGCCCACATGGGTTTAACAGGGAAATCATGGCGGGTCTTGTCGCGGCGCTTCGCCCAGAGTCCCACCAACGCAGCCAGCGTGGCCACAATCCCGATGACCCAAGACCAGAACTCGCCCAATGTGCCGTTGATGCCGCCAAACATCTGGAAGGTAGAATCCAGCGGGCCGATGGTCTGGCCATTGGTCAGATACCACGCGGTATTGCGCCAGACCAGCAACCCGCCCAAGGTCACGATAAAGGCCGGAATCATCAGATAACCGGACAAATAGCCTTGAAACGCCCCGATCAACCCACCCGTCAGGATGCCTGCGCCAATCGCCAGCCATGGGATCAGCGGGTGGCCCAGTGGCAGGCCCAGCAGTTGCGGCAGCCACGCGGTCTGCATCATGGCCATCACGGCCGAGCAGGTCGCCAGAAGCGCGCCCACTGATAGGTCAATGTGGCGCGTGACAATGACAAACACCATGCCAGTGGCCATAATTGCCACACTGACTGTCTGGATTGTCAGGTTGAATATGTTGCGCGGGGTCAGAAACCGCCCGTCGGTCAGGACGTTGAAAACCACCATCACCAAAATGAAAGCGCCGATCATGCCCATAAGGCGTGTGTCCAGTTCCAGCGTGTCGGTCAACTTGGCGCGCGGGGCGGGACGTGCCTTTGTGGCGGGGGTGCTGGTTGTCGTGTTTTGGGTGCTCATCTGTTCCGTCCTGTCAGGGAACCTGCGCTGCGTGTCATCTGCACGCACGCTCAAGACAGGGGCGGCACGGGGCCGCCCCTTTTGTGGGATTTCAGCTTGGGATCAGTCGCAGGGCGCGGGGCCGCCGCTGACACCCTGACACAGGGCTTCCTGTGTGATCCAGCCTGCATCGACAACAAGGCTGAGGTTGTCGCTGGTGATCGGCACTGGCTCTAGGAACATGGAAACCATCTCTGTTCCAGCGGGCGAGGTCCACATTTCGGCCCCCTCGATATCGGCCATTGCTGTGCCGCCTGCCAGTTGCACCGCGATTTCCGCTGCGTTGCGGCCCAGATCACGGGCATCTTTCCAGACCGAAACAGTCTGCGTGCCAAGGGCAATCCGGTTCAGCGCCGCATGATCGCCATCCTGACCAGAGACAGGAATACCATCCATTCCTTGCGCAGTCAGGGCCGCAACCGCGCCGCCTGCCGTGCCGTCATTCGAGGCGACGACCGCATCGACCATGTTGTCCTGCGCTGTCAGGATCTGTTCCATGTTGCGCTGGGCATTGGCGGGCAGCCATGCATCAGTATAGGCTTCGTCCACGATGGTGATGTCGCCTGCGTCAATCGCGTCTTGCAGCACTTCCTGCTGGCCACCGCGCAGGAAATCCGCGTTCGGGTCAGTGGGCGAGCCCTTGATCATGACGTAATTGCCCGAAGGCATCTGTTCCAGCACAGCGCGCGCCTGCATCCGCCCGACTTCGACATTGTCGAATGTCAGATAGAAAGCGCGGTCATCCTCGATCAGGCGGTCATAGGCGATGACGGGAATCCCCTCATCTGCTGCGGCCTGAACAGCGGGGCCAATCGCGGCGGCATCCTGCGCCAGAACGATCAGCGCATCTACGCCCTGTGAAATCAGGCTTTCAATGTCTGACAGTTGCTTGGACGAAGATGACTGCGCATCCGCAGACACATATGATGCGCCCGCTTCGTCGAGTGCCGCACGGATCGCGGCCTCGTCTGTCTGCCAGCGTTCTTCCTGAAAGTTTGACCAGCTGACGCCAATTGTCAGCGAATCAGCCCATGCGGCCGAGCTGAAGCCGATGGTTGCGGCCACAGCCGCTGTAAGAATCTTGTTCATGTGTTCCTCCCTAGAACGAAATCGGGCCGAGTTTCTGATGATCGGCCGACAGTGAAAGCATGCCATATAATTTTCGGCTGTCAAATTAAATTTGACGATTTCAGGCCCTAGCTTTGCCAAAATGAGCAGTATTTGGGATTTTTCCTTGCATGACTCGCGTTATTCTGACTTATTTTGTTCGGAGCGCGAATTTAACTTGGGTGGGAGGCCGGGGTCATGATTGCGTCAGGGCTGGGCAACACAGATCAGAGCAATGAGGGTGTACCTGCGGGCTGTGGCCCGTTGCTGAACAGTGTCGCACCGGCGCGCCCCTTGCGGCAAGTGTTGTTTGACCATGTGCGCGCCCAAGGCAGCACCACGCGCGCAGAAATGGGGCGCGCGCTGGGTGTCAGCGCAGCCTCGGTCAGCGCGGTGACAAGTGATCTTATTGCGGATGGGTTTCTGCGCGAAAGCCCGGTGGCGGCGCTGCCTGATCTGGACACGCCGCGCATCGGGCGCGGGAGACCCCCGGTGGAATTGCAGGTCGCAGCCGAAGCGCATCATGTCATCGGCATGAAGCTGGGTGACCTTCGCCATACGGCGGTACTGAGCGATTTCGCAGGGCGGCGCATTGCCGAAACCAGTATGCCCACCCGCCCTAACCGCAAAAGTGCCGCGATCCTGATTGCTGAGGCGCGCGCGCTGATGGACCAGCTGTTGTCAGCGCGCGGCATGAGCCGGCGCGATATAAGCTGTGTCGGGGTGGGCATGGCGGGCATGGTCGAATATGCAACCGGCGATGTGGCGTGGTCGCCGATGCTGGATGCGCCATCGACAGCATTGCGCGGGCAGTTTGAAACGGCCTTTGGTGTGCCCACATGGCTGGACAATGACGCCAATCTGCTGACGCTGGCGGAATTGTGGTTCGGCGGCGGGCGCAGCAAATCTGATTTCGCCGTGGTCACGATTGAACATGGTGTGGGCATGGGGCTGGTGTTGTTCAACCAGCTGTATCGCGGCGCGCGCGGGGTGGGCATGGAGTTGGGGCATACCAAGGTGCAACTCGATGGGGCGCTGTGCCGCTGTGGCAAACGCGGCTGTCTGGAAGCGTATGTCGCGGATTATGCGCTTGCGCGCGAAGCGGCGACCGCGCTCGATCAGCATGAAAGCCTATCCGAAAGCCCGCTTGTCTTGCTAGAGGCCCTGTTTGCCGAGGCGCGCGGCGGCAATGAGGCTGCGTTGTCGATCTTTCGCCGCGCAGGGCGCTATCTGGCGCTGGGCCTGTCGAATGTTGCGCAGATGTTCGACCCTGAGGTGATCATCCTGTCGGGCGGGCGTATGCAATATGACTACCTCTATGCGCGCGAAGTGCTCAGCGAGATGCAGGCCATGACCCTGACCGGTGCGCGCCCGCCCGCGCGAGTGGAAATCCATGCATGGGGCGATCTGGTCTGGGCACAGGGGGCGGTTGCGCTGGCACTCGGGGCGCTGACCGAGCAGCTATTGGGCAACGCATCCGCGCGGGGCAGTGCCGCATGAAGGCCGCAGTTTCTGCATGTTTGATCGCCGCCACGCCGGTCGTGGCGCAGATGCCCGCCTATCAGGATATGAGCGCGCGCATCCCGGCGCATCATTACGCAGGCGGGTGGGAACATTTCGTTGGCGGTGGTGTTGCGGCGCTGGATTGCAGCGAGAATGGACTGCCGGACCTTTTTCTGGCGGGCGGCGAAGGGCCATCGCTAGTGCTGCGCAATCAGGGCGACATGCAGTTCGTGCCCCAAGAGGTGCCCCTGACCGGTGTTACCGGGGCCTATCCGCTGGATATGGATGGCGATGGTGTGCTGGACCTGTTCGTGCTGCGGGTCGGGCCGAATGTTGTTCTGCGGGGCCTTGGCGATTGCGAATTTGAAGATGCGACCGAGGCGCTGGGCGTTGATCCGGGGCAGGGCTGGTCGACAGCCTTTTCGGCATGGTGGGACGATGGGGCAGCGCGCCCAAGCCTGTTTGTCGGCAATTATGTCGATCTGGACGACCCGGAGGGGCCGTTCTTCGCCTGTGACGACAACCAGCTTTTGCGCCCTGCGGCGCAAGGCTATGCCTCATCCGCAATGACGCCCGGTTTTTGCCCGCTCTCGGCGCTTGCGGCCCGCGATGCGCGGGCCCGCATGACTTTACGCCTGTCCAATGACCGCCATTACTATGTGCGCGGCGGATACGAGCAGATGTGGGACATTGCCGATGCCCGCTATCTTGGGCCGGAAGATGGCTGGCAAGAGCAGATGCTCTGGGGCATGGGCATTGCCAGCCGCGACATTACCGGCAACGGGCTGGCGGATGTCTATCTGACCTCTATGGCCGATCAGATGCTGCAACTGGCGCAAAGCGACGGCACCTACCGCACGGCCCCGTTCGAGATAGGCCATACCGCGCATCGCCCGTTTATGGGCGATGATGGCCGCCCCTCGACCGGATGGCACGCGCAATGGGGCGATGTGACGAATAACGGGCGGGCCGATCTGTTCGTGGCCAAGGGCAATGTCGACCAGATGCCCGATCTGGCGATGTCCGACCCCAACAACCTGTTGCTGCAAGGCGCGGATGGGCAGTTTACGGAAGCAGCGCATCTGGCAGGGGTGGCTGACCCCGCGCGCTCTCGTGGGGCGGCGCTGGTGGATTTGACCGGCGACGGGCGGCTGGATCTGGTGGTGGTCAACCGCCGCGCGCCCGCGCGTCTGTACCGCAATATAACGGAAGATATGGGCAACTGGCTGGCAGTAGATTTGCGCATGGAGGGCGGCAACCGCTTTGCCATAGGTGCGCGGGTCCGGGTTGAAACGGCGCAGGGCGCGCACTGGCAGGAAGTGTCTGTGGGCGGTGGGCATGCAGGCGGGCAGGCGGGGCCGCTGCATTTCGGGCTGGGAGAGGCCGCGCAAGCCGTGATCGTGGTGGACTGGCCCGATGGGCAGACAAGCCGCCGCAAGATTGAAGGCGTGAACCGGCGAGTTGCCCTGACGCCGGACAGTTAGTGTGAACCCCCAGTCAACTGGTCCCTGCCTGCTTCGCGTACAGGACAAGTTCTGAGGGTCCGTTGTGCGCGGCGGGCTGACGCCCTTGATTCCGCGCATGGGGACAGTTCGCAAAGAGCTCAGATCGAGACGCGCTCCAGAATCTCCTGCTTGGTCACGGCGCTTGCTGGCTGGGCCAGCACAACCTCGCCTCTGTTCAGCACGCAGAATTCATCGGCCAGCCCATAGGCGAAATCGAAATATTGCTCGACCAGCACAATCGCGATTTCCCCTTCGCTGCGCAAAAGCTCGATCACCTTGCCGATCTGTTTGATGATATTAGGCTGGATGCCCTCGGTCGGTTCATCCAGCAACAGCACTTTCGGCTTGGCAATCAGCGCGCGCGCGATGGCGAGCTGTTGTTGCTGCCCGCCTGATAAATCGCCCCCACGCCGGTCTTTCATCTGCTTGAGAACCGGAAACAACTCGTAGATTCGCTCTGGTATCCGGTGCTCGGAGCGGGGCAGGCAGGCAAAGCCGGTCTGCAAATTCTCGGTCACGGTCAGCAGTGGGAACACCTCGCGCCCCTGGGGCACATAGGCGATTCCGGCCTGTGCAGCTTGGGCCGCGTTGGGATGATCCAGCACTTGCCCATCCAACGACAAAGTGCCGCCCGAATAGGGGTGCCGCCCGGCAATCGCGCGCAGCAGGCTGGTCTTGCCCACGCCATTGGTGCCCATGACTGCCGTCACAGCGCCCACACGCGCCTGAAGCGAGACACCCCACAGGATTTGCGACGCGCCATAATGCAGGGTCAGATTGTCAACTTTCAGCATGTTTCAGCGCCCCAGATATACATCAATCACCTGCTGGTTTTTCGTCACATGGTCCAGACTGCCCTCGGCCAGCACTGACCCTTCATGCAGCACGGTTACGCGGCAATTCAGGCGGCGGATGAATTCCATGTCATGTTCAATCACCATCACCGCACGCGTTTGCGCGGCACGTTTCAGCAGGTCGGTGGTATGTTCGCGCTCGGCGGGGGTCATGCCGGCGGCGGGTTCATCGACCAGCAACAGGCGCGGGTCTTGGGCCAGCAACATGCCGATTTCCAGCCATTGCTTTTGCCCATGGCTCAGATCGCCCGCGCGGTGCGCCAGACGATCTGTCAGGCCGATCTCCTCGGCCAGTTCCACGATCCGGGCGCGGTCGCTGTCGGCGGCTTTCCACATCAGCACCGAAAGCGGGCCGCGCTTGTTCTTCAAGGCCATTGCCAGATTGTCGTTGACGGACTGGTCCTCGAACACGGTGGGTTTCTGGAATTTCCGGCCGATCCCCGCTTTGGCAATCTGGCTTTCCGACAGCTTCAGCAGATCAATCGACCGCTCCCCCCACACAACCTTGCCCTCATCAGGCTTGGTCTTGCCGGTGACAATATCCATGAAGGTGGTCTTGCCTGCGCCATTGGGGCCGATGACCGCGCGCAATTCCGGCTCGCCTATGGCGATGGACAGATTGTTGATGGCGCGGAACCCGTCAAAGGTGACCGACACGCCCGAGACTTCCAGTAAAGTCGTCATGACTGTTTCCTCACCAGATAATCAAACAGCCCGCCAATGCCCTTGGGGAAGAACAGCGTCACTGCGACAAAGCCAAGGCCAAGAAACACCAGCCACCAATCGGTCCAGACAATGCGAAACATCCCCAGATCAATGTTCGGCGCGCCGCCACCTGTCAGCCAGCTGGACAAAAGCGACACGAAAGCGGCGCCGATCACTGCGCCATACAAGCGCCCTCTGCCCCCGATGGCCACCCAAACCGCCAGGTAGATCGAGGCGATGGGCGCGATTTCAGCGGGGTTGATGATGCCCGCCTGCGGATAATAGAGCGCCCCTGCAATGCCCGAGATGACCGCCGTGATGGTAAAGACGAACAGCTTGTAGCCTTCGACATTATAGCCAAGGAAGCGCACACGCGCCTCATTGTCGCGGATCGCGCGGATGACCGAGCCGAACTTGCCCGACACCACCCAAGCAAACAACAGATACCCCGCACCCAGCGCAAAGGCCGAGGCCCAGAAAAACCACATCGAGATGACAGATTGCGACACATCCAGAAAACCGGGGATATTCTGCAACCCCGAAAGCCCGTTATTGCCGCGCAGGCCTGTGTCGTTCTGGAACAGATACAGCGCCAGCGCCAGTGTCATGGCTTGTGTCAGGATCGAGAGGTAAACGCCTGTGACGCGGCTGCGAAAGGCCAGCCAGCCAAAGATCAGCGCCAGCACCCCCGGCACCAGCACCACCATTGCCAGTTGAAACGGCAAAGAGCCTGCGAAAGACCAGATCAGGGGCAATTCTGACGACCCGACGACCCCGAAAATTTGCGCCGCCACCCCTTCGGACACTTCCAATTCAGTCGGCGGGATGGTCCCGCGCCCAAGGCTGTCGCGGATCACGATTTCCGTGCGCGCATACATCAGCCACATGCCGATGGCATAGCCCCCCAGCCCGAAAAATGCGAAATGCCCAAGGCTGAGAATCCCGCAATAGCCCCAGACCACATCCATCGCTATGGCGATCAGGCACAGGCACAGCGTCATGCCCAGCACCTTGACCAGATTGGTTGAAATCGCACCGATCCCAAAGCCTTCGGACATAATTGTGACGCCAAGCGTAAACAGCCCCAACAGCCCCATGAACCACAACACAGACGGGTTTGCCCGCAGAAAACGCCCTTGGGGTTTTGGGGCAGAGGTGACGCGCGGAATTTCTATCGACATGGCCTCAATCTCCGGCGGCGCGGCCCTTCAGGGCAACGATACCCTTGGGCCGGAACTGAATGAACAGGATGATGAACAAGACCATATAGGTCTGGGCGGCCAGCGTATTGGCAGGGTTGAACCACTCGATCCCCTTTTGCAGGAACCCGATCAGCGTGGCCCCTGCCAGCGTGCCAAAGACAGAGCCGACACCGCCCACAACCACTGTCATGAAGCTTTGCACGATGTAATTCGCTCCCATCTCGGAGGTGACCTGCGCCACCAGCCCGATCGACACCCCTGCAACACCGGCAATGCCCGATCCCAGCCCGAAGGTCAGCATATTGATCCGGTCGGGGTTGATCCCCATGCTGGCCGCCATTCCGGGGTTTTGCGTTACGGCGCGCACTTCCAGCCCCAGGCGCGTGCGGTTCAGAATGACCAGCAACGCCAAAAGGAAGAATAATGCCATGAAGAAGATCGCAACCCGGATAGTTGACACCGACACCACATCATTCACCGCAATCGCCCCTGCCAGCCAGTCGGGAGAGGTCAGGGGCCGCGCTTGCGTGCCAAAGATGTTCTTGGCCAGTTGTTGGAGTGCGATCGAGATGCCGAAAGTCGCCAGCAATGTCTCTAGCGGGCGGGTATAGAGATGGCGGATCACCAGCCGTTCCATTGCCACACCGGCAGCGAAGGTGACCAGAAACGCCAGCGGCAGCGCGACCACCAAGGACACAGTGTAATCCGGGATCAGCGTTTGCACGACATAACCGGTATAGGCGCCCATCATGATAAATTCGCCATGCGCCATGTTGATGACCCGCATCACCCCGAAGGTGATTGCCAGACCAATCGCGGCCAGAAAGAAGATCGACGCCAGCGAGAGCGCATCAATCGAGATGCCCACAAATTGCCAGACCGAGATGCGCGTGCGGGTGCTGTCCAGCGCGTCGCGCGCGGCGTCGGTCACGGAAGCGTCCGCTTCGAGATAGGCGTCATAGAAGACATATTGCGCCACTGCCGCTTCCATATCCGCCGTTGTGACCAAGGGCGCGACAGTACCGGCCTCCTCCAGCGCGAGATAGGCCGCGCGCCGCGCCTCGTCCGTGTCAAGCTGGTGCACAGGGATGCCGCCGACAGTCCCGTCCACCACATTGGCCCGCAGCACATCGCGGATGGCATTGCGACCGGGGCGGACAGGAAACAATTCGGCGTCTGACAGCACAGTATAGGCGGCGACCAGCGTCATATCATCGCCCGGAACACGGATGCGCGCGACATTCGTGCCCTCGGGCACCGCCTCGGCAAAGTCGGAGCGGGTTTGCAAAATCTGGTTGAGCGCGCGCCGCGCCTCGGTGCTGATATCGCCGCGCAAGCCCTCAATCGCATCGACGCGCGTGGGCGTATCGGTTGCGAAACGGGCATTCAGCAGATCCAGCAGGCGCTGCATCCGCACGGCAATGGCGCTGACTTGCTCGGTCTCAAGCGCGATTTCCAGCGCCTCGATCTGCTCGGCGTCGGGGCTGCGCGCGATGCTTTCCAGCGCGGCAATCCGGCGGGCAGGATCGGGGTTCAGCAATTCAAACTGCACCAGCGCGGCGTTCACCTCGCGGCGCACACCGGCATTGGGGCGGATATGGTTCAATGCGCGCGAACTGGCGGTACCGACCTCTTCGCCCGTATCAATGTCGATCAGCACAAGGTCGCGGTCGGCACCCTCGCGGGCAAAGAAGAACAGTCCATCCTCGGGGCGCTCATACACGTCCCGATCCGACCATGCGCGCAAGAACGCCACGGTGCCGGGGGCGTCTGCGGCCATCAGCGTGGCCAGCACATCCGGCACGCTGCCGCGCGACGGGCTTGCGATCAAGGGCTGCACTGTTTGCAGCACATCCTGAAGCGGGGTTTCGGCCTGCGCCAAAGCGCGGGCGGGGGCGAGGGTGGCTAATGCAATCAGGCATGCGAACAAACTCGCGATGCGGGGCAGCAGTCGCAGCATGGGCGGGAGACTTTCGGTTTGGTCATGGGGCGGGGTGTGGGGGACGATGCCCCACACCCCTCTTTCAGCTTAGTAGTTGGAGGTCAGCTGAACACAGGTTTCCGTCGCTGTGTCGAACATGCCGCATTCCAGCTCTTGCCAGTCACTGACCAGTGTGGCGCTGTCTTCAAGGAAGGGCGACCAGGCAAGGCCGGGCACTTCTTCGGTCTGGCTAATGATGTCAAACTGACCATCTGCGCGGATTTCGCCAATCAGGACAGGCTTGGACAGGTGATGATTGGTGTTCATCACGGCCATACCTCCGGTCAGGTTGGGGAATTCCTGCCCCCACATGGCCTCGCGCACAGCGTCCACATCGGTGGTTCCAGCCGCTTCAACCGCCTGAACCCACATGTTGAAGCCGATATAATGGGCCTCCATCGGGTCGTTGGTCACGCGGTTCTCGTCGCCGATGAATTCATGCCAAGCCGCAATGAATTCTTCATTTACAGGGGTGTCGGCGGACATGAAGTAGTTCCATGCTGCCAGATGCCCGACCAGACGCGATGTATCCAGCCCCGACAACTCTTCCTCACCGACCGAAAAGGCGACAACCGGAATGTCATCCGCGCTCACACCTTGTGCCGCAAGCTCGGTGTAAAAGCCGATATTTGCATCGCCATTGATGGTCGAGATGACGCCAACCTGCTTGCCACCCGCCCCAAGGCCGATCACATCGCCCACAATCGTGGACCAGTCGGCATGGCCGAAGGGGGTGTAGTTGACGAAGATATCCTCAGGCGCGATTCCCTTGTCCAGCAGATAGGATTCAAGGATCGCATTCGTGGTGCGCGGATAGACATAGTCTGTGCCCAGAAGCGCAAAGGACTCGACGCCCAGTTCTTCAAGGAAATAATCAACCGCAGGGATCGCCTGCTGATTTGGCGCCGCACCTGTGTAGAACACATTGCGCGAGCTTTCCTGCCCTTCATATTGCACAGGGTAGAAGAACAGGCCGTTCAACTCTTCCAGCACCGGCAACAACGCCTTGCGACTCACCGAGGTCCAGGCCCCGAAAATGACATCAACTTCATTCACGGTCAGCAACTGGCGGGTCAGTTCCGCAAAAAGCGGCCAGTCAGAGGCAGGGTCAACGACCACGGCTTCCAGCTCACATCCCAGCACGCCGCCCTTGGCGTTTTGCTGATCGACGAGCATCAGCATGACATCGCGCAGCGTGGTTTCCGAGATTGCCATGCTGCCCGACAACGAATGCAGCACGCCGACCTGAATAGGGCAATTTGCAAATGCGGGCGTGGCGGAAAGCAAGGCTGTTGTGGCAGCAGTGGTCAGAAGGGTTTTCTTGATCATGTAATGCATACTCCTGTGAAACGGCTGCATGCGTCTGGAAAGGCTGACATGAAAGCGACTTTGCACACACCACTTCACTCAGAGCAGCAGTCATATTTTGCGCATGTCCGGCAGTCAGGGTCTGCCAGGATCGGGCCGTCGGACATGCATTCTTTGATATAATCGTGCTTTGTTATTGACACTTGCCCGCGCCGACGCAAATCCCGATGCAGCACGTCGCGCAAAGAAGCAGAGTATCCCCCCCAATGCACATTAATTCAGCCAAACCCCGCCTGTGCGCTGAAAAACCATGCAGATATGTGGCGCGTCGCGCAGCGGCAGGGCCGAATCTGACCCGCAACCTTGCGTCTGGTATCTCCGTTGGGCGGCCGGACGCAATGGCGGGAACATGCTGTGACACCTGACATGCCATCCCCTGCGCAAGGGCCTATCGACGCGGTCATCACATGGGTTGACGGCTCTGATCGCAACCACGCGGCCAAGCGCGCCAAAGCCATGGGCGCAGCGCGTCTCCCGCTCCATCCGAACGGGGTCAATCCGCACCGTTGGGGCAGCAGTGACGAGTTGCGCTATTGCCTTCAGTCGATTGCCAATAACGCGCCTTGGCTGCGCCATATCTGGATCGTGACCGATGACCAGACGCCGGACCTGTCCGCCGTGCCGGACCTGCTGAGAGAGCGGTTAAAGATCATCGACCACACCCAGATATTCGCGGGGTTTACGCAGTATCTGCCGACCTTCAATTCGCTGTCCATCGAAACAGTCCTGTGGCGCATTCCCGGTCTGGCCGACAGGTTTTTGTATTTCAATGATGACGTCTTTCTGACCGCGCCGCTCAGCCCTGAGGATGTGTTTCAAGGCGATGTGCCTGTCTTGCGCGGCAAATGGGCCGATTACACGACCTTGGAGGCCGACCCGGAGAAGAAACACGACCCCGCCCTGTTCAACCATTTCACCCAGATCAACGCCGCCCGCATGGCAGGCTTTGCGCCCGGTCATCTATGGACCAGCGCCCATGTCGTGCACCCCCTCAGCCGCCCCATTCTGGCGCAGCTCTTCGCGCAGTTCACGCAGCCGTTCATCGCCAATCTCGCGCATTCCTTCCGCGATGTGTCGCAATTCCAACCGATGGCGCTGCACAATCACATCTGCATCCGCAACGGCGACCATGTCACCCCTGCACAGACAGATTACCTGCATCTGCGCAGCGGTGCCGTAATCGACTTCCCGCTTGAGGCCGTGCAGGCTTATCTGCGCCGCTCGGTTCTACCCGACGCCAAGTTTCTTTGCGTCAACGACTTGCCGCAGATTGAACAGGCCCTGCCCGATGCGCGCTACTGGATCGAACGCGCCATCAGTGCGTGACCCGCCCACATTTTCTTGCGCCAAATACTCCGGGGGTGAATTGGCCATAGGCCAAGAGGGGGCAGTGCCCCCTCTCTCCGCCTGAACCGCGCACGGCCTCGGGGCTTGTGTCAGACGCTGCAACACGGCACTCTTGTGATTGGCACGAACCGTTGGGGGGAAACGCGGGATGCGGCAATCGGTATTGGGGGGCGGTCTGGTCGCGGCGCTGCTGGTTGCGGGGCAAAGTGCTGCGCAGACCAGTCTGCCCGACCCCGTAGAAGATGCCATTTTTGCCCAGCATCCTCCTGATTTGGTGCAACTGGGCTGGCATCTGTTTTACGACCCGATCCTGTCGGGCAACCGCGATGTGGCCTGTGCGACCTGCCACCATCCCGAATTTGGCAGCTCTGACGGAGTGTCGCTGGGCCTTGGGGCCAAGGCGCAGGGGCTTGGCCCTGCGCGCCGCGTGAATTCCGACACCCCGCCCGAGCAACGCATGCCCCGCAATTCACCTGCGCTGTGGAACCTTGGCGCGGCAGAGTTTACCCGTATGTTCCATGATGGTCGGATCGAGGTGGATGAAACCCGCCCCTCTGGCCTGCGCACCCCGCTGGAAGAGGACATGGTCGCAGGCTTTGCCTCGCTTCTGTCGGCGCAAAACATGTTTCCGGTCCTTAGCCCGGACGAGATGGCGGGCCATTACAACGAGAATGACATCGCGCAGGCCGTGCGGCAGGGGCGTCTGACAGGGGCGGGCGGTGCGTGGGATCTAATCGCCGCGCGTATCCGCGACATTCCTGACTATGCCGACCGCTTCGTGGCGTTGAAAGACGATATCGACAGCCCTGCGCAAATCACCTTCCCGCATGTCTCGAACGCCATTGCGGCCTTCGTGGCGGTCGAGTTCCGCTCGGATACCAGCCCGTTTGATGCCTATCTGCGCGGCGAGGGGGCGTTGCCGGACGCCGCGCAGCGCGGTCTGGACCTGTTCTATGGCGCGGCCACCTGCGCCAGTTGCCACTCTGGCCCGTTCCAGACCGATCACGGCTTTCATGCGCGCGGCACCCCGCAACTGGGGCCGGGCAAGGCCGCGCGGTTCGAATCGCACAGGCGCGATACCGGACGTATGCGCGTCACCGGGCGCGCGGAAGATGCCTTTGCCTTTCGCACGCCATCCTTGCGCAATATCGCGCACACGGCCCCTTATGGTCATGCCGGATCACATGCCACGCTGGCAGGTTTCATCCGTGACCATGCCGACCCGGTCGCGGCACTTGCGCGCTATGACCGATCTCAGGTCATCTTGCCCGCGCTGGATGTTCAGGATTGGCAGATCATGGATGACCCCGCTGAGCGCGCCGCGATTGCACAGGCTGTCAGCACCCCGCCCATCGCGCTGAGTGACGCCGATATTGCCGATCTGGTGGCGTTTCTGGAAACCCTGTCCGACCCGCAAGCCCTATTGGGGCGCTTGGGCGTGCCGGATGCGGTGCCAAGCGGGCTGGAAGTGCCGCGCCCCTAGGCGGCCTGTGCTGATCTTAATCGTAAAGCGATGCTGCCGAACCTGCTATGCGCGAGCTGACACAAGATACCCGATAGGGGCACCGTGGGCTTTGCATCCGCGAACCGCTAGGCCCAAGGGCCTTGCATTTCTGGCCCGCGCCGCTGCGCCACCAGACTTGTGGCGCAGCGGCATGGCCGGTTCAGGTGGTTGCCGACCCGACAAAAGGTGCGGGCGCTGCGTCGTCACCCTCGCGGGTCGTCGATCACCTCTTGTCGCTGCTGTCCAAGCCCGTCAATGCCCAACTCGACAAGATCGCCGGGTTTGAGAAAGCGCGGCGGCTTCATCCCCAGCCCCACACCGGGGGGTGTGCCAGTCATGATAATGTCACCGGGAAGCAGGGTGAAAAACTGGCTGAGATAGCTGACCAGAAAGCTGACGCCATACACCATTGTCTTGGTCGTGCCGTCCTGCATGCCCGTGCCGTTGACACTCAGCCACAGGTTCAGGTCTTGCGGGTCGGTCACCTCGTCGCGGGTGACAAGCCACGGCCCAACCGGCCCGAAATTGTCAGAGCTTTTGCCCTTGGTCCATTGCCCGGAGCGGTGCTTCTGCCAGTCGCGTTCGCTGACATCATTGCCGATAGTATAGCCCGCGATATGCGAGAACGCCTCGGATTGCGGAATATAGCGGGCTTGGGTGCCGATGATGATGGCCAGCTCGACTTCCCAATCCGTCGATTTCGATCCTTGCGGGATGATGATGGGGTCATTCGGCCCGCAGAGCGCCGAAGTTGCTTTCATAAAGGTGATCGGCTCTGACGGGACTTCGGCGCCGGTTTCGGCGGCGTGGTCGGAATAGTTCAGCCCGATGCAGATGACCTTACCGGTGCCACCAACGCACACACCAAGGCGCGCATCCTGCGGCACCTCTGGCAGGGTTTCGGGGTCCAGCCCGCGCAGCATGGCAAGCCCCGCATCCGACAGCACAGGGCCAGCGATGTCCGGCACAAGCCCTGACAGGTCACGGGCGGTGCCTTGTGCATCCAGCATGCCGGGCTTTTCCTGCCCCGCAGGGCCCCAACGCAGCAGTTTCATGGCTTTCTCCCTTTCCGTCATTTATGCCGTGTATGCATAGCGGTCCTGGAGCGGGGCCGCAATGCGCGGCCCCGGTGCCTGGGGTCAGCGGCCGCGAATGCGCGGGTCCAGCGCGTCGCGCAGACCGTCGCCAATGTAATTGACGCTCAACACTGTCAACGAGATCAGCACGCCGGGCCAGACGACGCGGGCGGGGTATTGCTCGATCCAGTCGCGCCCTTCGTACAGGATGCGGCCCCATGTCGGGAAATCTGGCGGAAAGCCCAGCCCAAGAAAGCTGAGGGCGGATTCCGTGATAATGGCGCTGGCAATGCCCAATGTGGCCGAGACCATGATCGGCGACAGCACATTGGGAAGAATGTGCCGCGTGTTGATGCGCAGCGACGGTGTGCCGATGGAGCGCGCGGCCAGCACATATTCGCGTTCCTTCAGCGCCAGCACATCGCCGCGCACAATCCGCGCGGTCTGCATCCAGCTTGTTATCGCAATGGCAAAGCAGATCAGCAGGAACACCCCGATGGATTCGCCAAAAGCCCGCGCAAGCGTGTCACGAAACAGGGTCACAAGGATCAGCAGCAAGGGCAGCAGGGGCAGCGCAAGGAACAGGTCGGTCACGCGCATTAGCGGGCTGTCGAGCAGCTTGAAATAGCCCGCCAACACGCCAATCAGCGTGCCGATGACCAGCCCAAGGAACATGGCGACCAGCCCGACCGCAACCGAGATGCGCCCGCCATACATCAGCCGCGCCAGCAGATCGCGGCCCAACTGGTCAGTGCCCAGCGGGAAATCCCAACTGGACCCCTGATTGCGCATGCGAATGTTCAACTGTCCCGGATCAACCTGCCAGACCATCGGGCCGACGACCACGAACAGGATAATTGAGACAAACACCGCAAGCCCCGCAAGGGCGCCGCGATGGGTCTTGAACTGGTCCCAGACATCCCACCACTGGTTGCGCGGCGGGCGAAAGGCTTCATCCGGGTTGATGGGGGGCGTGGCGGTGTCAGTCATAGCGAATCCTCGGGTCAAGGATGCCATAGAGGACATCTGCAATCAGGTTGAACAACACGATCAGGATCGCAAAGATAAAAGTGATTGTCTGCACCATTGGCCAGTCGCTGACATAAATCGCGCGGATCAGCGCATCGCCCAGACCGTTCACGCGGAAAATCTGTTCCGTGATGATCGCGCCGGTAAAGACAGTGGGAATGCCGATGGCGATGACCGTCACAACCGGAATCATCGAGTTGCGCAGCACATGGACCAGCACCACGGTTTTCTCGCCCAGCCCCTTGGCGCGGGCGGTGCGCACATAATCCTGATTGAGGTTGTCCAGCATTGAGGCGCGCATGAAGCGGCTGATCTGGCTGGCGTTGAACAAGGCCAACACAGCGACCGGCATGGCGATCTGCCTGACCTGAAACAGGAAGCTGTCCCAATTCGTGACATTATGAGTGGTATCATACATCGACGGAAACCACCCCAGCCAGACCGAAAAGACCAAGATGAACACAACACCGGTGAAGAATGTAGGCACCGAGAAGCCGATCATCGACACGAACGTGCCGACCTGATCGAACCAGCTATATTGGCGGTAGGCGGAAATCACCCCGATGGGCAATGCGATCAGAATGCCGAAAAGATAGCCCATGCCCACAACCCACAAGGTCTGCGGCACGCGCTGCACCAGAATATCGCCAACGGGCGAACGGGTTTGCCATGACAGGATGCGCGGGCCATCAGGGGCGATGTCCCAACCGGTCACGCCTGCCAGAATATGCATCGGCTCGATGAAGCACATCATGTAGAGCCACTTGAAATAGCGCACCATGACCGGGTCACCCAGACCCAGCGACTGGCGTATCTGTTCGCGCACTTCCAGCGGGATGGTCAAGGGCAGGCTGCCCGTCGGATCACCCGGAGCCATATCCAGCATCAAAAACACGATCAGGCTGATAACAAGCACTGTCGGTATGGCAAAAGCCAATCGGCGCAGCGTGTAGGAAAGCATGTGGTCGGCCTCGGTCAGTCGTGATGACCTGCCCCGCGCGGGCGCAGGGCAGGTCAGGTTTCAGCGCGGGATCATTCTTCGATCCGGTACCATTCAGCCTGATTCCAATGCTCGGAATCCCAGACATTCATGACAATGCCGCCAACTGTGGTGGACGCTGCCGACACACGACCGCGTGCGACCAGTGGCAGATGTGCGTAGTCCTGCACGAACATGTCATTCAGCGCGATGACCAGTTCCTGACGGCGATCAGGATCGGGTTCACGGTTCAACTCTGCCCACAGTTCGTCATACTCTTCGTTGCAGTAGCGGTTGATGTTCTGACCCTGCCACTGTGTTGAAGGCTGCGGCTCGCGGCCACAGCGGCGCTGTTCCAGATGCGGTGTCGGATCAGTGCCTTCAAACAGCGACGCATACATCTGTGCATCGGCAAAGAACTTCAGATAGGTGTCGTTGCTGCCGGGGTCGGACCCGAAGAACACGCCTGCATCGATATTGCGCAAACGGGTCTCAACGCCGATTTCGCGCCAGTCGGCCTGAATCAGCGCCTGAAAGTCCTGCCGCACAGCGTTGGTCGATGTCTGGAACAGCAATTCCAGCCGCTCGCCATCCTTGACACGGATGCCATCGGGGCCACGTTCCCAGCCAGCTTCGTCCAGCAGTTCATTGGCGCGGTCAATGTCCTGCACAAGGCAGTTATCATTGTTCGGTGATGCCATAGCGGGCGGGGCCACGATGAAGTTACAGGTCGCCATGCCCATTGGGCCAAAGCCGATTTCAGTCAGCAATTCGCGGTCAATCGCGCGGCTTAGTGCTTCGCGTACGCGAATATCCGACAAGATCGGGTGCGGATGCGCGCGGGTTCCGCGCTCGTCTGGTGGCAGATCAGGCGATACGTCGGTGAAGTTCAACTCTATCCGTTCCATGAGCGGGCCGAAATCGACCAGCAATTCGCCCATTCCGCCAGCTTCCATCTGCTCGATGACTTCTGGTGCAAGTTGCAGGTTCCAAGCGTAGTCCATCTCGCCGGTCTGGAACACGGCGCGCGCCGCGCCATTGGCATCGCCACCACCGGCCCATGTGATTGTCTCGAAATAGGGCTGGGTTGGCACGCGGTAGTTTTCATTCGCCACAAATTCGATCACGTCATTGGGGCGGAAGCTCGACACCACATAGGGGCCGGTCCCGATAGGGGCAAAGTTTGCGTCCGTGCATTCAGGTGCGCGCGCACCAAGGCAGTCCTGAAACTGCTCCTGCTGGATGATGACCGAGCCTGCGCCCACGAAGGGCAGGTAGGGGTTTGGTGTGACATCCTCGAAATAGACAGTAACCGTCAGGTCATCCACGGCCTCGACCCGGTCGATCCCGGCGAAACGGTCACGGTACGAACAGCCGCCTTCGGGATGGGTGCAATATTCATAGCTGAACACCACATCGGCCGACGTCACAGGCGAGCCATCGGACCACAACAGTCCTTCGGTCAGGGTCCATGTGATGGACTTCAGGTCTTCGGCCACGCCGCCATTGTCCAGCGTCGGGATTTCATCGACCAGCCAAGGCGTCAACTCGCCCAGATTGTCAAAGCGGGCCAGCGGCTCCAACACGACCGAGGCCGCGTTCATTTCCTTGGTGCCGCCCGACAGATACGGGTTCATTGTGGATACGGCCTGCCAGTAGATGATGTTCAGATGGCCGGACGAGCCGCGCTCTCGATCTGCCAGCGCCATGGCAGGGGCCATGACAATGGCGGCGGCAGTACCCAAAAGGGCTACTCTGGTTTTCATGCGTCTTCTCCTTGTTGGTTGCGCTCGGTCCTCGGTGCGCCGGTTTGCCCGGCGTCGTTATAAAGATGGCAGGCCGCGAAATGACCCGGAGCCAGCTCTCTATATTCGGGGTCGATCTGGTGGCAGATGTCCATGACCTTGGGGCAGCGCGTGCAGAAATTGCAGCCCTTGGGCGGGTTCGCGGGCGAGGGGACATCGCCTTTAAGGATGATGCGCTGCACGCGCGCCTCAATCGCGGGATCGGGATCGGGCACAGCCGAGAGCAGCGCTTGCGTATAGGGGTGCAGCGGGTCGGCATAAAGCGCATCGCGCGGGGCCAGTTCGACAATCCTGCCCAGATACATGACTGCGACACGGTCGGCGATATGGCGCACCATCGACAGGTCATGGCTGATGAACATATAAGTCAGGCCCAATCTGTCCTGCAATTCTTCCAGCAGGTTCACGACTTGCGCCTGAATGGACACATCCAGCGCTGCAATCGGTTCGTCACAGATGATGAATTTCGGGTTGAGCGCCAGCGCGCGCGCAATCCCGATGCGCTGGCGCTGCCCGCCTGAAAACGCATGCGGATAGCGGTTGGCAAAGCTGCGGTTCAGCCCGACCGCATCCATCAATTCATAAATGCGCTCCAGCTTTTTGGCTTTTGACCAGTCGGTGTGCTCGTCCAGCGGCTCGCCGATGATGGCCGCGACGGTCATGCGCGGGTTCAGGCAGGCTTGCGGGTCTTGAAACACCATCTGCATGGTCGGGCGCATTTTGCGCAGCGCGCTCTGGCTTTTGGCGCCAATCTCGACACCGTCAATTTTGATCGTGCCAGAAGTAATGTCATACAGCCGCAGCACCGCGCGCCCGCAGGTGGATTTGCCGCACCCGGATTCGCCGACAATGCCCAGCGTCTCGCCCTCATAGATATCGAAGCTCAGCCCGTCGACCGCTTTGATATTGCCTGTGTGGCGGCGCAGAATGCCGGTATTGATGGGGAAATGCATTTTCAGGTCGCGCACTTCGACCAGTTTGCGCCGCTCAGCCATGACGCGGCCCTCCTGTCTTGTGGTCCCAGAAACACGCGGTGTCATGCCCCTCGGACACTGGAAAACGGGCCGGGTTTTCGCGGGCGCAGCGGTCAAAGGCATGGGCGCAGCGCGCGCGGAACGGACAGGAAGTGGGGTGTTGCGACAACATGGGCGGTTGGCCCGCAATGACGTTGAGTTGCGGCGCACGTTCGCCACGCACCGACGGCACGGTTTTCATCAGCGCGCGCGTATAGGGGTGGGCGGGGTTGGCAAACACTTCGCGCACAGGGCCATATTCGGCGACTTGCCCGCCATACATGACCATCACCCGATCCGCGATGCCCGCGATTACGCCCAGATCATGCGTGATCCAGATAATCGACATGCCCAGTTTCTGGCGCAGGTCTTTCACCAGTTCCAGAATCTGGGCCTGAATGGTCACATCCAGCGCGGTGGTCGGTTCATCCGCGATCAGCACTTTGGGATCGCAGGCCAGCGCAATGGCAATCATCACGCGTTGGCGCATACCGCCGGAAAACTGATGGGGGAAATCGCTTAACCGGGCGCTGGCGTCTGGAATGCCCACAAGTTCCAGCAAGTCCACAGCGCGCTTGCGTGCGCGGGCCTTGTCCATGCCCATATGCTTTCGCAACGGCTCCATGATCTGAAAACCGACGGTGAACACCGGGTTGAGCGAGGTCATCGGGTCTTGAAACACAAACCCGATATCGCGCCCGCGCAGCGCTTGCAGATCGCGCTGCGGCAGTTTCAGCAGATCCTTGCCGTCGAACTGCACCGACCCTGCGCGCACTTCTGCAGGTGGGCTGGGCAACAGCCCGATCAGCGACATCATCGTGACCGATTTGCCAGAGCCGGATTCGCCCACGACCCCCAGCAATTCACCGGGTTGCAGCTCGAAACTGACTGAATTCACGGCATGAATGTCACCAGCGCGGGTGGCAAATACAGTTTTGAGGTTCTGCACTTGCAGAACCGACAGGCCGGTTTCCGGCATGAACTCTCCCTGAGTTTATTATTTTTCTACGGTTGATCCGTGTGTGGCTACTGTTGGCGATTTTGTGTCTTCCAGCAAGAAAAAGTTTTAGCACCGGAGAAGAGGGGCGAGGCAGTGCAATTTTTCCGGCAGATTGCCGCTTGGCAACAACTTTGGCGCGACCGCCTATGATTTAGGCAGGAAAAACCTGTCTGCGTGTCAGCCATGCACAAGGCAGACAGGGCGGGATGACACTGTCGCGCGGTACGCAGGGTTTGGTGCTGACGTCTCTGCGCAACGGGGTATCGCCGCCGCGCCGCCCATAGCGCCGCTTGCCCTGTGCTGGTGTGTTTTCGGGAACAAATTGCCTGCCTGCGCGTTATTTTCGCTGGAGGAAATCATGTCATCATTCCGCAGTCGTCACATCACACGTCCGATTTTCAAGTGGGCCAAGGGGGCCATGCCCGGCCTGTCACAGACCGAGCGCGAGGCGCTTGAGGCCGGCGAAGTCTGGTGGGATGCGGAGTTATTTTCCGGCAATCCTGACTGGAAAAAACTGGCCGCCGTGCGCGCGCCCGCCCTGAGCAACGACGAACAGGCCTTTATTGATGGCCCCTGCGTCGAGTTGTGCGAGATGCTGGATGACTGGGCGATCAACCACACGGATGGCGATATCAGCCCCGCTGTGTGGGATTTCATGCGCAAGAATCGGTTTTTCGGCATGATTATCGCGCGCGAATACGGGGGCTTGGGTTTTTCCGCTTTTGCCCATTCCGAAGTTGTGCGGCGATTGTCGATGGTCTCGATTCCTGCGGCGGTGACCGTGATGGTGCCAAATTCGCTGGGGCCGGGCGAGTTGTTGCATTTGTTCGGCACGAAAGACCAGAAAGACCACTGGCTGCCCCGTCTGGCCGATGGGCGCGAGTTGCCTGCCTTTGGGCTGACCAGCGACGAGGCTGGCTCGGACGCGTCCGCGATGGTGGATCGGGGCGTAGTCTGTCGCGGAGAGTGGCAGGGCAAAGAAGTGCTGGGAATCCGGCTGAACTGGGCGAAGCGCTATATCACACTTGCCCCAGTCTGCACCCTTCTGGGGCTTGCGTTCAAGCTGGAGGACCCCGAAGGCCTGTTGGGCGATGACCCCGAACCGGGCATCACCTGTGCGCTGGTTCCCACCGATTTGTCCGGTGTCGAAATCGGACGGCGGCATATTCCGTCAGGCACCATGTTTCAAAACGGCCCTACGACAGGCACGGATGTGTTTGTGCCCATCGAGAATATCATTGGCGGGGCAGAGCAGGCGGGCAAGGGCTGGCTGATGCTGATGAGTGCGCTGGCGGCGGGGCGCGGGGTTTCACTGCCGTCACTGGCCTGTGCTGCGACCAGTGCGGCGGCGCATTCCAGCGGGGCTTATGCGCGAGTGCGCGAGCAATTCAATCTACCAATCTCGAAATTTGGGGGCATTCAGGAACCGCTGGCGCGGCTGGCGGCCAATGCCTATGCCGTGGAGGCGGCGCGCCATCTGACCTGTGCGGGGCTGGATGAAGGGCGCGCGCTGTCGGTGATTTCGGCGCTGATGAAATATTCGGCCACGGACAGGATGCGCGCAGCGGTCAATGATGCGATGGATATTCACGCGGGCAAGGCCGTGATTGACGGGCCGTCCAATTACCTCTCGCCCAATTACCGCGCGGTTCCTGTCGGCATTACCGTTGAGGGGGCCAATATTGTCACACGTTCGCTGATGGTGTTCGGGCAAGGCGCGATCCGCGCGCATCCGCATTTGCTGGACGAAATTCTGGCGCTGGAGGATGGGCAGAAAGACGCGGGTCTTGCTGCCTTTGACACGCATTTCTGGCGGCATGTTGGCCATTCTATTCGTACAGTCGGGCGCAGCTTTGGCCGTGCAATGACCGGCGCGCGTTTCGCGCCCGCCCCGCTCTCGGCAACCGAAGCGCGCGATGCGCCGATCTACCGCGAATTGTCGCGCTGGTCGGCGGCATTTGCGATCACGTCTGATCTGGCGTTTCTGACCATTGGCGGCGGGCTGAAGCGTATGGAAATGTTGTCCGGGCGGATGGCGGATATACTGAGCGAGTTGTATTTCACCTCGGCGGTGCTGAAGCGCTGGAATGATGAGGGCAGACAGGCTGAAGACTTTGATCTTGTCGCCTATAATGCGCAGCGCGCCTTTGCGCGCATCAGCGCCTTGCTGGATGAGACAATCGCCAATTTCCCATCGCGCGGAGCGGCGTTTGTGTTGCGGGTTGTGACGCGTCCGCGCGCTGTGGCGCGTGGCCCGTCCGATGTGCTGATCGCACGCTGCGCGGCGCTTATCAGTGAACCGGGGCCAACGCGCAACCGTTTGTCGGGCGCGCTGAATGGTCCGGGGCAAAACGCGGGCATCATGGCCCTGAACGAAGCGTACACCAGAACAGTTGCGACGGACGGCCTGCGCAAACGCCTGCGCGAGTTGGGCATGACCCCGGCGCAGGCCCTTGAGGCCGGATTGCTGAGCCAGCCCGAAAAGACCCAGCTTGATGAATTGGCCGAGGTCGTCGCAAGGGTGATTGCTGTGGATGATTTCTCGCCCGAGGAATTTGCCGCATTGCTGCCTGTATCCGCCGACTCCAAGAAAAAGCCCACGCAGAAGGAGGCCGCTGAATGACAGCCAGAGAGGTATTTTTGGTAGATGGCGCGCGCACACCGTTCCTGAAGGTGCGCGGCAAGCGCGGCCCGTTTACCCCGGTCGATCTGGCGGTGCAATCTGGCCGCCCCTTGCTGGCGCGCCAGCCCTTTGCGCCGGATGCGTTCGACATGGTTATTCTGGGCTGTGTCAATGTCATCGCGGATGAGATGAACCCCGCCCGCGTGGCGGCGTTGCGGTTGGGCATGGGCGCAGAAATGGTGGCCTTCACCGTTCAGATCAATTGCGGCTCTGGTATGCAATCCATTGATACGGCCTTTCGCACCATTCGAGAAGGGTCTGGCGATCTGATCCTTGCTGGCGGGGCCGAGGCGCTGAGCCATGCGCCATTGGTGCTGCGCGATGACGCTGTCGATTGGCTGGCCGGAATGCAAAGCGCGTCCGGCCCTTTGGCGACGGCACAGAACGCGGTGCAAATCCGGCCAAGGCACTTGAAACCCGTCGTCGGACTGGAACGCGGCTTGACCGATCCGATCACCGACCTGAGCATGGGGCAGACCGCAGAGGTGCTGGCGCATCATTTCGGTATCACCCGCGCAATGTCAGATGCCTATGCGGTTGAAAGCCACAAGCGCCTTGCATCGGCGCAACATAGTGGCACCCTATCGACCGAGGTGATGCCCGCTTTTGACAAAGAAGGCAGTGTTTACAAGTATGATGACGGTGTGCGCGCGGACAGTGCCGTTGACAAGCTGGGCAATCTGAAGCCGGTGTTCGAGAAACCTTACGGACAGGTGACAGCGGGCAACTCCTCGCAGGTGACGGATGGCGCTTCATGGTGCATTCTGGCCTCTGGTGACGCGGTCAAGCAGCATAATCTGACGCCAATCGCCCGGCTGGTGGACAGCGAATGGGCCGCACTTGATCCGTCTGTCATGGGGCTGGGGCCGGTGATGTCGGCAACGCCGCTGCTGTCGCGTCATGGGTTTGGCCGCGATGACATAGATTTGTGGGAAATCAATGAAGCTTTTGCCGCACAAGTGCTGGCCTGCCTTGCCGCATGGCAGGACGAAAATTTCTGTCGTGATGTGCTGGGGCTGAAAGACACCTTTGGCATGATCCCGCGCGAGCAACTGAATATTCATGGCGGTGCCATTTCAATGGGCCACCCAGTTGGCACCAGCGGCAACCGCATTGTCCTGCATCTGGCAAATGCGCTGCACGCCACGGGCGGCAAGCGCGGTGTGGCCAGCGAATGTATTGGTGGCGGTCAGGGCGGCGCGATGATCCTGGAGGCAGTGTGATGGATGGCGAACTGAAAGACTTTCTAAAGGCATCTAAGCTTGAACTGGGCGGCGCGGTCGCGGCGCTGGGCGACGGGCATTGGCGCTACGGCGTCGATGACAACAAGATTGGCTGGCTTGTGCTGGACCGCACCGATGCGTCGGTCAACACCATCTCGGACGCCGTCCTGCGAGAGCTGGAGCGCCATATTGAGCAGATCGAGGCAGACCCGCCGCGCGCGCTGGTCATGCGGTCAGCCAAAAGCGCAGGCTTTGCCGCTGGGGCCGATATTCGCGCCCTTGCCACGATGGACGCAGACGAGACCGAAAAGCTGCTAAAGGAAGGGCATGCGCTGCTGCATCGATTGGAAGGGCTGTCATGTCCGACGATCGCCGCGATCCACGGGGCCGCATTGGGGGCTGGGTTTGAACTGGCGCTGGCCTGTGATTACCGCATTGCGATCACAGGTGCCTCTTTCGGGCTGCCGGAAGTGCGCCTTGGGCTGCATCCGGGGCTGGCGGGCACTGTGCGCCTGCCCGAGTTGATCGGACCACTTGCCGCGATGGAAATGATGCTGACCGGCAAGACCGCGCATACCAAACGCGCGAAAGAGATTGGCATTGTTGATCTGATTGTCGAAGAGCGCCATTTGCGCCCCGCCGTGCTGGCAATTGCGCAAGGCAAGGTCGGCAAACACAATCGCGGTGTGATGGCCAAGGCATTTGATCTCTCTGCGGCGCGGTCGCTGGCGGCAGAGAGAATGCGCCGCGAAACACAAAAGAAAGCCCCGAAAGAGCATTATCCCGCCCCCTATGCGTTGATCGACAACTGGGCGCAGCACGGCAATGATCGGGACTTGATGCAGGAGGATGAAATCACCTCTTTCGCCAAATTGCTGCAAACGGACACCAGCAAGAACCTGATCCGCGCCTTCATGCTGCGCCAGACCCTGAAACAAGGGGGGCAGGCGACCGATAACATCGCCAAGGTGCATGTGATTGGCGCAGGCATCATGGGCGCGGAAATTGCCGCTTGGGCCGCGATGCAGGGCAAGCACGTGTCCGTCACTGACCCGGATGAGACGGCATTGGGCCAGATGGTCAAGCAGGCCATGCGCATCTGCAAGGACGCGCATAAGGACAGCCTTGCCACCCGTGATACGCTGGACCGGCTGATGCCGGACCCGCAGGGCTATGGCCTGCGCCACGCCGATCTGGTGATCGAGGCCGGACCCGAAAACCCCGAGACGAAAGCCAGCATCTTTGCTGATCTGGCCAAGCAGATGAAAGCAGGGGCCATTCTGGCCACCAACACATCCAGTCTGCAACTGGCCGGGCTGACCGACCATGTGCCCGACAAGGCCCGGTTTGCGGGGCTGCATTTTTTTAACCCCGTGAGCAAGGTGCCACTAGTCGAGGTGGTCAGCCACAAGGGCACAAGCGCAGATACCCGCGACCGCCTGATGGGGTTTTGCACCGCGATCGACCGCTTGCCGGTGGCGGTCGCGGATGCGCCCGGTTTTCTGGTGAACCGCGCCCTGATGCCTTATCTGCTAGAGGCGCTTTTGCTGATGGATGAGGGCATCTCGAAAACGCGTATCGACCGCGCGGCGCTTGATTTCGGCATGCCGATGGGGCCGGTCACGCTGGCGGATCAGGTCGGCCTGGACATCTGCCTTGATGTTGCCGAAAGCCTGAACAAATCACTCGACACGCCGATTGCGGAAATACCGTCTATGCTGCGTGAAAAGGTTGAAGCGGGTGATCTGGGACGCAAGACCGGGCGCGGCTTTTATGACTGGTCAGACGGCACGCCGAAACCCGACAGCGACGATAAGATCAGCTTCGATCTGACGGATCGCCTTATCCTGCCGATGCTGAACGCCTGCGCGTATTGTTTGCGCGAGGGTGTGGTTGGCAGTGTTGACGAGCTGGACGCGGCGATGATTTTCGCCACCGGTTTTGCGCCATTCCGCGGCGGGCCGATGCAATATGCGCAAGCGCGTGGCCATGTTGCCCTTCATGCGCGCCTGAAAGAGTTTGAGAAATCGCATGGTGTGCGCTTTGCCCCGGACCCTTACTGGAGCAAGGATGCCTGAGACGACAGAGCATTTCACATCCGATGACCCCGTAATCGACTGGATACTGAAAACCGTCGGTCATGAACTGCGGGTGGCGCTGCCGCTGGGGCTTGGCAAGCCTGTCACGCTGATCAACGCATTGGTGCGCCGCGCGTGTGACGACCCGTCCATCAGGTTGGAGATATTCACCGCCCTGACGTTGGAGCGCCCCGAACCCTCATCCGATATGGAGCGGCGCTTTTTGGAACCTGCGCTCGACCGGTTATTCGGCGATTACCCGCAGATCGAATATGCGCGGTTGCTGCGCGCGGGCAAATTGCCGGACAACATCCGCGTCACCGAATTTTTCCTGCAAGCGCCGAACTGGGTCAAAGTGCAAGCCGCGCAGCAGAATTATGTATCGGCCAATTACACACACGCGCTGGATGTATTGCTGGACCAGAAGCCGAACCTTGTCCTGCAACTGCTGGCGCGCGACGGCCAGAACCTCAGCCTGTCCTGCAATACCGATATCACGAGTGATCTGTTGCGCTTGCGCAAGGATGGGGCGGCTGACTTCGCCTTTGTGGGGCAGGTGCATGCGGATCTGCCCTTCATGCCCGGCACGGGTGAGATTGCGCAGTCCGAATGCGCGGCGCTGATGACGCCCGATGCACCACCCCATGATCTGTTTTCGGTCGTAAAACAGCCTGTCAGTCTGCAAGATCATGCGATTGGCCTGCATACCTCGCGGTTGATCCGCGACGGCGGCACGCTGCAAATCGGCATTGGCCAGATTGGCGATGCGATTGCCCATGCCCTGACCCTGCGCCATGACGACCAGATCGCGCCGCTATGGGCGGGTTGTCCCTTTCCGCACGCAGAGCGTTTCAACGAGTGTGGCCCTTTCCAGTCCGGCCTGTATGGCGTGACCGAGATGTTGGTGGATGGCCTGCTTGCCTTGTTCGAGCGCGGAATCATCCGGCGTGAGGTGGCCGGGGCCGCGATCCATGCGGGTTTCTTTCTGGACAGCCGCGATTTCTACGCGCGGCTGAAAGCGCTGCACCTGCAAGAGCGTGCGCGTATCGCCATGGTGCCGGTCTCCTTTACCAATTCGCTTCTGGGGGATGAGGAGGCAAAACGCGCCGCGCGGCCACAGGCGCGGTTCATCAATTCGGCGATGATGGTCACATTGCTTGGGGCCGTGGTGTCCGATGCGACCGAGGATGGTACGGTTGTCAGCGGCGTTGGCGGGCAGTTCAATTTTGTTCACCAAGCCTTTGCACTGCGCGATGCCCGCGCCATCATCACATTGCCCGCAACCCGGCAAGGTAAATCCGAGCTGACGTCCAACATTCGCTGGAGCTATGGCCATGTCACCATTCCGCGCCATTTGCGTGACGTCGTGGTGACGGAATACGGCATTGCCGATCTGCGCGGCAAAAGCGACGCTGACACGATTGCAGCCCTGCTAGAGGTTTCGGACAGCCGCTTTCAGAAAGAACTTGAAGACAAGGCCAAGGCGGCGGGGAAATTACCAGACTCCTACCGTTTGCCTGATGCCGCGCGCAACAACACGCCAGAGGCGTTGCAGACATGGCTGGGCCCGCACCGGGACGACCATCTGCCAAGTTTTCCCTTTGGCACGGATTTCACGGATATAGAGCAATATCTTTTGCCCGCCCTTGGCGATCTGCGCCGCGCCAGCGCGCGTATATCGACCCTTTTGCCGCTGATGCGCGACGGGGTGCGCGGCGAACCCGCCCGCCGTGAACAGGATGCGCTAAAGCGTATGGCGCTTGACCAGCCTGACAGCATCAAGGCCCATTTGTCCGCACTGGCCCTTCGGGGTGCGTTGCGACGGCACGAGCGCCGCGTGTGACGGTTGATTGCGCGTGCGAAAGCGGCAAATGTCTGCGGCATCCCTATACGTGTTGCACGAACCCTGACGAAATCCAGTGCATTTTCAGTTGCGCCATTGGCGGGAAGCACAATCTTTGGTTTAACCGCGTCAGGGTTTGAAAAGGACAGAGAATGCAGGTGAATGGTGAACGGTTCCTGAAGGATTTACACGATCTGCGCGTGTTTGGTGCCTCTGGCGTCGGCAAAGGCGTTGTGCGCCCCGCATATTCCCCTGCTGACATTGCCGCGCGCGAATGGCTGGCGGGCCGGATGCGTGATGCGGGCCTTGATGTCCGGTTTGATCCGGTCGGCAACCTGTGGGGGCTTGCCAAGGGGAGGTCGCTGTTGATCGGCTCGCACAGTGACAGCCAGCCCGAAGGCGGTTGGCTGGACGGTGCGCTCGGTGTCGTCATGGGGCTGGAGCTGGCGCGCGCAGCGAACGAAGCGGGCGGCCCTGCCATATCCGTTGTCAGTTTTCAGGATGAAGAGGGGCGCTTTGGTGTCACAACCGGAAGTGCAATCTGGTCCGGCAGCCTGTCACTGGACCATGCCGATACGCTGACCGATAGCGCGGGCACCAGCTTTGCGGATGCGCGCGCGGCGATGGCACATCTGGCGGGCGATTTCGTCGATCCGGCGCGGTTCAGCGGCTTTCTCGAATGCCATATTGAACAAGGCCCATGGCTGGATGACGCGGGGCAATCCATCGGGGTTGTCACCGATATCGTGGGCATACGGGACATGCGCATCACGATGGAGGGCGAGCAAAACCATGCGGGCACAACGCCGATGCATTTGCGCCGCGATGCGTTTCAGGCGCTTTCGGCCTTCAATACCGCGCTGAATGACAGGCTGCGCAATGTGGTGACACCGCAATCCGTGTGGACCATCGGCCATGTCAACCTGCATCCGGGCGCGCATTCCATTGTGCCCGGCAAGGTGGTGTTCTCGATGCAGTGGCGGGACGGCGATGCTGCGCGCCTGAAGCGGATGGAGGGCGTGATCCGTGACACCGCGCGTGAGGTGGCAGATGCGATAGGGATGCACCTGTCGTTTGGGGAAATGCTGGGGCTGGAACCTGTGGCGATGGACAGGCCGCTGCGCCAAGCCATTGCACAGGCCGCGCAAGACCTTGTACCGGAGGGGTGGCGCGAGATGCAGTCAGGCGCGTTGCATGATGCCACAAATGTCGCGTCGCTGATGCCTGCCGCAATGATGTTCGTGCCCTCAATCAACGGGATCAGCCATGCCTTTTCCGAGGATACGAAGGAAGCTGATTTGCTGTGTGGCCTGAACGTGCTGGCCGCTGCAGTGCCGGATCTGGCAAGATCGGGTGCCGGTTGTGCATAGCGCCGCCCTTGCCGCGCCAAAGCACCTTTTTGTTTACCCTTGCGTGTGGTTTTTGGTCCAATACCCTGTATGTCGGAAGGAATGAGAATGCCACATGACCACTCAGATCACGACAACCATCTTGATCCGATGGAGGCGCGGGTGCGGGCCTTGGAAACCATCCTGACGCAAAAGGGGTTGGTGGACCCCGCCGCGATGGACCGGATCATCGAAACCTATTCCGAAGATGTCGGCCCAAGGAATGGCGCGCAGGTCGTGGCGCGGGCTTGGGATGATCCGGATTTCGCAGACTGGCTGGCGCGCGACGCCACAGCGGCCATCGAGGCGATGGGGTTTTCGGGGCGTCAGGGCGAACATATGCAGGCGGTGTTTAACACCGGTTCCGTCCATAACCTTGTGGTTTGCACATTGTGCTCTTGCTACCCGTGGCCGGTCTTGGGCCTGCCGCCAGTGTGGTATAAATCGCCCGCTTATCGTTCGCGTGCCGTCTATGAGCCGCGCGTGGTTCTGGCAGAGTTTGGTGTCACCTTGCCCGAAGGCCAACAGGTGCGCGTCTGGGATTCAACCGCCGAACTGCGCTATCTTGTGATCCCGGAGCGGCCCGCTGGCAGCGAAGGACTGTCACAGGCAGAACTTGCCGCACTGGTCACGCGTGACAGCATGATCGGGGCGGGGTTGCCACAGGTGCCCGCATGAACGGGCCGCATGACCTTGGCGGGCAGATGGGGTTTGGCGGGGTCCATCCCGAAGGCGAAGGCGCACCGCTTTTCCATGCCGATTGGGAAGCGCGCGTTTTGGCACTGACGCTATGTGCGGGCGCTTTGGGGCGCTGGACGCTGGATGAAAGCCGCCATGCGCGCGAATGCCTGCCCCCGGCTGTTTACTATGGGTCCAGCTATTACGAGATTTGGATTCGCGCCCTGGAAGATTTGCTGCGAACTCATGACCTGATTGCGCAGGCAGACCTGACAGCAGGCACGGCGACAGTTGCTGACGCCCATCCCAAGCGCTTGACACCCAAGGCGGTTGCCCCCGGTTTGCGTCGCGGTGCGCCAACGAACCGGCCCTTGTCCGCCGCCCCGCTGTTTCGCCCCGGTGACAGGGTGCGGGCGCGGGTGATGCATCCGCGCGGCCACACCCGTTTGCCGCGCTATGTGCGCGGCGCGGTGGGGGTGGTGGAGGCCGATCATGGCGGGCATGTTTTCCCCGACACCAACGCACATGGACAGGGCGAGGCACCACAGCGGCTTTACACCGTTGTCTTTGAGGGCCGCGCCTTGTGGGGCGTGGATGCCGAAGCGGGGTTGACCGTTTCTGTCGACGCATGGGAGAGCTATCTTGAACGCGCCTGAACGCCCCTTTGATGCACCGTGGCAGGCGCAGGCATTTGCGATGACCGTCGCGCTGCATGAACAAGGGCTGTTCACATGGGGCGAATGGACAGTGGCCTTGTCTGACGCGCTGAAGGCGGGCGGACCGGATGGGGCGGAATATTACCTGTGCTGGGTTGTCGCGCTGGAGACAGTTCTCGACGCGAAGCTGGGCACAACCGGCGCGCAACGCGCTGATCTGGAACAGGCATGGCACCGCGCGGCACGGGCAACCCCGCATGGCCAGCCGATCTGCCTGATGAACGACCCCGAAGCCGCCCCTGTGAAGGTTTGAAACCGGTGCTCTGCCTGCGCTGCGTTTCAAGCTGTGCATTCAGCTTATCTGAAATTAAATGCAGTTAAATTCGATTGATCTGAAGTGCGGGGTGCGGCTAAACTGATCCACAAGCAAGGGGTGGATTATGGATGCAGGGCGGCTGACATTGGCACAGGTCGAACAGCTTGCTGCGCGCACGCTGGTGGGCGCGGGTGCCTCTGACATGCAGGCGGCATCGGTGGCGCGGTCAACACGGCTGGCCGAACGTGACGGTATCCGCAGCCATGGCCTGATGTATGTGCCCATCTATGCCGAGCATTTGCGCTGTGGCAAGGTTTTGGGGCAGGCGGTGGCGCAGGTCACGCAGCCGCGCGCAGGCGTCGTGCAGGTTGATGCGGGAAACGGGTTTGCCCATGCAGCCATAGATGCGGGCTGGGAAAGGTTCACAGCGGCGGTGCGCGCGCAGGGTGTGGCGGCCTTGGCGCTGCACAACTCTTACAATTGTGGCGTTCTGGGACATCATGCCGAACGGCTTGCCGAGGAGGGGCTGGTGGGGCTGTGCTTTACACATGCGCCCGCATCCATTGCACCTGTGGGCGGCAAGCGCCCTGTGATTGGCACAAACCCGTTCGCGCTGGCTGTGCCGGATGGGGCAGGCCGCGCGCTGCTGGTGATAGACCAGTCGGCCAGTGTGATCGCAAAATCTGAAATCCTGCTGCATGCGCGCGAAGGGCGCGCGATCAATCCTGATTGGGCGCTTGGCGCGGATGGCCAGCCGACAACGGATGCAGAGGCCGCGCTTGCCGGTTCCATGCGTCCTGCGGGTGGGCAAAAGGGCTTTGGCACGGGCCTGATGGTCGAGATATTCGCCGCCGCTTTGGCCGGTGCCAATCTGAGCATCGAGGCCAGTCCCTTTTCCGGCCCAAAGGGCGGCCCGCCCGCAACGGGGCAGTTTTTTATGGGCGTCGATCCGGCGGCCTTTGGTGCCGCGCAGTTTGGCGCGTCGATGGACAGGCTTGCGGCTGCGATCACCGAACAAGAGGGGGCGCGCTTGCCCGGTGCGCGCCGCGCCGCCAACCGCGCCCGAATTGAACGCGAGGGCGTGCAGGTTGATGCCGCGCTGATGGACAGAATTACATCTGCCTGACCGGCAGGAAGGAATGACATGACACTGGAAACCCGTAATTTCATCGCAGGCGACTGGCAAAACGGCGCTACAGTGCTGGACAACCGCAACCCGTCGGACCTGTCGGACCTGATCGGGGCGTTTGCGCAGACTGATGCTACGCAACTGGACGCCGCCCTGTCTGCCGCGCGCCATGCGCAAGCGGAATGGGGTGCCACCGGCCCGCAAAAACGCCATGATGTGCTGATGGCAATCGGCACCGAGATGATGGCGCGCGCCGAAGAGATCGGCACCCTGATCGCGCGCGAGGAAGGCAAGCCGCTGGCCGAGGGCAAGGGCGAAGTCTTTCGCGCGGGCCAGTTTTTCACCTATTTTGCCGCCGAAGCGCTGCGCCAGTTGGGCCAGACCGCCGACAGTGTGCGCCCGGATATCGAAATTGACGTGCGGCGCGAGCCTGTGGGCGTTGTGGCGATTATCAGCCCGTGGAATTTTCCTGTGGCAACGCCAGCATGGAAGATCGCGCCTGCGCTGGCCTTTGGCAATGCCGTGATCTGGAAACCTGCCAATCAGACACCTGCCAGTGCCGTGGCCCTGACCCAGATCATCGCCAAGCAAGACCTGCCCAAGGGTCTGTTTAATCTGGTCATGGGGGCGGGGCGCACCATCGGGCAAGCACTTGCCGAAAGCGCGCAGATCGACGCGATCAGCTTCACCGGATCGGTCCCGGTGGGGCGCGGGATTGCCGCTGCGGCCATTCCCAACATGACCAAGTTGCAGATGGAAATGGGGTCCAAGAACCCGATGGTCATCATGGACGATTGTGACCTTGATCTGGCCGTGGCCCATGCCACCAACGCGGGTTTTGGCGGAACGGGCCAGAAATGCACCGCCGCCAGTCGGTTGATCGTGCACGCGCGCATTCACGATGCCTTTGTCGAGAAACTGGTTGCCGCTGCGCAGGCGTTGAAGGTGGGTCATGCGCTGGAAAGCGGCACACAGATCGGGCCGGTTGTCAGCGCCGACCAGCTTGCCGCCAATCTGGCCTATATCGACACTGGCAAGGGCGAGGGCGCGGAGCTTCTGTGCGGCGGCACGCGGCTGGAGCGCACGACCGAGGGGTATTTCATGGCCCCCGCCGTATTCGCAGCCACGCGCAACGACATGGTGATCAACCGCGAGGAAATGTTCGCCCCCATCACCTGTGTGATCAAGGCGGACAGCTATGACGAAGCCCTGCATATCGCCAATGACACCGAATTTGGCCTGACCGCAGGCATCATGACCCGCGATCTGGCGCGCGCCTCACATTTCCGCCGCAACGCGCGTGCGGGCTGCATCATGGTTAACCTGCCCACGGCGGGGACGGATTACCATGTGCCTTTCGGCGGGCGAGGTGCGTCCAGCTATGGGCCGCGCGAACAGGGCCGCTACGCCGAGGAGTTTTATACCATCGTCAAGACATCCTACATTTATTCGGGGGCGCCTGCATGACGCCGCCTCGCATCGACGCGCTGCAATATGCCAACTGGTCGGAAAAGGTTTTCCGCCAGATGCGGGCAGGCAGTGTCGATGCGGTGCATGTCACGATCACCTATCACGAGAATTTCCGCGAAACCGTGCTGAATATCGAGGCTTGGAATGGCTGGTTTGAGCGTTTCCCCGATCTGATCTTTCAGGGGTTCACGGCCCAGGACATCACCTTGGCGCGTCAGACCGGGCGCACGGCGATTTTCTTCGGGTCGCAAAACCCGTCCTGCATTGAGGATGATATTGGTCTGGTTGCGGTGCTGCACCGGCTTGGCCTGCGCTTCATGCAACTGACCTATAACAACCAGTCGCTGCTGGCGACGGGCTGTTATGAGCGCGCGGATACCGGCCTGACCCGCATGGGCCGCGAGGTGGTGGCCGAGATGAACCGCGTTGGCATGGTGGTGGATATGAGCCATTCGGGCGAACGCTCTACACTGGATGCGATTGCCCATTCCACCCGACCCATCGCCATCACCCATGCCAATCCTGCAAGCTGGCATCCGGCGCTGCGCAACAAATCGGACCAAGTGCTGCGTGCACTGGCCGAAAGCGGCGGAATGCTGGGGTTTTCGGTTTATCCGCACCATCTGCGGGGGGGCAGCGATTGCAGTCTGCGCGATTTTTGCGAGATGATCGCGCGCACGGCGGATCTGATGGGCATGGAGCATATCGGCATTGGCACCGATCTGTGTCAGGATCAGCCCGACCGCGTGGTCGACTGGATGCGCGCTGGCCGCTGGACCAAGGCGCGTGATTATGGCGAGGGCAGCGCCGACAATCCCGGCTTCCCGCCGATGCCACACTGGTTCAACGACAATCGCGATTTCGGGCAGATCGCGGCAGGTCTGCGCGAGGTGGGGCTGTCTGCGGATGATGTGGCGGCGGTGATGGGCGGGAACTGGGCACGCTTTTTCGCCGAGAGTTTTGGTGCATCTGATAGCCAGCAAAGCGAGGCCGCGCAATGAGTTGCGCGGGCCTGAACCCCATGCCGCAGGCTGCCAGTTTCCGGCGCAGCCCTGACGAGGTGATGCGCCTTGCCCGTATGGGGTGCAGCCACCCCACACGCCTGTCCTTTCTGCGCCAGTTGTTGCGCAGGATGCAGGATGGAAGCTGGCATTTTGACCGGCCTGTCTGGCAGATCGACGCGCAGGGTGTGGGCCGCGCGGTCTACCGCGCCATCGGGCCAGAGCGGACCTATAGCCTTGTGGCCTTTGCCCATGATCTGCCCCCTGAGGCGCGCTCGGACCGGGTGATTGCCACCGCGTGGGATGCGACATTTACACTGTTTGACGGCACGCCCTCGCCCGATGATCTGGACCGCCTTGCCGCCAATGTGCCCTTGCAAGAGGCCGGGCGCGTGAGCGCGCAGGAATTGAGCCTGAGCCGCGCCAACCGTTCTGTCCGGCTGTTCGATCATGTGGTGGAGCGGCTGGCAGCGGGCGCGCAGCCCGATGTCGCCATGTTGCTGGAAACCAGCTATCTGATGCGCACCACGGCTGTCTATGGTTCAGGCAAGTTCGGGGCGGCGGATCGCGTGGCGATTGGTGCGCGCGCGGAACTGCGGGCGCCGTTTCAGGCTGAAATGCTGTCGGTCTGGCTGACGCGGGCCTTTACGGTCGATCTGGTGGAACATCTTGCGCGCGCGCGCGGCGGTACCCGCGCGGTGCGGCTGGAGCCTGCGTTGAAGCGCGGGCTGGGCGTGGGCAATTCCACGGGCCTTGGCATGGCCCCGTTTCTGATCCGCCATCCGGTGCTGTTGAACAACTGGATGCTTGCGCGCGAAGAAGCGCTGGCGCGGGTGCGCGCGCAAGACAGCGTTGGTCCGGGGGAACTGGCGGGCTTTATCGCCGCGCTTGCGGACGCGACAGAGAATGCCGCTCTCTGGTCCAGCGCGCATGAGCTTATGCAGGCAAAACTTGTGCAGTTGCGCGACAGCCTTGATCAGATCACCCGACATGTGGGGCAGGGGTGGGACAGGCACGCGACGCAGCCTTGGGATGCGCTGTGGCGCTGGGGGCAAGCCACCCTGCCGATAGAGGGGCAAGAGGCACTTCTGGCCGCGATGCTAGAGCCGCATGGCGATCTGATCGACGGGTTGGGCGATTGCATGGATGCCGATGACGAAGGGTATTTCCCCATTGATGGCACCATGCAGGTCGCCGCGTTGCGTGCCATTTTGCGCACGCACTATGCTTGGGCGCTGGATGTGGACTACACCGCGCGCGCGCAGTCCGCCCGGTTCTGGTATATCTCGGAAGACAAATTGGAACCCCGTCTGGGCGAACGCTACGGCGAACCGGGGGCGGCGCGGGAATTGCCGCTGGACACGGGGCGTCAGGCGGCGGCCTTATGGCGCGCGCTGGCGGGGCTACCGGATGATATGGCGGCTGCGCATCTATTGCTGGCCCATCCAGAACATCGCCCCGCCTTGCGCCGTGCCCAGATCACCGCGCGCCATCCCTATGCCGAAATCCGCGACAATCTGATCGCGGCCGACATGTTGCCGATTGATTTGCTGCGCTGCAAATTGGCGCTCTTCGGGGCCACACGCTTTGACCCGCGATCAGATCGCTGGGTGCGCATCAGCCTGTTTCAAGGCGCGCCATACCCCGAGGATATGGGGGCGATGGTGTGAAAATGAGCGCTCATGATCCCACGCGCATCGCGTCCTCGCCGGTTCAAGTTGCCAAAGGCGCGGTTGTGCTGTCGCTGTCCGAGACACATGCGCTCTGCGCCAAGGCGGCGCGTGGTGTGGGGTTTGACTGGGGCCATGCCGAGGAAGCGGGCCATGCGGCGGCATGGCTGGCCGCGCGCACTCTTCCGGGCTGCGCCTTGATCCTGCGCCGCTTGCAGATGGGGCCGGATGCGCTGACGCCCGCCCAATCGGTGCAATGCCCGCTGCGTATCGGCGTGGCCCTTGTCGATCATGTCAATCTGCCCGAGGCGGCGCAGGACTATGCGCGTCTGGTCAATATCGCCCTGCCGGGGCTGGTGTTGCCTTTTGTCGGGCTGGCGGCGCGGTTGCGCGGTGCCGATCTGGGGGTGGTCGCAAATGGGCAGGATTTCGGCCTGCACGCGGATGGTACAGCGCCAAATTTTGCGGCCATGTCGGCCTTTTGTGACCTGCCCGTCGGCGATATCCGTCTGAAATTCGGCCCCCGGCAAATGCCCCCTGTGCCGCAGAAAAAGACCTGTGCGCCCCTGCGTTCGACGCCGATGGATATATGGCGCGCCTTGGATGCTCTGGCCCTTCGGGTGACGGTTCCGCCCTCGGATCACTCGCTCGGTGGCGCAGGTGGAGATGGCAGCGACAATGATTGAGTACACAACACGACCGGCGACAAATGCAACAAATTGTCGAAAAACGACACATGAAGTGTCGTTTTTCAGCGCTCCGGCGCACAGAGGCAAAATATCGTAGCAGATTAAAATTGGAAATACCCATGGCGGAGCGCCCGCCCAATAACACGAAACACATCACGTATCAGAGCACAGTCTGTGTTCCGGGACACAACAGAGAGGAACGATCATGGCCATAAAGCCACCGTTTACGGATGTCGATATTCCTACCGCTGATCAGGGCTTCTATGAAGGGCACTCGATTCCTATTGCCACCATTTCCAAGGCCATCATGGTCGGGATCGTGCTATGGGCGCTGATCTGGCCCTTGGCCGCCGGCGCGCAACTGGCCAGCGTCAAATGGACGTTGCTGGAGGGGTTCAACAGGTTCTATGTCCTTGCCGCAGGGTTCTTTGCGTTTTTCCTGTTCATCATCGCGCTGCTTCCGCAGACAGGGAAGCGGGTTCTTGGGGATGAGGGCGAGAAGCCGGAATTTTCTACCTTTTCGTGGTTCGCAATGATGTTCGGGGCCGGTCTTGGCGTCGGGCTGATGGTCTTTGCCACAGCGGAACCGTTGGGGCTTTGGGGGTCAAACCCTGAAACCGTGCGGGGAAATGTTGAAGGCAACACCCTTGAGGGGTTGCAAGCAGGCTACCGCTATACGTTCCTGCATTACGGTTTTCACGCATGGGCCATCTATGTCGCGACCGGCCTGAGCCTTTGCTATTATGCCTATACGCGCGGTATGCCATTGACCATCCGCACGGCCCTGACACCGCTGTTCGGGCGTTTCATCAACAGCCCGTTTGGCCATGTTGTCGATGTAATCGGCGTTGTGGCGACCATCCTTGGTGTGTCGGTCACAATCGGCTTCGGGGTCAGCCAGTTCGTTGACGGCGTCTATGCGATCACTGGCATGGAGTGGATGATGAACATGACCGGCGATGCACCTGCGCCGTCCACTGTCGGGCTGATTGCGGGGCTTATCATGATCATGGGCCTGTCGATCCTGTCCGCAGTCTCGGGCGTTGGGCGCGGCATCAAATGGCTGTCGAATGCCAATCTGGTGATGTCGTTTATCCTGATTATGACCTTTGTCATCTTCGGCTCTTTCACCTTCGCCATGTCGACCTACGGCTCTGCGTTGGTCGATTACATCTTTAACTTCCTCAACCTGAGCTTCGGGGCGCATGGCCCACAATCGCTCGATGCATTCGCCGCCACGACTGCCGTGCGCGAATCCGGCCTTTCAGGCGAAGATCTGGCGGCAGTCTATAGCGGTGCGACAAACGCGTGGGGCTCACTCGACGGCTTCCGCGACAGCCTGCCAGAAGAGGTTGCGGCCTTGCCCGCCGAAACGACCGCGGCGCTGTATGCTGCGGGCACGGATGGGCGCTTGTTCGGCTGGCAGGCCGGGTGGACGACCTTCTACTGGGCGTGGTGGATCGCTTTCGCACCTTTTGTGGGGCTGTTTCTGGCGCGCATCTCGCGCGGGCGGACTATCCGTGAGTTTGTGCTGGGTGCGGTCATCGCGCCGTCGCTGGTCTGTTTTGCATGGATGACCATTCTGGGCGGCTCGGCGATTGATTTGGAACTCTCTGGTGTGGCGGAAGGCACCATCATTGGTGCCTCAGATACCGCCAAGCTGTTTGTAACGCTGGGTCATATGATTGACGGCGGGTTGCTGACCGGCATCACGATCATGAGTGTGGTGTTGATCCTGACCTTTCTTGTGACATCGGCGGATAGTGGCATTCTGGTTATGAACACCATCATGTCCGGCGGTCAGGAGGAGACGGGCATAAAGCATCGCATTATCTGGGGTGTGATCCTGACATCCGTGATCGGTGTGCTGCTGGTTGCTGGCGGCGGCGGCATGGATGCGCTGTCGGATGCCATGATTATCGGCGCGTTGCCCTTTGCTGTGATAATGGTGCTGATGTGCATCTCGTTGGGCAAGGCATTGTTCAACGACCATCGCCGGATGCAAATTAGTGCGGCAGAACCGGCGGAGTAACGGCACGTGACCCATAGTGATCGGGCAGGGGCCAATGCGCCTTTGCCCGGTTGGAACCATTTACAGGAGGTCTGACATGTTTTCCAAGATTCTGGTCCCCGTTGATCTGGCCCATCGTGATACCTTAAGCAAAGCCGTGGCTTTCGCCTGCAACACCGCCCGCGACCATAAAGCGGATATCTGTTTCGTCAGCGTCTCGGGGGAATTGCCGTCAGAGATTGCGCGGTCGTCGGGCGAGTATGGTGAGAAGTTGCAGGAATTTGCCGACCGCAAGGCCGAAGAATATGCAATCACAGTCACTGCGCTGAACCTCTCGTCGCCCGACCCCGCAGCCGAAGTTGACCGCAAACTGCTGAAAGCCATTGAAGATACCGGCGCTGATCTGGTGGTCATGGCCAGTCACCAGCCGGGATTGATGGAGTATATTTTCTCGTCTCATGGCGGCTATATCGCGGCACATGCAAAAGTGTCGGTCTTCGTCGTTCGGTGAACGTGCGCCGCCCTTATGCCGTATCTCGCGCATTGCGTGCCCACTGAGGGCCGCGCGCGGCGTGATCGTCGCGCGCGTCACTGATCCGCGCGCATGGCCATCCGGCATGTGCTTTGCACCTACTATAGCGCGCCCCGGTTTTGGCAAAAACACCACAGGGTCTGGTTGACGCGGGCGGCCCTGATCCTGCATAGCTTTGCGGTGAAGGGGAGGGCAATGTGTTCCGGCCTCAGCCGGGCAGAGTGCTGCCTTCCGCAATGATGTAGAGTGAAAGAACAGCCGTGCACAATTCCATAACCATCGCCGGGCGCAAGATCGGGCCGGAATACCCGCCGCTGGTGATCGCTGAGATCGGTATCAACCACGGCGGTGATCTTGCTGTGGCCAAAGAAATGGTGCGTCTTGCCGCCCAGTCGGGCTGCGAGATGGTCAAGCATCAGACCCATATCCTTGCCGATGAAATGACGGATGAGGCCAAGTCGATTTTTCCGCCCAATGCCGATGTCTCGATCTGGGATGTGATGGCGCGCTGCGCCCTTTCGCTGGAGGATGAGGCAGAGCTGAAACGCTACACCGAGTCCCTTGGCGTGATCTGGATATCCACCCCGTTTTCGCGGGCGGCGGCAGATTACCTCGAAAGTCTTGATGTGCCCGCCTACAAGATCGGTTCGGGCGAGGCGGATAATCTGCCGCTGATCCGCCATATCGCGCGCAAGGGCAAACCAGTTATCCTGTCCACCGGTATGCAGACCATCGAGACATTGCGCGCCAGCGTGGACATACTCGATCAGGCGGGCGTCCCATATGCCCTGCTGGAATGCACCAACCTGTATCCAAGCCCTGCTGAAATTGTATCTTTGCGCGGCGTGACCGAGTTGCGTGAAGCGTTTGCGCGCGCTGTCGTGGGGTTTTCCGACCATTCTATCGGCCCTGAAATGGCGCTGGCCAGTGTCGCACTTGGCGCGTGCATCCTAGAGCGGCACTATACCGACACGCGCTACCGCAAGGGGCCGGATATTTCCTGCTCGATGGACCCAGCAGAACTGCGCCTGCTGATTGACCGCTCGCGCGAAATCTGGGTGGCGGCGAACAACCCGAAGCAGCGCTCCGGGCCGGAGGAAGACGTCTATCGTTTCGCACGCGGCTCGATTGTGGCGGATGCAGACCTTGCGGCGGGCCATGTAATCGATGAGCAGGATATCTGGGCGCGCCGTCCCGGTTCGGGCGAGATTGCGGCCTATGAGTTCGACGCGGTGGTCGGCAAGCGCTTGCTGCGCGCAGTAAGCCGCAACACGCAGTTGAAATGGGAGGATCTGGGGTGAGCCTGACCCGCGCGGATCTGGCGGCCTATTGCATCAATCTGGACCGGGCCACAGCCCGATGGGCCGAGATGGCACCCCGTCTTGAGGGGCTGGGCCTGCCAGTGACGCGCTTTGCTGCGATTGACGGGCGCGCAGACCCCGCGCGCATCCGCGATGCACTGGACGCAGCCGCCTTTCGCGCCAATATGGGGCGCGACGCCCTGCCCGCCGAGGTTGGTTGCTACCTGTCGCATCTCGCGGTGTGGCAGCAGTTTCTTGCGACGGGCAAGCCTGTTGCGCTGGTACTGGAAGATGATGTGGTCTTTCACGACGATTTCCTGCCCGCGCTGGATGCCGCGCTTGGGGCCGTTGCACAGTGGGACATGCTGAAGCTGAACCGTATCCGCGCGAAACTGCCTGTGCGGCAGGGGCGGGCCGGGGCTTGGGTGCTGAATGCCTATCTGGGGCCGGCCACGGGGTTTGGTGGGTATATGATCACGCGCGATCTGGCCGAGCGGCTGCTGCCGCGCATGCTGCCCATGTGCCTGCCTGTGGATTACGAGGGCACGCGCTGGTGGGCGCATGATTTCCGCCTGCTGGGATTGGAGCCTTTCCCCAGTCATGTCGATGATGGCGGGGACAGCACGATCAACGGGCCGGGCCACGCAGGCGCTGTCAAAGCACCACGCCACAAGCGGCTTGGAAATTACGCGATGCGTGCGGGGAATTACGGGCGCAGGGGGTGGGGGATGCTGCGGCGTCGGATGCGATTCT
>Ga0207421_10000419_pt1 | contig 54516 bp, 51 predicted proteins | sample SodLakKL_010_SED_4_FD_187542 | JGI IMG/M metagenome (GOLD analysis project Ga0207421, IMG submission 187542) | Alkaline sediment microbial communities from Lake Tanatar, Kulunda Steppe, Russia - 8KL_010_SED (SPAdes) (version 2) | ecosystem: Environmental > Aquatic > Non-marine Saline and...
GCCGACGAACTGGCGGCCGATCAGCCGGACCTCGGCGGCCTTGGTCATCGCGTCCGCTGCCTCGATTGCGGGAACCAGACCGCGGGTTTCGATCATGCCCAGGGCAATACCCATACGTTCAGCCATTTCGTTACTCCTCTGAAGAGATTCAGTTTGAATACCAGTTGTACTGCCCAAATCAACGGCCGGGGGCCCGATTTCCAGCACCTTGTCCTGCCGTCCCGTTGTTGCCTGCCCGGTTCAGCGCAACCGCGCCGAACTCATTCTTCCCAGTGGTCGATGATTCCGCAGATCGTCAGATCGGTCGCGATCTTCGGATCCGGCATCGCCCAGCGTGCGGCACTGCCACTGGCCGTGAAGACCCATTTCCCCGGAGGCACGCCCACCGGGTCCGTAGCCACGAACAGCGCGCCGCCCTGATTCTTCAGCACCCGCAGCGAGGCCTGTTTCAGGCCCGGCACGCGGCGCGTGCAGACGAGTTCGTCCTCGACGCGCATGATCTCCATCAGTCACCGTCTCCCTTCCAGTGGTCGATGATGCCGACGATGGTCAGATCGGACGGAAACTCCTTGCTGCCGGCCGCGTCGCGGGCGGCCGAGGAGCCGACACAGATCACCCAGTCGCCGGGGATGCAGCCGACCGAATCGACCGCAACGCTGCGCGTGCCGCCGATCTTTTCCTGCACCACCAGCAGCGGCCGGTGTCCGAGGCTGTCGATGCGGTTGGTCGAAACCAGCGTCTTTTCAACTCGCATGATCTTCATCGTGCACGCTCGCCGGATCGGTTTACGCGGAAATCGCTGGTCGCGTCTTCAATGCTCTGTTCCAACGCCTGATGGCTGAATCCGTCCGGGACAGTCTTCGAAAACCCGGCGGCGGACCGGCCTGTCGACCGGCTGGGTACCTGGAACAGGGACCGGGGAGTGAGGACGCCGCCCGTGCCCGCGGGGCGGTTCTCGTCTCTAAGGGTGCGATGTGTCTCCATGATCTGTCGTCTAGTGCCCAATGATTTCAGGTTCGTCTTCCACAAAGGTGCAGCGCTCGCTGCCGTGGATGTCGCTGATCGCCATCTGGCAGAACAGCCGGTGGTTCCTGTGCAGTTCGGGATAGCGGGCCTGCACCGCCTCCTTGACCCGCATGCAGCGCGTGATCGCGCGCTCGCGCGCCCCGGGGACGCGTTGCGAGTAGTGGAAGTGGATCAGCACCGGCACGCCAAGCCCATGGCGAACGTTGAGGCCGGTAAAGATGCGGATCCCGACGTCCATGTCGTTGGCCCCTTCCTCCACGGTGTCGAGGTGCGCGAAATAGAACTTGTTGCGCAACTGCAGTTCGCTCATCGCTTCGCCCACGCAAATGAAGCGCTCGTTGTGGCCAATCACCCGGTACCGGCCTTCGTGATGCTGGATCACGTACTCGATCTGCGAGAGGTTGGCTTCGAGCAGGTGCAGGATCAGGCGCCGGATACCTGCGGGCGTCTGACCGGCGCCGCGCGCCCAGCCCTCGGCGTGCTCCGCTTCGGTTATCGCGGCGTCGATGTGGGCGCGTGCGTGTTCCGCGGTCATGCCGATGGTGTCGTGGTAGATCTGAAAGCTTTCCACGTAGCGGTGCGGGCTGATGTCGCCCTTCGCATCGGGCAGGTGGACGCGGATCGCGTCGATGTCGGTATCCACGCCGAGCAGCAGGATGTCGGGCGCGGCACCGATCCCGAAGGTGTTGTCGATGGCCGCACGCAGTTCATTGAGGCGCGCCAGCGCGCTCTCCACGGCAACCCGCTCGTTGCTGCCATGGGCTGCGCAGCCTTCGTGGTTCGGGTTCGAGGTGCTGTAGTGGTAGACGGCAACCTTCAGGTAGTCCGCTTCTTCGCCGCCGGGTATGCCCCCCGACAGTCGGTGAAGTTCGCGCTGCGTCCAGTCGAGGATGTCGTCCTCGATGTCGAACATCGCGCCCGCGTAGGCCTTCACGGCCACCGCGTCATTCGGCGCCAGCCGCAGGATGAATGGCACCAGACCCTGCAGGCGGCCATCCGCGCACGGGCTGATGTCGAGGGTGTGGTAGCCGCAGCACTGGATGAACGCGGCGTCGAGAAGCGAACGCTCCTGCAGCGGTCTCTGATCAACGGGCGCGCGCTCGACGCAGGTCTTGATGGCCTGGAAAGTGCACCACGCATGCAGTGCGCGCAGGTCTAGACCGGCAATCCAGGAATCCTCGAGCAGTTCCACCGGAAGCTCGTACCCGAGCCGCTCGACTGCGAGGCGCTGCGCCTCCTCCACGAAGTTCATCGTGTGCTGGCAGTCGGACAGGGTCTTGAGGGTGTCGATGATGGCGGTGAAGCCGCTGCGCACGTTCTGTTCGTAATCGTACAGCTGGCGGTTCAGTTCACGGTCCGCCAGTGCGTGCTCGCACGGCTGGTCCGCCACGACCACGCAGGCAGGATTCGGTGGTGGGGGTGGCGCCTGTTCGGGCAGCACCCCCGCCTTCCGCATCGCCGCGAGCCGTTTGCGCGTGTTCACCGATCGGTCCTTACCCGCGGGCGCCGCCGGACAGTGTCACCAGCGCACCCCTGCCAGTGTTCCCCGAGGAACCCGTGATGCGACTCTCCGGTACTTCGGGGTGCTCGGCCTCGCGGAAGCGGCGCGCATTGACGCCCTCGCCGCGAGGTTGCCCACGCTGGGAGACATTGCGCCCCAGGCTGGAAGCACCCTCGGTGCCGGTCACCCGGCTGGCCGCATCCCAGGCGTCACCGGTGATCGGCGTGCCGGTCTGGCTCCCTTCGCCGGTCAACCGGCGCGCGGCCGTGATCACCTCTTCCTGCTCCTGCTCCAGCGTGCCGGCATCGCGGTGCCGGAACTCCGGAGTGCCGGTAATCAGGCCGGTGGCCTTGTTGACCGGCCCAGTGATGCGCTCACTGGTGTAGCCGGTACCGGTGACGTCTTCAAACTGGCGTTCCTGGGCTGCCCGCGCCGGCGAGCGGATGCTGAAGTCGGCCGGCGCAGGCGGGCGGGGAGGCTCTTCCCAGGTTCTTGCACGCTGGACGAAACGTCCGCTCGTCGCGCACTGCGGCATCACATTGTCCACCCCGACGTAGGGGGTCCCGCTGACCGGCTCGCAGGCGCCGCGCTCGTCCCCTGTCATCACGGAGCCGCCGGCTCCGGGACGATCCCCGGTCACGGCCTGCGCCGGGATCAGTGCATCAGAGGGGATGAGCGTTTCCTGTTGCGCTACCGCGGGCTCCGGGCAGAAGCCGCCGTACTGGCCGCGTCCGATGTAGGGCGTGCCACTGATGGGTGCGCAGCCGCCGGATTCGTCACCGGTCATCTTCGGGCCGCGCCCGATGGGACTGCCGGTTATGGACTGGCCGCGCCAGGTCTGGTCAACCGCGACCTTCTCGATGGCGGGAACGGGGGTGCTGGTGGCGCAGACAGCCTGAAGCTGGTCGGCGCTCACGTAATCGGTTCCGGTGATGGGCTTGCACCCCCCCTTGTCATCACCGGACATTTTTGGGTTGCGGACGACCTCCGTGCCGGTGACCCGGCCGCCGGAATGGGTCTTCATGTCCCCCACCTTGCGGGGGCCACCGACATTGCACAGGTCTCCGAAATCGGACGCGGTGTAGTACTGGTTACCGGTGATTTCCCGGCACGATCCGGGCTCGTCGCCAGTGACCCGGCTGGAGCGGCCGACTTCGGTTCCGGACACGGACTGGTCCGCATGTGTGAGCATCACGCTGACCTTGCGCGGAGTGTCCGGAGGGGTGGTGCTGCACACCTCCTTGAACTGCTCGGCGGAGAGGTACTCGGTACCCGTGATCCCCCGGCAGGCCCCCGGCTCATCGCCGGTGACGCGCTTGCTCTGGCCCACGCTGCTTCCCGTGACGGTCCTGCCGCCAGCGGTATGGGTGAGGGCAACCTTGTCCGGTGCGGTGTCGGCGGCCGGCTGGCTGTAGCCGGTGCCGGTGACGGCACGATTCGACCCCGGCTCGTCGCCGGTGACGCGGGGTGAGCGGCCGACCAGCGTACCGGTCACGGACTGTCCCCGGGAGGTCTCCGACTGTCCGACCTTCTCGGAAGAGGGCTGGGGGCGCGTCTCGCAGAATTCCTCGTAGCGCTCCACCGCCAGGTACTCGGTTCCGGTTATCCCACGGCAGGCACCGGTCTCGTCACCGGTCACGTGGCGGGAACGGCCGACCTCCGTGCCCGTTACCTTGTGTTCGCGGGTGGTGCTGGAGACGCCCACCTTGGTGGGACCGGTGTCGGGGCGCGTCGGGCACTGCTGGTCATACAGCTCGACGCCAATGTATTCGGTGCCGGTGATGCCGCGACAGGCACCGGCCTCCACGCCGGTCAGTTTCTTCGTGCCCTCGACCATGGTGCCGGAGACCGACTGACCGGATAGCGTGTGTCCTTCCTCCACCTTCGGTGGGGCGGGGATGTCGAGCCGTGCCCGCCGGCGACCGCTGGGACGGGACCCCTTGCTGTCGCGCGCGCTGCCGGCCTTGCCGGCCAGCGCCCGAACCTTGCGGCGCTGCATCGCGATCTGGCGGCCGCTGGGGCGTTCACCGGCGATCGCGCTCTGCCAGTCCTGATCCGGCATCACCGCAGCAGCGCGGGCCAGGTGCGTTGCCCGCACGAGGCCGGCCTTGCCGCTGCGGGACAGCGCCTCGCGGCGGGCGCGGGCGATCGCGCGGCCTTTTGGCATATTGGCGCCGGGCATGCGCGTCGCCGACGCTGCCGGCATCGGAGCCGCGGAGGCGGACTCGCGCTGTTCGGCGGCGGGGCGCGTTTCGGCCTCCGGGCAGTCGCAAGGCTCGCCCTTGCAGTCACAGTCACCCGCCTTCCGGACGGAGGTCGCCTGGCCCGCGCCGTGGCTCGATGCCGGGGTCTGCTGCGCGGTGTCGTTCGGCTTCGGACGCATCCGGCCGCTCGGACGACTGGACGCGGGCTGGCTGGTCGCCGCCTTGCCGCGGCGGCTCATCGCCTCGCGGCGCGCTTGCGCCCGCAGTCGCCCGTTGGAGGCACCGGCGTGCACACCCGCTTCGACCTTTCGGGTCGCTTCGACGGTTGAACTGGATGCGGTCCCGCTGGATGTTGCGGAGGGCGCTCGACGCGACGACGCCCCTTGCGTGGCCGCCGCCTTCTTCACGAATGCGGACTTGCCATGCAAAGCCATCGCCTTGCGGCGCTTCAGGGCCAGCTCGCGCCCGGAGAGGGTGGCGCTGGCCTTGCTGTTTTCGGCTTGTGGCATCACGTACCTCGAACGGTTGGGGTCTGCCGGGCGGGCCGGGCGGTCAGGCCGCGGCCACGACAGGCAACTGGCCTGCGGATGATCCGCTGGCGGCCAGAGTGGGGCGGCCGGATGGGTGCCCCGTCGGATCAGCGGTACACCACGAACGCCATGCCCTGGCTCTGGGCATAGTTGTCATACGCGATGAAGCGCACCAGGTGGTCCGGGAATTCGCGATGACAGGCGTCGAGCTCCTGCAGCACCACGTCGACGGACTGCTCGCCGAACAGCGGGAGCTTCCACATGTACCAGTAGTTGCTCATCGATTGTTCCCTCTCGGTGTGTTCCACCGCAGGGTTCCAGCCCTGGGCGATGCAGTAGCTGATCTGCTGGCGAATCTGCTCGGCGGTCATCGGGGGCAGGTAAGAGAAGGTCTCGTACTTGGTCGACGACTTGTAGACTTCAACGGCCATATCGGTCTTCCTCTGGTAATCGGTTTAGCCCGGTCGGGACCGCGCGTGGCACGGGTGGCGCCTCGCGGACCCCGGCCCCGCGGATCATTACTTGTTGGTGACGTCCAGCTTGTCGACGGTGTCGAATTCGAACTTGATCTCCTTCCACGTCTCCATCGCGATCTTCAGTTCCGGGCTGTGCTTGGCGGCGGCGGTGAGGATCTCCTTGCCCTCGCGCTCGACCTCGCGGCCCTCGTTGCGGGCCTGCACGCAGGCTTCCAGGGCCACGCGGTTGGCGGCAGCGCCGGCTGCGTTGCCCCAGGGGTGACCCAGGGTGCCGCCACCGAACTGCAGCACCGCGTCGTCGCCAAAAATGGCCACCAGCGCCGGCATGTGCCAGACGTGAATGCCGCCCGAGGCGACAGCGAACGCGCCGGGCATCGAGCCCCAGTCCTGGTCGAAGAACAGCCCGCGCGAGCGGTCTTCCGGCACGAAGGATTCGCGGAGCAGGTCAATCCAGCCCAGCGTGGACGCGCGGTCGCCCTCGAGCTTGCCGACCACGGTGCCCGTGTGCAGGTGGTCGCCGCCCGACAGGCGCAGGATCTTGGTCAGCACGCGGAAATGAATGCCGTGGTGCGGGTTGCGGTCGATGACCGCGTGCATCGCGCGGTGGATGTGCAGCAACATGCCGTTGTCACGGCACCAGTTGGCCAGACCGGTGTTCGCGCAGAAACCGCCGGTGATGTAGTCGTGCATGATGATCGGCGCGCCGATCTCCTTCGCGTACTCCGCACGCTTGAACATCTCGTCCGGCGTGGGGGCAGTGACGTTCAGGTAGTGGCCCTTGCGCTCGCCGGTCTCGGCCTCGGCCTTCAGGATGGCCTCCATCACGAAGTCGAAGCGCTGGCGCCAGCGCATGAACGGCTGGCTGTTGATGTTCTCGTCGTCCTTGGTGAAGTCGAGGCCGCCCCGCAGGCATTCGTATACTGCGCGGCCGTAGTTCTTCCCGGACAGACCCAGCTTGGGCTTGATGGTGCAGCCGAGGAGCGCGCGGCCGTACTTGTTCATCACATCGCGCTCGACCTGGATTCCCATCGGCGGCCCGCCACAGGTCTTCACATAGGCGATCGGGAAGCGCACGTCCTCGAGGCGCAGCGCGCGCACGGCCTTGAATCCGAACACGTTGCCCACCAGCGAGGTGAACACGTTCACCACCGAGCCTTCCTCGAACAGATCGATCGGGTAGGCGACAAAGGCGTAGTAGCAGGAGTCGTCGCCGGGCACATCCTCGATGCGATAGGCGCGGCCCTTGTAATAATCCATGTCCGTCAGGAGGTCGGTCCAGACCGTGGTCCAGGTGCCGGTGGAGGACTCGGCGGCCACCGCGGCAGCGGCCTCCTCACGATCGACGCCGGGCTGCGGGGTAATCTTGAATACCGCCAGGAGGTCGGTTTCCAGCGGAACGTAATCCGGCATCCAATAGGTTTCGCGGTAGTCCTTCACACCCGCGTCGTATTTCTTGACGGCCATTGGTTGTCTCCTGCGCGTTGTGGAAATCGGATGGTGGTGAGATCGGCTGGTCAGAGTAGAAAGACCGATAGCCGATAACAAATAGATAAATTAGATGAGATAGATTGTTTTTGATCTATGTGTGTGGTGCGGTCGATGCGAATCCCGGCAAGTGGCGAGGTTGACCCCGGGCGATGCCGGCGATTATCACCCATTTCGCTTGTGGTTGGAATGGCTGAAGCCGGTGCAATGCGCTTTCCGAGGGCAACGGGATGCACCGAAAGCGGGCACAGTGGGGTTTGTGGGCGTACCGGGGCAACCCGGTGGGCACTTCCGACGGCTGCGGTGGGTCGCAGAACAGGAGGTCGTCGCGGGAGGTCCGGCAAACGTCGGTCGAGGGTCAGGCGGTGAATCGTATTCGAACCCATTATCAGAACCTGCAGGTCCGGGAGGACGCCAGCCCCGAGGTGATCCGCGGTGCCTGGAAGGAACTGTCACAGAAGTGGGACCCTGAACACAACCCCGAACAGCGGGCGCACGCGGAGCGTGTCCGCAAGATCATCGATCAGTCGTACCGTGTACTGGCGGACCCGGAACTTCGGCGCCAGCACGATGCCTGGTTACGCATGCAGCGAGCCGCCGCGGAGACCTCCCCGGCGGTAGCGGCTTCGGAAGGCTCTGCGGGAGAGTGGATCCCGGCGGCCACCGCGCCGGTGCCCGCGCGGGGACCCGTGGGCCTGACGCTGATCACGATGGCCTGGATCAGCGCCTTCGCACTGGTGTGGTGGCTGTTCGACGATTACCTCGACCGGCGGGAGTTTCCCAATCGAAATCTCGTGGTCGAGGTTGGGGCGACGGAGGAACTCGTGCTGCACCGGAATCACGTCGGTCACTACCTGGCTCCGGGCACCATCAACGGCGAGCCGGTAGTGTTCCTCCTTGACACGGGTGCAACGCAGGTATCGGTTCCGTTGCACCTCGCCGAGGGCCTGGGGCTGCACGCGGGGTCCAGGGGTCGCGCGATGACCGCCAACGGCGCAGTCGAAATCTGGCAGACGCGCATCGATGAACTCGGACTCGGGCCATTTGTGCTGGCAAACGTGCGGGGCCATATCAATCCCGGCATGACCAGCGACCAGGTGCTGTTGGGGATGAGCGTCCTTCGACACCTTGAGTTTGCCCAGCGAGACGGCCGGCTGATCCTGAACCTGCCCCGATGACTCGCGAACCCGAAGCCGGGCGGTTGCAGGCGCGGCATTCAGCGGCAGGGTAGGAAATTTCTCGCTTGGATAAGAGAATTAGCGTATCTTAATAAATAGATAATGTGAGGCGGGTTGGTCGCGGCCGCACGTTGTTTTCCGCCCCGGAGCGGGTGCGGCCGTTCGGTGGAGGAAGCTCTGATGCCCAAGGTGACGCTGGAGCAGTGGCGAATGCTCAAGGCCGTAGTGGAGGCCGGTGGTTTTGCGAAGGCGGGCGAGAACGTCCACAAGAGTGCATCCAGCATCAATCACGCGGTCCAGAAACTGCAGCAGCAGCTCGGCGTTCCGTTGCTGGAAGTCCGTGGACGCAGAACCGTGCTGACCCCTGCCGGCGAGACGCTTCTGCGGCGGGCCGAGTGGCTGCTGAAGGAAGCCGTCTCGGTGGAGGAGTTGGCCGAGGTCCTGAGTTCCGGCATCCAGACCGAGCTCTACGTGGCAGTCGATCAGCTGGTTCCCTCGGCCGTCGTCATCGATGTCCTGCACGATTTCTCCGCCCACTTCCCGTCCACGCGCGTGCAGTTGCACGAGACGGTGCTGAAAGGCGGACCGTCGCTGCTGGAGTCGGGTAACGCAGACCTGCTGATCGGGCCCGACACCCCTCCGGGTTTTCTGGCCGAGCCGCTGGGACAGGTCCGGATGGTCTGCGTTGCGCACCCGCTCCACCCGCTGGCGCTGCGTCCAGGCCTGCAAGTGTCGATGCGCGACCTGCGGCACAGTCGCCAGGTGGTGGTTCGGGATTCTTCCCGGGAGCATGATGCGCAGGGAGGCTGGCTGGATTCCGATCAGCGCTGGACAGTGAGCCACATGGAGACGGCGCTTCGGATCGTTCGGGCGGGTTTTGCCTTCGCCTGGCTGCCTGAATGCCTGGTCGGCGAGTACCTGGACCGCGGCGCCCTGACGACCCTTCCGCTCCAGGCGGGATCGAGCTACGTGGTGCCGTTCTCGCTGGCGTACGGCGACCCTGACCGTCACGATCTTGCGGTAATGAAACTGGCGGAAATGCTGACCGCGGCCTTTGCAGAGCGGGTTCCGGCACCGGGATCAGCCGAAGTTCCCGACTGGTGGTCGATTGCGCATTGCGGTCCGCGCGCGATCCTGTAGTCACGGCGGTTGAGCACCCGCTCGACCGCCTGACCCACAGGTTGCCCACGACCCGTTACACTGGCCGGAAACGCTTCCGGGGAGTCGGGCATGTGCGGAATTGCGGGGGAATTCGTCTGGGGAGACCGACGCGCGGACGTCGATGCCGTGGCGCGGATGCTGCCGGCGCTGGCTCGCCGCGGACCCGATTCGGACGGCGTGTGGGGCTCCGGCCGCGTGGCGCTTGGCCACCGGCGCCTGGCAATCCTGGACCTGTCCCAGCGCGCGCACCAGCCGATGTTCGATCCCGAGACCGGGCTGGCCCTGGTCTTCAACGGCGCGATCTACAACTTCCGCGCGCTCCGCGCCGACCTCGAGAGGCGCGGTCACCGATTCTTCTCCACCGGCGACACCGAGGTGATCCTGCGTGGATACGCAGAGTGGGGAGCCGGCGTGGTCGAGCGGCTGCACGGGATGTTCGCGTTCGCTCTGTACGACTCGCGCTCGCAGCGGCTTCTGCTGGCGCGGGACCGCATGGGGATCAAGCCGCTCTATCTCGCCCCGTTCGCGCACGGGATCCGCTTCGCGTCGAACTCGCAGGCCCTGCTGGCCAGCGGCGGCGTGGATACCCGGCTGGACGCCGAATCGCTGCACCTGCTGTTTTCCCTGCATGCGGTGGTCCCGGCGCCGCGTACGGTCCTGCAAGGGATCCGCAAGCTTCGGCCCGGGCACTACGTTCTGATCGAGGCTGACGGACACGAGCACGAGGAATGCTACTGGCGGCTCTGTGCGCGGCGGCCCGATGAACCGCTCGACGACGACGAATGGCGGGAACGGATCGAGGCCGGGCTGCGCCGTGCGGTGCGGCGGCGGCTGGAGGTCGCGGACGTGCCGGTGGGTGTGCTGCTTTCGGGCGGTCTGGACTCCAGCCTGCTGGTGGCGCTGGCAGTGGAGGAAGGCGCCGGCGATCTGCGCACCTTCACCATCGGTTTCGAGGACCAGCCCGAGGAAAAGGGCTCGGAATTCGAGTACTCGGACCCGGTTGCGGAGCGCTACGGGACGGATCACCAGCGGGCGCTGATCCCCAACAGCGAGGTGCTGCGCCGACTGCCCGAGGCTGTCGGGGCCATGGCCGAACCGATGTTCGGCCAGGATGCGGTGGCGTTTTACCTTTTGTCCGAACAGGTGTCCCGGCATGTGAAGGTGGTGCAGTCGGGGCAGGGTGCCGACGAGGTGTTTGGGGGGTATTTCTGGTACCCGCGGATGGCGGAGGATCGCGAGGGTGGCTGGGCCGACCGCTTCCGCCGCCACTATTTTGACCGCGACGACCCGGAGATGCGGGAATTGCTGGTCCGTCCGCCGGCCGACGACGTTACGGGCGACTGGCTGCATGCCGAGCTGGCGGCCCTCGAGACCGATCGGGCCGACAGTTTTATCGATGCGGCGCTCGCGCTCGACGTGACCACCCTGATCGTCGACGACCCGGTAAAGCGAGTCGACAACATGACCATGGCCTTCGGACTCGAGGCACGGGTCCCGTTCCTCGACCACGAACTGGTCGAGATCGCGGCGTCGATGCCGCCGCACCTGAAGCTCGGTGATGGCGGGAAGAAGGTGCTGAAGCAGATCGGGCGGGGACGCCTGCCGGACACGGTTCTCGATCGGCCGAAGGGCTACTTTCCGGTGCCGGCGCTGAAGTATGTGCGCGGCGAGTTCCTCGATTTCATGCGCGACATCCTCGGTTCCCGCGCGGCGCACGAGCGCGGCATCTACCGACCCGAGTATGTCCGGAAGCTGCTGGCAGAGCCCGACGCGCATTTCACCCGCATCCAGGGCTCGAAGCTCTGGCACCTGGCCCTGCTCGAATTCTGGCTGCAAACGCATGTCGATGGGGTGTAGACGCGGGTCTTGCGGGTCCGGGGGGCGCCGGCGTTCGGGGCTGCACCGGGGTCGGGGGGCCGTGCGTGCGGGACGCCGTGAATACGTCCCTGTAGGCTTGACGGCGGCATTCATGCCGCCGACACCCGCACGCACGGCCCCCCGACCCCGGTGCTCAGGCGTGGGTGCATGTCTGCTTGCTGCGTGCGCCTCCATCTCGCGGCCCCTTGTGGGAGCGGCCTCTGGCCGCGACGGCCCCGGGCACGAGGGATCACGGCCGCAAATAACCCAGTGGCAGGGCCGTGCGGTCGATCACCCGGCGGAGCACGAAGCTTGAGTGCACGCTGCTGACGCCCTCGAGCCGGGTGATCCGGCGCAGCAGGAAGTTCTGGTAGGCGTCCATGTCCGGGACCACGACCTGCAGCAGGTAGTCCGCGGCCTGCCCGGTGATCAGGAAGCAGTGCTGGACCTCGGGATAACCGGAGACTGCCTCCTCGAAGGCGGCAAAGCGCTCGGGCGTGTGACGGTCCATGCCGATGTGGATCAGCGCGGTGATCTCGAGCCCGAGCAGCTTGCGGTCGAGCAGCGCGTAACGTCCAACGATGATGCCCGCCTCCTCCAGTGCCCGCACCCGGCGCAGGCAGGGGGAGGGACTCAGCCCGACGCGATCCGCGAGTTCCTGGTTCGAGAGCCCGGCGTTCTCCTGCAGCGTCTCGAGGATGCGCCGGTCGGTGCGATCGAGGGCGTGCGGTTTGTTTGTACCCGAGGCAGACATCAGCATATTTCCCAAATGGCGTTATCGGAGCAATTATATTGCCGGCTATTTCGAATAGAGGCCAAAAAAGACGAACAATTGCGCTTCCATCCGAATATCATGGTGCCATTGCGTGACGCGGCGTTCGCGTCCCGGTCGCCTTCCGGCGCACCGGGATCTCGGACGCCCTCCGGACAACGGATCAAGAGGAATACCATGCGCCCCGTTCAGTTCAATCACCGGAAGTATGCACCCGCCCCGGCGATCGCGAAGCCCGATCGTCGCTGGCCCGATCGCCGCGTGGAGCAAGCGCCCCTGTTTGCCAGCGTGGATCTGCGCGATGGCAACCAGGCGCTCGAGCGGCCGATGTCCGTTGAGCAGAAGCTGCGTTTCTTCGATCTGCTGGTCGGGATCGGCCTGACCGAGATCGAGGTCGGCTTTCCGTCCGCGTCGCAACCGGACTTCGAGTTCACGCGGCGTCTGATCGACGAGGGGCGCATACCGGATCACGTGACCATCCAGGTACTGACCCAGGCCCGCGAGGACCTGATCCGGCGTACCTTCGAGGCCCTGGAAGGCGTTCAGCGTGCCATCGTGCATGTTTACAACTCCACCAGCCCGGCCCAGCGCGAGCAGGTCTTCGGGCTCGACCGGGACGGTGTGCGGGCGATCGCGGAGCGTGGCGCGCGCTGGGTGCGGGACATCGCCCGCGACTACCCGGAGACCGAATGGACCTTCCAGTACTCGCCCGAGAGCTACTCGGCGACCGAGCCCGACTACGCTGTTGCGGTCGTCGACGCGGTGAATGCGATCTGGCGGCCGGATCTCGGTCAGCGCGTGATCATCAACCTGCCGGCAACGGTGGAGATCACCATGCCGAACGTGTTCGCGGACCAGATCGAATCGTTCTGTGACCATGTCGCGATGCGCGAGCACTTTGTGCTTTCACTGCACACGCACAACGATCGGGGCACCGGCGTCGCCGCCGCCGAGCTTGGCCTGCTGGCAGGGGCTGACCGGCTGGAGGGTACCCTGTTCGGCAACGGCGAACGCACCGGCAACATGGATCTTGTTACAGTCGCGATGAACTTGTACTCACAGGGCATTGATCCAGCGATCGATCTCTCGAACATGGAGGGGATCGAAAGGATCTACACGGAGTGCACCGCGCTGCCTGTTCATCCGCGTCACCCGTGGGCCGGGGAACTGGTCTACACGGCCTTTTCAGGCAGTCACCAGGATGCGATTCGCAAGGGCATGGACCACCAGAAGCGGCACGGCGGCCCATGGCAAGTGCCGTACCTGCCGATCGATCCGCGGGATCTCGGCCGGCGGTACGAGGCGGTGGTCCGGATCAACAGTCAGTCAGGCAAGGGCGGCGTTGCTCACGTGCTGGAGCGCGATCACGGCATCACGCTGCCGCGTTGGCTGGCGGTGGAGTTTGCGCGGGCGGTACAGACGGAAGCCGAGGCCTCCGGCGCAGAGGTGAACTCGCGGACCGTCGGAAGCCTGTTCGAGCGCATGTACCTGGATACGCCCGACGGCTGGCAGCTGAGCGGCTACCGGCTGAATCGTCAGGGTTCGCAGGTGGAGATCGATGTGCAGCTCGCTCGGGACGGTGTGGTCCAGCGACTGACCGAACGCGGCGATGGCGTGGTGTCGGCGCTGATCGCAGCGCTGGAGCGCCGCTACGGGTTTTCCGCCGAGGTTGTCGAGTTTGACGAACACGCGCTGGAGCACAGCACCGGTTCCCGCGCGCTGGCGGCAGTGGCGCTGACGGTCAACGGTCGCCGCATCGCGGGGGTTGCGATCGCCGAGGACAGTGCGGGTGCGGCAGTGCAGGCCGTGCTGACCGCCGTCGCCCGCAGTGGCGTTGTCGCCGGCGAGCCGGATGCTGGCCCCGCGGCTGCGGTCAACGTCTCATGACCCGCGGGACCGGTTTCCGGCGGTGATCGTGCGGGGCCTGGCTGCGCGCATCGCCGCTGGAAGCCGTTCCCACGCGCAGCAGCGACCCCGTCCTTTTCGTTGCATGCATTCGCGGCTCCCCGGCCGCGGACGCGGTATGATGCGGCCCGTTTGCGGTCCTAGCAGGAGGAACCATGTCCGGTCAGACGCTTTACGACAAATTGTGGCGGGCACACGTCGTCCACGAGGAACCGGACGGAACCACGCTGCTCTACATCGACCGTCATCTCGTGCACGAGGTCACTTCGCCCCAGGCCTTCGAGGGGCTGCGCCTCGCCGGGCGCAAGCCGTGGCGCGGGGACTCGGTGCTCGCGGTCCCGGATCACAATGTGCCGACGGATCACCGCGACCAGGGTATCGCCGACCCGGTCTCGCGGACTCAGGTCGAGACACTGGAGCACAACGTGTCGGAATACGGACTCCGGTTCTTCCCGATGCGTGATCTGCGCCAGGGAATCGTGCACGTGATCGGACCGGAGCAGGGCGCGACGCTGCCGGGGATGACGGTCGTCTGCGGCGACTCCCACACCTCGACCCACGGCGCACTCGGTGCGCTGGCCTTCGGGATCGGCACCTCCGAAGTGGAGCACGTGCTGGCGACCCAGTGCCTGTGGCAGAGCCGCTCGAAGAGCATGCTGGTGCGGATCGAAGGCGAACTGCGTCCGGGGGTGACGGCCAAGGACGTTGTACTCGCGACAATCGGCACAATCGGTACTGCCGGCGGCACGGGTTACGCGATCGAATTTGGCGGTTCCGCGATTCGCAGCCTGTCGATCGAGGGCCGGATGACCGTCTGCAACATGGCCATCGAGGCCGGTGCGCGCGCGGGAATGGTGGCGGTGGACGAGAAGACCATCGAGTATGTGCGGGGCCGCCCGCAGGCGCCGACCGGGGAGCTCTTCGAGCAGGCCGCGGCGGCCTGGCGGGAGCTGGTCAGCGATCCCGATGCGCGCTTCGACCGCGTGGTGGAGCTCGACGCGGCGGCGATCGAGCCGCAGGTCAGCTGGGGCACCTCGCCCGAGATGGTGGTCGCGGTTTCGGGCCAAGTGCCGGACCCGGATCGGGAGCAGGATCCGGTGCGCGCCGAAGGCATGCGCAGGGCGCTGACCTACATGGGCCTCGAGGCGGGAACGCCCATCGCGGCGATCCGGCCCGACAAGGTCTTCATCGGCTCCTGCACCAACTCGCGCATCGAGGACCTGCGCGAGGCGGCGGCTGTGGTGCGCGGGCGGCGCAAGGCGGAAAACGTCAAGCTCGCGATGGTGGTGCCCGGCTCGGGACTGGTGAAGCAGCAGGCCGAGGCCGAGGGGCTGGACAGGATCTTCCTCGACGCCGGTTTCGAATGGCGCGATCCGGGCTGTTCGATGTGCCTGGCAATGAACGCCGACCGGCTGGAACCGGGGGAACGCTGTGCCTCGACCTCGAACCGCAATTTCGAGGGCCGGCAGGGGCAGGGCGGGCGCACCCACCTGGTCAGCCCGGCGCTCGCGGCCGCCGCTGCGGTGGCCGGGCACTTCGTGGAACCCGGCCAACTCGAGGGCTGAACGATGCAGGCATTCACCGTGCACCGGGGCATTGCGGCCCCGCTCGACCGCGCCAATGTCGATACCGACGCGATCATCCCCAAGCAATACCTGAAGTCGATCAAGCGGACCGGGTTCGGCCCGAACGCCTTTGACGACTGGCGCTACCTCGATCCCGGCCAGCCCGACGCGGACAATACCGGACGTCGCCCGAACCCGGAATTCGTGCTGAACCGGCCACCGTTCGATCGGGCAACCATCCTGCTCGCCCGCAAGAACTTTGGCTGCGGCTCCTCCCGCGAGCACGCGGTTTGGGCGCTCGGCGACTTCGGTTTCCGGGCAGTGATTGCGCCGTCCTTTGCCGACATCTTCTTCAGTAACAGCTTCAAGAATGGCCTTCTTCCTGTTGTTCTTGAAGAGCCGGAAGTCGACGAGTTGTTCCAGCGGGTGCACGCCGACCCGGGCCTCGAGATCGAGGTCGATCTGCAGGCGCAGGCGGTGCGGGTGCCGGGCGGACCCACGTTCCACTTCGAGATCGACGGCGATCGTCGCCGCCGACTGCTCGAGGGTCTGGACGACATCGCGCTGACGCTTCAGCATGCGCATGAAATACGGGCGTACGAGGAGCGCCGGCGCCAGGAGGCCCCGTGGTTGATGCCTTGCTGAGCGGACCGCTGCGGGGCTTCGAACCGCGCATGCGCCGCATCCGCTCCAGCGGGACGCCGTGAATACATCCCTGTAGGCTTGACGGCAGCATCCCTGCTGCCGACACCCGCTGGAGCGGATGCGGCCCATACGCTGACGCCGACGATTGCGGTGGTTGGGGGCGAAACCGGAGAGAGGCGATCCTGGCTTGGCGCGCCCGAATGAGACGGCAACGGGCGGTCTCTGGTCGTCATTGGCGTGCCCGCACTCCGGGCCTGTGCCGCGAGCGGAGAAGTAGCCTGACTGGATTGATGTAGCTGGATTGACGAGGAGCAGACGAGGTGCAGAGGATTCTGGTTTTGCCGGGCGACGGGATCGGTCCGGAGATCGTCAACGAGGCGCTGAAGGTCCTGGACCGGGTCGCCGAAATCGAAGGCCTTGAGCTTGGCATCGACGAAGGTCTGATTGGCGGAGCGGCTTACGACGCGGTCGGGGAGCCGTACCCGCAGGCGACGCGCGAACTCGCGCGCGAGGTGGATGCGATCCTGCTCGGTGCAGTGGGCGGTCCGCAGTACGAGGCGCTGGAGCGCTCGAAGCGCCCGGAGCGGGGGCTGCTCGGGATCCGCGCGGATCTCGGCCTGTTCGGGAACCTGCGCCCGGCGATCCTGTACCCGCAGCTTGCCGCGGCATCGTCGCTGCGGCCCGAGGTCGTCGCCGGGCTCGACCTGCTGATCGTGCGCGAACTCACCGGGGACATCTATTTCGGTCAGCCGCGCGGGATCGAGGAACGGGACGGCCAGCGGGTCGGATTCAACACGGCGGTTTACAGTGAAATGGAGATCGAGCGCATCGCCCGCGTGGCCTTTGACGCGGCGATGAAGCGGAATCGGCGGTTGTGCTCGGTCGACAAGGCCAACGTGCTCGAGGTGTCGGAACTCTGGCGCGAGGTGGTGATCCGGGTCGGTGCCGAATATCCCGAGGTGGAGCTCTCGCACATGTATGTGGACAATGCTGCAATGCAACTCGTGCGCGCGCCAAAACAGTTCGACGTGATGGTGACCGGCAACATCTTCGGAGACATCCTGTCCGACGAGGCCTCGATGCTGACGGGGTCCATCGGGATGCTGCCCTCGGCGTCGCTGAACGCGGAGGGGACGGGCCTTTATGAGCCGATCCACGGCTCGGCCCCGGACATTGCCGGGCAGGACACCGCGAACCCGATTGCCACCGTGCTGTCCGTCGCGATGCTGCTGCGGCACAGCCTCGGGCACGAAGCCGGTGCGCGGCGCATCGAGGATGCGGTGGGACGCGTGCTCGACCAGGGGCTGCGGACGGCCGACATCCATTCCGAGGGCGCGACACTCGTTGGCACGACCGCGATGGGCGACGCGCTGGTGGCGGCCCTGGGTGAAAAAACAGGGTGAGTAAACCGGTTCAGGAAAGAGTGATATCCAAATGACTGAAAAGACTTTTGATGTTGCGGTGGTCGGGGCAACAGGGGCGGTTGGCGAGACCATGCTTTCGATCCTCGCCGAGCGGAAGTTCCCGGTGCGCAACGTGTACGCCCTTGCCAGCGAACGTTCCGTGGGCAAGCGGGTGGCCTTCGGGAAGCGCGAGCTGGTGGTCGAGGATCTCGCCGAGTTCGATTTCGCCAGGGTTCAGGTGGGCCTGTTCTCGCCGGGCGCCTCGGTCTCGGCGATCTACGCACCGAAAGCGGCTGCTGCTGGCTGCGTGGTCGTGGACAACACTTCGCAGTTCCGTTACGAAGACGACATCCCGCTGGTGGTGCCCGAAGTGAACCCGGAGGCGATCGCGGGCTACCGCACGCGCGGCATCATCGCGAATCCGAACTGCTCGACGATCCAGATGCTGGTGGCCCTCAAGCCCATCCGTGACGCGGTTGGTCTGGAACGGATCAACGTGGCGACGTATCAGGCGGTGTCGGGCACGGGCAAGGACGCGATCGAGGAGCTCGCCCACCAGACCGCAGCGTTGCTGAATGGGAAACCGGTGGAGTGTCAGGTGTACCCCAAACAGATCGCCTTCAACGCGCTGCCCCATATCGACGCCTTCATGGACAACGGGTACACCAAGGAAGAAATGAAAATGGTCTGGGAAACCCGGAAGATCTTCGGCGACGAGTCGATCCAGGTGAACCCGACGACGGTACGTATACCGGTCTTCTTCGGCCATTCCGAGGCGGTGCACATCGAGACCCGGGAAAAGATCAGTGCCGAGCAGGCGCGCGAGTTGCTTGGCAGCGCCCCGGGGGTGACGGTCCTCGACGAGCGGGCGCCCGGCGGCTATCCGACCGCAGTGACGGAGGGCAGCGGAACCGATCCGGTCTTTGTGGGCCGTATTCGCGAGGACATCTCCCATCCGCGCGGCCTTGACATGTGGGTCGTGTCGGACAACGTGCGCAAGGGCGCGGCATTGAACACCATCCAGATCGCCGAGGTGCTGATCCGGGACTACCTCGGGGATCGTTGACGGGGGTACCGTCGCGGTGGGCTTGCTGCCCTGGGGATGTCGACGGTGACGGCCCAACGCGTCTCTGTTAACCTCGCTTAATAAGTCCGGGGGATTTTTTGTGTGATGGGGCTTGGCGGGTGAATGCAACCGGATTTCATGCCGTCATTCTCGGGGATTGGCGAGGGGAACACGTGCGAAAACTCTTTTTTTTGCTGATTCTGCTTGCGGTCCCGGCATCCGCGACGGCGAGCCTGAGTCTCGGTGAGCTCGAACTCCGGTCTTTCCTGAATCAGCCGCTCCAGGCCGAGTTCCGGGCCGAGGGTACCGCAGCGGCCAGCGATGAGCTCGAAGTCCGGGTCGCCTCCGCGGATGCGTATCGGCGGTCGGGATTGCAGCGTGGGGCGATCCCTGCCGACCTGGAGATCTCGATCGAGGGAAGCGGCACCAGTCGGGTGGTCCGCCTGACCACCCAGCGGCCGGTCCGTGAGCCCTACCTGGGCCTGCTGCTCGAGGCCAGCTGGGAGGCGGGCCGGGTCCTGCGCGAATACACGATCCTTCTTGATCCCCCGGTTGCCTTCGCGCCCGAGCGGAGCGCGGCGCCTGCGGTAACCCGCGCTCCCGAGCCGGCCCCGCGGGCGACACCTGCGACACCTGCGGCACCTGCGCGCGACATGCCTCCGGCGCGCGCCGAAACCTACACCGTGCGCAGCGGCGACACGCTCTCGGCGATCGTGCGCCGGCAGGGCTACACGGGGGTCACGGATCAGCAGGCGATGATCGCCATCCGGGACGCGAATCCCCGGGCCTTCATCGGCGGCAACATCAACCAGCTTCGGGCAGGAGCTCAATTAAACCTGCCGGGAGAGGAGGAGGTCGCTGGCTACAGCAGGCAGGAGACGCTGGAGGAATTCCGACGCCAGACGGCGGAATGGCGTGAGCGCGTCGCGCCGACACCTCCACCGGTGGCGGAGCCATCCGTGCCTGAAGCGGTCGCAGACGCCCCGGTGGAGGCCGTGGAGCCCGCGGCCGACCCGGTCGCCGAGGTGGAACCGGAAACGGCGACGGAGTCCGCAGCCCCATCCGAAGAGATCGAGGCCGCGGCCGCCGGTCCCGTTGTGGACGGAGAAACCGCACAGCCGGCCGATGCGGAGGTTGCGGTGACGGATCGGCTGGAAATCCTCGCAGAAGAAGCCTTCGAGCCCGTGGCGGTGGCGGACGCCGGGGGAAGGGTGGTCGAGGAGGCATTGCTGTCCCAGCAGGTCGCGATGGGTGAGCTGCGGGACGAGTTGAGTTCGCTGCGCATGGAGCTCGAGGAACGCGACCGGATGATCAGCATGATGAACACCGAGCTCGCGCAGCTGGAGGAACGGATGCAGACTTTGCGCGAGGAACGGGCGGACGGGTTGCGGGCTGGCGCTGGCGAAGGGGCGCCGCTGCATGAGCGTCTGCTCGCCGATCCGCTCCTGCTTCTCCTCGCCGCGACCTCCTTGCTGCTCTTTCTGCTGCTGCTCGTCTCGGTCTTTCGGCCGCGCCGGACCGAAGCCGCCTACGAGGTCCCCGTGACATCACGAGGAGGCGTCGCGCCGACCCGTGCAGCGCGGACGACAGACGGCGGTGCAGCACAGCGGTCCGGGGAATCTGCCGCGCACACGACGGCGGCGATGGGTGCCGGCGCTGCGGCGGGCGCGGCAGCTGCGGCCGCGGCGCAGCGTGACGAAGAACCGGCCGGTGAGGCCTCTGCCGCTGAGGGCTCGGTTGCTGCCGGTAAGGCGGTCGACACAGGGGAAGACAGGGGCGACGACATCCTTGCCGATGTCGATCTCTATCTCGCCTATGGCATGAACGACCAGGCGATTGCGGCACTCGAGGGCGCGATCGACGACGGACGCGAGGATCCGGAGTACCGCGTCCGGTTGATCGAGGCCCACGCCGCCAACGATGACGGCGATGCGGTCCGCCGGGAAGCGGAGGCCGTGCGTTCCCGGCTCGGCCCGGGGCAGGATGCACTGCGCGAACGGGTTGAAGCGGCGGAGTCCCGGTTCCCCGAACCGGAGAGCGCCGATGACGTGGCAGGCCTCGAGGATGAGGGCGTCGAGGATGAGGACGCTGGCGCCGCCGGACCCGGCGCGCTGGAGAGACCTCTGGAGTTCGATCTGTCGGACGAAAGCGAAGCGGCCGGTGGCGGGGTGAGCGCGGTTGCGGATGCGGATTCAACCGAAGGTGATTACCAGTCGCTGCGTTTCGATCTCGACGATCCGGATGAGAGCGAACCGGCCGGGAGCAGCCCCGCGGATGAGAAGAGCGAGGCTGATGATCTTCCCGAGCTGACCCTCCCCGACCTGGAGCCGGTGGAGCCGGAAGGCGCCGGTGGTCCCGAGCTGGACGCCGGGACGGACAACTCCCAGAACGGCATGAAAATGAGCCTTGCCGAGGCTTTCGTCGAGATGGGCGATCGCGATGGCGCCCTGGCACTGCTCGAGGAGATCCTGCCCACCGCCACCGATGCGCAGAAGGCGAAGGTGGAGGAGATCCGGCGGCAGATCGAGGGCGGTGGCGGCTGAAGCCGGCGCCGCCGGCGGGAGGCACGGCCACGAATTCGGCGGGATGCCCGCCGATGTTCCCGCCAGTGCGGCGATCGCCGGCGTGGTGGTGATGTCGGCGACGCTGGTCAACCCCTCGCCTTCGGTGCTGGTACCGGGCTTCGTGGCGCTGGCGGTGCTGCTGGCAGCCGGAGCCTGGCCGCTCCGGCGTGGCCTGCGGCTTGCGTGGCGGCTGAAGTGGTTCCTCTTTTCGCTGCTGTTTTTTTTCGGCTGGCTGACCCCGGGTGTCGATGCCACGGGTTGGGATCACCTGGCTCCGTCGCCGCAGGGACTCGGCGATGCCGGTCTGCGGATCGCTGCACTGCTGTCCGTGGTCTTCTGGGTGGCGTGGCTGACGAGCGCCTTCGAGCGACCGGCGCAGATACGGGGCCTGAGCCGATGGCTGAAGCTGCTGGGCGGCCGCGGGGAGGCGTTTGCACGGCGCCTGTTTCTCGCACTCGAACTGTTCGAGACACAGCGCACCGATTACCGGGCGTTCCGGCACCGGGTCGGGGGATCACGGTGGAGCCGCCTGAAGGCGGGCCGGGAGTTCCTGATCGAGCGCCTGGACCACGCCCTTGCCGCTCGTGTGACGGCGCCGGCCGCGGAGGCCGGTGCCGCGGAGCCCGGCCGGTCCCCCTCGGTGGGCAACGCGGGCGCGCGCTGGCAAGTGGCCCTGCTCTGGCTCGCGGTCGTGGCCGCCGTCGCACTCCGCATCGCGTCGCCGGCGACGGGCGCCTGATGTCCGCAGCCGTTCCACCCGTTCAGCGCTGGGCCCTGGGAGTCGAGTACGACGGCAGCGAGTTCGTGGGTTGGCAGCGCCAGAAAGATGGCCGCAGCGTGCAGGCTGAGCTGGAGGCCGCCCTCGGATTCGTCGCGGGACACTCGGTAGAGCTCCAGTGTGCGGGCCGCACCGATGCCGGGGTGCACGCGACCGGCCAGGTGATCCATCTGGATACGACGGCGCGGCGCGAGTCGCGCAACTGGCTGCTCGGCGGCAACGCGCGGCTCCCTTCGAGCATCTCGCTGCAATGGGCCTTGCCGGTGCCGATGAGCTTTCACGCGCGCTTCTCGGCATGCGGTCGGCGGTACCGCTACCTGATCGCGAACCAGCCGATGCGGCCCGCGATCCAGGCTTCGGGTCTGGCGTGGTGGCGCTATTCACTCGATGCCCGGCGCATGCACGAGGCCGCCCAGCGTTTCGTGGGCACACACGACTTCAGCAGCCTGCGGGCGGCCGCATGCCAGGCAAAGTCCGCAGTCAAGACGGTGCACTCGATCCGGGTCACGCGTCACGGCCGCCTGGTGATCCTCGACGTGCACGCCAACGCCTTTTTGCACCACATGGTGCGCAACATAGCCGGAGTGCTGCTGCCGATCGGGCAGGGCAAGCGCGACGCCGACTGGGTCTCCGAGGTGATGGCGGCGCGCGACCGGCGGGCCTCCGGGATCACCGCGCCGGCGGGCGGTCTTTACCTCGTCGGTGTCGACTACGATCCGGCCTTCGGGTTGCCGCTTGCATCCTCGCACGGCGGCGTTCCGATCACCTTGCAGGAAGCTTGATTCATCACGCCGCGGGGCGCGTTCTGGTACCCTCGGCGGTTATCATGCGCTATCGGGTCAAGATCTGCGGCCTCACCAATCCCGGCCAGGCGGTGGCGGCGGCAGGCGCCGGGGCCGACGCCATCGGCCTGGTGTTTCATCCATCCAGCCGCCGGGCGGTGAGCGTGGAGCAGGGAGCGGCGATCGCTGCTGCGTTGCCACCCTTCGTGTCTGTGGTGGGGCTGTTCGTGGACCCGGCGCCCGAGACGGTCGAACGGGTACTGCGGGGCTGCCCTCTGGATTTGCTGCAGTTCCACGGTCGCGAGGACGCGGCATTCTGCGAGGGCTTCGGGATGCGCTACCTGAAGGCGATCGCAATGGGCGGCGGCGCGGATCCCCGCCGGGAGATGGATGTCCACCCCTTGGCGCGGGGTTTTCTGCTCGACAGCCATGCCGGCGGCAAGATGGGCGGCTCCGGTGAGTGCTTTGACTGGGGCCGGGTTCCCCGATCGCTGGATCGCCCCTGGCTCCTGGCGGGTGGACTCGATCCGGGCAACGTCGCCGAGGCGCTGGCACTGACCCGACCTTTCGGGGTCGACGTCAGCTCGGGCGTCGAGTCGGCGCCCGGGAACAAGGATCCGCGGCTGGTGCGGGACTTCTTGAACATGGTGAGGCAGGTGGAACGTGAGTGAAGTGAAAGAGGCAGTCGACTGGGCGGCATTTCCGGACACCCGCGGGCACTTCGGGCCTTACGGCGGGCGTTTCGTCGCCGAAACCCTGATGGGCGCGCTGGACGAACTCCAGGCGATCTACGAAAAGTACATGCAGGATCCCGAGTTCCTCGCGGAACTGGATACCGACTTCCGGCAGTTCGTTGGCCGCCCGACTCCGCTCTACCACGCCGAGCGCCTGTCGCGGGAACTGGGCGGGGCGCAGGTCTACCTCAAGCGGGAAGATCTGGACCACACCGGCGCGCACAAGGTGAACAACACCATCGGTCAGGCGCTGTTGGCCAAGCGCCTCGGCAAGACCCGGATTATCGCCGAGACGGGGGCCGGACAGCACGGCGTGGCTACCGCGACGGTTGCCGCCCGCCTCGGACTCGAGTGCGTGGTGTACATGGGGGCCGAGGACATCCAGCGCCAGTCGCCCAACGTTTACCGCATGCGCCTGCTCGGCGCCGACGTGGTGGCGGTCCAGTCCGGCTCGCGCACGCTGAAAGACGCGCTGAACGAGGCCATGCGTGACTGGGTGACCAACGTCGACAACACGTTCTACATCATCGGCACGGTCGCCGGTCCGCACCCCTACCCGGCGATGGTGCGGGACTTCCAGTCGGTGATCGGCCGCGAGGCGCGCGCGCAGCACCTGGAAATGACCGGCCGGCTGCCGGACGCGCTGGTCGCCTGTGTCGGCGGGGGTTCCAATGCGATTGGCCTGTTCCACCCCTTCCTCGGTGACCCGTCGGTCGAGATGATCGGAGTGGAGGCGGGTGGCGAGGGCATCGCCACAGGGCGGCACTCGGCGCCGTTGTGCGCGGGGCAGCCCGGGGTGCTGCACGGCAACCGGACCTACCTGATGGAGGACGACGACGGCCAGATCGTCGCGACGCACTCCATTTCGGCCGGGCTGGATTACCCCGGCGTCGGGCCCGAGCACGCGTGGCTGAAGGACCTGGGCCGGGCCACCTATGTGTCGGTCACCGACGAACAGGCGCTGCGCGCCTTCCACCGGATGACGCGGACCGAGGGCATCATCCCGGCGCTGGAAACCAGCCACGCCATCGCGCACGTGATCGACATCGCGCCGCGGATGCGGCCCGACCAGAGCCTGGTCATCAACCTGTCCGGTCGCGGCGACAAGGACCTGAACACCATCGCGAAGCTCGAGGGGATCGAACTGTGAGCCGGATCGCCAGGCGCTTCGAAGAAACCCGGGCCAGTGGCAGGGCCGCCCTGATTCCCTTTGTCACTGCCGGCGATCCGGCTCCGGACGTGACCGTGCCGCTGATGCACGATCTGGTGGATGCGGGCGCCGACCTGCTCGAACTCGGTGTCCCGTTCTCGGACCCGATGGCCGACGGACCCGTGATCCAGCTGGCCTGCGAGCGGGCACTCGCCCACGGCACCGGGCTGCGCCATGTACTCGAGATGGTGCGGGAGTTCCGTCAGACCGACACCGACACACCGGTGGTCCTGATGGGCTATCTGAACCCCGTCGAGCGCATGGGGCCCGAGGTCTTCGTGAATGCAGCCGCGCAGGCCGGTGTCGACGGCGTGCTGATGGTGGACCTGCCGCCGGAGGAGTGCGAGGACCTTGCCGGCCTGCTGGAGCGGGCCGGAATCGACCCCATCTTCCTGGTGGCTCCGACCACGTCGGCGGTCCGCCTGCAGCACGTGGCGGCCGCCGCCCGCGGTTTTATCTATTATGTCTCCCTCAAGGGCGTGACCGGTTCCCAGAGCCTGGACCCGGCCATCCTTGGTGCGCGCCTGGAGGCGATCCGCGCGATCTCCGATCTCCCGCTCGGGGTCGGGTTCGGAATCCGCGATGCGGCGACTGCGGCAGCGGTGGCGCAGGTTGCCGATGCGGTGGTTGTGGGAAGCGCGATCGTTCGTCTCGCCGAGCAGCATCCGGAGGCGCACGGGCAGTTCCGTGCCGCGGCCGCCGCTGTGGTGCGGGAGATGCGCACGGCGATGGACGCCGCGCGGACAGCGACGCCGGCCGCGGTCTGATCCGCGGGATGGCACGGGAGGAGGACGTTAATCGCCCATGAGCTGGTTCGAGAAGCTGATGCCATCGCGCATCCGCACCGACAGTGTTAGCAAGCGCACGGTGCCGGAAGGGCTCTGGGTTCGCTGCGAGGGCTGCGACGCAACGCTTTACCGCCCGGAGCTGGAGCGCAACCTCGATGTCTGCCCCAAGTGCGGGCACCACCGTCGTGTGGGTGCGCGCCGGCGTCTGGAGATTTTCCTTGACGAGGGCGGGCGTGAGGAGATCGGTGGGGGTGTCGAGGCCTCCGACGTACTGAAATTCCGCGACAGCAAGAAGTACCGCGACCGGCTGGCCGCCGCACAGAAGGCGACAGGCGAAAAGGACGCGCTGGTGGTGATGCGCGGGGAACTTCAGGGCGCCCCGATCGTTGCCGCCGCGTTCGACTTCTTTTTCATGGGCGGGTCCATGGGTTCCGCGGTCGGCGAGCGCTTCGTCCGGGGCGCGGAGCGGGCGCTGCAGGAACGGATTCCCATGGTCTGCTTCTCCGCCAGCGGCGGCGCCCGCATGCAGGAGGCGCTGTTCTCGCTGATGCAGATGGCGAAGACCAGTGCCGCGCTGGCCCGCCTGCGCGAGGAACGCATACCCTTTGTCTCGGTGATGACCGACCCGACCATGGGCGGCGTGTCGGCGAGCCTCGCGATGCTGGGAGACATCAATGCCGCCGAGCCCAAGGCGCTGATCGGCTTCGCGGGTCCACGGGTGATCCAGCAAACAGTGCGCGAGACCTTGCCGGAGGGGTTTCAGCGTTCCGAGTTTCTGCTTCAGCACGGCGCCATCGATATGATCATCGACCGGCGCGAGATGCGCAGCACGCTGGCGTCGCTGCTGGCGATGTTCACCCACCACATTGCGCCGAGTGGCGTGACGGATCCTCTTCGGGTGAGCGACAGGGTAGCCGCCGAATCGGCCGAGGCAATGCCGCCCGGTCGGGAAGACCGCCGGGAACCGGGTTGAGTTGTCCCCCGGATCATCAACACCGGGTCCGGTCCGGCACCGCCGGCCTGTCGCCGCCCGCGCCGACTGGGTCCACCGGCGCGCCATGGTGACGGAACACGGTTGACCGCGTGACGATGCGTTTCGATACCCTGCAGCAGTGGCTGGACTGGCAGGAAACCCTGCACCCTCGAAAAATCGACCTGAGCCTCGAACGGGTCGCCGCGGTGGCGGATACCCTTGGTCTGCGGGAATGCGCACCGGTCACCGTCGTCGTTGGGGGCACCAACGGGAAGGGAACAGTAGCGACCATCGTTTCCGCGTTGCTGAAGGGACTCGGTTTCCGCGTCGGTCTGTACACCTCCCCGCATCTGCTTCGCTATAACGAGCGCGTGGTCATTGACGGATCCCCGGCCTCCGACACCGACCTTTGTCGTGCCTTCGCGGCAGTCGACATGGCCCGCGGCAACCGCCCGCTGACCTATTTCGAATTCGGCACCCTGGGCGCCGGCTGGCTGTTTCGGGAGAAACGGGTCGATTTCCAGGTGCTCGAGGTCGGGCTCGGCGGGCGTCTGGACGCCGTGAATGTTTGGGACGCGGACGTTGCCGCGATCACCTGCGTGGATCTCGATCATCAGGCGTGGCTGGGCAACGATCGCGAGCAGATCGGTCGGGAAAAGGCCGGAATCATGCGTGCGGGCCGTCCTGTGGCGCTGGGTGAGGAGACGCCGCCGGCGAGCGTGCTCGATGCGGCGCTTGGCCTCGGTGCCCCGATTTCCCGTCTCGGCCGGGACTATTCGCTGGAACCGGACGGTGGGGAATGGCGCTGGTGTTGGGCGGGTACGCCGAAGAGGCTGGAACTGGGTGCGGACGCACGCGATCACTTGTCCGGTGCACGTGGCCGCAATGCTGCGACCGCTCTGGCCGTGCTGCACCTGCTGGGTTTGCACGAACAACTCACACCGGATGCCCTTCGAGTCGGATTGTCGGCTTCGCCACCCGCCCGACTGCAGCGCCTGCCCGGGAACCCGGAGTGGCTGCTCGATGTTGCGCACAACCCGCAGTCAGCGCACGAACTGGCCGGCTGGCTTGCCGCCCATCCGGTTTCCGGGCCGGTTGCCGCGATCGTGGCATTGATGGCCGACAAGGAACGCGGCCCGATTTTCGAGGCGCTGCGAGGGCGTGCGGACGTCTGGTTTCCGATCGACATTCCCTCGACGCGCGCGCTCCCGGCGCGCGTGCTTGCGCAGGAACTCGAGGCCCTGACCGGTTCGCCGGTGGCTGTCGCGGAGAATCCCGACGCCGCGATCGCCGCGGCCTCAGCCGCCGCCGGGCCTGACGGGCGTGTGGTCGTCTTCGGTTCCTTCATGACGGTACAGGCCGTTCTGGAATCCCTCTATGCGATGGAACCGCGGATGGTGAGCGGCTGATGGACCGGACCGGGCCGCGCACGACGCCGGAAAATCCGGGCGCCGGTCGTTATACTCCTCCTCTCGCCGGGCCTGGCAGGCTTCGATTCGCCATGCACGGCGCTCCATTCGGTCCAACCGTGAAGAGTGATCCGTTGCCGACCATGACTGTGTCTTCCATTCCCGGGTCCCCGCACCCGAGCGTGAAGCCCTGCACCGGAACGGGTGCCGACGCCGGGGGATTCTGCGGAGCATGACCGTGGAACCACCCGTACGTTACCGGATGGTCGGGGCGATCGTCCTGATCTTTCTCGCCGTGCTTTTTCTACCGTGGCTGTTCGATGGCGCCGGTTACGAGGCGATGCAGGATCTGGAACAGCCGATCCCGGATCGACCGACGTTCGTTGAACCGCACACGCCGCCGGCGCCCGCACCCGAACCCCGCAGGGACCGTGTAGACGAGGGCGCCGACGCTGCGGCGTCCGTGGCGCAGGCGCCGGAAGTCTCCCCACCAGATCCCGTTCCCGAGGCCACCGGCCGAGCGGCTACCGCGGCGGGTGCGGCGCCAGGGGTCGGCTGGTCGGTGCAGGTCGGCAGCTTCGGCAGGGAGACGAATGCGCGGGACGAGGCCCGGCGGCTGCGTGAGGCAGGCTTTACCGCCTTCGTCGAGCGTGGCAGCGCCAATGGCCGTGATGTCTGGCGCGTGAAGGTGGGCCCCCGGGCCGAGCGTGACCAGGCCCTGCGTCTGCGCGACGACCTGCAGCGGCGAATGGATGTCACCGGCATCGTGGTGGCCCACCCGTGATTGGCTCGCCAGTGCCACGGGAAATTCCGGCGGGTGCGGTCGCGTCGGTGGTCTGGGGTAGACTACCGCCCCCGCCGGTGACCGGTGCCGGCGCTCAGCCACGGTTGACAGGACTCGGATGACGTGAACTGGATCGACTTCCTATTCATCGGGCTCATCGCCATCTCGGGTCTGATCAGCCTGTATCGGGGCTTCGTGCGCGAGGTGTTTTCCGTCGTCACATGGATCGTGGCGATCTGGGTCGGCATCCGATTTGCCGGGGCCACCGCGGAATACCTTCCCGCGGCCCTGAGTGATGAGACCCTGCGCCTCGGCATCGCCTTCGCGGTCCTGTTCATCCTGGTCCTGATCGTCGGCGGAATCGCGGGTATCATCGCGACCCGCCTGGTTCGTGGCACGGGACTGACCGGAACAGACCGGTCGCTGGGCATTGTCTTCGGCCTGCTGCGAGGTGTGCTCATCGTCGCGCTGCTGGTGTTCGTGGCGTCGCTGACGCTGGTCCCGGAGGAATCCTGGTGGCAGGAAAGCCGCCTGGTGCCCGAATTCGAACGCCTGGTCGGATGGGTGGTGAACCAGTTGCCGGAGACGATTCAGGAACGTCTGCGCGATCTGCCGGACGAGGTGTGACCCTGGACCGGTTCCACAGTCCATTGGAGTTGCCATGTGTGGAGTCATAGGTGTCGTCGGCACCGCCGCAGTCAATCAGCTGCTTTATGACGCAATGCTGGTGTTGCAGCACCGGGGCCAGGACGCTGCGGGCATCGTCACTTCGGACGCCCAGGGGCGCCTGCATCTGCGCAAGGACAACGGTCTGGTCCGGGACGTCTTCCAGGCTCAGCACATGCGTGGCTTGCTCGGAAACATGGGCATCGGGCACGTGCGCTATCCGACAGCCGGTACGGCCAGTTCCGCGGAGGCGCAGCCTTTCTACGTTAATTCGCCCTTCGGGATCACCCTCGGTCACAACGGCAACCTGATCAACGCCCGCGAGCTGAACCAGGCCCTTTTCGCGACAGACCGCCGGCACATCAATACCGACTCGGATTCGGAGATCCTGCTGAATGTCTTCGCCCAGGAGCTGCTCCGCTTTCTCGACAACGGCCTGACCGCCGACGCGGTGTTCAACGCCATCGCGCGCGTGCACGAGCGGGCAGTTGGCGCCTATGCGGTGGTCGGCATGATCGCCGGACGCGGGCTGGTGGCTTTCCGCGATCCGTTCGGCATCCGGCCGCTGGTCTATGGCCGCAGGGAGACTCCGGGCGGCGTCGAGTGGATGGTCGCCTCGGAGAGCGCAGCCCTGGAGTCGCAGGGCTTCGAGCTCGAGCGCGACCTCGGCCCCGGCGAGGGCATCTTCATCACGCCGGAAGGCGAGGTCGCGACGCGGTACTGCGCACCGGGCGCATCGCTGCACCCGTGTATCTTCGAACACGTCTATTTCGCGCGCCCGGACTCCGTGATCGACAACATCTTCGTGCACCGGGCGCGGATGCGCATGGGCACCCGTCTCGGCCAGAAGATCCGGCGGATCTGGCCGGACCACGACATCGACGTCGTCGTGCCCATTCCCGACACCGGCCGCACGGTCGCTCTCGAGATGGCGCACGAACTCGATATCAAGTACCGCGAGGGCTTCATCAAGAACCGCTACATCGGGCGCACCTTCATCATGCCCGGCCAGACGCGCCGTCGGAAATCGGTACGCCAGAAACTGAACGCGATCTCGCTCGAGTTCAGGGACAAGAACGTGATGCTGGTCGACGATTCGATCGTTCGCGGCACCACCTCCCGGGAGATCGTGCTGATGGCGCGCGAGGCCGGTGCGCGCAAGGTGTACTTCGCGTCGGCGGCTCCGCCGGTGCGCTTTCCCAACATCTACGGTATCGACATGCCCGCTCCAAACGAACTCATCGCGCACGAGCGGGACGAGGATTCGGTCTGTGCGGCGATCGCCGCCGACCGGCTGATCTACCAGGACCTCGACGACCTGATTGCCGCAGTCCAGCGGGGCAACCGGTCAATCGCGAAGTTCGACTGTTCCGTGTTCACTGGCGAGTATGTGACGGGTGTGGATCCCGCCTACCTCGACTATGTGGCCACGGCGCGCGCCGACGGCAACGCCCTGGAATCGACCAGCGGCGAGGTGCTCGACCTCGCGAACAAGAAGTGACCGGCGGCGTCCCCACGGCCGACCCCACGACGATGGATACCGCGTGGCTGCAGCGTGTGGTGCGCGATGCGCGGGTGCGGGAGCCCGGCGGTATGGGCCGCCCGATTCTGGTGGTGCGCGTAGACGAGCAGCGCCTGTACGTCGTGGATCATGGCCACCCGCCGGAGCATTATCCGGTGTCGACCGCCGAAAACGGGGTCGGGAACCGCCAGGGCAGTAACCGGACCCCCACGGGCCTGCATCGCGTGGCACAGCGCATCGGGGATGCCGCGCCGGCCGGCAGTGTCTTTCGCGGCCGCGTCGCCACCGGCGAGATCGCCCCGGTGCTGTCCGATCCCGGGCAACGCGGTCCCGGAGATCGCATCACCTCGCGGATCCTCTGGCTGGAAGGCCTCGAACCGGGCCGGAATCGGGGCGGCGAGGTCGACAGCTTCAGCCGTTACATCTACATCCACGGCACCGATGAGGAGGGGCGGATCGGGGTGCCGGCTTCGCACGGCTGCATCCGGATGCGCAATAGGGACATCGTTGCGCTGTTTCCCCGCGTGCCTCTGCATTCCCTCGTCCTGATCCTCCCGGACGCCTGATCGCCGGAAGGGCTGGCCCTAGACGGGATCGTGGGAGCGGTCTCCAGCCGCGTTGCGGCGCTGGGTTGAATGCGCCGGGCCATCGCGGCCAGAGTCCACCCCCCCATGGGCCTGGGCGGCCGCCGGAGGCCAGCTCCCCGAGCGATTTTCCCCGGCGCCAGCCCGGCGAGAGGGCTCGCCTCCCCCAGGGGCCGGGGTGACCGTGCAGGAGCGTGCCCTGCACGCGAATTGGCGTCGGGTTTCGCCCTGGCGTCCGGGGCGCCAGCGGCGCATTCGCGAGCAGGCTCGCTGCGACAGGGGGGTGGGGGCGAACGCTGCAGGACATTTCATGGGTGCAATAGCCTTTGTGATACCATGGGCTTTCGTCATTCGCTCGACCAGGTGGTGGAATTTTTGTTGACTACGGCGGTCAAGAAAAACGGAAGGGAAGCTAGAACCGAATACGGAAGCCAGAAACCCATGAATTGCTGCTATCCCCGGAGGCGACGTATATGAAGTTGTCAACCAAGGGCCGCTACGCGGTCACCGCCATGATGGACCTGGCGATCCACGATCGGATCGGGCCGGTGACGCTGGCCGAAATTTCGCAGTGCCAGGGCATTTCCCTGTCTTACCTGGAGCAGCTGTTCGCGAAGCTGCGCAAGGCAAGCCTGGTCGAAGGCGTCCGCGGACCGGGGGGCGGATACCGTCTGGCCAAGCGGGCCGACCAGATCAGCATCGCCCACATCATCATGGCCGTGGACGAATCCGTCGATGTCACGCGCTGCAAGGGGCACAAGGACTGTCAGCAGGGCGAACGCTGTCTCACCCATGAGCTGTGGGACGATCTCAGTCAGCAGCTCCACGACTTTCTGGACGGGATTACGCTGGCACAGTTCGCCAATCGTCCCGAGGTACAGAAGGTCGCCCGCCGGCAGGATGAGCGCCGGGCGCGGCACCACTTCATCTTCCGTCACGACGCAGCCTGATCGCCCCGGCCTTTACCGGGGAGTGGGCGCACACGCCGGGGTTCATCCCCGGCGTTTTTTTGGGCAACCCAGTCCATGCCGGGCCGCACGTCCCGCAGGGCCCTGAGCAACTGACTCTCGCAGTCCGAGCGCTCCACAGGACTCAACTCCGCGTAGCGCAGTCGGGTGTACGCGTGAGCAATGTCCGACAGCGGGTTCGCAAGGTCGGGCCGGATCGCGCTCAGCCGGGCAGCATAGCCGGTCATCGTCTCGTGCGGCGCGCGCTCCAGCCCATGCCGCCGAAAGCGTCGTGACAACCGGTCGAGCGCCCGCTGCGCTCTGTCCCGATCGTCTCCGGGGCGACGCGCCACAGCGATCAGTCCGGCGGCCAGACCGAGTCCGCCGAAGGACACGACGAGTGCGATCAGGATGCTGCGCCAGTCGGTGGCGTCGAGTCCGAAGCGGGCAAAGAGCTGGCGCTGGCGTTCCGGATCGAAGGCCAGCACCAGGCTCTCCCAGCGGAAGGTCGCGAGTTCCTGCCAGTCCGACAACCGCAGGCGCCACTGCACCGTCCAGGGCAGGCCCGACCGGCGCAGGAACGCGGGAGCATCGGCGTCGTCACCGAACAGTCCGCCCAGTCCGGTCTCGATGCGCTCCGGGGCGATCGCGGCCGTTGGATCGACCCGCACCCAGCCAGCGTCGTCCAGCCACACCTCGGTCCAGGCGTGGGCATCGGCCTGGCGCAGCCGCAGGTAGTTTCCCGTGTCCATCCACTGGCCGCCCTGGTAGCCGGTAATGACGCGCGCGGGGATGCCGGCCGCGCGCATCAGTACCGCGAACGCGGATGCGTAGTGCTCGCAGTAGCCCGCCTGGGTCTCGAACAGAAAGTGGTCGGTGCGATCGCCCTGCAGCCGTGGGGGGCGGAGCGTGTAGCGAAAAGGCTCTCCGGCGAACAGTTCAAGCGCCGCGCTGACGATCGCACGGTCGTCGTCCCGGTGCATCGCCCGCCAGAGTCCCGCCTGTACGCGGCTTCGTGCCGCGGTGTTCTCAGGCAGCATCAGCGCCCGGGCACGTTCCCCTTCTGCAAGCGGCAGCGCCGGCGGTGCGTCGAGCCGGGCGCTGGCGGTGTACTGGATGCGGTTGTCGATGCGGTTGCGCTGCACCACCTGCAGATTGTCCAGCAGGCGCGCCTGTGGCGGCACGGAGGCGGGAAAATCCAGCACCGGCAGGTAGCGTGCGCGCGTCGGTTCCAGCGTTACGGTGTAGGCAACGTCATCCGTGGCCGGGCCCGCTGCCGGAATCTCCGGACGGTCGCGGTCGGCTTGCCAGCCGCGTCCGTCGAAGTCGGTCATCACCTGCGCGCGCCAGTACTGCAGGCTGGAGGGCGGGACCGGTCCGTCGAAGCGCACCCGCATCGCGGTGGCTTCGTTTTCCAGCAACTGCGCGATATCGCCCGGCTCGAGGCGGTCGGAGAGGCCGGTTTGTGCGACGCTCTCCTCTGCGGGGTTTCCCCATATCGGCCCCGGGATCCGGGGAAAGACCAGAAACAGGATCAGCATGATCGGGAGGGCGTGCACCAGCATCAGCGCCGAGGACCGGGCAAGGCGGCGAAACGGCAGGGGTCGACCGCCGTGGACCTGGATCAGGGCCGCGGTGATCAGCCAGGCCGACAGCAGCGAGTACGCCGCGATCAGGATCGACTGGTTGAAGAAGTAGGTGGTGACCACGATGAAATAGGCGAGAAAGAGCGTGACCACGACGTCGCGTTCCGAGCGGATCTCGAGGAGTTTGAGCGCGACCATCACCAGCAGCAGCGCGGTGCCGGCCTGCTGGCCGGTAAAGGTGCCGAAGTGGCTGAAGGTCAGCGCCCCACCCCCGAGCACGAGCGGCACGAGGATCCAGCGCGACGGGAGCCGGGCATGACCCGCGTGAATGATCAGACGCCACAGCAGCGCAGCGGCAAGCACCGCGATCACCCATGGAGGCTGGTGCCATGCGTGGGGGAGCGCCGCGACGGGTATGGCGGCAAGCAGGAGCCACAGGCCGGGCAGGGCGGTCGGTCGGGTCGGGACGACGGTTGACGCGGTGGTCATTCTGCGGAATGTCCGGGCAGGCCGAACAATGCCAGCGCGCGCAGGCAGCGGCCGAGATGGTCGGGGCCGGTGTCCGGACCGACCCGGGTTCCGGGCAGGCGCAATCCGTAGACTTGGCCCTGGGCATTGGCCTCCAGCACCCGGTGGCACAGCGCCGACAGGCGCGCCTCCGGGTCCGTGGCCGGGACGCCGTCCCAGTCCAGCCAGACCGGTGCACCACTGCCGGATCCGGTATCCCGCACGAAAAGCTGGCCGCTGCGGGCCACCGCCTTCCAGGCGATACGGTTGGGAGGATCGCCAGGGCGGTATTCGCGGATCTCGTCGGGTGCGGCATCCGGTCTTGCGGCGTTTTCGGCCTGTTCTCCGTCGGATTCATCACCGGTGAGGGCGAGTGCGTCGAGCGGTATCGGAGCGGGGTAGACGAGGATCTCGTGGTCCAGTGTGAGCCAGGTCCAGGCCTCCAGCAGTCCCAGGGGGTAGCGGGTCGACAGGCGTTGCCGCGGCAGTCGGTGGATACCGCGCGGCCGGGGCTCGAGCGGAACCGCGATCTCCGTCGAACCGCTGGGCTCCAGGAAGGCCGGACGGCTCGGGGTCCCGCCCGCCGCCGACAGGTGGATGGCCTCGCGGGGTCTCGCGCTGCGGTCCTCGAGACGCAGCGTCAGCAGGGGCGCTGTCCCGGCAAATACCGGTGCGACCGGGAGTGCGGTGACCTCGAGCCCCAGCAGATTGCGATGGGTGTACCACATCGCGTTGTGGCCGATGCCGACAACGAGGAAGGTCAGCAGAAAGGCCATGTTGTTCGAGTAGTTGATCGCACCCAGCAGCATCACCATCAGGATCGCGAGCAGCATGTACCCCTGGCGCGTGGGCAGGATGTAGACGCGGTCCCGGCCGATCACCGCGCGCCGGCCGTCTGCCCGGTGGCGGCGTGTGACCCAACGGATGAAGTCCTCGCGCAGGCGGCCCCGGCTCGTGGTGGCCCCGGCCCCGTCGCTTTTCAGTTCGCCGGGACGCATTCCAGCAACCGGGCCACAGTGGCGGACCCGGGCTCCGCCTCAAGCGAGACCACGCGGTGCACCGCGACCGCCGGGACCACCGCACCCACGTCATCCGGGGTCACGAAATCACGGCCGTCGATCAAGGCCCACGCCCGTGCCGCCTGCAGCAGTCCCAGCCCTGCGCGCGGTGACAGACCGCTGCGAAACAGCGCCGTGTCCCGGCTCGCCCGCAGCAGGGCCTGCACGTAATCGAGCAGTGCCGGACGCGCAGTGATCCCGGACACCGCGCGCTGCCAGGCGAGCAATGTCTCGGGTCCGACCTCGGCGGCGAGGGGATCTGTGCTCTCGCTCCGGTCGCCGCCTTCGAGCAGCGCGCGCTCGGCCTCCGGGCCGGGAAAACCGAGTTCGATGCGCATCAGGAACCGGTCGAGCTGGGATTCGGGCAGCGGATGGGTGCCGATCTGCTCGGTGGGATTCTGCGTCGCGATCACGAAGAAGGGGTCGGGCAGGTGGTGCGTGCGTCCGTCGACACTGACCTGTCGCTCCTGCATCGCCTCGAGCAGTGCGCTCTGGGTCTTCGGCGGAGCCCGGTTGACCTCGTCGGCGAGAAGCACCTGGGCGAAGATGGGGCCGGGGTGGAATTCAAAGGCAGAGCGGGACTGATCGAAGACCGATACGCCGACCACGTCGCCCGGCAGCAGGTCGCTGGTAAACTGGATTCGCCGGTAATCGAGCCCCAGCACTTGCGCCAGCGCGTGTGCCAGCGTCGTCTTGCCGACGCCGGGAAGATCCTCGATCAGCAAATGGCCGTTTGCGAGCAGGCACACGAGCGCGAGTCGAACGGCCTCCGGTTTGCCCAGAAGGACCCGGTTCAGCCGCTTCTCCACCCGCAACAGGGCTTCCCGGTCGACGCGATGTTCGGGGCTGGTCATGCGGTATCCTTGATCTGCCTGCGTGTTGAGTCGGACGTCCTGGCCAGGGTTCCCCTGGACCGGGGCCGTGCGCGATTGCACGGGCCCATTATGAACCTTTGCTGCGCTGGAAGCTGTGATGGACGAAGGGGAACGCCAGTCGGATCCGCTGCTGCGCTATGCGGTGGAGGCCGGTCCGCCACCGCGGGTGCGGTTCTCGGGCCGGATGGATGCCTACAGCACCGGGCCCGTCTGGCAGGCTGTGCTCGACGAGTTCCGGCGGTTGTCCGGCGCGACCGAACTCGTGCTGGATCTCGGCGAGGTGGAGTACTGTGACGGAGCCGGCGCCGCCCTGCTGTACAGCGTCGAGCGCGAGACGGCGGAGCGGGGCGCCACGCTCCGCTTCGAGGGCATGACCCGGGCGATCGCAGGTCATCTGCAACCTTACCGCGACGCCGACGCGGCGCAACCGGCCCGGGGCGCGGGGTCGGCTCCCTGGCCGCAACGCCTGCGGCGCGGCGTGATCGCGGTGGGCTTCGAGATCCACGAGCAGGTCGCTTTCATCGGCGAGGTCAGCGCGGCCCTGGTCCGGGGCCTGGCACGGCCCGGGCGGATGCGCTGGGGGGATACGTTGCGGGTCGCCGAAGCTGCCGGCTACCAGGCCCTGCCGATCGTCTCCCTGATCGCCTTTCTCCTCGGCGTGATTCTGGCCTTCCAGTCCGCCGTGGCCATGGGCCAGTTCGGCGCGCAGATCTTCGTGGCCGATCTGGTCGCGATATCGCTGTTCCGGGAGCTCGGCCCGCTGATGATGGCCATTCTGCTCGCGGGCCGCTCGGGTGCCGCCTTCGCAGCCGAAATCGGCACGATGAAGGTCAACGAGGAGGTGAATGCGTTGACCACGATGGGGCTCGACCCGGTGCGTTTCCTGGTGGTGCCCAAGATCCTGGCGGGTATACTGGTGGCGCCGCTCCTGACCCTTTACGCCAACCTGATCGGGCTGATTGGCGCGGCACTGGTAATGCGCGGTTTCGGGATCCCGATGGTGACTTTCTTCAACCAGGTCAGCGGCGCGGTGGACCTTGGCGACCTGGGCTCGGGACTCTTCAAGGCCTGCGTGTTTGGTTTCCTGGTCGCAAGTGTCGGTTGCCTGCGCGGTCTGCAGACCGGTGCGGGCGCGGCGGCGGTCGGGCGTTCGACCACCAGCGCGGTAGTCAGCGCGATCATCCTGATCGTGATCGCGGACGGCCTTTTCGCCGTGCTCTTTTACCACCTCGGCATCTGAGCCATGACCGGGACCGGTGAGCCGATCATTCAGGTTGAGGGGCTGACGATGGGCTTCGGCACGATGATCATCATGGAGAAACTCGACTTCGTGGTGCGCCGGGGCGAGACCTTCGTGATCCTCGGTGGTTCCGGCAGCGGCAAGAGCACGTTGCTGAAGCACATGATCGGCCTTCAGCGGCCATTGGCCGGCCGGGTCCTGATCGACGGTGCCGATGTGACCACGGCGGAGGGTGCAGAACGCGAGGACATCCTTCGCGAAATCGGAGTGATGTACCAGATGGGGGCCCTGTTCGGCTCGATGAGCCTGCTCGAGAACGTTCGTCTGCCACTGGAGGTTCACACGCGGCTGCCGACCGCGGCGATGAATCGCATCGCGCTGGCACGGCTGCAGATGGTGGGTCTGGCGGAATACGGTGACTTCATGCCTGCAGAGATCAGTGGTGGCATGCAGAAGCGGGCCGCGATCGCGCGGGCGATGGTGCTGGATCCGAAGGTGCTGTTCCTCGATGAACCCTCGGCCGGGCTGGACCCGATCACGTCGGCGGAACTCGACCAGCTCATTCGGCGTCTCTCCTCCAGCCTCGGCATGACCATGGTCGTGGTCACGCACGAACTGCCCAGCATTTTCACGATCGCCGACCGGGTGATTATGCTGGACAGGGATAGCCGGTCGATCATCGCGGAAGGCGATCCCCGCGTGCTCCGGGACACCAGCGAGCATCCCTGGGTTCGGCGTTTCCTGCGCCGGGCCGAAACGGAGGACCTGCCGGCATGAATGCCGCTCAACACTTCAGGCTTGGCCTCTTCATCCTGGGCGCGATCGCGGTGGGTGTGATCGTGCTGGTGGTGATGGGCACGGGAAACCTGTTTCGACCCACCGTTACGATGGAGACCTACATCGATAGCTCGGTGCAGGGCCTTGATGTCGGCGCTCCAATCAAGTTCCGCGGTGTGACCGTCGGCGAGGTGACCAGCCTCGGCTTCACGTCCACTGAATACGAAGTGGATGTGCCTCCCCTCCAGCGCAAGCGGTACGTGATTGTCCTCGGTCGGCTGCGTCTGGATCGGTTCGCATCGACGGACCAGGAGAGCGTTGTCAGCGACGATCTGCTGGAGTCGCTGGTGGAGGCGGGGCTCCGCGTGCGCATGGCGGCCCAGGGCATCACCGGTATCAATTACCTCGAGCTGGACTTCGTGGACCCTGCGTTCCACGCGGCACTGCCCATCGACTGGGAACCCCGCAACGCCTATATTCCTTCCGCCCCCAGCATCGCGACGCGGTTCCTCGAACACGCGGAGAATGCACTGCGCCGCATCGAACTGCTGGACATCGAGGGCGTGGTGGATAGTGCCGCGAACCTGCTGTTCACGCTGGAACGGACCGTGGCGACGCTCGACACCGAGACCCTGAACCGCCAGGCAACGGAACTGACCGCCCAGTTGACGCAGACCCTGGCCCAGAGTGAGCGGCTGCTGGTCGCCGCGGAGAAACTGCTCGAGGATCCGGACATGACTGCGCTGCCGGGCGAGGCTCGCGTGACGCTGCAATCCCTGCGCGGAACCATCGAGGAAGCGGACCTCGGCGAGGTGGTCCGGCAGGTCGAGCGGTTGGTCGGCCGGCTCGATCGGGGTCTGGAGCTCAACGAACAGCGTCTGGCGATGACGCTGGCGGAACTGCAGGCAGCCACCACTACCCTGCGGGCGCTGAGCGAAGATGCGCGACGTAATCCGGCCGGTGCCATCTTCGGCGCGCCGCCGCCGCGCAGCACATTCGAGCGGGGACAGTGAGATGCGCAGTCTGATCCGGCATTGGGCGCCGCTTTTACTGCTGGTTGCGCTGGTTGGAGGCTGCACTCTGGTTCCGACGCAGCCGGCGGTCGACCGTGCGTGGTTCCTTCTGGAGTTGCCGCCGGCGCCAACAACGGCGGGTGCTCCCGTTCCTGTGGAACTGGGTTCGGTCCGGGTGGCTCCGGCATTCGCGGGCAAGGGCCTGGTGTACCGGCTCGGTCCGCACCGGTACGAGTCGGACTTTTATAACGAGTGGTTTTTGGATCCCCGTGACCACGTCGAACAGGTTTTCCGCGAGCGCTGGATCGCGGAAGATGCGGTGGTGCGGCTGGTCGCCGACGCGCGGACCGTGCCCGGCGCCCGAGAGGTCGATGTGCTGGTGACGGGTCTGCACGCGGACCTCGAGGGACCGGCGCCAGGGGTCGCGGCGGTGGGGATGCGCGTATTCGTTCGGGATCGGGACCGGATGCGGCTCTGGGAGCTCGACCGGAGAATTGCGCTGGAGTCGCGCTCCCCCGACGCGCTGGTTAAAGCGCTGTCACGCGGCATGAACGAGCTGCTTCTGGAGATCGAACAGCGACTGGAGGGATGAGTAATGGCAGGCTTGCATGAGTTTCAGGCGGAGCGGCTGGACGGGCGGCAGCAGGACCTCGCGGACTATCGCGGGCAGGTGCTGCTGGTCGTGAACGTGGCCAGTGAGTGCGGCTTCACGCCTCAGTACGCAGGGCTGCAGGAACTGCAGGATCAATACGCGGACCAGGGTTTCCAGGTGCTCGGGTTTCCCTGCAATCAGTTCGGTGGCCAGGAGCCCGGGGGCGTGGAGCAGATCGCAGAATTCTGCAGCAGCCGCTTTGGCGTCGATTTCCCGATGTTCGGTAAGGTCGACGTGAACGGCGGCGACGCCCATCCCGTGTACCGGTTTCTGAAGGATGCCGCTCCCGGGGCACTCGGGACCACCGCCATCAAGTGGAACTTCACCAAGTTTCTGGTGGGCCGGGACGGACGGGTGATTGACCGCTTCGCGCCGAGCACGCGGCCGGAGGCCTTGCGGGGCGCAATCGAGAAGGCGCTGGCGGAGTCTGCTGACGGTTGATATCTCGGAAGATGCGGGACGCAAGCGCTGCGGGAATACCGGAGGGAACGGAGCAGGTGGTCCAGGACCGGCACTGGATGTCCCTGGCGCTCGAGGAGGCGGGGCGTGGCCAGGAATCGGGCGAGGTGCCGGTTGGAGCCGTGCTGGTGCAGGAGGGCCGCTGTGTTGCATGCGCACACAACGCCCCCATCGGTGCGCTGGATCCGACTGCCCACGCGGAGATCCGGGTCCTTCGCGAAGCGGCACGGCGTCTCGGCAACTACCGGCTGCCCGGAACCACCTTGTACGTGACCCTGGAGCCATGCCCGATGTGCGTTGGCGCAATGGTGCATGCCCGGATCGCGCGGCTGGTATACGGGGCCCCGGACCTGCGCACCGGGGCGGCAGGCGGGGCGCTCGATCTCGCTGCCCACCCCTCGCACAATCACCGAATCGAGGTGACCGGCGGTGTCGAGGCCGAGCGTGCCGCATCGATGCTGCGTGCTTTCTTTCGCCAGCGTCGCTGACGCAGGACGCTGCGGTTGCGGCGCTATAGCGACAACGGCGTGCTCAGATAGAGTCGTACGCCCTGGTCACGGTCTGCGGGTTCCGGAAACAGCTGCACCAGCCAGTTGTAGTAGCTGCGGATGTTCTGCACGTAGGTCACCGGTTCCCAGCCGCGAGCGTATCCGTAACGCGTCTGCTCGTACCACTCGCGCTGCGCCAGCCAGGGCAGCCGTTCCATCACGTCCAGCCAGAGGTTCGGGTCGCCGCCGTCGGCCTCGGTCAGGTTCCGTGCATCAAGCAGATGCCCCAGTCCCACGTTGTACGAGGCGAGCGCCATCCAGGTGCGGTCCGGCTCGCTGATCTCCCCGGGGAGACGGTCGAGCATCTGCAATATGTAGCGTGCTCCACCCTCGACGCTCTGACGCGGGTCGGTGCGATCATCCACGCCAAGTGAACGCGCGGTCGCGTTCGTCAGCATCATCAGCCCTCTTACGCCCGTTGGCGACACCGCGCCGGGGTTCCACAGGGACTCCTGATAGCTGACCGCGGCCAAAAACCGCCAGTCGAGGCCGTGTTCAAGCGCGATCTCCTGGAACAGTGGCCGCAGGGAGTCGAGCCGCTCCTGCACCAGCCGGGTAAAGCTGATCACGTCCACCAGGTCATGCACCTCCAGATGACCGAAGTGCCGGTCGAAGAGGAGTTCGAGTTCGCGCCCGGCGCGCAGCGCCTCGAGGTAGGCATCTGCCGATTCGATCAGGCTGCGGTCACGCCCGGGTGGAAACAGCCAGACGACCGGCGTCTCCCCGTCCAGTTCGAGGCTGGTGCGCAGGGCGGGGTAGACTCGCTGCAGGCGGCTGAGCTCGATGGAGGTCAGCACTGCGTAGTCCACGGTGCCCCGGCGCAGGGCCGCGACCAGCTCCCGCCCGTCGGCATACTGGATCAGTTCCAACTCGTGCCCGGTTCCGTTGGACTCCCAAACCGCAGCCAGTGCCTCCGGGAGAGCGAGTATGGAGGTGACCCCGATGCGTGTGCCCTGTTGCACCAGTTCCTCGAGGCTGCCGACATTGGACCCGTTACCCTGCCAGTACACCAGCTGCTTCTGGATGGGGAGTATTTCCGGCCCAACCGGCAGGCCGGGATCGTCCCCGGGAACGGTGAGCAGCCCGGCGGCAAGGTCCACCCGGCCCGCGCGGAGCAGGCGATAGGCCTCGCGGGGCCCGGGCACCCTGTGCACCTCGAGCCTGGCCCCGAGGCGGTCCGCGAGGCCGTTCAGCAGCACCAGTTCAAAGTGTTCCGGACCGTTGCTGAGGTCCATGAAGGTGTGGTCATGGGGATGGCTGACCAGCGCCACGCGCAGTTCCTGCTTGAACAGTGCGAGGTTCAGGGCTGAGGGGGTGTAATGCCAGGCCCAGAGCAGGATCAGCGATAACAGAACGGTGAATACGCCGATTTCGATCCGGCGCACCGGTGTTGTCTTTGGTCTGAGTCTCGCCGGCCAGTGCATCAGGCCATTGATCATAGCTCCTGCGCGGGAAGAAGGTCGAAGGAGCGGGGGCGGGCACCCGCGCCGTCCGGCGCCACGGCGCGGACGGCGCGGGTATTGAGGCGATCAGAAGCTCATGAACAGGCCACCGTTGACCTCGTAGTTGGCGCCGGTGATGTAGCACGCCCGATCGTCACACAGGATACCGACGAGGTAGGCGACCTCGTCGGGCGTGCCCATGCGACCCATGGGAATCTCCGAGATGATCTGCTGCTGCACTTCTTCGCCCATGGCCTCGGTCATTTCTGTCGCGATGTAGCCGGGCGAGACGGTGTTGACGGTCACACCCTTGCGCACCACCTCCTGGGCGAGCGCCATGGTGAATCCGTGCGCCCCGGCCTTGGCGGCCGAGTAGTTGGTCTGGCCGAACTGACCGCGCTGTCCGTTTACCGAAGAGATGTTGACGATCCGTCCCCAGCCCCGTTCCATCATGCCGTTCACGACCTGGCGGGTGACGTTGAATATGCTGTCCAGATTGGTGCTCAGCACCGCCTTCCACTGGTTGGGCTCCATCTTCTTGAAGGTCTTGTCGCGCGTGATGCCGGCGCAGTTGATCAGCACATCGACCGGTCCCAGCCGGCTCTCGATGTCGCTGATCATCTTCTGCGAATCCTCGAACGAGGAGACGTCGCCGGAGGCGATCTCGTACTCGCGCCCCTCGGCCGCATGCTTTTTCTGCCACTCCTCGGCCTGCTCCTGCTCGGGCGGATAGTAGCCCGCGACGACCTTGAAGCCGCGCCCGCGCAATTCCTCGCAGATCGCCGTGCCGATCCCGCCGATTCCCCCAGTGACCAACGCTATACGTGCCATGAATCCTCCGATGTGCGGCCCTCCCAATGGAAAAAGGGGGCGACCAGCGCCCCCTCCCATGATTCAGGGCCGGTTGATGGTTCAGGCGGCAGCCTTCGCCGCAGCCTTCTTGAAGCTTTCGCCAGCGGCCTGAACGTTCTTGCTGGCAACCTGCATCTGCTGGTCCATGACCTCGGCCGCGGAATCGCGTGCCTCGGTCATCACGTCGACCGCCGCGCGATAGCCCTTCAGCCACTCCTGGCCGTAGTCCTGCGCCAGCTTCGACTGGCTGGACATCAGCTCCTGGTAGCCCTTGGCCTTGGTCATGCTTTCCATGCCCTTGGCACCGGTCTCCAGCATCGTGTTGCTCAAGTCAAGCTGTTGCTGGAGCAGACGCTCACCAGCGCGCATGTTGATCTCGCCAACCTTGCGCAGGGCCTCGAAGCTGCCCTGGACCATTTCATTATAGGCGTCGAACATCTGATTTTGCATGATTAAGTTCTCCTGTTTGAAATGCCACCGACCAGGAATTGGTGCAGTGCAGCATTGTTGCGTTGCAGCATAGGATGCCCTAACGCGCATGTCAAGCCCCTGGGAACAGGCTGTCGGGGAAAACGGTGAACAGGGCTCGGACAAGCCCCCGAGTGCGGCGGGCCGCGGCTACCGGTGCTGGCGGCGCCGGGGCAGACCGGGACGGGAAACTACTTGGAGCGGCGGCGGGACGAACGGCCCGGAGGGACCGCAGCGGCCCGGAAGAAGCTGTCCTGCATTTCCCGCCAAAGCTCGATGTTGCGGTCGGTGAGTTCGGCCCAGCTCTGCAGGGCCTCGCCGGGCATCAGCTGGTCAAGCTGCGACTGCATCTGCTGCTGCTGCTCGGCGTATAGCGTCAGCGTCTGGTCGATGAAGCTCGAGAAGGCGTCCTGCACCGATGCGTCGTAGAAACGGATGAACCGTGTCAGCACGTCGGTGGAGAACATGGGGTTCCCGCTGGCTTCCTGCTCGGTGATGATCTGGATCAGGATGCCGCGGGTGATATCGTCGCCGCTCTGGGTGTCCACCACCTTGATGTCCGTGCCGTCCCGCACCAGCTTCTGCACATCCGTGAGGGTGATGTAGCGGCTTTCCTCGGTATCGTACAGGCGCCGATTGGGATATTTCTTGACCAGCCTCTGCTCGCTCACGGCGATGCCCCCTTGCACCTGGAATCGGCCTCGATTTTACATGATCCGGATCCGCATTTCCGGAATTCGTCCGTTGTGTTCGGCGCCCCGCCGTAACGGGGCGCCGTGAGCCGTTGCCGCCCGGTTGCTCGAAGCGGGGTCAGTCGACGAGTTCCAGCGCCATCGCCACACCCTGGCCGCCGCCGATGCACAGGGTCGCGAGGCCGCGTTTCGCGTTCCGGCGCCGCATCCCGTGCAGGAGTGTGACCAGGACCCGCGCGCCCGAGGCCCCGATCGGATGCCCGATCGCGATGGCTCCACCGCTGACGTTCACCTTGGAGAGATCCCAGCCGATCTCCTTGTCCACCGAGATGGCCTGGGCCGCGAAGGCCTCGTTTGATTCGATCAGGTCAAGGTCGCCATGGCGCCACCCGGCCTTTTCCAGGCATGCGCGGGTGGCCGGGATGGGTCCCGTGCCCATGATCGAGGGGTCAACGCCGGCGGCTGAGAAGGCGACGATACGGGCCATCGGCTTCAGGCCGAGTTCCCGGGCCTTGCTCGCCGTCATCACCAGGGTGGCCGCGGCGCCGTCGTTGATCCCGGATGCGTTCCCCGCGGTGACCGTACCGTCCTTGGCGAAGGCCGGCCGCAGCTTGCCGAGGCCCTCGGCGGTGGCGCCCGCACGCGGGAACTCATCGGTATCGAAAATCTTGGGGTCGCCCTTGCGCTGGGGAATCTCCACCGGAACGATCTCGTCCTTGAAGACGCCATCGCGGATCGCCGCCTCTGCGCGTTGCTGCGACTGCGCGGCAAAGGCGTCCTGTTCCTCCCGGCTGATCGAGTATTTCTGGGCAATGTTCTCCGCGGTGTTGCCCATGTGCATGTCGGTGATTGCACACCAGAGGCCATCGTGAATCATGGTGTCACGCATCGCCCACTCGCCCATCTTCATGCCGAAGCGGGACCTTGGCAGCGCGTGCGGTGCCATGCTCATGCTTTCCTGGCCGCCGGCGACCACGATCTCCGCGTCACCGCAACGGATCGACTGCCAGGCCAGGTGGACGGCCTTGAGTCCGGAACCGCAGACCTTGTTGATCGTCATCGCCGGAACGCGGTCGGGAATGCCGGCTTCGAGTGCCGCCTGGCGTGCCGGGTTCATGCCCGCCGCCCCCGTGAGGACCTGACCGAGGATCACCTCGTTGACCTGTTCCGGCGCAACACCGGCGCGTTCCAGCAGGGAACGGATCACGGTCGCGCCGAGCTTGCTTGCCGGGATGTCTCCGAGCGACCCCATCAGGGTTCCAACGGGCGTGCGGGCGGCACCGACAATTACGATTTCTTCACTCATTACGCTTGTCTCCTTTGGGTGGCTGCTTCTTGCAGGCTATTTTTCCCGTGCGATTATGGCACGCGAAGAGGGCGGGGCCTCAATGCGGTTTCCGGCCGTGCGTATTGCCGTCCGGGCCCGGGATGGCCGAGGCGGAATGGTGCAGCGCACAAATTCCGTGCTAGTATCCGGCACACGTTCTAAACTTGAGTCCAGACACCAACCACGCCCGTGGGGCGAAGATCAGGAGAAGATGATGGCGGATTCCGGTTCGACTGCGGACCAGTGGCTGGAGGCACAACGGCGCTACTGGGATGCCTGGATGGACATGACGAGGCGTGGCCTGGACGCGGCCAGTCCCGGGCAGTCCACTCCACAAAACCCCTGGGCGGACGCCATGGAGCAGTGGCTGAAGGCGGTGGCGCCAGCGACCCCGAAGCCGGCCAACGATCTGCTTGAACAGATGGTCAATGTTGGCAAGAGCTATTTCTCGATGGCCGAGGGGCTCTACAAGGGAGCGCCTTCCGGTGACATGCCGGAGATGATCGAGAACTGGACGAAGATGATGACGGAGGCCTTCCAGGGCGGTGGGGCCAACTTCAATCCCTTCGCTCAGCTCGCCGGGAAGAGTGGCCGTCAGGGAATGGCGTTCTGGGATCTCCCGTTCGATACCTTGTCCCGGACGTTCTCCGGCAGCATGCCGATCCCCGGCGATTTCATGAAGGCGTTTGAAACCGCGAAGCCGACCGACCTGCGCGAACAGATGGAAGGTTTCCTGTCGGCTCCGGCAATCGGGTACGGACGCGAATCGCAGGAGCAGCACCAGCAGCTCGGTCGCCTGATGCTCGACTACGAAAAGGCGATGAGCGATTACCAGGCCGGTTTCGCGCACCTTGGTCAAAACTCGCTCGAATCTTTCCAGAAGCGGATGCAGACGGCCGCCGAAGAAGGCAAGACCATCAACTCGGTTCGGGAAGTGTTCAACATCTGGGTGGATGCCTGCGAAGAGGCTTATGCCGAGTACGCGATGTCCGAAGACTATGCGCGCCGCTATGGCCGGATGGTCAATGCGCTGATGGCGTTGAAGAAGCAGGGCACCCGTCTGGTCGACGAGTGGCTGGAGGCGATGAATATCCCGACCGCATCGGAGATCGCCACGCTGCAAAGGCGTCTGCACGACACCCGGTCCGACTATCAGGCTTTGCGCGCCCAGGTCGAACGTATGCAGGGTGAGCTGGACGAGCACGAGGGAGGCAACGGCGAAGTACAGCAACTGCGCGAGGAGCTTGCGGAACTGCGCGCCGCACTGAAGAAGCAGCAGTCGGACAATGCCTCCTCGTCCGGGTCTGGTGCGGCTACCGATGACGAGGCTGCAGCAGAAAAACCGAAGCGCAGCACCCGCCGTTCCCGGGCTGCGTCGAGCTCCGCCTCCGGCGACAAGAAGACCGCCGCCACGAAGACGACCGGAAAGACCACCACCACCAAGTCCGCCACCACCAAGACCGGCAAGACTGGGACCACCCGGAGGAAGAGCCAATGATGACCCCGATCCAGATCCGTCCCGACGAGGCCCTCGACGAGCTCAGCGGTTTCCAGAACAAGCTGACTCATGGTGTCCAGAACCTGATGGAGGTCGGCGAGGTCAGTACCGGGGCGACGCCGCGGGAGGTGATCTACGATGAGGACAAGATGGTCCTCTACCGGTTTCAGGCGCCGGCGAGCGTGGTGCAGAATCCGGTGCCGCTCCTCATCGTCTATGCGCTGGTGAACCGGCCCTACATGGCCGATCTGCAGGAAAACCGCTCCATGGTGCGCGGCCTGCTTGATGCCGGTATGGACGTGTACCTCGTGGACTGGGGCTACCCGGGTCGTGCTGACCGCTACCTGACCATCGACGACTACCTCAACGGGTATCTCGACCGCTGCGTGGACGTGATCCGCAAACGGCACCGGGTGGACGCGATCAACGTTCTCGGCATCTGCCAGGGGGGTACCTTCAGCCTCTGCTACGCATCGATGCACCCGGACAAGGTCGCGAACCTGGTCACGATGGTGACCCCGGTGGACTTTCAGACGCCCGACAACATGCTGTCGAACTGGGTCCGCCACGTGGACGCGGACCTCGTCGTGGATACGCTTGGCAACGTTCCCGGCGAGATGCTGAACTGGACCTTTCTGAACCTGAAGCCCTATCGGTTGATGGGCCAGAAGTACCTCGACATGGTGGATATCCTCGACAATCCCGACCAGGTCGCAAACTTCATGCGCATGGAGAAGTGGATCTTCGACAGCCCCGACCAGGCCGGTGAGACGTACCGACAGTTCCTGAAGGACTTCTACCAGCAGAACAAGCTGGTGGAGGGCGGGCTGCGCATCGGCAAACACGAGGTGAGCCTCAAGAACGTGACGATGCCGGTGCTGAATGTCTTCGCGACCGAGGACCACCTGGTGCCACCGGACTCGTCGCGCGCGTTGAAGAAGCTGGTCGGGACCAAGGATTACACGGAACAGTCCTTCAAGGGCGGCCACATCGGCATCTATGTCAGTGGTCGTGCGCAGAAGGAGGTCCCGCCGTCGATCGGCAAGTGGATTGATGCCCGCACCTGAAGCCCTGCCGACCGCGCGGAAATTGCGACCAGAGGCCGCTCCTGCAACCCGGATGCTTCCGTAGGGGCGGCCTCAGGCCGCGATCCATCTCCGTCCGTTCCACAAACTCCCGGGGCCCGGATTCCCTCCGTGCACGTCAGGCCTTCAAGCGCTCCACCGAGCCCAGTACACTGCAGCGCTGCCCCGCAAGGTCGCAATCCCGCCAATGAACCAACGCGCTGAATTCCGCCTGACCGTCTCCTGTCCCGACCGCCTGGGAATCGTCGCCCGGGTGGCGCGCCTGATCGCCGACACCGAGGGCTGGATTACCGAGGCCGCACAGCACACCGATACCGAAGCCCACTGGTTCTTCATGCGCTGGGTTTTCTCCCTGCCTGACGGCCGCGATGCAGATCTGGGCCGCCGATTCGAGGAGCTGGCGGGCGAATTCGCGATGCAGTGGTCGCTGGTGCGCACGGATGCCCGGCCGCGAGTCGTTATTCTGGTCAGCCGGGAGCCGCACTGCCTGACAGATCTCCTTGCCCGCTGGCGCTCAGGGGAACTGCCGATGACGATTCCGGCCATTCTCTCCAACCATCGCGAACTGGAGGAAGTCGCCAGCTGTTACGGGATACCGTTCGAATACCTGCCGGTCACGCGCGAGACGCGCCCGCAGGCCTTTGCGCTCCTGCGCGAGCGCCTGCATGCCCACGGTGTCGACACCATCGTACTGGCGCGCTACATGCAGATCCTGCCGCCGGATCTCTGCAGCGAATTCCGGGAACGCGTGATCAACATTCACCACAGTTTTCTGCCGTCCTTCGTGGGCGCGCGTCCGTATCATCAGGCCTTCGCCCGGGGAGTGAAGCTGATCGGAGCCACCTGCCACTACGTGACCGAGGACCTCGATGCCGGGCCGATCATCGAGCAGGACGTGGCCCGCATACGGCACGACGACCAGGTTCAGGATCTGATCCGCAAGGGTCGCGACGTCGAGCGCTGGGTACTCGCGCGGGGTCTGCGCTTCCACCTCGAGGGCAGGGTGCTGACCCACGGCAACAAGACCATCGTGTTCGACTGATCCGGGAGCGCCGAACCCGGGCAGGCTGCCCGAGCTTGCATTTCCCAGCCGCGGCCACAGAATGTCGACATGAGCAACAACACACGATTCCGCATCCAGTTCATCAACCAGGGGAAGGTCTACGAGATCTTTGCCCGCGAGGTCTACCAGGAGCGGCTCTACGGCTTTGTCACGATCGAGGGCCTGCTCTTCGGGGAACGTTCCCAGGTGGTCGTGGACCCGAGTGAAGAGCGGCTCCGCAACGAGTTCGAGGGTGTACAGCGGTTTCACATCCCGCTGCACGCGGTCATCCGCGTCGACGAGGTCGAGGAAGTGGGTACCGCACGCATCCGCGACATGAGTCCGGGTGGCAACGTGCACGTACTGCCCGGCGTCGTGCCACCGGGTTCCGGGCGGGGCAAGTAGAGTCCGGCGGTCGGAAGGGCGTTCCGACGTGCCCGGTTCATGCCCCGTTCGGAAGCGCCAATTGCGGTTTGCGGTGGGCTGGTTTAATCTGCCACGCTTGTCGCGCGGCAAGCGGTTTCGTGTCCGCGCGAATCCCGGAGAGGTGGCCGAGTGGTTTAAGGCGCACGCCTGGAAAGTGTGTATACGGTAACCCCGTATCGAGGGTTCGAATCCCTCCCTCTCCGCCATTAATTAAATGAAAACAGTGGCTTACAGTCGCCTTTTCATTTACGTTACGATGTACCCCACATCAAGAATCCGCTTGGTCCCGCTTGAAGACGGGGGGTACGCAGGCCTGCTCGTTGGTGCGCAGAGGCGGGGGCATGGCACTTCCCACGCGGGCGCGCCTTACTGCCCTGACCAGATCGTCGTCGCCTGACTGGGGCCTCGGGGGCGGCGTGCCGGGTCCGGCCGCGCTGGTTTCGCGCTGGCGATGGCTATATCGGGCGCAGCGGGTGGCTTTCGGCTGGCAGGGAACTGGAAGACGCCGCTCTGGTGGAACTGGTTGCGACTTTCCCTGGCGAACGTATCAAGGGGCTGGTTCGTACCGATCGGGGCTGGCACCAACAAAATACCCCTTTATGCGCGGGCATGTTTGCGGGAAGATATCTTGAGCCGCCCGGGATCCACCCCTGGACCGGGGCCTGGACCCGGGCACCCGGGCCTGAACCCAGTCCTGAGCCGGGGTGACTTCCGCGAAGTCCGGTGCCATCCACCGGAATCGCATACACCAGAGGAGAATCATGTGAAGGCAAATCGGCATCCCTCTAGGGTCCCCGTCTTTTTCTTCGCGCTATTGCTGACACTTTTTCCGATCAGCCCGGTGATGGCCGGGATGCTCGACACCGGTGCGCTGATCCACGCCGCCACCGCCGGTGCTGAAAGGACTGAACTGGTGCAGCGTCTGGGTTCCCCGGATGTACGCGAGGCCCTGACTCGCATGGGGGTCGATCCGGCCGATGCCGAGAACCGTGTTGCACGGCTGACCGAAGCCGAGGTCGCCGATCTGAACGCCCGTCTCGATGAACTCCCCGCCGGTGCCGGCGCACTCGAGGTCGCGGTGATCGTGTTCCTCATCCTGGCGGTCACTGACCTGCTCGGAATCACCAACATCTTTGCCTTCATACGGCCCTCGCGCTGACCGAAAGGCCGGTTTCCGCAACTACCCCCAATGCCGGAGGTACGATGAGCACCGATATGAAGGCACTGTTCGACAGTCCCTTGACTCCTGTAAGCGTGGAAGTCTGCGCCCATTGACCACCTCAGATGGAGGCGGACATGAAAATGCGCAAACCCGAATCCCGGCCCGGGTTCGACCGCGGATCAGCCCGCGGCGAGGAGGGCGTGGAGGTGCTGCTGCAACCGCAGGAAAAGGATCTCGGCGGGTTTTCCGTGCGCAGGCTGCTGCCCAGCGCGGAACGAAGGATGGTTGGCCCCTGGATCTTCTTCGACCACATGGGGCCGGCCGACTTCCCGCCAGGACAGGGCATCACGGTACGTCCTCACCCGCACATCAACCTCGCTACCGTGACCTATCTGTTCGAAGGCGAGATTCTGCACCGCGATTCGCTCGGCAGCGTGCAGCCGATCGTACCCGGCGACATCAACCTGATGGTTGCCGGGCGTGGAATCGTGCATTCGGAGCGGGAACGGCCGGAGGTCAACGCCACCGCCCACCGGCAGCACGGTCTGCAGCTCTGGCTGGGGCTGCCCGAGGCAGACGAGGAGATCGAGCCGGCGTTCCACCACTACCCGAGCACCGACATTCCCACCCGCACGATCGATGACGTGCGTCTCCGGGTGATGATGGGCTCCGCGTACGGAGTGACTTCGCCGGTGAGAACCTTCGCGGATACGCTCTACGTGGAAGCGCAACTCAAGGCGGGTCAGCGCCTGGCCTTGCCCGATGCCGCCGAGCGTGCGCTGTACGTGGTCAGCGGCGCACTGAGACTTGGTAGCAGGAGCCTTCCCGAACACACGATGGCGATCCTGTCCCAGACCTCGAGCCATGTCGTCGAAGCCGAAACCGACTCGCGCATTGCCGTGATCGGCGGTGAGCCCCTGGGTGAACGGTTCATCGACTGGAACTTCGCCTCGAGCCGGAAGGAACGCATCGAGCAGGCGAAAGCCGATTGGCGCGCGGGACGCTATCCCCTGGTGCCGGGCGACGAGCACGAATTCATTCCGCTACCGGACTGACTGAAACCGGACCGGAGCGGACTGTCAGCGGCAGAGCACCTTCTCCGGGACAACCACGTTGCGCTTGGCAAAGCCGTGGCCGTGGTATTATGCTTCCCGTGAACCATAAATAACGACCGTCCTACGCCGGGGTAGACGCGTGATCGTTTCTTTCCGCGGCAAGGGTACCGAGGATATTTTCGATGGCGAGGACTCGAATGCAGCGCGGTGGACCCTGCCAGCGAACCTTCAGGCCCGTGGTGCCAAGGTCTTGGACCGCCTGAACTCCGCCGTGTCCCTGCAGTCGTTGTCGCTTCCCGGTCTGCGCCTGGAGAAACTGAAGGGCGATCGATCCGGACAGCACTCGATCCGGATCAACGACCAGTACCGCGTGTGTTTTCGCTGGACCGAGGCTGGGGCGGAAGAGGTCGAGATCGTCGACTACCACTGACCCAAAGGGTGCAGAAGAACGCCGGAGGATCCACACCATGCGCCGTCTGCCGAAGAATCGCCGTCCGACACCCCCGGGCGAAGTCTTTCTGGAAGATTTCCTGCTTCCACTCGGGATCACGCAGAAGGACGCGGCGGCTCGCCTTCACATTTCCGTTCCGCGCATGAACGAGATTGTCAGGGGCAAGCGCGCCGTAACCCCCGATACCGCGCTCCGCTTCGCGAAGTTCACGCGGACCGAGCCCGAATTCTGGCTCAACCTTCAACAGGCGGTGGACCTGTGGGATGCCATGCACGTGGCCAAGGCTGGGCTGGACGAAATCCGGCCTGCGCAAACGGCCTGAACGCCTGCGGGGATCGCCTCATTCCCAGGCATGGCCCTGCGTCTCCTCGAAAGGTTGCACCGGTACAGCCCGCGGCAATAGCCCCACGCTTCTTGGTGTTGTGCGGCGGTCCCCATTGAAGCCGAACCGTTTGGGCGGTCTGCCTCACTCTGAATTGGGCAGGAGCCTCTGCGACGTCGCGGCCGTTGGATCTTAACCGCCGAGCGCCCGGCTTGGGCCGTGTACCGCTCCGGTCACCGACAGGTCGCGACCCGAAACAGCGACTCGCTCTGATCCACGAAGTGGCTGGTGATGGACGTACTGCGGCAAGAGAGCCTCGCCCGAAAAAGAACGCCACCCGCCGCAAAGCGAAAGCCATGAAGCTGGAGACGCACTACGCCGTAGGATCCTCAGTTCGTAATCATTTCGCGCGTATTCGAGACGGGAGCCCTCTGAGCTTCCGCATCTGCTCGCTTTTCCCATTTCGGCAGAAAGACCGAGGAAACTGACGTTCCAGGGTCGGGTGCCTGTATGGATTGGGCGGAGTCCCATGGCCGGACCGGCGTGCTCCGGCTCGGTCAGGGTCATGGTGTCAGGAGGGCTCGCGCGATGTTCGAACGAACACCCCGGGGAATCGACTCCATCGAGGCCCTGTTGCTGGACCTTTCAGGCGTGCTGTATGTCGGGGACGATGCCGTTCCCGGGGCACAGGAGGCGGTAAAGCTCGCGCGGGATGCCGGGCTCCCGCTGCGGTTGATCACGAACACGACGCGGCAGCCACGCAGACGCATCCTGGACCGGCTGCGCGCACTCGGCTTTGACTTTCCGGACGAGGTGCTCACGACGGCCCCGAGCGCGATCCGAACGGCACTTGAGCGTCGGAGTGGTTCGCCCCGGTTCTTCGTGCACCCGGACCTGCGTGGCGAGTTCGAGGGTTGCGGCTCGGCTGTCGGAGATACTGACGTCGTGGTGTTGGGGGATATGGGTGAACACTTCAGCTTCGACACTTTGAACGACGCTTTTCGAGCACTGATGGACGGTGCCGAGCTCTGGGTAATGGGCATGAACCGCTACTTTCGGGAAGCTGGCGGGCTGTCTCTCGACCTCGGCCCGTTTGTCCGCGCGCTGGAATATGCCGCCGAGGTGGAGGCGAAGAACTTCGGGAAACCGGACAAGCGGATCTTTCACGCTGCGATCGAAGGTCTCGGACTGCCGCCGGAGCGGGTGCTGATGGTCGGCGACGATTATGCTGGCGACATCGATGGGGCGCGTTCCGCGGGACTGGAAGCCTGTCTGGTCAAAACCGGGAAGTACCGCGCGGGAGACGAGGATCGTCTGTCCCAGACGGGTGCGGGCCTGGCCGAGAATATTGGGGATGTCGTGCAGGGAATTCTCCACGTTGATTGACCGCCACAACCACGTGGTGAAGAAAAAGCTAACGGAAGGGCCTCGGCATTGCTACCACCGAAGCTGTCTCATCCCGAC